>Ga0209006_10004103_pt1 | contig 13256 bp, 6 predicted proteins | sample JacPin_JW_Ref_O2_FD_188567 | JGI IMG/M metagenome (GOLD analysis project Ga0209006, IMG submission 188567) | Forest soil microbial communities from Algoma, Ontario, Canada - Jack Pine, Ontario site 1_JW_Ref_O2 (SPAdes) (version 2) | ecosystem: Environmental > Terrestrial > Soil > Boreal... | reverse complement strand
TTATCGTTAGAAGAGAGATAGCTTCCCGCGGCGGTCGCGAAGCGCGTCTGGCCATTCACTTGAACGCGAGCGCCGAAACCGTCGCGATTGCTGCGCTTTCCACGCAGCGTGATGGTCAACCAGTGAAATTGGCCGCGACGATTGAAATAGAACTGCGGAGCTTCGCCAAGAGAAGTGGTGACGACATCCATCCAACCGTCGTTGTTCAAATCACCGAACGCCGCGCCGCGGCCGGCCACGGGCAAATCCGATCCGGGGTCGGCACGTTCAAAACGACCCGCGCGGTTCAACGCCAGCAAGGGAGGTTCGCGGTAGCGCAGCGAATCATCGTAGCTCTCGACGTTGTCGAAGACGTGTCCCTGGACAATAAAGGCGTCCTTCCATCCGTCGTTGTCAAAATCTTCCAATCCGACTCCCCAGCCCGACACGTTTCCCGAGAGGATGCCCAAACCTGCCTCCAATTCCTGCGCGCTGAACGATCCCTTGCCGTCGTTATGAAAGAGAACGTAGGGATCGTGAGGAAGTTGGGTGACAAGAAGGTCGGGAAGGCCATCGTTGTCATAATCCTGAAAAACTACGCCCATGCCCGAGGGCATTCTTCCGGTTTCCGAAAGAGCCGCGCCAGAATCCAGACCACATTCGGTAAACGTACCGTTCCCGTTGTTGTGGAAGAGAAACTGATCGGCGGCGTCGTTGGCGACAAAAATGTCCGTAAAACCGTCGCCGTCATAGTCGGCGAACGCGACCCCCAGGCCATGGCCCTTCTTCGCGGCGATGCCGGAAGCGACGCTGACATCCTCGAAGGTGCCGTCTCCTCGATTGCGGTACAGGACGTTTGTAATCCCGGGAAACGAACCCGGCGGGCAGTACGTCGGTCTCTCAGAGCCACACGTTTTGCTGCCCTCGATGGTCCAATCGAGATAGCGGGTAACAAACAGATCCAACCTGCCGTCGTTATCGTAATCGAAAAATCCGGCGGAGACAGACCAACCGCCGGCGGCAACGCCAGCCTTCGCGGTGACATCGGTAAACGTGCCATCGCCATTGTTGTGATACAAAATATTCTTTCCGAAGTTAGTCACATAGATGTCGGAAAAACCGTCATTGTCGTAATCACCGACTGCCACTCCCATCCCATAGTTTGAATCACCGGCATGAGCGAGGCCAGCACGTTCGGTGACGTCGGTGAAAGTGCCATCCGAATTCTGGCGATACAGGCGATTCCAATAGGCTGGATTTCTACGATCGAAGTTTATGGGCGTGGCCATCTTGTCGCGAACGCTTCCGCCATTCACGAAGAAAATGTCCAGCAAACCGTCGTTGTTGTAATCGAGGAGTGCGACCCCTCCCGGCATGGTTTCAATCAGATGCTTCCGGGAAGTTGGCGAGTTACGCAGAACAAAATCAATACCCTTCACGGTCTTGACTTGGAACACTGCAGCGGTCTTGGGGTTTGTCCCTTGGGCGTCCAGCACGCTGCCGAATTCAAGCGCGCCAAGAGAAAGCAACAAAGACAACAACTCTCTTCTGGTCATCCAGGTTCCTGGCAATTCGAGATCGCGTGGCGTCTGCAGCTCGCGACGGAAAAGACTCGTTGCGCGATCGAGCCGCGTTGCTCGGCTCTGAGCTTCTCACTTCGAATTCTGAATTTCCAGGCCGCCGCTTTGGATTCGCCCGCGATCTTCCGAATCGGTCACGGTCGGGTTGTACCGTTCGAGGATAACGAGGGAGAAGGATTAACGTCCGCGACGTGCGCAAGGGCGGTGTTGATCAGACCGTTGTACTGTTCGAGCTTTTGACTCTGTTGTTTTTTGTCCTGATTCATGGTCACGAATGCGGGCGAAGTCTCGGTGGCATGCATGGCATCTATAATCTCGGTTAAGCCATGCAATTTCGCCGACAGCCCGCTCACCTCCGCAAACGCGGTCTCCGGATGATAGCCGATGCGATCTCCGGTCTGCATGGCGTCGGTCAAAAGGTTGGGGGCGCCGGTAGCGGGCGACGCAACGTTCAAGATGTCGTAGGTCTCGCGCAGGCGCGTCAATTTGCCGGCGAAGCCGTCGAGGATCGAGCGATCATGCGCCAACTGAGGATCGATTCGCAGTTTCACGGTAATCGCGTCGCCGATGCTGAATCGGCGCGTCGTAATCACGGTCGTTAGAGTATTGCCTTCAAAACGCCATCCCGGATGAGCCGCCTCGCTGGAGTACGACAGCGGTTGCTCATTAACGGCTACTGAAGATGGCGGCCAATTTCCCGGCAACCGGAACTCGTAAGCTCTTTCGTTTGGCATTCCTGTGTAATGGCCCGTGGCGGGCGCGACGGTCAACGTCAGCACGGTACCCTCGGCGTTCAAAGCAGCCTGAATCGGGGTCCAGGCACATTCTTCTTCCTGGTAGCCGGGTGTGTCGCCCGCATCGTCATAGAGGCGATATTTCGACGTCTGTCCGTTCTGTAGTGGGAAGACTGTCAGGATCAGCGGGTCCACGGGCTTCTCGCCGGTATAGTTCATGGGCGGTTGCATGGGAATGATGCTTCCACCCTTGACGTACAAGGGGATCTGGCTGATCGAAAAATCGCGGTCTACGGTGATGGGGCCGTGAAAGCTTGCGCCACTATCCCGCTCGAACCAGTCACCGGGAGGCAGCCACACCTGGACCTTCGCGAGTTGTGAATCCTTTGCGACTGGCTGTGTCACCGGATCGGCGAGCATACTGTCGCCAAACATGTATTCATTTTTCGCGGTATAGGCCTGGGGCGCATCCGGCCATTCATAGTAAAGCGGATGCAGCAGCGCGAGACCGGTGTCGTAGGTCCTTCTGGCCTCGGTGTAAATGTAGGGCTGAAGCGCATAACGACGCGCGAAGGATTCGCGCATCAGGTCCGAATAGGGCTCCGGGTAGGCCCAGATACGCCGCTCCGCGTCCGGATTTTTGGTGGTGTGAGTCCGGAGGATGGGACTGAAACTTCCCCACTGGATCCAACGCAGGTAGAGCTCCGGTTCGATGGCGCCGGGCATGTGGCCGCCGATGTCGTGGCTCCAATACGCGTAGCCTACATTGGCAGCCGTGGCCGTGAAATAAGGTTGGAAGGCAAGCGAATCCCACACGGATATGGTGTCCCCGGAAAATCCGATTTGATAGCGGTGGTTCCCGAGGCCGCCCCAACGATGAAAGAGCAACGCGCGTTTGCCCTGACGCTGCTGGTCGGTGAAAAAGACATAGTTGATCCACCAGGTCGGGTTCAATCCAGCGATCCTGGTGGTGTCCTCCTGCTGCCAGTCGAGCCAGAAGAAATTGATGCCCTGCTTCTCGAGCGGGTGAATCATGTCGTTCAGGTAGTTCGTGGCGAATTTCTTTTCGGTGATGTCATAGGGAACGTACTGCTTGGTCGCTGGATCAATCCCCATCGCGCGCGCCATCTCCGGGTAGTGATCCTCCCAGGGCTGCACTCCGGAAGCCGGGTGGATGTTGAGTGTGGCCTGCAGGCCCTGCTGGTGTATGCCCGCTAGAAAGCGATCCGGATCGGGAAATAGCAACTTGTTCCAGGAATAACCCGTCCAGCCGAGCTGGTGTCCGGAGGCATCTTGTTTTTGGTTTCCCCCAGCTTCGTTGAATGTGAGATGCCAATCCACGTCAATCACCAGGACGTCAAGGGGCGTGTCGTGTTGATGAAATCCTTGAATCAGTTGATTGAATTGCTGGTCGGTATAGGCCCAGTATCGCGACCACCAGGCTCCGAATGCAAACCGCGGTGGCAGCGGAATCTTTCCTGCGACACGCGTGTAATCGTAGAGAGCGCGCTTGTAGTCGTGGCCGTAGCCGAAGAAGTACCAATCTTGACGGTCGCCCGCCGGACGCGCCGTAACCCAAGGCCAAGGGCTGCTTTCACCTGACGCGAAGGAAAAATCGTCGGAGTCAAACAACTGGCGCGCACTGTCGTCCACCACGGCCCAGCCATCGCTCGAGATGAGCCCGGGTTCCAACTGCACGTCCGAGCCCTGGATCCTGTCGAGCGTGCGCGTGGTGCCGAGCAGATTGCCGGTGCCCGGCATGCCCGGCTTCCATACCATCTCTTTTCCGTTCAGGCTAAAAGCGATGCTGAGATTGTCCGCGGTAAATTTGCCGTCCGAGTTACCGGGCACGTAAACCAACTTCAGCGCGCTGGTTTGAATAACTGTGCTTCCAGTCGTTGTGGATTCGTGCGTGAATTCAGGAACGGGAAGATTACGATTCAGGAAAACGAGCGAGGCGTGATCTTCGAACTTGCCGTCCGCGGCCCACTCCATGCGAATAAGTTGCGGCGTCAAGATGGTGAATCGTGCATGCGCGGTAGTAACGACCGCGCGCGGGTTGGCCACTGGGTCATAACGACCTGGAGCATCGGCCGCATCAACAGGTGACTGGAGCAGAGTCAGCGCACCCACTGCCACCACGAACAAGCAGCGGCGAAGCCTGTGAAGCAAGTCCGTCGATAACATGTGCGAGCCCCATGTCTTCATAGTGTGACGGGATCACCGAGTTGTTGGTTCGCCGGGATCCATACATACAGAGTTCTGGCGCAGCGGTCATCACTTTCCTGGCGAATGAAAAACCCTTGTCGGCCGCGTTCAGAACGAAGCGCCTGGCAGGTTGGGTGGCGAGCCTTGATCGGGAATCCAATCGTCGGCGCCTGCCAGGCTTCCGCGCTCCGGGGTGACGGAGATGAAGATCGCATCAGGGGTCAAAAATAGAATTTCGCAGCCACCTGTGCGGTTCGAGCCTGGTAAGCTGCTGTTATCCTCCCGAAATTACCTGCGCTTACGTCGCCCAGATTGGTGTCCGGTTGGAAGAAGTCCGGATGGTTGAGCGCGTTGAACATCTCGAATCGGAATTGCAAGCGCTTACTCTCGCCAAAATCCCAGTACTTTTGAATGGCCATGTCCCAATCGAAGTACTTGGGCCCATGTAGATTCTCGAAGAATCTGGGAGCATTACCGAATGTGAAGCCGGTAGGTTGCGAAAACGCGTCCGGATTTATCCAGTTGTTGATCGATTGATGTGCCGGGATTGGATCCACTCCTGGCACAATGTTGGGGCGCTGGTTAAAACCGAACCCGACGTTATTCGAGGCTGGTTGGATAGAGAGAGGCAATCCTGATTCAGCAGTGAGAATTCCGCTCCAAGCCCAACCGCCCAGCACCGCGTTAACGGGGGTGCTCCAGTCGGAGCCAAATCGCTTGCCCTTGCCCACCGGCAATTCGTAAATGTACGAGGCCACGAATCTGTGCGGCACGTTGCTCGCATCAACTGAATAATCGGCGGCGAGGTTGTACGAATTCAGATTGCTGGTCCCGCTCCCTGGGAAAGCCCAACCGGAAGCTCCTTGCACGTCATCCGTGAACTTCGAGTAGGTGTACGAGAGGTTGAGATCCAGCCCTGAGTGCCACCGGTGGGTATACGTCACCTGCAACGCGTCGTACTTCGAAGTGCCGACGGCCGGACCGTTCTCGAACACGCTGCAGTATTGAGGAAACGGTTGGAGCGATTGCGCCAAGGTAATTGTCGGATTGTTTAGGCCGCAACTGCTGGACGTGATGCTGCCAAAGAAGGGGTTGGGCACCGCATTGAAGAGGGCGTTCCCCTGAGCCAGATTTCCCGGCGATATTTGATCCCACTGTAAGCCTGTTGCCAGCAGGTTCGCGCCGTGATTCCCTACGTAGCTGACATCCAACAGATCGTTGGGCGTAAACGAGTACTGGCCGCCGGCCATCCACTGCTCTACGTATGGGGTGCTCCGGTTTCGGTTCGTTATGGTGGCCCCAAAGCCGACGTCCTGCAGGCCTCCCGCGGAGTTGCCTGTGGGCAGCCTTTCCGTGGTGAACGCCGGGGCACAGGCGGAGAAAACACCGGGAGCAGCTTCGCAACTGGCGTTCGTGTTGCCGCTCAGAGTCGAGGCCGGATTCAGACCGTTGTTTAAAGTCGTGTTCCACGGTGTTTGCTGCGAAAACCCGTCATTGGGACCCTGGCCGTAGTAGTTCGGCACGTAAAAGATTCCGTAACCGCCTCGGACCACGAGGTTTTTGGCGGCTTGATACGCCACGGAGATTCGCGGAGCAACGTTGCTGTACGGAGCATTGTAAAGGCCGGGATTGTTGGGCGAGGCGAAGATAAGTTCGCCCGGAACGGAAAACCCAACCTGGGCGCTTATCGGGTTCTGCGCAGTGAAGCTAAAGGAATTTTGCGCATTGTGACGTTCGGTTGGCGCGGTTTGGATTTCGTAGCGCAGGCCTAGGTTCACAGTAATTCTCGGAGTTACCTTCCAGCCGTCCTGAATATACCAGCCGAGAAAATGCTTATCCGTAGCGGGAAATGCCTGGAACAAAGTGCAAAGGGCGCACGACGTGCCGTTCGTTCCGCTGCCCACGCCGAGCAGGAAAGATGCGAAGCCGCTTCCGGTGCCCGCTGTTGCGTTGTTCGGATCCGGCCCTTCGGTCGAAGCGGTTTGGAAGTTGAGCGCCGTCTGGCCGAAGTGGCCACCGTCAATCCGCAGCCACACGTCGGTGAAACCAAAAGCCAGTTCGTGCCGGCCTTTTATTTTTGTGAAATCAATCGAGCTGGTCCAGAAGGTTTGCGGCACGATGTAACTGTTGTTCCCGCCGACTGCTCCGAGTGGAGCATAATTCCCGCCCCCGCTGAAGGAAATCTGGGGAAAAGCCGGGGCAATCCCGTCAATAAATGTTGGGAAGCCGAGACTCGAGGTTTTAAAGCCCAAGCCTTGTCCCGTGGCCTGCTCGACGTGGCGGTTCACCCCGAAATTCAAGTTCATCGTAAACGTGGGATCGAAAATGTGGTTGTAGCCGACGTTGATGCTGTAGCGATTGTTGGGATTGAGCAGTCCCGGACCTCCCGGATCGTCAGCTCCGTAGAAGTCTGGCGTGTTTGTTTTGGTTTGAAACTTCTGCGAAAAACGGGCATAGATGCGGTTATTCTCGTCGATATTGTAGTCCACGCGGCCCGAGTACTCGTTCGAATGTTCTGCGGCCGCTCCGGTTGGCGTAAAGTTCGTTCCCGTCGCCCCGCCTGAAGTTGGCGTCGGCCAAAAGTTCGCAGCTGCGATATTGCTGGCAATGGTGTCCATCAGTGCTGTCGGAATTTTGTTGGTAACACCAAGCCCAGTCGAGATGTTGCCGGAAATCGGGTCTCGAACGAATGCCGTGCCGCCGCTGCAAGTCACATGATTCCCGGTGACCGGATCAGTGCCCCCGCAAGTGACTTGGCGGGTACTGAACGGGTTGTAGATTTCACCGGCGAAAACTGGCCGGCCGAGAGTGTCGGTCGCAATTGGCGTCGATCCCAATAGCGCGGAGAAGTCGCCGCCCCTTTCCGCCGTCGTAGGCAGGGTGTAAGAGTTAGTGGATGGTGTGGATTGCCGTTCACCCTCGTAGTAGGCGAAGAAAAAGAGTTTGTCCCTCTTGATTGGGCCGCCAATCGTGCCGCCAAACTGATTGCGATTGAACGACGGTTGAGCTCCGTTGTTGAAGAAGTATCTCGCGTCCATCGAACTGTTGGCGTAAAACTCCCAAGCGTCTCCGTGGAATGCGTTGCTTCCCGACTTGGTGACGATGTTGACGACGTTGCCGCTGCTCCAGCCGTACTGGGCCGTGAAAGCGTTGGTCATAACCTTCATTTCTTGTACGGCGTCCACCGAAGGAACGTAAATTACCCCGCCCCAATCAACACGCGTATCCCAGGTTCCATCCAGCAGATATTCCGCAGTGCCAAAGAAGGTCCCGCCGAAATTCAGGAACGAAATATCTTGGTCCGCAGTTTGCGCCAGACCCGGGGCTCCGACCACCTGCTGTTCGGCGGCGTTATTCACCGAGGAATTAATCAGCGTCAAACTGATCACACTGCGAAAGTTCAATGGCAGGCCTTCCGTGAATCGGGCGGAGAGGTCTTCCGAAATGTTCGCGTTGTCCAAATTCAGAAGCGGTGCTTGTGCGGTAACTTCGACGCTTTCGGTAACCGCTCCTACGGTCAGGCGAATTTCTTGTTCGGCGCTCTGCCCAGCCGCCAAGGTGATGCCCTCTTGCCGATACTGCTTGAATCCCGAAGTTCGCGTCTCCAAAGCGTAAACTCCGGCAGGCAGGAAAGTAAAAGTGTAGAGTCCGTTTTCGCCGGTCGAACTCGTGCGCGAAATGCCGAGGTCAGAATTGGTGAGTGTTACTGTCGCGTCTTTCACGGCCAAGCCGGAGGGATCGATCACCCGACCGCTCAGCGTGGCGGTAAACGCAGCGGACGACTGTCCGTAGAGAGGATGGCAGCAGAGGAATAGAACCACCAAAGCGCCAAGTAACAACCCAAGTTGCCGTGAACGATCGCTGCCTGACATTCGGAAACCCTCCTCGAAATTCTGGCTAGCGCCAGGACTCCACCGCTACGGCTCGAACCAACCGGCCAAACTTCGCCGTCCCGCGACGACCTCAGATGCGTTCTTCAGATTGTGCGTGTAAGCACTAGAACACCGTGCATTGGGGAGAGTTATAGAGAGTCGCGAGCAAGCTGGCAACGGTTTTCAGGTAAAGCAACGACGATAAGAGCGATAAGACTGTTAACTGCCGCTTATAGTATTCATATCTCACAACTTGCAAATGGGCTACGAATGACCGATAAACGGCCTGGCCACGCGTTTTAGATTGCACGCTGCGCTAAAGCGCAGTACCATCCAATAAATCTATCTTTTGCATTCCTAGAACTGGCCGAAATGTCGGTCTATTGGACTGCCCGGTGACGCACGTCACCGGGAGTGGGGTGGGGTAACATTGCAACCAGAGCAGGTAACCGAAAACTGGACACCTTGTAGCGAAGTCGAAAAGGACGCCGTTCAACAGCAACTCGAATTGCTGCTCGCTTCGCCCTTATTCCATTCCAGTAAGAGATATCCGACCTTCTTAAGGCTTGTTGTGGCCCGCGCATTGGCTGGTCAAACCGACCAACTCAAAGAGCGCATCCTCGGAGTAGAAATCTTCGACCGGCCAGCCGACTACGACACGAACACCGACCCTATTGTTCGAGTGACCGCCGCGGAAATCCGTAAGCGCATCGAACAGTATTATCACGACCCCAAGCATAACCACGAAATTCGGATGTTCTTGCCCGCCGGATCTTACGCCCCGCAGTTTTATTGGCCCGGTCATCCCAGCGTTCCTCCGGCAGTAACTTCTCTGGAAATTTCGGGCGACGTCGCGGATCTCATCAAAGCCCAGACCGCTCCTACACTAGCGGACGTTCCCCCATCAAAACGAAGTTTTATGGTGCGCCGGATGCCGGCATTGGCACTGGTCGCGCTGACGCTCGCGGTTGCTTCGACGGCGCTTTGGCGTGTATCCCGCCCGCCAGTCTTGAAACAATTTTGGGAGCCGTTCATAAACTCACCGAATCCGGTACTCATATGCGTCGCCGACCAAAGCCAGTATTCGACCATACGCCTGCGCGACGCCGCTGACCCCTCTCATCAAATCACTTTGCCTGACACTATGGTTGCGCTAATCATTGACGACGTAAGTCCCCTCGTGAACGTCGCAGCTCTGCTGCGCGCTTACGGGAAGACCTCCCGCGTCCTCGCCGAGTCAAACACCACCCTTACTGATTTACGCCGGGCCCCGTCGATATTTATTGGAGCTTTCGATAATAGCTGGACGCTGCGCTTGACCTCGCCTTTGCGTTTCCATTTTGCCAACGATGCTGCGATGAACAAACTATGGATTGAGGACCGCGCCAATCCCGGAAATCACACTTGGATGATGGATCGTACCATTCAACAAACCGGAACTTACTCGGATTACGCCATAGTGGCCCGTTTCGTGGACCCCAACATCGAGCAATTGGTGGTGGTGGGCGCAGGCATCGGCCGCGGCGGCACCGTCGCTGCCGGAGAATTCCTGGTGGACGAGCAACGGATGGACGAGACACTGAAGCGAGTGCCCGGCGATTGGAAACGAAAGAACATCGAAATCGTTCTCGAAACCCAGGTCGTTGGAGATCGCTCCGGCCCCCCGCACGTAAGCGCGGTTTACGTTTGGTAGCGGACACCTCGGGCAAAGGACTAACGCCGACCGCTTCGCATCACTTGGGCTGATTCCAACGCAGAATCAAGAAGATGTTGGTAGGGGCGGTGGGGATCGAAAACAACAACGGTAGGAATTTTATGGACTTACGAGGAACGCGACGGAGCGCCAAGTCATTGAAAAGGAATGGCAAGGAACGCAAAGGAATTCTCATTAGCACCCACCTTAGACTGATGCCAGAGTAACGAACTTACCGCAAGGTGCCCCCTGTCGTGCAAGCAACGATTATTTGCGACTCCTACAAGAACCCCAGCACAGCGGTTCGCATGGCGTTAGGAAAGGAGTTCATGAGCAGGCGTCGGCATAATCACGGCCAAATTTCGCCTGGCTCAACTCAAGCGAGCCTCTGCTTGCTTTTTTGCGCTCGCTGTCTGCAACTGTTTTGTGCAGGAGCTCGCGCAAACGAATTCGGGCTTTGTGCGTTTGCGATTTTGAGTTCCCCGGCGTGCATCCGAGGATCTGGGCGATTTCCTCGTGCTTGTATCCTTCGATGTCGTGCAGGATGAACATCGCGCGGTATCCAGGTGCCAACTCGCTGATGGCCGCTTGCAGAGTGACGCGGTCAATGACTCCATCGAGTCGCAGGTCGGGGCGGCCAAATTCCTCGGGCGATCTACCGGATTCCTCCTCAGGATTGGTGAGCGACTGCAGGGACGTCTCCGCCTTCGGCTTCTTGCGGAAACCCATCAGGACGATATTGACGGACATTCGGTGCAACCACGTGGAAAAGGCCGACTCGCCACGAAATGTACCGATCTTGCGGAACAACTGCAGAAAGACATCCTGGGTTAGATCTTCCGCTTCCGTCGGGTTTCCCGCCATACGGAGGCACAGTGAATAGACTCTGCGACTGTGCAACCGATAGATTCGTTCAAACGCCGCAGCGTCACCCAGTTGCGCCCGCAACACAATTTCCGCCTCGGTTAACAGTGTGGGTTCGGCCTGTCTCGGTGTTCTCAAGATATCGGCCTCAGATCTGCTCTTCCTGGTGTGGTGGCTGTCAAATGCAAATAGGCCAATAAAATCAGCCCGTCCCCCGAAGTCGTCAGCCTCAACTCGGCCGACGGCGACTACTTGTCGCCGCCGACCGGTCGATACTGCAGATAGTGTCTGACGTCGAGGCTAGTCTCCTGCTACGACGGTGTCGTGTTTATCTTTGGCGAGTTCCTGCTGCACCTGTTTCGGGTAAAGGAACTCATGGCCGGTCGTATTTCCTGGATAGAACCAGGTCACGATGGCTTGAGGCTGCGAGGACCCACGTTCTGCGAAAGTGAACGCACTGTGGCCGGTTGTCCGCACTCGCTGAGCATCATTGGTTAAGACAGTCGCATACAGCATCGTTCGATCCGCATTGAAGATTCGCACTTGGTAATGCTCGTTAACGTCTTCAGGCAGAATGAACCAGTAGGTTCCCGCGGGCAGGACGCACCCAGGAATCTGAACGGCCTGGCTAAAGGTGACTCGGGTGGCCTGATTTGCCTGATCTGCTCGAGCAGCAGGCAGAACAATCAGAAATGCAAAAAGCAAAGCGAGTACAGCAAAATTTCTAACGACAGCAAGTTTTTTCACAATAGCTCCTTTTGTTAAATTATGAAGGCCGACTAACGCTCGCAATCGAGATCCGAAACGCCTAAGCTGGCCCAGCGCTTCGAAGATTTCTCCCGCCCGAACGACGCTTAGCAGAATCATCCTCGAAAAACGCGTACAGCGATTCGACGTGCTTGCCCGCTGCAGAGTCGCAGTTCAGATGTAAACGTTTTGTCACCTGCCCGTCACGATGTTGTCTCAGGCATTGAGCCTCCGGAATCGTGGCGATAGTTTTTGGGGCCGCAGGAGCGAGGGTTGATGAGAATATCTACGTTAAGTTCGCGGCCTGTGATGCTCGTCGCAGCACACTCGGGCGCGAGGGAGCAATTCTCTGGGTGCCCTCTATTGAACTTTCTGCGCTCGTTGAGCTGACCCCAAAATTTCGAAACAGCTTGCGGCTTGGGATGCTGCTCGGTGCGGCGGCGAACCCGTTCGTCAGGGTAGCCGCACCGCCGCACCTGTTTAAGAGCGCGCTACGAAAGCGCTCTGTTTCGCATCATGCCGGAAACTACTCGTGATCTTCCGCGTTCAGTTCAGCAGGCGCGGGGGTCAGTGTTCCGAACAGCCCGTCGGCATACCCATTGATTCCCGCCGCGAAGAATAGAGCAGGACCGGTGGAAGGATTGGCTTGAGTGCCGGCTTCGTTGGAGCCCCGATTGTCGAACTCCAGACCCCACAGACCGTCAATCGCGATCGGAGCACCGCTAGCGTTGAGCAGGTTTCCGAGGAACTTTCCGCTGGCGACGTCAAAGGCGGCGATCGTTCCACCGAACCTGTTACCGATCAGCAGATCGTGGCTGAAGAATCCGAAGTCTTGGGGGGCCAAGGCGACGCCCCAGGGAGCTTGGAGCCACGGACCGTCCTCCAGACGCTGCAAGAGTCTGCCGCTGTTGTCAAAAATGGCGACGAAACCGCACTGCTCGCCACAATTGTCTTCGGCGCCGGTCTTGGAGGCGTTCTGCTGGGCATAGGTTACGACCACGGTCGTGCCCACAGCCTGTACATTATAAGGGGCAAAATCGCGAGGGACTCGCTCGTCACGGAAGGCATTCTCGCCTAGAGGAACGCGTTTGAAATTCTTGTCGAAGGCTTCGATCCGGTTCTGGCCGAAATTGGCGGCCAGCAAGAAGTGGCTGCCCTCGCTTTCAAACCACGTGAGACCCGTAAACACGGCTCCATTTTTTGATTCGTCAACCTTGTTGAGGGCCGTGGACTGGCCTACGCCGGCACTGTTCGGGACAACGGGCGTTGCTGGTGGACCCCAGCCGGAAATGGTGCCGTTCTTGGTTGCGAAGATGAAAGAGGCCGGATTGTTGGGGGCCAGAGCGAAGTCGGTCGTGCCGTTGAAGATGATGCCCGTGGGGCTCGAAGGACCCTTTGCGCCTGCGGCATTGGGAACGGTGACAACCAGCGCTACAGTGCTGCCCGCGCCGCTGTACAAAGTGGACGTGCCCGTTCCGTCGTTGTTCACCCACCACGGACTCGCCGCACCGCGCGCCAGCCCCCAGGAATTTTTCAGATTCGCATCGATGGTTACCGTCGTGCCATCCGCGTTGGTGGG
>Ga0209006_10004102_pt1 | contig 13259 bp, 8 predicted proteins | sample JacPin_JW_Ref_O2_FD_188567 | JGI IMG/M metagenome (GOLD analysis project Ga0209006, IMG submission 188567) | Forest soil microbial communities from Algoma, Ontario, Canada - Jack Pine, Ontario site 1_JW_Ref_O2 (SPAdes) (version 2) | ecosystem: Environmental > Terrestrial > Soil > Boreal... | reverse complement strand
CCGCCGCAGCGGCCCGGTGCTGCTCGCCGCCTCCCGCCGGGTGGCTGCGCGGCTCCCTGCCGCGGCTGGACTGTCAGCCTCCTGTGATCCGGCGCTTCCCGGCCCGCACCCGGCGTCACCGGCCGCATCCCCGCCCGGCCGACGCCACCGGGACCTGCTCCCGCTGGCCACAGCGGACCCCGGGGCCGTCCGGATCCTGGTGGCCTCCAGTGTCAGCCAGGAAGCCGCCGTCATCGCCGACACCCTGCGCCGTGCGCACCTGGTGGACGGCATTCCCTGGTCGTCCATGGCCGTCCTGGTGCGCTCGGCCACGCGGCAGGTTCCGTTGCTGCGCCGTGCCCTGGCGACCGGGGGCGTTCCCGCGGTCGTGGCGGGCGATGAGCTGCCGCTGGCCGCGGAGCCGGGTGCCCGGCCGCTGCTCGCGCTGCTGCGCTGCGCCCTGCAGCCAGGAGCGCTCGACGAGGACGCCGCTGCCGAGCTGCTGACCGGGCCGCTGGGCGGGACGGACGCGGTCGGCCTGCGGCGGCTGCGCCGGTCGCTGCACGCCGCCGACCTCGCCGCCGGGCTGCCGCCGGGGAACCAGCCGCTGGCCAGCGCGCTGCGTGATCCCCGCCAGCTGAACCTGCTGGGCGGCCCCCCGGCGGCCGCGGCGCTGCGGGTAGCCACGCTGCTCGAGCTGGCCCGGCGCACCGCCCAGGGCGCGGTCACCCCGGGTGGCGCCCCGGCCGGCCCGCCGGACGGGGTTCCCGGAACCGCCTACGACGTGCTCTGGGCGGTCTGGGATGCATCCGGGCTCGGCCCGGCGTGGCAGGCGGCGAGCGCGGCCGGGGGAAGCCGCGGCGCGACCGCCGACCGGGATCTGGACGCCGTGGTGGCCCTGTTCGACGCGGCATCCCGGTTCGCGGCCCGGCTGCCGCCCGGCTCACCCTCGCTGTTCCTGGAGAGCATGGGCGGCCAGGAGATCCCCGGCGACACCCTGGCCGATCACGCCCCGGAGGGCGACGCGGTCCGGATCCTCACCGCGCACCGCTCCAAGGGCCTGGAATGGGACCTGGTCGTGGTGGCCGGGGTGCAGGAGGGCACCTGGCCCGACCTGCGGATGCGCTCGTCGCTGCTGGGCATGGACGAACTGGTCGACGCGGTGGACACCCAGGCCGGGACCGATCCCCTCGGGCCCGGTGACGCGGTGGCCGCGGCGCTGGTGTCCAAGCTCCTCGACGAGGAACGCCGGCTGTTCTACGTGGCGGTGACCCGGGCCCGGCGCGCCCTGGTGGTCACCGCGGCCGGCGGGGAAGACAGCGAGGACCGGCCGTCCCGATTCCTGGCCGAACTGGCCGGTGACGCCGTGGATATCGAGCAGGTCGCATCGGCGGGACGGCACTGGCTGTCACTGCCCGCGCTGACCGCGGAATTGCGCTGCGCGGCCGCCGACCCGGGCCGGCCCCGCCCGGTCCGTGCCGCCGCCGCGGCCCAGCTGGCCCGGCTGGCGGCGGCCGGGGTGCGCGGGGCGCACCCGCGCCAGTGGTACGCGCTGACCACGCTGTCTGACCCCGGCCCGCTCACCGGGGGCACCATCCAGCTGTCCCCCTCCCAGGTCGAGTCGTTCTCCAAGTGCGGGCTGCGCTGGCTGCTTGAGGCAGCGGCCGGCGCCGGCACCTCGGACGTACTGCGGCACCTGGGCACGGTCATCCACGCGGCGGCGGTCCTGGCCGCCGAGGGCACCGGTGAGGCCGGCATCGAGGAGCGCATCGACGACATCTGGCACCACCTGGACTTCGGCAGTGCCTGGTACAACGACAAGCAGCGGGAGCTCGCGCGGCGCATGGTGGCCCGGTTCCTGGCCTGGCACCGCGGCAACCCGCGCCAGCTGATCGCGGTGGAGCAGGCCCTCAAGGTCCGGATCGGCCAGGTGGAGATCACCGGGCGGGTGGACCGGCTGGAGCGCGATGAGCACGGCGGCGGCGTGATCGTGGACCTGAAGACCGGCTCATCCCGGCCGCCCGACCCGGACCTGGACCGCAACCCGCAGCTCGGCGTGTACCAGCTGGCCGTGCTCCTGGGCGCGTTCGAGCAGTTCGGCCTGGTCGAGCCGGGCGGTGCCGAACTCGTGCAGGTGGGCAAGGCGGGCCTGAAGGCGGAGGTCAAGGTGCAGCGGCAGCGCGCGCTGGGGGATGACCCGGAACCGGGCTGGGCCGCCCGCCTGGTCGAAACGGTTGCCGCGGGCATGACCGGGCCGGTCTTCGGCGCCACGGTGAACTCCGGCTGCCGGGTGTGCCCGGTCCGGACCTGCTGCCCGGTGCATCCGGACGGGGCCCAGGTGACCCCGTGAACTACACCCCGCTGCAGCTGGCCAGGCTGCTCGGGCTGCCCGAGCCCACCGCGGAGCAGGCCGCGGTCATCGGGGCGCCGCCGCGGCCCCTGGCCGTGATCGCCGGGGCCGGCTCGGGCAAGAGCGAGACGATGGCGGCCCGGCTGGTCTGGCTGGTCGCGAACGGCCTGGTCCGGCCCGAGCGGGTGCTGGGCCTGACGTTCACCCGGAAGGCCGCGGCCGAGCTCGGGCAGCGGGTGCGGACCCGGCTGGATGGGCTGCGTAAGGCCGGCCTGCCCGGTACCAGCCTGTCCCGGCCGGAGCAGGCGAGCGCCCAGGCGCAGCCATCCGAGGCGGCCGGCCTGGAGGGCGAGCCGGTGGTCTCCACCTACCACGCCTACGCCGCCCGGCTGGTCGCCGACCACGCGCTGCGCGAGGCGCTGGAACCGACGCTGCGGCTGATCACCCCGGCGGTGGCCTGGCAGATCGCGGCCCGGGTCGTGTCCGGGTATGGCGGCCCGATGGACGCGGTGACCTGGTCACCACCGGCGGTCACCGCGGCCGTGCTGATGCTGGCGGGGGAACTGGCCGAGCACCTGCGGACACCCGGCGAGGTGACCAGGGTGGGGGACTGGCTGGAGGCGCAGGCCGCGGCGCTGCCCGGCCGGCTGCCCAGCGCGGTGCGCAAGATCCTGGACTGCCAGCGGGCCCGGGAGCAGCTGCTGCCCATGGTGGCCGGCTACGCGCGGGCCAAGTCCGAGCGTGAGGTCATCGACCACGGTGACCAGGTGGCCATCGCCGCCCGGATCGCGGCCCGCCACCCCGAGGTCGGCGCGGCCGAACGGGGCCGGTACCAGGTCGTGCTGCTCGATGAGTACCAGGACACCAGCCAGGCCCAGCTGGTCCTGCTGCGCGCACTGTTCGGCGGCGGCCATCCGGTGACCGCGGTCGGTGATCCCTGCCAGTCCATCTACGGCTGGCGCGGCGCGAGCGCGGGCAACCTGCGCCGGTTCGGGCGTGACTTTCCCGTGGTCACGGGCAGCGGCCGCGGCCGGACCACGAGCCCGGCCCCAGTGCGCATGCTGTCCACCAGTTTCCGGAACACCGGCCGGGTCCTGGACGTCGCCGCGGCCGTGCAAGAGGGGTTGCGGGCGGCGGCCCCCGAGGTCCCCCGGCTCGTCCCGCCGCCGGGCCGGGCGGCCCGCGGGCGGGTGACCTGCGCACTCACCGAGACGGCCACTGACGAGGCAGCCTGGGTCGCCGAGCAGGTCAGCGCGGTCCTGGCCCTGCCGCCCGGGCTGGCTCCCGATGGCGAGCCGTGGCCGGACAGCCGCCAGGACAGGGTGCACCCGCGCGACGTCGCGGTCCTGTGCCGCAAGCGGGCCCAGTTCCCCGCGCTGCGGACCGCACTCGAAGCCCGCGGCATCCCGGTCGAGGTGGTCGGCCTGGGCGGGCTGCTCACCGTGCCGGAAGTCGCTGACATCGTCGCCACCCTGCGGGTGCTGCACGACCCCGGCGCTTCCGCGCCGCTGGCCCGGCTGCTCACCGGCCCCCGCTGGCGGATCGGCCCCCGCGACCTGGTGGCGCTGGGCAAGCGGGCGCGGGCCCTGGCCCGCGAGCAGCGACGCTCAGCGGACGGCCGGGGACGGCCAGCGGACCGGCCAGCCGACCGGACTGAGCCGGCCGCCGCCGAGGACCCGCTGGCCAAGGCCATCACCGACCTGACCGCCGATCCGGGCAGCCTGGTCGAGGCACTGGATGATCTCGGCGAGCCGGCCGGGTATTCGGCGGCCGGCCACGCCCGCCTGGCTGCGCTGGCCGCCGAGCTGCGCGAGCTGCGCTCCCGGGTGGCCCGGCCGCTGCCTGACCTGGTCGGTGAGGTCGAACGGGCCCTCGGGCTGGACATTGAGGTGGCGGCCCGCCCCGGCCGGGACATGGCCAGCGCCCGCGCCGACCTGGACGCGTTCGCGGACGCCTCGGCTGCGTTCGCCGGCGATCAGGAGGAGCCCACGCTGGGTGCCTTCCTGGCCTACCTGACCGCGGCCGAGGAGGAGGAGTTCGGCCTGGAGTCCGGCCGGGTCGGTGACGGGGACACGGTCACGCTGGCTACCGTGCACGCCTCGAAGGGCCTGCAGTGGGCGGCGGTGGTGGTGCCCGGGCTGTCGGCCGGGAAGAAGGCGCAGGTGTTCCCGGCCAAGCCCCGGTTCGCGAGCCGCTGGACGGACAACGCGCGGCTTCTCCCGTTCGGGTTGCGGGGCGATGCCGGTGATCTGCCGGCCCTGCCCAGCCTGGAGCCCGCCGCGCTGGCCGCCTTCGGGGCCGCCTGCGCCGCACGGGATCTGGGTGAGGAACGCCGGCTCGCTTACGTGGCCACCACCCGGGCCGCGTTCTGGCTGGCCTGCACGGGCTACTGGTGGGGGGACGCGTCCTCGCCACTCGGCCCGTCGGTGTTCCTGGAGGAGGTCAAGGCGGCGTGCGAGGCTGGCGCGGGCACCGTGGCGTGCTGGGCCCCGCCGCCGGAGGAGGACAGCGAGAACCCCGCTCTCGCCGACCCCCCCTCGGCCGCGTGGCCGGCCGAGCCGCGGGGCAGGCAGCAGGATGCGGTCCGGGAAGCCGCGGATCTGGTGCATGAGGCCATGGCGCGCCACCGCGCGGAAGGCACGGAGGCCGGGCAGGCCGGCGAGCACCGGGACGCCGGCGGGCACGGGGACGGTGCGCTGAGCGAGGAAGACCAGGCGCTGGTGGCGGCCTGGGACACCGATACCGGGCTGCTGCTCGCCGAGCGGGACGAGTGGCGCGCCGAAGCCGCGTCAGCGGTCTGGCTGCCGCCACGGCTGTCCGTGTCCGCGCTGGTCATGATGGCGCGCGACCCGGCCCAGCTGGCCCGGCAGATCCGCCGGCCGATGCCGCGGCCCCCCGCGCCGCAGGCCCGCCGGGGTACCGCTTTCCACCGCTGGCTGGAGGAGCGCTTCAGCCAGCAGCGCCTCATCGACCCGGACGACCTGCTCGGCGCCGCCGATGACCCGGCCGCGGGTGATCCCGCCGACGGCGATGCGAACGACCTTGCCGCCCTGCGGGAGCGGTTCGAATCCGGGGAGTGGGGCAACCGGTGGCCGGTGGAAGTGGAGGTCCCGTTCGAGACGCTGATCGCCGGGCGGCCGGTCCGCGGCCGGATCGACGCGGTGTTCGGGGACGCCCCGGAGGGCGGATTCGACGTGGTGGACTGGAAGACGGGTCACCCTCCTGGCGCCGCCGAGCATCAGGCTGTCGCGGTGCAGCTCGCGGCCTACCGGCTGGCCTGGGCGCAGCTGGCCGGGGTGCCCGCGGACCAGGTCCGGGCCGCGTTCTACTACGTGCGGCACGACCTCACGCTACGGCCGGCTGATCTGCTGGACGAGGCCGGCCTGGCCGCGCTGATCGAGCAGATCCCGGCCGGGGCCGGCTGATCTTTCCGGCCCAGTCAGGCAGCCCGGGAAGTTCAGCCCGGGAAGTTCAGCCCAGGAAGTTCAGCCCAGTGGGGCGAGCCGGGTCGGGCCAGCCCCGAGTCAGTCCTGGAGATGGCGCTCGATCGTCGCCACCTTGCTGTCCAGCCCATCGGTCACACCCGGGCGGATGTCGGCCTTGAGGACCAGGCTGACCCGGGGAGCTCGCGCTGCCACGGCGTCCACCGCCCGCCGGACCACGTCCATGACCTCATCCCAGTCGCCTTCGACGGACGTGAACATGGCGTCGGTCCGGTTGGGCAGCCCGCTGTCCCGGACTACCCGCACCGCGTCCGCTACGTACTCTCCGACTCCTTCGCCCACACCCAGCGGCGTAATCGAGAATGCGACGATCATCGTGTGCTCCGTTCTTCCTCTCGGGCTGCGGCCGGGTGCCCGCCCGCAGGGACGGCCGGCCCGTCAGCCGGGCCGGCGATGAGGAGCCAGCAGGCCAGGCCGAGCGGGTAGACCGCGTAGCCGAACCGGCTGGCCGGGGCGAACGCGAACATGAGCACCAGCCCGGTCACCAGCCGCCAGGCCGCCGCGCGCTCATCCCGCGGCGGCCAGAGGATCAGGGACGCGGCCACGCCGAGCCCGGCCAGCAGGACCAGCCCGATGGCCACCAGGTGCCCCGGTCCCCACGCCTCGGCGATCAGGTGACCGGGCAGGAAGCTGGCCGCCGGGCTCTTGATCTTGGTGAGCCCGAGCGGGAACAGGATGGTGTTGGATACCACCGCGGCGGGCTGGGCGATCAGGATCGGGCCGTCCACCGCGAGCGGCACGGCGATCGTGGCGCAGGCCATCCAGGCCGCGGCGCGTTTTCCGTCGCGCGCCGCCACCAGGGCGAAGGCGACCGCCAGCGCGGGCCACGCGGTGGCCTTCATCGCCGCGGCGAGACCCAGGGTCAGGCCCGCCAGGGCGATTCGCAGCGCAGGCCGCGTCTGGCTGGGCCGCAGCAGGGCGAGGCCCAGGCAGATCAGGGCCAGCACGGGCAGGTCGTCCCCGCCCGTGCAAAGCGGGAACGCGATGATCGGCGAGGCCGTGACCACCGCCGTCCACAGCCAGGGCCGCGGCACGCGGCTCACGGACAGGGTGACGGCGAATCCGAGCACGAACACCACGCCGAACCACAGCCGTGGATCCGTCAGCAGGCCGCCACCGAAGAGGGCGTGCGGGACGCCGAACACGGCCAGGGCCGGCAGGTACGGGTTGTAGACGTACGGGTTGTGCGCGGTGGCCACCGCGTGCGCACCCTGATACGGCGTGCCGTGGTGCAGGAACAGTTCCGCCGAGTGGATGACCACGCCGACTTCCGGCTGTCCCCGCCCGGACCACGCCATCCAGGCCAGCGGGACGATCACGGCCCCGATCAGGCTGAGTGCGGTGGCGATCCGGGGTCCCGCCCGCCCGGCCAGCGCCGCGATGGCCGCGACACCGTACGGGCCCGCCGCCAGGACGCCCCACAGCCGCTCGGGCGGGTTGGTGCTGAAGACGGCCACCGCGCAGGCGAACAGCGCCGACACGGCCAGCAGGACGGCGGCCCCGGCCGGTGTGGTGGCCCGGGCGCTCCCCTCCCGGATCCGCTCCTGGCATCGGCGGCCCCGTTGCCGCCAGGACTCGGCCCGCCCCCGCCACCACGGCAGGCGGGGGAAGCCCGGCGGGCTCGCGTTGTGGCTGGCGTCGCCGCGTGGCAGGCGGGTCAGCGGTAGCGTCATGTGTCACCACGTTAGGACGCCCGGGCCCCTGGCGTCGTCATGCCGAAGGGTGATGTCTGGCCCCTCCCAGGGAGCGAATCTGCGCCCGCGGGAGTAGCCGGCTGCCGGGCTTGCAGCTGCCCGTGCCGCCGGTGGCGAGGGGAATGGCCCAGGGTGCCCGCGATGCTGGTTTATTAGATAGCCGGCCAGGTCCGGCGAGGAGGGGCTCACCGCTCATGGATGTGCGCGACTACATCGACAGCAACGCGCGGGAATTCTTTGACCAGCTCAAGGCGTGGCTGGCCATCCCGTCTATCTCCGCCGATCCTGGCCATCACGGCGACGTACGGTCGTCGGCGCAGTGGCTCGCCGGGCACCTCACCGCGACCGGCTTTCCCACCGTGGAAATCTGGGACACCGGCCCGGCCAGCTCACCGGGCCAGCCGGCCGTGTTCGCGCACTGGCCGGCCGCAGACCCCAGCGCGCCGACCGTCCTGGTCTACGGTCACCACGACGTCCAGCCCGTGGAGCCCCTCGGCGAGTGGCACTTCCCGCCGTTCGAGCCCGCTGAACGCGACGGCCAACTGCTCGGCCGGGGCGCCTCGGACGACAAGGGCCAGGTACTCCTGCACACCCTCGGCCTGCGCGCCTGCCTGGCGGCTGGTAGCGGGGCGCCTCCGGTCTCGCTGAAGTTCCTCATCGAGGGTGAAGAGGAATCCGGGTCCCCGCACTTCGCCGACCTGCTGCGCAGCCGGGCCGACCGGCTCAGCTGCGACATGATCGTGATCTCCGACACCACAATGTGGGCGGCCGACGTGCCCTCGATGTGCACCGGCATGCGGGGCCTCATCGACGCCCAGATCGATGTGCGCGGGGCCGACACCGACGTGCACTCCGGCTCGTTCGGTGGCGGCGTGCCCAACCCGCTGCACGCGCTGGCCGGGCTGCTCGCCGGCCTGCACGATGACGAGGGCCGGGTCACCCTGCCCGGCTTCTACGACTCGGTGCTGCCGCTGACCGATGCCGAGCGCGCGCTGTTCGCCCGGCTCCCGTTCGAGGAGAAGGCCTGGCTGGCCGACGCGGGAGGCAGCCGGGCCGCCGCGGGCGAAGCGGGCTACACCACGCTTGAGCGGGTCTGGGCCCGGCCCACCGCCGAGGTCAACGGCATGTGGGGCGGCCACACCGGGCCCGGGGCGAAGACCATCGTGCCCAGCCAGGCACACGCCAAGGTGTCGTTCCGGCTCGTGGCGAACCAGGAGCCGGCCGACATCGCGGTGGCGCTCCGGGAGTACGTGGCGGCCCGCACCCCGCCGGGCATCGAGGCGACCGTGACGTTCGGCGGGCCGGGGGTGCGGCCCGCCTTCTCGCCGCTCCACTCCCCGGGGGTGCAGGCCGCGAAGCGGGCCATGGAGCGCGCTTTCGGCCGTGAGGTCCTGTTCACCCGGGAAGGTGGCAGCGGTCCCGAAGCTGATCTCGCCGACATCCTGGACGCGCCGCTGGTCTTCCTCGCGGTTGGCCTGGATGACGACCGGATCCACGCGCCGAACGAGAAGGTGGAGATGACGCTGCTGCTACGCGGGGCGGAGGCGGTGGCTTACCTCTGGGAAGATCTGGCCGCGGATCCCGCCGGGATCACGGCCACCCGGTGAGCGCCGCGCAGAGCACCGGGGCTGACCCGTCGGATGCCCAGGAGTACGCCGGAGAGCTGGGCGGTTTCGTGCTGGCCCGCGGCACCCTGGACCGGGTGAGCGCCCGCCGCGGCGACACCGACTGGCTCGCCGCAGCCTGGGCAGACCCCGGGACCCAGGTGCTGGTCCTGGACAACGCCCGCGCGCTAGTCCGGTTCGGTGACCAGGAGGCCGAGCTCATCCTGGTGCCCCCGGCAAAGGCGCCGGAGGGACTGAGGTTCCTGCTCGGGGTGGACGACGCGGGGGTGGCGTACTTCGGCGTGATGGGACCGCCAGGATGCCTGGAGTCCCTGACGGAGGACGTGGAAGCTCCCGGGCAGGAAGGCACGGAGCAGGAAGCCGGGGAGCAGGAACCTGGGGGGCTGGAAGCTCCCGCGCCGGAAGCCGCCGGGGAGGACGCTCCGGGCCAGGCGGCTGCCGGGCAGGAAGCCCCAGCGCCGGAAGCTCCAGCGCAGGAAGCTCCTGCACAGGAAGCCGCGGGGCCGCAAACGCCCGGGCCGGAGGCCGCGCCGCCAGCGCCCGAGCAGCAGACCGTGACCGAGCAGGCGGCCTGGCTGGCCCGGGCCCGGCCGGGGCTGCGCCCGGCGGGCCTGCGGGAGGCCGCGGCACTGCTGAATGACCGGGACGCGGGCCTGTTCACGCACGCCGTGGCGCTGGCCAACTGGCATGCCACCCACACGCACTGCCCGCGCTGCGGCACGCCGACCGTGACGGTCGCAGCCGGCCACGCCCAGCGCTGCCCGGCCGACGGCAGCGAGCATTTCCCGCGGATCGATCCCGCCGTCATCATGCTGGTCACGGATCCGGACGACCGGTGCCTGCTGGCCCGGAACCGGCGCTGGCCGGAGCGCCGGGTCTCCATCCTGGCGGGCTTCGTCGAGCCCGGGGAATCGGCTGAGCAAGCCGTGGCCCGCGAGGTGCAGGAGGAAACCGGGATCGCCGTCGCCCGGATCCGTTATGCCGGCAGCCAGCCCTGGCCGATGCCGCAGAGCCTGATGCTCGGGTTCCGCGCGGCGGCCTCGGGAGGCCTCGAGCTGCGGGTGGACGACGACGAGATCGCCGAAGCGCACTGGTACAGCCGGGAGGAGCTGCGACTCGCGCTGGCCGCACAGGAGGTCCTGCTGCCGCCGCCCGTGTCGATCGCGCACCGGCTGATCCAGTCCTGGTACGGCGAGGAACTGCCCGGCGTCTGGTGACCGCGGGAGTGCCGGGCCGGCCCCCGCGTCCCGCGGAGCCGGTGCCCGGCGGAGGTCAGGCCGGGGCCAGCTGGCGGACGGCCTCGGCCTCATCCACGCCGGGCGCGGGGACGATGGCGATGACCGGGGTGTCCAGCCCGGCCGCCTGGTACTCGGCCACCCGCTCCCGGCAGCGGGCGGGCGAGCCGTGCACGACCAGCTCGTCGACCAGGTCGTCATCGATCGCCGCGAGCGCGGCCTTGCGGTCGCCCGCCGCCCAGGCCTCCCGCATCACCCGGAACCTCGGCCCGCGGCCCAGCCAGTCGTGGAACGCGGCGTACGCGGGGACGGTGAGGTAGGCGGCGATCATCCGGCGGCCGATCTGCCGGGCCACGCCCGCGTCCGCGGTCGGGCAGACGAAGATGCGGGCGATCAGCTCGCAGTCCGGCCCGGCCACCGCGCGCACGGCCGGCACGTCCGCGGGTGCGAGCCAGTTCGTGATCGCCCCGTCGGACATGGCCGCGGCCAGCGCGATCATCCCCGGCCGCAGCGCGGCCAGCGCGAGCGCGGGCGGCGGGACCGGGGCCGGGTCCAGCCGAAAGCCCTTGATGGTGAAGGTCTCCCCCTCCATCGAGACCTTCTCACCGGCCAGCGCCCGCCGCAGGAAGTGCAGCGTGTCCCGGGCCCGCTGATACGGCCGGTCCAGCGCGATCCCGTTCCAGTCGGTCACCACCGCGGGGGAGGAGACGCCGATGCCGAGCACGAAGCGGCCGGGCGCGAGGCCTGCCAGCGTGGCCGCGCTCATGGCCAGCAGGGCGGGCCCGCGGGTATAGATGTTGGCCACCGCGGTACCCAGCCGCAGACCCCCCGCATCCTGCCGTCCGGTCCCGCCGGATCCGCTCCCGTCCTTGCTGGTCCACTGGGCGGCCAGGGCCAGCGGCGTGAACGCGTCCGCCCCGCTGACCTCCGATGACCAGGCGTCGGTATAGCCCAGGTCAGGCAGGGCAGCCACCAGGTCACGCTGCCCGGACAGGGGCATTCCGCTCAGTGGGAGCGTGATGCCCCATCGTGAGGTCGGTCGCACAGTACCTCCCGGAGTTCCCGCCCATCATCGCAGCGGCCGTGGCAGGATGCCCGGCATGGACCTGGATTGCGTTGACACACTGGCCGGTGTGCATGTCCGGTGACCTTGACCTCGAGGCGGTATTCGGCGGTTCGTCACCGGATGATGCCTTTGCCGCCGTGCTGACCGAAGCCCGGATGGTGCTGGGCGAAATCGATAGCCCGCTGGAGGCCGAGCTGTGGGGCTCGGACATCCTGGCCGCACTCGGCGGCGCGGCGAGCCTGGCCGCGCAGGCGATGGTGCCCGCCGCCGAGCGGAGCGGGAGCCCTGAGGCCCTGGCCATCCTGCGAGTCCTCGGCGCGCTCGGCTGGCCTGACCTGTGCACGCCCGCGACAGAGGCCGCGGGCCGGCTGGCCTCGCGCGGTGTCGCGGACCCGGGCTGGGCGGCCGAGGTGGGGTCGCCGTCGGTGGCGGAGTGCTGGTATTACGGGGACGACCGGGGTGTCCAGGAGGCCGTGACCCTGAGCTTCGAGTACGCCTCCGGACGGCACGTGGTGTCGCTGCTGCTGGATCATTCCTGCGGGGGCGGGATCAAGAACGTCTGGGTGGGGGAGGCCGGGGACGTGCTCGCCCGCACCAGGGACATGGCCGCCGAGGATCCCAGCATGACCTTCGAGATGATCAGCCCGGCGGCCGCGCGCACCAAGGTCGAGCGGGCCCTCGCCGCGGGCGAGTGCCCGGTACAGCCGGACGAGTTCAGTAACGTGGCCTCGACCCGGGCGATCCTCCGGGCGCGCGCGGCGCTGTTGGCCCGGACCTAGATCACCCGCACCCGGACCGCCCGGGGCCAGGGCAAGGAGTAGATCGGTGAACTGATTTGAGAGCAGTGCTCTTGACTTAGTCTGCCTATTCTGTGCATACTGCTCTTAGACGAGAGCGATGCTCTCCATCGCCATTAACCCGAGGAGCAGTCATGAACGCCAGCCCGCAGTCGCGGTACCTCGCCCCCACCGGCATGGACCGGATCTTCAACTCGACGGTCGCCGCGCTGACCCGGGCCGGGATCAGCATCATGGGGTCGCGGGTGCTGGCCGTCCGCGGCCGCAAGAGCGGCGAGTGGCGGACCACCCCGGTCAATCTGCTGACCGTGGACGGCACCCGTTATCTGGTCGCGCCCCGGGGGCAGGCCCAGTGGGTCCGCAACCTGCGTGCCGCGGGCCAGGGCGAGCTGCGGGTGGGCCGCCGGACCGAGGGCTTCACCGCTACCGAGATGGCCGACGCGGACAAGCCGCCGGTACTGCGCGCCTACCTGCGCAAGTGGGGCTGGGAGGTCGGGCGGTTCTTCGAGGGCGTCACCGCGGACGCGACCGAGGAGCAGATCCGCGGGATCGCCCCGGGCTTCCCCGTCTTCCGGATCACGATCAAGCGCTAGCCGCTAGCCAGTAAGGGCCAGTGTGGCACCGGTGATGTCGAGCAGCCGGTGATAGCCCTCAGCGGCCGGGAACAGCGCCCGGTCCCCGCGCACCACGGCCCGCGATCCATCCGGCCCGGCCAGGATGGTCCCGTCCGCGCCGACAGCCACGAACTCGCCGTCCCGGCGCAGCAGCACCGGGCCGTCGCGCCGCGCGGAGATCGTGCACCGGCCGGCGGCCAGGCCGTCCAGCACCGCGCCCGGGTCATCGCCCGCGCATTCCACCCAGGTCGTCGGGGTCCCGGGGATGGCGTCCGCCCCCGGCCGATGCCAGTCGCTCCCACCCACCGGCACTGACGTTGGATCCCAGGCCAGCCACCAGGCCAGCGGGGTCGTCCAGTGCGGATCCAGCCAGCTCCAGTGCCAGACCTCGGCCAG
>Ga0209006_10004101_pt1 | contig 13260 bp, 9 predicted proteins | sample JacPin_JW_Ref_O2_FD_188567 | JGI IMG/M metagenome (GOLD analysis project Ga0209006, IMG submission 188567) | Forest soil microbial communities from Algoma, Ontario, Canada - Jack Pine, Ontario site 1_JW_Ref_O2 (SPAdes) (version 2) | ecosystem: Environmental > Terrestrial > Soil > Boreal... | reverse complement strand
GGGGCCGTGGGAGTTGGGTTCTGGTTCTGGATCGGGTCTCCGTGGTCGACGATCCACAGGACTCCGTCCGCGGCGCCGTTGGCTGAAATGAAAGTCGTGGTGCCGTTGCTGCCCATCTGCATGTTGGGTGAACTCACCAGGCCCAGCGTCAAGGTTCCTGAATATGCGAACTGGACGATCCCGACGGGGATGATGGTTGCGGTCGGAGTGATTCCCACATATACCGATCCGTTGAAGTAGGATGCCGTGGAGAAGAACTCGTAGGAATTGACGTTAGTGGTCCACGTTCCCGCTCCAGGGTATCCGGCGACATCGGTGCAACTGACGGAATACGGGTCGAAACCCTGCCCGGTTAAGACGCCGGCTACGGTTTGCGTCGCTCCCGCATCATTGGTCGTCTCGTGGCCAAGATCTGCAGTGTTCACCAGATAGAGCTTTCCGGTCTTTCCTGCCGCCAGGGCTTGCGTGCTTCCTGGAATCAGCAACAAACCGCCCGAAGCCAAATCTGCGTCGTGGCAATTCATGAAGTGATAATCGTCCGGCGTGAAGTAGTCGGTGGGTACACCTGATGCCCCGACTGTCGCGGGTGTCCCTAGTGTCCCGTCGTTCGGGAACTTCAGAATCGAGTCACCCCAGGCCGCCGTTCCGTCCCACGGGCCGTTCCCGGTCGTGATGTATATATTGCCGTTGGCATCGGCAGCCGGGCCACCGCCGCCCATCCAGACCCCGCCAGCGCTGGCATAGGCGCCCTCGCCGTTCAGGTTGGGACTCGCGCTGAAGACGCCAGTCTGGGCCAAGGACTGGGCACCGTAAGCCAGCAGCCATCCGCTATGACAACCACCAAAACCGATGTAGACCGTGCTGTTTGCTAAAAGCAGAGCCGCGCGCTGCACACAGGATGTGTCCAGAGAAACCACACCAGCCACCGAATCTGAATTGGTGCCGGATACCGAAGCCTGAATGGTGACCGGTCCGCCAAATTTTTGTTTTCCAGTGGTGATATCCAGCGCATTCAGGCGGAAGGTGGATGTGCTGGTTGCAGTCAGCGTTTGCGCGGAAACCACATACAACGTATTCGTCGTGGGGTCGATCACCGGCGTGGAAGTGACGCCCTGAAACGGCTGAATGGGACCATCGGTCATCGGCGTTTCGCCCGATTTGAGCAGCGGAGTGTGCCACAGCGGAGTGCCGGTGCCGTAGTTGTCGGAATCAAAGGCGTAGACGCTGTCGTTTTCGGTGGCCGCGAATACTACGTTGTAGACGCTGCTGTTGACGGTCAGGTGCGACATCAGCAACGGTTGCCCGTACTCGTAGCCATCCAACAGGTAGGAAAAGAGCTTGCCAAAGGTTTGAGGAGCTACGTTCGTGGGCGTCAGCAATGCTTCGGTCGGGTTCAAGCCGGTGCGTTGAGCGTCGAAGTGCCACATTGCGACGTTCGTTCCAGCCGTGACGGTGAGCGACGCATTCCCGCTGATTCCGCTCAACGTCGCGGTGACCATGGTGGCGTCTGCGGTTGATCCGGTGGCCAGGCCGGTCGAATTTATGGTCGCTGCCGCTGGCGTCGTGGCGGCCCAAGTGGCAGTCGAACTTACGTTAGCCGTGGAGCCGTTGCTGTAGGTGGCCGTGGCGGTGAACTGCTGCGTGGTGCCCACGGCAACGGTTGCGGTCGCCGGCAAGACCGAGATCAAGGTCACGGATCCGGTGGCCGCGGTTACGGTGAGTGACTCAGACCCGCTTTTCCCGCTTAACGACGCGGTCACCATGGTTGAGCCCACGGCAACTCCGGTGGCCAGGCCGCTTGAATTTACGGTCGCGAACGCTTGCGTCGCAACCGACCAGGTGGCTGTGGAACTTATATTGGCCGTGGAGCCGTCGCTGTAGGTGGCCATGGCGGTCAGCTGCTGCGTGGCGCCCACTGCAACGGTGGGGATGGACGACGTTACGGCGACCGACGTGAGCGCTTTGGGCGGGGGCGGGGTGCCGCTCGAGCCGCCTCCGCACGCCGTGTTTGCAATGACGATCGGGAGGAGAAAAAGGCAGGCAAGGACGGAAAGCGAGAAACGGCGACGACGAATGGACACGTGTGTTAATCCCCCGATATTTACTACCCAGAAGAGCGCGACGCGCAATACACGGCACCCACGAAGGTCGCGACAGAACAGACTGAACAGTGGAGCAAGACCCACGCGACGTGGTGCCCGCGCGGAGTCGTGCTTTAGTTGCACGATCTTAATTCCGGGTTGCCCTGAACCTGCAGATGATTGCATCGCGCCGTGATCGGCGAGGGGTGCGGCTGAGCAGTCCTATTGAGCAGTTCTGGATTGTGCGTGGAAGGCCCGGAATCACGGAGGAATTCTGCAGCCTTTGCTCAAATCTTTGGTAAGGGGCCTATGTACTCCCGACAGTTGCCCTACCCAGAACCCTGTATTACCGTTTGGATAACAGCTGAAGATTAATGATTGCTAATTAACGAGATCGAGCAGTGAGACCACAGGGGCAACGTCCCGTTCGCGTCGGGCCTAGTCCATTTGTTCAGTAATGCCACATCTTGTGATTCCACCTCTTGCGAATCCACAAGGACGCGTTCCATACCAAATTAACGGGAGACCTGTGAATGAAAACTTTCTACTACCTCATCACCGTGTTTTTGATGCTGGCGACGTCTGCGCTGGCGACGGTCAAGGTCAGCAGCCCAAGTAACGGCACAACGGTTGGCTCACCGGTGGCTTACGTGGCGACCGCGACGACGAGCACCTGCTCGCAGGGCGTAGCCTCCATGGGGATTTATGTGGACGGGCAACTGGTCTACGTCGTGAATGGGGCGAGCATGAACACCACCTGGCCGCTCTCTGCCGGCACTTACAGCACGGTCGTGGAAGAGTGGGACCGCTGTGGCGGCGCAACCTACACGACGCTGGGGATCACGGTGGCCGGGCAAAGTGGCGTATGGGTGACCTCGCCTACGAACAACGGCGAGGTGGTGTCGCCGGTGACTTATGTGGCGTCCGCGACAACGAGTACCTGTTCGAAGGGCGTGGCGTCGACGGGAATCTATGTAGACGGCAACCTCACATATGTCGCGCAGGGAGCGAGCGTAAACACCGAGCTTTCCTTGAGCAAAGGCTCCCACAAAACCGTGGTGGAAGAATGGGACAAGTGCGGCGGAGCTGCGTATTCCAACGTGAATGTCACGGTTACGGGCGGCGCGGCTAAGCTTTCGAGTCTTCAGGCCAATAAAGGATGGGACAGCTGGGGTCAGCTTCCGCCGGCTTATGCTGACTGCTCGCCTTGTTCAGGACTCGACTGGTGGACGGAGTATGGAGTCACATCGCCGTCGAAAAGCGGGAACGCAACCCAATTCAATACCAACGGAACGACTGCTTACGGAGTTGTGCTGTGGTACAACCCGGTGATGGGTCAATTCTCAACGCAGGGACTGCCCGATAAAGGGCATACGCTTCTGCCGAATCTGCACAACTTTATCTACGACACCGACTTTTATGTGGCGAATCCCGCGGTGACTCAGGCATTGGAGTTCGATGTCAGCATGTACATGGATTCCATCGGGATGTTCTGGGGTACACAGTGCAACCACTTAGGTGGAGGGGAATGGGACTACTTGAACAATGTGACGCAGCAGTGGGCTAAGACCAGCGTCGCTTGTAATCTCGTCCAGGGATGGAACCACCTTACGCTTCAAGTGCAGCGGGAGTCGGACAATTCGCTGGTGTACCAGTCGATCACGCTGAACGGTTCGACGGCCAACATCAACGCGAAGTCTTCGCCTTTTACGGTGCCATCCAGCTGGTACGGCGTGACCGTTAATTACCAGATGGACGGAAACTATAAACAGTCGTCAAACACCACGTACCTGGACAATTTGAGTCTCACGTATTGGTAGAGGGAGCGCGGCCGGACCATGGCTCGCGGGCGCTGGAGGTCAGGGTGCATCGGACTATGGTGCATCGGATTATGGTGCATCGCCAACGGCGAGGCTGTCCGCTAGAGCGGCTTGCGGAGGGGTCGGAGCGGGAGATAGGTTCTGCATGACTTGTTGCAGAATCTGCTGCGCGACATCCTGGATTGGTTGCGGGGCGATGATCGTCATCTTCATCCCGGCCAGTTCGTTCAGAGCCAGATAAGACGCGCGGCTGCTGTGGAGAAAATCGAGCGGGTATTCGGGTTTGCGGGCGCGAGCCTGAACGGGATCCGCGTCGAGCAGGTAGCTGATATCTGGTTGCGGGGCCAGCCGCAGCAGGAGCCGAACATAAGCTCGCGTGATGGGATTGCGCAAGGACAGGTTTGCGAGTTCATCGTAAACGTAGCGATCGAAGATGACGACGCCAGCGTCAGCCTTAAGTACTTTCGCTACCGTCCTGCGGAGCGAGATAACGTCCACGAAGTAGAGGCAGAATCGCACGGGCGTCATGTACCAGGACTGAACATTTTTATCCTGCCGGTTCACCGGCCTGTCTGGAGTTCCAACCCCTTTATCTCCCTTAAACAGAGTGTGGCCGCTCACTTCGCGGATGCGAGTGAGCGTGGCAACATCATCCCAGAATGTAATCAACGAAACGCGAATGCCGGCCTCAGGCAGGCTGGACTGAAGAGATTCGATCTGGGTACTTTTGCCGGCACCGTCGATGCCGGAGAAGCTTATTAGTGTGGGGACCCGGTTTTCGGTGGTTGCTTGACTCATGTCCGGGGAGTGTCTATCTAAGATTTCTCTGAAATTTTCTGCGGCTGGATTAGTGGCTGCCCGGCGCGCGGCTGGGACTGGCAGCGGATAGCGCGACAACCGCTCCAACGGCAGCGCCGGCGCCGACGATGGCGCCCACTTTGATCAGGATGGAACGTGCTCGTCGCTGCTTTGCGGGCGCGATGGCCGATCCGGCTGGCTTGGAAGCGGCGACGCCTGTGGTCCTGATGAACTCTGCGGCGGCTGTGCCAACGGGTTCCTGCGGAACGTCTTGAAGCTGGTTGGGGGAGGGCTGCAATGCAGACGATGATTGGTTGCCGTCAGCTATTTGCGAACGCACGGTGCTGGGACTGTTGGGAAGCGCCTGAGGCTCGAATGGTTCATAGCTGGCCTGCTTGGCGCCGCCGTCGGATTGGTGAGACTGGGCTTGGGCGGCGGGGACGTCAGTCTGCCGGCTGGAGCTTGTCTCCTGCTGCGGAGTGGCTGCGGCCGCCAGGGGCGCGATCAGTAAAAGCACGAGGCAACCAGCAATCTGCCGCGTCAACCATCCCCCCGAGGTGTTGACTGTTGCTTCCGCATCCTGCTCCTCCGAATGTGGAGGATTTTCGCGCGGCGCGGCCTGATCGGCGGCAAGGCTGTGACTCCGCACTCTGGGCGCGAGAGGGGACGACATATGCCCAAAATAATGCGGGACCGGCGCGGCCCAAAACTTATCGAAGCTGTTGACCGCGTCGGCGGTGGTGTCAAACGATTCGAAGAGACGCCCTACGCTCGTGAGTTCCAAAATCGCCGCGGCCGCTGGAGGGATGGACGCGAGTTTGACGTCGCCGTTCCGCTTCATGGCCTCTTCAAGGACGCGCAGCAACACGTGGATTCCGGCGCTGTCGAGGTGTCGTACTTTGGAACAATCGAGCACCACTCGAGGGCGATCGGACTGCAGGTGAGGCTCGACTTCGCGAAAAAAACTACGGCCTTGCTTAATGCTCAACTTCTCAGGTAGCTGTTTCACCGACACATGTCTTGCACTGGTCATAATTCAGGAGCCGAGCTCCAACAAGCTTTTGCTTTCGGCCTGGTGACAAAAAGTGGCTTGATGCAACAAATTCAGCTTCATTTAACAATCTAAATTGAGGACGGCGCGGGGTCTATCCTGTCTTGTCGGTAGTAAGCGGATGGGTTTGCGCTAGGGTGTGCGGGGTTCCCGTCCGCGACAGCGGTTGTTTCGGCTTCCGACGTACAAGTCGCTCGCCTCCTGCGCTGCTCGCGTCGGTGATGGCGGCCTGCCGGCGACCATTCCGCTGCATGCTGTTCGTGAGGTCCCTCACCGGGCCTTTGGCCCGGTTCGGGATGACATCTTCTTCTTACTAGCTTCCCAATTTCAGTTACTTAGGAGCTTTGCAGAAGGCGCTCCAGTTCGGCTTCAGGATTGTGCACAACGTGGGTTAGCCGGTTTGTGCCGTAGCGGATGAGAGTGGACACGTTGGTTCGGTACCAGCAGCACTCCGTCATCCTGGGAGACAGTCCGCAGAAGAAGCGAAGCCTGGGCACGGTTTGCGGGGACGTCAGGATGGCGGCTACCAGGCGGTGATTTCCGTCGAGGATGGTCAGTGAGTGGCTTTCGTCAAGACCGATCAGAAGCACTGCGCCCGGGTCAGTATCGTGGCGAAACGAACCGCCCATGTCGGCAACCTTCGCCAGGAATACGTCTTCACCGAAGTTGCGGCCGCGGAAGGTGCGCAGACGTTCAACGATGGCTGGGACCGTAAAATTGCCGCGCGCGAGCTTCCGCCATTGTGCCCGCGGGAAAACTCGAATCTGGTCGAGGTTTGCGGAACGGACTTCCACTTCGAACCATTCCGTATCGTCAGGCAGCTCTCTCCACAAGGTTGAGTGACGAATAAACAATAGAGCCCGGCGTTTCGCATTTTCCCCGGCATCTTCGAGGCGTGGTGATCTGACGAGTCCATGAAGAGCTTGCTGGTAATCGTCGAACGCGGAATTGTTGAAATCGCTCTTCAGGAATTCGGCGATCACCTCGTCCTCGGAGACGGGCCGGATTATCCTGAGCGCGGGCGAGGTCGCCACTTTTGCCGAACTCTCCTTTGGCAAACTTGCTCCGGCCAGCGCGTTTAGAAGGAACGGCACCGCGACCACGATGAGCAGAGCCGCCATCAGCACAAGTTGTACCCAGATCACTTGCTGCAGAGACGAATGGTAGCGGCAAATGCCAGCGACGACAGCGCCACTGAAGGCTAATTGCACCCAGCTTGTGTTGGCGATCTTGTAGGACATTTCGTAAGCAATGATCACAACGCTGAGGCAGTAGAAGACGGTGGTGACTGCATACAACGCGAGCAGATAGGGGAGGCCGTGTTTCCCAGCGATTTCGAACTGCGGGCCGAAAAATGTTGTCCAAATTCCGGCCGGGGCGAGGCGCAGGCCGAGAGCCAGCGCGGAACCAATTCCCAGCACAAGCAGAAGTGAAGTGAAAAGGATTCTGTGGTCCTTTCGCTCCTCGGCGCGAGTGCCGGCAACAAGCGGAAACATGCTATTCACGACCGCGGAGGAGAAAGCGAAAATCACTCGACCTACCAGAGCTATGGCAGCGTAGAGGCCCGCTATTGTCGACGGAAAGAAATGCTTTACCAGCACGATGTCACAGTTGTTAATGAGCACCTGGCCGGCGAAGAATATGATTGCCTGCAGAGCTTCGCGAAACGCATCCGGAATGTGGAGTTCGTGGGGAACCGCGGGCGCGAGCTCCGGTGCGGCCGCAAGGTACGCCACCGCAATGGCGGCAGCGTTGGCCGCAATCACTCCCGGGACGCCGAGACCCAGCATGATGGCGAGAAGAGATCCACCAAGGCGGACCAGTCCCTCGAGCACAAGATTGCTGCCGAGGCGGTGGAAGCCGTAAGCGCCCTGGATGTAGCCTCGCCGTGTTCCCAGGGGAACGTAAAAAGCTACACCGATGGCGAGAAAGACCACGAGAATCGGAGTCGGCAATTTGAGGTAGTCGGCAATCGCTTTCTGAAACACCAGCAAACCCAGAGCGACGATGATGCCGCAGGCCCATGCGCTTTTGTGGAATCCTCGGTAGGTTGCGCTTTTTCCCGCGAGCGAGTTCTGCTGGGCGACCACCTTTGCAGAAACAATTTGGAAGGAAAGCGTTACCGCCGATATCAGAATGAGCAGAGTATAAACAGCCGTGGCGTGACCGAAAGCGGTAGGCCCAAGGAATCGCGCAACAGCCATGTTGTAGGCGAAGTTGATTCCCGTGGCAAGCCCAGAGGCGGAGAGCAATACGACGCTTCCCGACAGAACTCGGGCCTGGAGAGTCTTCGATTCCGGGTTCGGGCGATTCAAATCGTTCTGTGGGTTCAGAGAACTCCAGTTACTCAATCGGCGCAGCTAAAGAGAAAACGAATCCCGCGTTTGAAACTTTGAGCGTTTTAATGCGACATGCGAATGGACGGTGCTCGCGAGGCAGCACTTCTGATGCGGGAATCGAGGATCAGGCTGCTTGCAGCTCGAGGTGTATGCCTTGAATTGCTGGACTTGCTACAACCCAAAGGGTTTGCATCGACTCTAAGACCAGAATCTTCATAGTCATCTTGATGATCATCTTCAAAATCATAGGAACTTCATGATCAGTCGTTACTGGGTCAATCGGTACCGGGTCAATCGTTACTGGATCAAGCGTTACTGGGTAATCTCGGCATTGATGTTTCTTGCGCTGCCGCAGGCGTGCGCGCATCCTGGCTTGCGCTCGGAACTGCGGCGGAGTGTGCCGACAGCGGAGACTGCCCCACAAATTCTGGCAGTGTATGAGCCGTGGTTTGGGCATCCCAGGCATATTTCCGTGGGATATTCCTCGCACGATCCGGTCGTGATCCGTAAACAGATCGATCAGGCCAAGGCGCTGGGAATTTCCGGGTTCGTGGTGGATTGGTATGGGGATCGCGAGCCGTTTCTGGACAGCAGTTATGCTCTGATTCAGACGATCGCTGCCGAAAAACACTTTCAGGTTGCGATGATGTACGACGAATCCGATGACGAAGAGGCCGAAGCGACGGACGATGCTTTTGCGGCTTTTAACAAGTTCAACGAAACCTATCTTTCGGCGAATGCGCCTGGGCGTGCAGCGTATCTCATGTATAACGGACGGCCGGTGATTTTTATTTTTCCAAAAGGTGGCCATACCAACTGGAATCGAATGCGGGCCGCGACCGACAAATGGGCTCATCCCCCGCTGCTTATTTACGAAGATCATCCCAGCGCGTTCGCAGCCGATTTCGACGGTTTCTATGCATGGATCAATCCCGGGAAAAAAGGCTGGGCCAAAGATGGCAGCAACTGGGGAGAAGATTACCTGAGCGATTTCTATCGCAAAATGCAGTCGAAGTATCCTGACAAGATTGCCGTGGGCGCGGCCTGGACCGGCTTCGACGACAGCAAAGCTTCGTGGGGTCTGGACCGGCACATTTCTCAACGCTGTGGAGAAACCTTTGCCGACACCATGAAGCTGTGGCGGCAATACTACCCGGAGGATCGTCCGTTGCCCTTCGTGTTGGTGGAAACGTGGAACGACTACGAAGAGGGCACGGCAATTGAACGCGGGCTGGCCAAATGCGGGCCTGGCTCGCAAGCGCGGGCCGGGCAGTGAGAGTTAGGCAATCCGAAACGGTTTTCTCCGGTCTCCGGTTCGGCGGTTCATCCCTGCTTGATTCATGGCTACGTGATTCATGGTTACTTGTGAGGAGAGGAGTTGGGGAGGGCCGTAAACCTTGTTGATGATCGAGAGCGGGCGGCTACGCACTTCGTCGTAGACGCGTCCCAGATATTCGCCCAGCACGCCCACGCACAGGAGCAGAAAACCTCCTACCAGAAAGATCGCGGCGGCCAAACCGTATCCCAAAGGATTTACCGCGCTCTTCGAAAAAACGGTGCACAGCGCCAGGATGACCGACACCGCGATCGCGAATCCTGCTAACCCGAAACTGAGGCGGAGAGGCTTGTAGCTGAAACTGGTAATCGCGTCCATGGCGTACTTGATCCGGCTCATGAATGTGAGTTTGCCTTCGCCGCCTCCGCGGTCCTGCCGGTCGTAAAGCACGACGCCGGTCTTGTAACCTACCCAGGCGCGGAGCCCAGGCAGGTAGCGGCTACCTTCGCGCAAGGAGTTAATCGAATCCACCGCTTGGCGATCGAGAAGGCCGAAAATGCCCGCGTTGAGCGGGATGGGAAAGTCGGAGAGCGCGCCCAGCAATCGATAGAAGAGCGGGAACAGGCCGGCCAGGATCTTGCGCCGTTCCTGCCGGCTTCTGCGCACAGCGGTTACCACTTGCGCGCCGCCACGCCAGGCCGCGACTAACTCCGGTACTACTTCGGGTGGATCCTGGAAATCGCCGTCCATCAGGACAACTGCATCGCCGTGCGCCGTCTGCAGGCCGGCGGAGATCGCGCCCATGTGTCCCCAGTTGCGCGACAGATCTACCACCACTACGTGCGTGTCTTTGGTTTGCAGTTCGGTCAAAAGTTTCAGCGACGAATCTCTGGAGCCGTCGTTGACATAGACGACCTCCCAGGCTTCGCCAATGTCCTTCATGGCGTTGGCAAGGGCGGCGTGAAACAGATTTACGATTTCTTCTTCGTTAAAAATAGGTACAACGACTGAGATCATCTATGAGACTCCTTAGAATATGTTCCCGAAAAAAAAGTGCGCCGTTGTTTGTCGGCGTTCTTAGTATGTACAGCTGGTATTGTCCGAAGTTGAAATACGCACATCATTCGGGCTCGGCCTGGAAAATGCGTACCTTCCACCGGACTTCGGTGGGAGTCAAAACTGCAACGTAGCGAGCACGGACATGTTGTGTGGTCAGAACCTTTTCGTGATCGACGATTTGCACATCGTATTCAACGGTGTCGAGCAGTTGAATCGACAGCCCTTCCGGTGAGTAGAAGACCAACTTAAGATCGTGTGACCCGTCCCGATAACGGGTCTGAATTCCAAGTTTCACTTGCTCCCGAATTGTGCCTTCCAGCTTTTCTTTGGCGACGCCGACGAAATCCGCGTCGAGAATGTCTGCCTGGTTCTGTTCGAAGGCACGGCTCAAACTTCCCCAGGCCTGCAGATAATCACGAACCACCGCGGCCTTAGTCTGCGCTTCCAGAGCGCGCGGACCTACCGAATCCGTGGGCGCTACGCGCACTGCGGGTTGGTCCGCTCCGAAGACGAATGTTGCAGCGACGACTAAGCCGGCGATGAACATGGGGCTTTTCATCATTCCCTGCCCCAACGAATTTCATTGCCGAGAACAACGCCGGTTGCGACGGAGATTTTTGCGCCGTTGTAGGCGGGCATTTCTGCCCGCGCGACTCCCTGTTTGAGAGGCGCGTCTACTGTGGATTCGCTGCCGTTGTAAGTTTCTGTGAAGGTGACAATGGTTCCGTCGGGCACGACGTTGCCGCTACAGTCGCGCACTGGGTCGGTTTGCACTGCGAGTCTTTGGCCTGACGGCTGGACACTTATCCTCAGGCCGCAGGGATCGCCGGGGACTTGCTGGATTACGCGGGTACCGGTTGCAGTCCCAACCTGAGCCACGAACTGGCCGGAGCCTTCTTTGGCGGCGGAATTCATCTTTGTCCAGGCAACGCCGTTGCGGGTCAGCACCGTCCGCGTCTGCGCGGAGCCGGCAACGCCGGACAATTGAAACGATACGTGCGTGGGCGTCAACACCAGGTTCTGAAAAGCGTCAAACACGTACACGACGCCGCTGATGCCATCGCGCGAGTCGACTGCGATGCGAGAAGGTTTCGCGAGAAAGCTCAATGCCGCGGGCTCGTGAGCGGCGGTGACGTCGAACGATCCATCTTCTGTGGAGGAATCTGACACAAGAACGGTGAGGTAGTGGCCGGCATTGTGAAGATCGCCGGAAGCGAAGGACACTGCCTCGCCTAACTGCACGCTACGTCGGAGTACCTGCCCGGGGCCTACGATGTAGAGAACCGCTTTGCCGCTGCCGGTACTTTGAATGGAGAATGCGCTGCCCGCTTCAACAGTCTTCGGCAAATGCAGACTGCCGGATTGTGCAAAGGCGAGCGGCATCGCGGCCAAGACCAGCACGCCCAGAGAAAATGTGAATCTGCGTTTCATTGAAACCGGCCCGAACTGTAGGTGGCAGTGATGGCGCGCTCACTGCCGACTTTGCTGGCGATATCCGCTGGAATCGACATCGCAAACGAAACCGGAGTCTCAGGTAACAGGGCGCGGTCAACGTATTGGTCCGCGACCCAGACCAACTGGCCGTCTTTGCCGTAGAACGTGCCAAGGACGTGAGCCACATTGACAACCTGGCCGCTTTCATTGATGAGCTTCCCGGTGAATGAGGCTCCGGGCGCGGGATTCAAGTGCTGATCTTCAATCTCGATCACAGGGTCCGCCGAGGCCGCGATGAGGGTTGCCGACGGGTTCATGTGAACGCTGTCTACCTGGGACAACGCCACATCATGAAACGCAATGAGAAATGGAGTGACCTGCTTGGGCAAGAGAACGTGGGAAATTTTGTCGAAGCTGTCTTCGCTCGCGATCACGGATCCGTCTTTCGCCAGCAGCGTCGCTTTGACTGTGACGAATGCCGGGACAACATCTTCGTTGAGAAGTTCGCCCATGATGACCACTCCCGCGCTGCGGTCCACGGGATGCATGTCGATGATTCGGACGCGCGGAGCCTCTACATCTTGCGCTCCCCAGTCATCGCCCGGGCCACGGTAAATCACATCCCATCGCAGGTAGTTCACGGGAATCACCTGCGGCGGTACTCGAGGCTCTTTCACGATGGGCCACACCACGGCCCAATGGTCACTTCGATCGTCGGTTCGAACCACTTTCAGAGTCCGCGTGTCCAGAAATGTTCCGACTACGGTAGACCAGCGCAACTTGAGCTGAATTTGTGCTTCGTCGGCCGACGCATGAAGCGGCCGCAAGTCAGAGCTGTCCAGCGTCGCATAGGTGCGAAGGCTGGGATAATTTCCGGTTAAGTCGCGGACGAACTCGGGCTCCGTAAATTCGTTTTTGTTGGCGAGACTGGAGTAAGCTTTTTCCCAGTCTTGCCGGCCGATTTCAGCCGCCAGATTCTCAACGGCGGCTTGCGCCGACGAAGATGAAGACAGCAAATCGGCCCCGGAACCAGCCATTGCGACTGCGGATTGAATCGGCCAGAGAGTACCTACAACGATGAGTGCCACGGTGGCAGCTGTGACGAAGACGGCAAGGAGGCGTCCGGTGGTCACGAGATCAGCCTTCCGAGCACGAGATTTTCATGCGCGGGCGCGGGTTGAACGACGCGCCGGGCGTGCCATCTCTTCTCTGGAATCAGCACAAGGAACATCGCCAGGATGCTGCTGCCGATGGGAAGAATGCCCCACATGAGCCCTTGCCAGTGCGGAGGAATCTGCGGAGCGTTGACCGGAACCGCAGGTGGCACGTCCTCTTTGCTCCACACAGTGATGGTCTTATCTTCAAGGTCATCCACTTTGCGCCAGCCGCCGAAAACCAGGAG
>Ga0209006_10004099_pt1 | contig 13263 bp, 24 predicted proteins | sample JacPin_JW_Ref_O2_FD_188567 | JGI IMG/M metagenome (GOLD analysis project Ga0209006, IMG submission 188567) | Forest soil microbial communities from Algoma, Ontario, Canada - Jack Pine, Ontario site 1_JW_Ref_O2 (SPAdes) (version 2) | ecosystem: Environmental > Terrestrial > Soil > Boreal... | reverse complement strand
CGCAGGAAATACTTTACCTTATTTTCGGCGACGTACTCTGCAGGAGGCCATGTAACCCCAAGTGTCCACAGGTTAGAGGGGGATAGGACAACGTCACAATACTGAGAAGTGGGTGCTAGTATGCTCAAGTGGCATTTGGCTGTTGTGGGCTTGGCTGCAACGGCTAACTTGGTCATAACCCGGGAGTCGAACATGAAGTCGGGCGAATATTCCTGATTCACGAGACGAGTTCCGGTAAATTCCATCTTGTGTGTGTCGCCACTATGCACGATGTCGAGTTTACCCCAGAACATGCCGTCCACCATGGTGCCGTCTTCCATGCGGGCCATATCAAGTTCGTCAGAGGCAATGGTCGTATCGAGGGCGACATGTTGGCCTGGCACGAGTTCAAGATTAAATGTGGCGGGCATCTCCAACACAGGCGGTGGTCTGACATGGAATATTAAAACGAAAAAGAAGTCAATAACGATCATCCATACTTACGGAGGTCTTTTGCAAGATAACAAAAGGCACAAAAAAAAGCGCAGGTCACTTGACACTGGCAACGAAGGGAAGGAGAAATGAGGCACTCACGGCGGTTCATCGGGAGGGGGTGGGGCATCACTAACTATCTCGACTCGGAGGCCTTGCACGCCCATTACGGCGATTTGATATGAATCTTCGCCGGTAAGCTTTGCAAAAGATATCAGATGGACGCTCGCTACATTCAAGCTTTGAACCCACGTATATGTAGGGGCCAGCCACCAAACGCTGTGCGGTTTGTTAAATATAACGATCATGCTCAGAAAATGCAGTTTGCTTACGGCGGCATGGATAGATGCATATTCAACGGGTACGCGCAAACCAAAGAGAGCGTCAGGAGGGGGTTTCGTCCACTCTCTTGCTACGGCCTCAAGTTCCTGGATACAAATCAGCTCATGTTGGTTGATCATAGTATACCGATCTTACAGGATAACTGTTGGGAAGCTGAAAGATAGTGAGCGCCACAGAGATTACATAGTAAAGTGATGAAATACGGACCATCCGAATGGTTTCCATGTCACCGTAGGCGAGAGTGAGTAAACGCTGACGAGAGATGGCCATTTGTGCATTTCGGTCAAGATCTTTACTACTCTTTGGCTTGAACTTGCCCCAGAACGATGAAGGCAAGCTGCCACTTGTAGATCTGCGGGTGAAGGAAGGCAGACTGAAGATGAGAGCACGACGGTGAGTGATATGGATTGCGCGTACGCAGGGGAGAGAAGCATGATAAAGTATTAGATTTGGATATCCTCGAATTATTTAATTGTATGGAGATGAGGGTGTCGACACGCGATGAAAACACGAGGCAGAATCTCCGGTGCCTCTGTCAATCACAGAAGGATCAGTGCGTGTATGATGGATAGCAATTAGGTTATTATAAGGTAAAGTATCTTTAATCCAGCTCTGGTCGTCGTAGCCGACATTGAGGGTGTCGTGAACTTGATCTCCGAGTGATCTACTCTTTACTGGCTGAACTCCGTACCCACCATGCTCCATTCTGCGCTTCAGCGTCTCCCACGACTGCCAGCATTATCCCACAGAACCTTCGTATCATCCGTTCTCCTCACAAAAACATGGGAAAATGAGCCTGTATCTGCCCTCAGGAACGAGGCTAAAACTCGTAGCTTGTCCCCGTATGACTTGAACTTTCCTCAGCCGTGGATTTTTTAATCACCCATCCCATTCCGCAGCAAAGGGAATAAGTCCACTCTAATCAGTCGGATACTGGCGCACGAGAAACATATCGCTAGTCAGGGTATTCCCCTTCTGACTCTGTCAAGAAGCGCATCAATGGCCAGTATATCTCCAGGAATCCCCCCACCTTCACAACCTGCGGGCACGCTTCCCGAGGATTTTTTTCACATAAACCTGCCAGACCTGTCGCAACGTGATTCCGGTCCTGAAACCCAAGTGGTGCGTTACATATACGGGTTCATCGTTTATGTGGACTGGGATAATTGGCATATCCATTGCTCTTCTTTTTATCCTTATGTAAATCGTCAACTCCAATTTATTCCATCTATTTTAGCCCTATGTGCCCGACTTCTGGGACTCAAAACCAGCGAAAACCGTTCAGGCGGTCGATCCGCCTCTCCCGAAACTCCTCATCGTTGCAGGTGCTGACACCCACCATGGCGGTGGTCCTTTGCACAACCTGCATGATGAACATAGCCACGCCACGTACCTCACAGATTCACATATTGTCCCCTTGCCGACGACCACCTCACCGCATACCACGGGTGGACTCTTTCACGATATCGCAGAAGATATCGGGATTCCTACGACTTTGAACATGAATGAAGTACAGAAAACGATCGCCAACTTGCTAGCCAGGAATGATCGGTACATTTCTCAACGCAGGAAGCTTGACGAGGACGAAGCGAGAGGTGTTTGGGTTCTGTTGGGTCTATTGGCGGGATCGTACCTTCTTGCGGGCTTGGTTAATGGAAAGCCAGCCTTGCAGAAAGATAAGAAGGCGTGATGCAAGAACCTAGTATCGTGTTGAGTTCCATACTGAGGAGCGTACGTCAACTGGAGCCTCATCTGCTTGTTCTGTGACATCACGGTAAATTTGTTCTACGCGTCCCATCTCGCACCATCGGGATAATGCAGTGAGTGTCCTTGCGAGATGCCTTAACACCTGGAAATGTGTAAGTTAACAGTGAGATTGGTGGCCTCGTAGTACAGTCATGTCCTTCATTGCCCTTCGTTCACCACCTGCTCTCCGCCTTCGCTTCTTGCATTCTACGCTACAAGCCTGCAACCACATTGACCCACCAGACCCAGTGTCTCAACTTCGCCCCATTCTCAATGATGACACTAGATCATCAAGCTTACGCCGGACAAATCGAACCCCACATCCTTATTCCTTGTTCGAATTCGACAGCACAGATCCGACAAGTGACTACGAACTGCAGTGGACGTTGCATAGTCAACAACTAGATGCGTTCAATCATGAATTTTGGACCGACGTAAGTAAAAAAAAACACCTCAACGCTATGCGATGAACATATGTCGATTGGACAGAGTAATTCTCGTTTCGAAGCCGGGAAAGCAGCAGCACTCTCCCGCATTCCGGAATCATCCACAATTCTTGACTCAGAACGTGCCCTCTCAGAGTTCTATAAGCAATGGCTCATACAGGAGGAAGATCGAATGGATGCCTACACGAAAGAATGGAGAAGGCGAAACTTCGAAAATCTCGTCCTTGCGTTCCGCCTTGAATACAAAAAGATCATATTACGCGTATCCAGGATTTTCAAAATATAAAATACATCCATGTGTTCTCATTCCCAGACAGCTTCCTGCATTATCTCCTGCACGACCAGCTCTCTAATTCGGTGATAGACATCCTCTAGATCCAATTCGGACACTCGGTCACTTTCATGTTCATAGTTCGCTACCATCTCATCGACCCAACTCGGCGCCATCCCTGGCCATCGTGCAGTGATTTCACTCACAGGTGGAACAGGAAGGGCTTGTGTCGGGGTCAAGTCACAACCCGGCCGCTCGTACTGTCTCGGAATGATTGCGTACAGTGCCGAATACATTGCAGTCCGTCTAAACCGATCGCTGAGCTCGAGATCCGTGACATTTGCCGTCCGTCGTATCGCATCCCAGCTATAAGGGACCGGGTGAGTAAGCTATCTGCATATTCTGCACTAGACTGGATCACGCACTTGTCATGGATGTAAATACGGCGCCAGACGGATCTGCAAGCCGACAGTCGTCGAGCCTCAGGCAATGTCTAAAATCGTCAACATGGCGATTGAAAGAAACATCCCAACACTTACTTTGACGTGGGCCAGTAAATGAAGCGCAATCGTGAAATCTTCGTTTCTATCTTTGTTGTCCTTCAATGTCAGAACATCGACGGTGTCTTCTACTGATAGTGCCTTGCCCTGTAGCAGTTGCCGGAGTAATAGTTTGAACACCTAACCCATCGACCAATCAGCAAGGAACAACGGAAAATATGATAATACCTCACATGCAACAATGCTTTCTGGTCCGATATTGCTGACGCCTCATTTGCAATAACATTGACCTGAGCATCGATCGACTGCCTCCCACGAACCGATTTCAAGTACGGTTTGAAATTTTCTAAAAGTGTCTCCTGCACGCTGACGAAGTCGAGGTGGTCATGGAAAGCTGCCGAACTCACAGTCAGGACCGATTATAAATAAAGTAGGGAAACTAACAGTCTAGAATTGATCCTTCTGTTGATCCTTCGGCTTCATGTAATTGAGCTATATGGGCCAATTTTCCAATACTGAGTGTGAGCTGAAAGCACGTCTTGAGCTACACTCGAATTGGACAGAAGGTTGGACATACATGTTTTGCTTGCAGGGAGGGACTGTTCTGAGCTTCCTCAAAAAGCGTCTGGGATGCGTGACCATATCTACCTTTGCCGAGGTCATGAATCCACGAGACGAATGGATATGAGTTCTCCGCGAAGAAAACATCCATATATCCGTTGTAGATGTCCTCCTGAGCAAACATGAGGCGTAGTTCTCCTGTACATGCCAACATTGTCATCTGAACGGAAAGTATCGGTGAAGGATATGAAAATACACCCACCCTGCTCAATATACCACCGATACAGGGCTGTGGCAAACTCCTCCTTGAACTTATCGAGGTAGTATTGGATACGACTGATACTAGGATTTTCATCTACGGGATAGACAGCTTCTTGGTGGCAGAGAGATGCTAAGCTCTGGAAATCGCGATAGCGTTCCGCAAGGTTGAAGGCACGTTCTGTGTGGCCGTTTTTACCTATAGGACTAAGTATGGGCTGAAAATATTGTAGGAATAGAATGTAGCCTACGAAGGACTTGAAGAACTTCTGGGCGAAGCTGGTCGAATCTATTTTTGAGTTCGATTTTTTTGCCTTCCATGCCTGTCTCGTCAGCAGCGATGGTGCTGTGAATCCGGTTAGCGATATTCATCTATCCCGGAAAAGAAGGCAAACCTTCCGAGCCAGTCCAGTCTTTCCTGGATGCAAGCCAGCAAAATTGACGCCAGCTCAGGGAGTTGTTCACTGTTGCCTTCGCTTGCTTCTGAGTCAGCTTCTATACACCTCGTAGTGCCCTCAAAGAGACCAAATAGGGTATCGACGATGACAGGTTGACTGGTCCATGGGTTAATCAAAGGAAGCTCGACACCGTAAACGCGCAGGTTATGTTCCCGGAAATCGAAGGCTGCCATAAGCACGGTCTAAGGAAACAAGTGAACGGCAACTCCCTAAGAGCCATAAATGAGACTTACCAGCATAATGCTGTTTGCTTCACGAAGTGTGGCGGACAAACTTCTGTTGGATCCGCGCGAAGATCTTTCCGCAAGTGCCAGCACTGGAGGGAGAAGTTCGCCTATTTTACCTACGTGGTGCCTGAAGAAAGCTCTCATAACATCTTCATGGTGTCCTTCTCCACTCTCGTTCATGTATGCGTGAACAGCTTCACTGAGAATACTGTGGGTGTGTCCAGTACTGCTCATCAAGTAAATTATCGGAGTTCGAGCCGCATACAAAGGAGAACATACGAAAGAACGTTATTATGTTGCACCCACAACTGATGACATGCATGCAATTTTTCCGCGTCTGTCGCCAACCTCTGCTTAGACCTCTGGGACATCTGAAGCTCACACGATCAACAGAACCATCAGTGGAATAACAGAAGTAACATCAAACCTTTGGCAACACTGTGTTGTCATTTATAAACCGAATAAGCCATGTGAGTCGTTCTTTCCGGCCCGTCAGCTGTGCAGTAAGGTCGTGGTTGCGCTGAACTAGCTCGGCGTCTAGGGAAAATGGTAATCAATGGGATGGCGATGAAGTGATGGTTTCGTGGAACGGAACCTGATTCCAGAATGGCTTGGCTCAGTTGTTCGGCACCTTGCATAAGACTTTCTTCGTCGATCTCAGGCGGGAAGCTAAAGTTAAGCGGGTTCTACAGCAGTGTCAATCAAAGGATTCATGGCGAGAAGATCGCCTTACATGGGGGTTAGACCCATACAAAATTGCTTGGGTCATGAGGGACTTGATGAGATTAGCTTTCCCCGAGCTGTACCACACCATGATAAGAGAAAGATAAACGAGCTAGCTCCGAAAAGCGTACTTGCTATCAAAGCTAGCCACTTTGGCAACATCCACATCGATCTTCATCATTGTAGTCGCCGTGAGGACCAACAGGGTGCTCTCATTCTCAATGGCTCCGACACCCAACGTCCTGTCCGCATGTGATTTGAGTTCAAGACGGTCTTGGTAGTGCGAATCTAGTGTCAAGACGGGATGAATATTCTGGTGATAATGGTTGCGATAGACAGCAACCTTTCGAACAGAGCGCAACTGTATCCCCAAATTGGATGCTAACCACGGAGCCACCCAGAACCAATTGCAATCGCGGATGCATTGGGGCTCCAGAGGTTGAAGTCTGGTTGTGGCAAGTGTTGATTATCAGTTCAACCGATCACACTAATGACTTACACTTTGGTAGGGTATACCGCTCACACCGTCTACCATAAGCGCGTCTATGGCGTCCACTATCCGTACCAGGGCGTATAGCCGACGAACGTTACCCATGTCCATCCCGCTCTCTTCCTCGATACCGGCGTATGACACCAATATCACTAGGTCATTTGGGCTGTATGGGATAAGAGAGGTGATGATTCGATTGATGGATACGAGAATGGACCCAAATACCTTTCGATAGCTAAATCGAGTAGTTCAAGATCCAGTTGGCTATCATCCGACGAAGCCGACGGGAACGCTTCCCTTATGGCGGATCGAATGATGTCTGCCACGTCTTCGTCCATGACGACCTCTTCCCGTCCGTCTGCAGCCATATTCCATTTTTGCAATCTTGTGTCAACTAGTGCCCAAATCTCCTTGCCACGTGCTGTTTCCACTCCGGGTGCGATAGCACTGATATTTCCGCTTTCTAGTGCTGTGGTTGGTGATGGGGTGGACCAAATATTTGGTAATAAACGGGAGAAAGAGAGGGATTGGGATGGTCGTGAGAATGGCTGTGAGCTGAGATGGTGTAGACCGCCTGAAGACGTGGGAGTCAGACGAAAAAGACGTCCAGTGCTGGATGACGCAATGTATGTTTGAGGCTAAAGACGTGGATCAATATGCGATTACATAGCAGATGATCATGCTCACATTTGATCGGATGAGATTTGTGACAGTCTCTCCCGAATTGAGGCCCAAAGATGATGTTGAGAAATGATCTCCACCAGCTAGACCATGTCCAATACTGTCCCAGAATCGAACTACTCCAGATAAGGACACCAAAATGAGTCCAGGCTCGCGAGAGGGACCATAGGGTACTAGTCCGTGGTACGGAGGACCTGCATCGTGGTAATCCCGTGGACAAGAAAATATGTAGCAAGTTGGTATTCCTTTAACCGTCTAAGGATGCTGTCAGCAATAGGAACCATGGCCAGAAGGAAATTATACCTGTGCATATTGCCAAACAAAGCAGGTCTGGGTTGAGGCGACGAGCGCAAAGCCAGTGACGGTGTCGATCATGCCAGTATAGGGTTCATTATAGAAATCTAGCAAATAAATTGCCATCCAACAATCTTACCGGCTTAGAATTGTCCTTACCAGTATTTTTCAAGACCTGCTTGATTTCCATAGGCAAATCCGCACAAAACGAGACCAACAGTTCACCCGACTTTGCAAAGACCGTTTCCGACCTAGAGTCCCATTCTGAATTCGAGGAATCCACGTCCATTCCGAGTGGTGATGACGCGTGATCCCGGGTAGCCGAGGGTCGTTCCGATACCTGCATGGGTGTGGCCAAGCGAGACGTCATCCTGCTGCCGCCAATCTTCGTTCGCCTCGATGGGACTGGTGGCGAAATTCCTCCTGGACGGCGAATTGCATGCCTAGGTGTTGGAGACGGTGAAAAAGTCGCCATGTTCGCTTTCTTGTTCAATATTCAATGTTGCTCGTGACCGTCGCGAGTAAAAAACCAAACACCAACAAACCGAACCATTATGCTGGGCGTCGAGGACTATGGCAGCGACAACGACAGTGACACCGATGGCAAGAAATCAACCATCGAACAACGCGCACCTCCTCTCAAACCTCCACCTCCAAAATCAAAACGAGGAACTAAGAAGATCATGATTGGGCTTCCTGCATTGCCTCCCGAATTGGACGACAACGCTGATGCAGAAGGGCCACCTGCGAAGAAGCCACGGCTTCATTCAGGCGCTGGCTCGTCCTCGCTGATCAACATGTTACCCCCTCCGAATATATCGGTAGAGAGAATGAAAGTATCACCCAAACCGATCATTCCAAACACACGCACCGCGCCACCTGTTGACTTTTTCGCACTTGGTTAGTCTCCTCTTCTCTGCGGCCCTGAAATTCGTCTCAAATAATATTGAGATTCTACTTCACCTCCAAGACCACCAGAACTTCAAACCCTACCGCCGTCGGTAACAGAGCCTGCGTCCTCCGCTCCGAAAGTACGCATCATCTCATCCGCCCCAGAAGTGGAAGATTTTATTCCACCCGAACCTACCCCGACCGACCCTTATCCAGGGTACTACCTCCTACCGTCTGGTTCCTGGGCAGCCTACGAACAGGTGTACTACCAAACTTTTTACAAGAAGTGGGAAACTGAGTATAATGCGCACGTTCGTGCTCTGGAGAAGGGGACGGTGAAAGGGTTCGAGGATCTAGAAACTGCTGGCACGCAGGACGTCGATGCAATGAAAGAAATGGAGAAAGCTAAGAGAGAGATACAAGAGAGAGAAGACAAAAAGGCAGTTACGCATGGCGCTGGAGGAGGACTGACTGCACCAAGAATGAATATTCAAGTAAGTTTCTACATGTGAGTGGTATGCTTATGGCTTACGAGCGCATGGTAGGGTGCGAAATTGGGAAACAGGGCACGCTCACGGCATCAACTGTCTACGTTGTTGAACGATGCGTATGAGAACCGTGAAACTTTGGAGGAGAAGATTGCTGAAGGGCGGAGGAACAGAAAAGAAGCTGGGAACAAATATGGTAAATACCACCCGGGTTGCGAGTACTCATGCATGCTGATCATGTTCCTTTTAGGCTTCTAACGTGCTTGATCTTGCTTTGCGTAACTCAGTGGTCAACTCTAGTGTCAATTGACTTAGTTGTCTCACCTCTATTTTGCCATCTCGGATCCACAGCGGATCCTCTTTCTATCGTACTCCAGCAGTAGCTTTATGTAACTATAACGCAACCATAGTCTAGCGTAACGAAGCCTGCAAGCGCACGAAGGTTAACGAGAACGCGTGACCGATACGTGACGCTACGCGTTTGGATCTGCCAACATGCAACGGTCAGAGTAGTAGGTACCGAGCTATTTCGTTCCTCTTCGCCTGACTCGATCAATTTACCAGCGAATGTGAGCGTGAAGCAAATATAGCAAGGAACCGTGCTCTTCTTGAGGAACTCGAGCTCAAACAGGCCGTTAAGCACCTTGGTCTCCCAGCCAAGTCGCAGCCCAAATCACGGGCCAAGCCAATTCAATCTGCAAAAGGGCAGAAACGACAGAACAATGAAGTTCTTGGTCCCAGACGACAGTCCGCGCGACTGAGAAAGAACACCACCGATCCGAACGAGAGTCCATCAACGAAAAGGAAGCGTGAGGCAGAGGAGGAAGAGCAGCGAGCAAGGGAAGCTGAAGAGCTATTGGAAGCAGAAGTTCGGAAGCGGCCTCGCCACGGAGATCTTGGTCTAGCCGACCTGGCCACTGAGGAGTCGGAAGAACTATCCGATCTGACCACGACGTTGCAAACGATTTGCGAAGGAAACGTCAAGCATGTTCGCGATCCGGGCGCATTTTATTTCGGTGGCGACAAGAATGACGAGGCCGCTGTGGAAGAGCTTCGAGAGACGCTGCAGAAACTGAAAATTGTTGCCCGAGCGAAGGTCACAGAAAACCGAGTGTACAGCGCTGCATATCACCCAGAAACCACAAAAGATCTTGTATTCTTTGGGGGTGAGTCAAGCCTTCACCAGCGCATTGTATTACGCTTGTTCAAACTTTCTCCGTCAGACAAACATGGTCAACTGGGTATATGGGACGCACAAGCACCCCCGGTTGAACTGGCCGACGAAGACGGGCAAACGACTACACAGGACAAGGAAGGCGGAAAGTACTGGCGACTGCAACTCCACTGGCCGGCCACCTCCAAGTCCTCTATCTCCTGCATCAAATTTGATCCCATAAACTCTCACAATGTGCGTTCAGACATAGTTGTTATGGTCCGTTTATTCTTATTAAATACATGGATCGTCTGTCCAGGTCTACACAAGTGCCTATGATTGCACCATTCGTAGCCTTGCCTTCGCCTCCGGTGTCTCCCGTGAGATATTTTCAACGGATGACAGGCTCATTTCCAGTTTCGATATTGTGCCCAGCGGTCGCGAGATGTGGATCTCTGATACTCAAGGCGGGTTGACTCATTTAGACTTGCGAGAACATAAGTCCAAAGCGAGATCATACGCCTTGTCCGAGGTGAAAATCGGTTCTGTCAGCATAAACCCGGCCCACCCCTGTGTCTTGTTGACTGCGTCAAATGATCGCACCCTCAAGTAAGAACCGTTATCAATATCTCCCGCGCTCTGGTTTCATTCTGTTTTAGGATATGGGACACTCGCAGACTACAACACATCGCTGGTGGCGAGCCCGAAGTTGTCCTGCTTACGCCTCCCCCGTCTTCACCAGGACCGAATAATGAGACGGAAGGAGCATTGCACGACACTGACACCATGGTATTCGATCGGGAAACTGTCCAAGAATATACCGAGTCCACTCAAGGACGAGGCAGTCTACGTGGTGAATGGCGGCACAACAAGTCTGTGAGCTCAGCATACTGGGATCCTCATGGGCGAAGTATCGTGAGCACGAGTTACGACGACAACCTACGGCGTGAGCTCTGTTCATGTGGCCAGGTGTCTTTTTCTAATTCTACCGTGGACAGTTTGGAATATCCCCGCCTTGCCGTTTAAAGGATCGGATCCTCTACGCTCGTTTCGACCTTTTAGTATGGTGGATCACAACTGCCAAACTGTTCGTGTGCCTCTCATGAAGTCAAAGCATGGCTCATTCGATTTATTCTCTACAGGGTAAATGGTTAACTATTTTGCGCGCACAATGGACGCCGAATCCAAATGTATATCCCTACTTTACGGTAAAGATCCATTACTTGACTCTGTCTGTGAGGTATATAAACGAACCCGCATTTTACAGATTGGCAACATGAATCACTCGCTAGATATTTTCTCGTGCAAGGTACTGTGTGCTCTTCGTTTCCCTATCGTGTTCTAAACACACCACAGGGTGATATCATCACGCGGTTATCAGATCCTCAAAAGTGAGTAACGCATGATGCAGTGACTAATGTACTTATCGTTTGCATGATAGAATTACTGCTGTACAGGCTGTCACTTGCTCTCATCCCAGTGTCCTGGAACGAGTGGCGAGTGGAAACGCAAGTGGACGCTGTGTGCTGTGGGCGCCGCCAGTGGAATAACCCACCTCATCGAGTACTCGTCGCAATATCAGCATTTATAATTATATAAGTTTAGGAAATATGTAGTTAAGATGACCGGGAACCCACTAGCGTGTATTTACAGCCCTTCGGCATGAACTAGTCGATGGTGTAATACTTATCATGCCGATCATAGATACATCTCGTCCCAATCATCGTCGTGACTCTGAACTGCCAATGGGACCTGTGAAATCTTCGTAGAAGCGGGTTGACTGACAACCTCTGACTGATCAACGGCATCCCACATATCCTCATCGTCATCAAAGAGGTTTGCGGCAGACTTGTTGCTAGCCTGAGGACGGTCTGTGAAAGTTTCAGCGGGTTCTTTTGGTGGCTCCACGTCGTTGGAACCTTGTAGCTCATCCCACATCATTTCATCTTCATCCATTGATCCTCCCTCCCTTCCCTTCCCTTTACCGTACGTGTATTTGGCTATAGTCGCGGCTGTTTGAGTAGCCAGAGCAGCGGCCCGTTCCTCTTCCTCACGGACAAACGCGTCTATATCAAAGTCCTCGCCGAAAGTAGTGGAATCTGGCTCTGAGGCGGAGGAAGGAGGACGGGAAGGGACGGGTGAGGACGGAGTTTCGGAAGGTGCTTGAGGGGTACGAAGAGGTAGATTGTGGTTGATATCTTCTGCGTTTATATCGTTCCCAGAGTTTTCGACGTGGTCGTCGTCAGATATCGAGCCAGCGATTCCTTCCGTGTCTTGCAGTTTTGAATCATGGACGATTCCACGCGCCTCATCGCGCCAGACACTGAGTGCTACCTGTGGATCTTTGGGCGTCCGGCATAGGGAAGGGATGATGGGAGACGTACGTGCATGCGCCTGGAGTGGCAAAGCTTCTCCACGCGTTCTACAGTATCTCGAAACTGAGTTTTGGGATACAGTTTGTGGGTCCAGAACTGGTAGATTCGAAGGAGCCGGTTAAGATCTGCCTCCTGTTTACGGTATTGACTGAGCGGTGCACGAAAAAAAAAACGAGAAGCAACATAGTTGAACGCACTTCGTGTCCTTTTCCTTTCGGTTTAAAATGTTTGGTATCCTTGATGAGTTTTGGAAAACCATCAGGTCCGAGGAGCCTTGCTTCATCTAACTTTGGCATTATTCTTTTCTCCTTTCTCTCGTCTTCCTTGCCCTTCGTGTCACGCATGGATGAGCTACCTGCGAGTATATTCTGCGATATGGATGTCATTGGCACGATGTCTTTCGCATGTCGTGCATCCGCCTCGCGACGAAGCGCGTCGAGGTCAAGTGACGGGGCGAGAGGTTTGTATGAAAGATCGGCGTCATTTTCCATGTCTGCGAATATCGCATTGACCTCAGATTCGGTTGAAGAGGCGGGTGGTGCCTGGCCATCGTTGTCACCGAGGCGGACATCCACATCCACCAGTGGTGATGAGGCCATGATGATGATGTCGCGTTGTTGACACTTGTTGATTTGATCATCGATGCCTGAACCAGATTTGCAAAACGGTATCGATTATTGGAAGAGTCAGCCAGCCAGCCTGAACGGTGTCCTGGGTATCTTTTCCTGCGTAAAAAATTGGTGCCAAGAGGCTAACTTTGTATTTGAAAAGGTGGTTTTGGTTCTGGGGTAATTCCCATTCAACCTTTCGTGAATATTTACTTGCCAGCTCAACTACTGATCGAAAGTCACTCCCAAGGATCGACTCCCTGGGCTCTCGTCAATTTCT
>Ga0209006_10004098_pt1 | contig 13263 bp, 13 predicted proteins | sample JacPin_JW_Ref_O2_FD_188567 | JGI IMG/M metagenome (GOLD analysis project Ga0209006, IMG submission 188567) | Forest soil microbial communities from Algoma, Ontario, Canada - Jack Pine, Ontario site 1_JW_Ref_O2 (SPAdes) (version 2) | ecosystem: Environmental > Terrestrial > Soil > Boreal... | reverse complement strand
TCGCCCGCGAGCCCACTCAGTGTGCCTCCGCAGCCGGAGTTCCAGCCGCCGCCGCTGCCAACCGCCTGTTCCGCTTACCCACTACCAACGCCGAAACCCCAATCCCCGCAAAATACAAAACTACCATCGGCGCCATCACCACCAGCATCGTCAACGCATCCGGAGTCGGCGTAACAATCGCGGCAATTATCGCAATAACCAAAATGGCGTACTTGGAATTAACAAACAAAAATTTCGGCGTCACAATCCCAAATAGCGTTAAGAAGAAAATCAGCACCGGCAACTCAAATATCAACCCCGCGCCCAGCAGCACCATCAACGTCAAATCAAAATATTCATTGATGCTGATGAGCGGCACCACCGGCCCCTGAAAGCTGATTAGAAACTTCAGCACCTTCGGCAGCATCATGAAATACCCGAAACCAATTCCCGCCAAAAATAAAATCACCGTCGAAAATAGAAATCCTGTGGTGGCGCTGCGTTCGTGTTTGTACAAAGCCGGCGCCACAAATAGCCAGAATTGATACAACACCACTGGCGACGCCAGCACTAGTCCCAGATAAATGGAAAGAGCAATCAACAGACTCAGGAAGCCCGTCGGATTGGTGTACACCAACTGCTGCGTCAGGTGCTGGTCCGCTAGCGCCTTCAACATCGGCTTAGTGATCCACGAAACGAAATGCGGAGCCACAAACCACCCAACGCCCGCACCGATCCCCACCGCGATTAGTGAGGTAATGATTCGCTTACGCAGCTCCACCAGATGCTCAAAAAATGTCATCTGCCCGCCAGGATCTTCCGGCGGTGTTGTCGGCATGATCGTTGCTTCAGGCGGGTTGCTGGTCATGAGGTACATCAATGCTGACTACCTGGCCCTTTGTTTCAACACCGTTCTGGGCGTTTGTCGCGGCGCCCGTTCCACTGGCCGGCTTTGCACCGTCTCCGTTAACATTAACGTTGGCAGCTTCAGACGGCGCTCCGTTCGCGGCTTCTGTCGTGGTCTCCGTGAAACTCGTTGAAGACCGTGCCACCGATTCCGCCACCGGCGTAACCACCAACTCCGCGGTTCCCTCCGTCACGCGCGCCTCAATCGGCTCACCAAAAGCATCCGCAGATGCTCCCCCGCCGCCAACCCAGAACTCCCCCGCCCCGCTCGCAGGCGTTTCCACGCCCGCAGGCGTAGCAAACGTGGCCGCCTGCACCGGCGCCTCATCCGCGGCCTTAGCCGCAGCATCTGCAGCCTTCTTGCGCTCCACCTCGCGCACCTGCCGCTCCATATCTTTCATCTCTTGCTCGAATGCCCCGCGGAAATCCGCCGACGCCTTGCGAAATTCCGCCATTAATTTCCCCAGGCTCCGCGCAAGCTCCGGCAGCTTCTGCGGCCCAAAGACCACCAGCACAATCACAAACACCACCAGCATGTGCGGAATACTTAGCATGAGCTCCTGGTAGCCGTTTTCGCGGCCATCTGCATCATAGAGAACGGTGTCAAACGCTGTCAAACGCTCGCGTGGCGCGTCCAAGCTATAGAGTACGCTGTGTTATAATTGGTTGGATGCCCACTTCCCCGAGGTCCGCATGAAATCACAGTTTCGTGGCCTGGTGCTTGTAATCACAGTCCTGCTCCTATGTGCAGTCCTCGGAGCCATTTACGGACCTAACGTCCGTGCTACCAGCTCCTCGGCCGACGATTATCAGTCCGCCGTGCACGATTTCACCCGCGTCCTCGACGTAGTGCAGAACAATTACGCCGAGCCTGTCGACGTGGACAAAGCGGTCTACCAGGGGGCCATTCCTGGCATGCTGCGCATGCTCGATCCGCACTCCAATTTCTTTGACGCCAAACAGTTCGCATTACTCCGAGAAGATCAGCGCGGCAAATATTATGGCGTCGGCATGGTCGTGGCGCCGCGCGAAAATCACACCGTGGTTATGGCCCCATATGTTGGCGCGCCCGCCTACAACGCAGGTCTCCGCCCCGGTGACGTCATTGTCAAAGTGGACGACAAAGCCACCGACGGCCTCTCCACCAGTGAAGTTGCTGACCTCCTCAAAGGTCCCAAGGGCACAGTAGTAAAAATCACCGTCGCCCGCGAAGGTTACGCCGAGCCGTTGGTCTTCACCGTAACGCGCGACGAAATTCCGCGCCACTCAGTGGACATCGCTTTTCTGCTCAAACCCGGCATCGGCTACATTCGCCTCTCCGGCTTCAACGAAACCACCGACCGCGAAATCGCAGAAGCTCTCAAGCAGCTCAACGCCTCGCAGCTCGATGGACTCGTCTTCGACATGCGCGGCAATCCCGGCGGCCTTCTCAATGAAGCAGTCGCCGTCGGCGACATGTTCCTCGACAGAGGTCAGCTCATCGTCTCGCATCACGGCCGCAGCTCCCCCAACCGCCCCTATGTCGCTATACGCGGCAATCAAGGCGTAACCGTCCCGCTGGTGATTCTCGTAAACAATAATTCCGCCTCCGCCACCGAAATCGTCGCCGGGGCAGTGCAGGATCACGATCGCGGCCTCATCGTGGGCGAAACCACTTTCGGCAAGGGCCTGGTGCAAACCGTCACGCCGCTCAGCGAAAATACCGGCCTCGCATTAACCACCGCGCGTTACTACACCCCCAGCGGCCGCCTGATTCAGCGCGATTACAAATCCATTTCTCTCTACGAGTATCACTACGAGCGCAAAGTTCCCGAGCATCCCACGGAGATCAAGCTCACCGACAGCGGCCGCCAGGTTACCGGCGGCGGCGGCATCACTCCCGACATCGTTGTGGCCGCCCCTAAGCTGAACAAATTTGAAGAATCGCTTTTCCGCGCCGACGTTTTCATTCCAGTAGAGACCGGAGTCGGCGGCTTCACGCGCTACTACCTCGGCACCAAGCCCACCATCACTAAACAATTTGAAGTGGACGATGCGGTGATGAAAACCTTCCGCGATTATTTGACCAAGCACAATGTGCACTACACCGAACCCGAAATGGCCGAAAATCAGGACTGGATCAAGCGCAAAATAAAACAAGAAATCTTCATGTCCGCCTTCGGCCAACAGGAAGGTTTTAAGGTGTTACTCGAAGCCGACCCCCAAGTCCAAAAAGCCGTAGACAGTATCCCCCAGGCCCGAGCGCTATATCAAAACGCGCGCAAAATCGTAGCCCAGCGCACCGGCACCCCCGTCGATCAGCCTTAGCCGCGGCTCCATTTAGCTAATGATAAATATGCGAAGCGTGTCCCAGGCTCGCTTTTAGCCTGGGACACGCAGTTTCCCAGTCTTGAAATTTCTTCGTCTGAATTTTCCTGCTGCTGAATTGTCGAGCCTCGAACCTCGAATCTCCAACCTCGAGAACTCGTGTTAAAATCTTTGTAACTACTCGTGGGCGAGTAGCTCAGCTGGGAGAGCGCATCGTTCGCAACGATGAGGTCGCCGGTTCGACCCCGGTCTCGTCCACCAAACCCACCTCAGACTATTTCACGACGCGAAAGCGGCGCATGCTCGCATCGTTCTCCTCGTTGCAATGTCAAACATGTCCCCAAAAACTTTACGCCGCGACGTTTTTGACTTTGCAATTCACAGCGGCGTATAACAGCATCTTGCGTTTTGAAAGGGGACAGCAATGAACGACGACACCTCCAAGGACCTGTTTTCCCGCCGCAAATTCCTCGAATCCAGCTCCGCGGCAATAGCCGCCGCAGGCATGCTCGCCTCTGATGCCGCCGCCCAAGGCGAAAAACAACCCTACCCCTCCAACGATGAACGCAAGCCCTACCCCACCAAGGACGACCGCAGCTCCAGCGCTCCCGGCCCGGGCAATCCCGAAATCGACGCACAAAATCCGGATTCTTTCCTTCCCCCGCCTACCGACGCTGGCGGCGTCCAGGCCTTCAAATACCCTTTCGGCATCGCCCACAAACGCATGCAGGAGGGCGGCTGGTCCCGCGAAGTCACCGTCCGAGAACTCCCTGTTTCAAAATCCATCGCCGGAGTTGACATGCGCCTCACCGCAGGCAGCGTCCGCGAGCTGCACTGGCACACCGCCGGCGAGTGGGCCATCATGCTTTACGGCAACGCCCGCATCACTGGCCTCGACTCCGAAGGCAAAAGCTTTGTCGACGACGTGGGCGAAGGCGACCTCTGGTATTTCCCCACCGGCATTCCGCACTCCATCCAGGGCCTTAAGCCCGACGGCGCCGAATTCCTGCTGGTCTTCGACGACGGCAACTTCTCCGAATACGAAACCGTTCTGCTCACCGACTGGATGGCTCACACTCCCAAGGACGTCCTCGCGCAAAATTTCGGCATCAACGAGCAGTCGCTGAAAAAATTGGTCAGCCGGGAAAAATTTATTTTTCAGGCCGCCGTCCCCGGCCCGCTCGACGCTGACCGCAAAGCCACCGCGGGCACGCTCGGCCTCTCGCCCATCGATTTCGGTTTCCGCGCCTCAAAAATGCCCGTCACCAAGCGCACCAAAGGTGGCGAAGTCCGCATCGTCGACTCCACCAAATTTAAAATCTCCACCACCGTGGCCGCCGCCATCGTCACCGTCCACCCCGGCGGCATCCGTGAACTCCACTGGCATCAGAACGCCGACGAATGGCAATACTTCATGGCCGGCAAAGGCCGCATGACCGTCTTTGCCACCGGCGGCCGTGCCCGCACCATGGACTTCCAGGCCGGCGACGTCGGCTACATCCAGAAAACTCTGCCCCACTACATCCAGAACACCGGCACCACCGACCTCAAATTCCTCGAAATGTTCAAGAGCAACATCTACCAGAACCTCTCCCTATCCCAATGGCTCACCCACACCCCGCCCGAACTGGTCATCGCCCACCTAGGCATAGACCGCGCCACCCTAGACGCCCTACCCAAAGACGAAATGGTAGTCATGCCCGGATGAATAACGCGCGTAGTGGCGACAAAATTCAGAATCGCAAAGAGTCACATCCGCCTATTTGTAGCCTGACCTGAAATGGAGTGTTTCCGCAGCAAGGTCGTGTAAGCGCTCGTACATGTGTTTCGCTCTTGACCGGACCTTGTGTCACTCTGTATCCTTACACTGATACAGTCACAAAACATGTTCTTTAAGCTCACTCCAACGACGGGGCAGCCGCTCTACTTGCAATTGATGCAGCAAATTCGTCATGCCACCGAAACTGGCGCGTTGCAAGACGGTGACCAATTGGCGGGCATTCGAACTCTGGCAGAGGAATTGGTTGTTAGTCCGAATACGGTCGCAAAGGCCTACTCTGAACTCGAACACGATGGGCTTTTAGAATTGCGTCAGGGCTGCGGAGCATTTGTTTGTGTGAAGCGCCGGACGCGGTCCTTAGCAGACCATGTGCAGGTTGCACGCCGGCGCCTTCGTGAATTGATCGAGCAACTCCGTGAGCAGGGCCTGTTGGATGAAGAGATTAAGCGAGCGTTCGAAGCGGAGTTACTCTACCCAACGGAAGTTGTTGTGAGAAGGCGATGAGCAGTTCTGTAATCCTAACGAGGGAGCTCACAAAGTCGTACGGCAGCTTGGCGGCCGTTCAGGAACTAAATCTCTCGGTAGGCCCGAACCGCATCACTGCGTTTCTCGGTCAAAACGGAGCCGGCAAAAGCACGACTATTAAAATGCTGCTGGGGATGATCCGACCCAGTAGCGGAGAGGGCACGGTGTTGGGAAACCGGATCACCAACGCTGCAGAGAACCGCGAAATGCGGCGGAAAGTCGCTTACGTTGCCGAAAACAAGCCTCTCTACGGTTACATGAGCGTTGAACAAACGATACACTTCGCGAGTTCGTTCTACCCCGACTGGCGCTCAGACGTTGCAACTAAGCTCCTCATCGAATACAAATTGCCGCCCCAGCGGAAGGTCAAAGCCCTTTCCAAAGGGATGCGGACCAAGCTTGCATTACTCTTGGCATTCGCTCGCCGCCCTGCACTCCTAATTCTGGATGAGCCAAGCGAAGGGCTTGATCCGGTGGGAATCGAACACCTCCTGCAGATGCTTGTTGCCCAGGCGGCCGAAGGCGTGGCCATTTTTTTCTCTTCGCATCAGATCGCGGAAGTTGAGCGCGTTGCAGATCACGTCTGTATTCTCGATAACGGCCGCCTCTTGCTGGATGCTTCCCTTGACCAATTGCGCCAGTCTTATCGGCGGATTGATTTGGTTTTTGCGTCTACACCTCCCGAACGGGAGTTTCGCATAACGGGCGTCGAGAAAATCCAAACCAAAGGACATCAGATGAGTGTGTTCGCCAGCGAAAATGCCGAGGGTGTAATTGAGCGCGCACGCGATTTGGATGCCGTTTCGGTCGAGGTTGCCCCTGTCGGACTTCGCGAGATCTTCCTCGAGACCGTAAAGGAGAATTGAACCGTGCTGTGGTACAAGACTTGGCTTGAAACCCGGTCTAGATTTCTAACGTGCTTGGCAACTCTCACTATCTTCTGTGCGGTTTTCGTCGGTCATGCTCAAGGACTGATGCGCCCTGTATGGACGACGGATTACAACCGCCTCTTGTTCGTCACTCAACAATTCGTTGTAATCATGTGGATTTTGGCCGTAGTCCTTTTGGGAATGGGGGGGATCGTCCGCGAAAGGGCGATTGGTACCTCTTCCCTGACTCTGAGCTTGCCAGTGAGTCGGGCGCGTCTCCTGGGTATCCGCATTGGCACGGGAGTTCTCGAGGCAATTGCTTTGGCCGTCGTACCTTGGACTACCATTTTTCTAGTTTCATCTTTTTCTGGAATGCCAATCTTGATCACGCAGGTTGGGTACTATGTTCTGCTCTTGATTGGAGGCGGCTCGGCGTATTTCGCAATGGCGGTATTGGTTTCATCCTTGGTAGAAGGTGAATACACGGCTCCGGCTGTCGCTTTTGGACTGGTGCTCCTGACAGCGATCGTATTTGATGCCTGGCTCCGACACTTCAACCTTTGGCGGCTATTAACTGGGGATTTTTATATTGATCGGCATACTTATCTTCTTTCGTGGCCCTTTCCATGGCGGGGCGCACTTGCAAGCATGTCCGCCGCAGCCTTGATGCTATTCGCGGCGGTCAAGCTGATACAAAAACGAGAATTCTAATAGTAGCGGGTGGCCACCGGTTTAATCATCGGGAGGGGTGCCGCACCCTTGGCGATTTTTCAAAGGGTGCGCTCTCAACTTTGAAGCCTACTTCTGATGCAAGTAATGCGTTACCCGCGAGATGTTCTGTCCTAATCTTTTGTAGTTTGTGCTTTTTGGCCGCCGGACAGCAAAAATGGCCAGCGAGCCATTTCCTCACTGACCTTGGCGATGGAAGCGTCCCACGAACAGAACGCCTGACTAGGGCCGAGCATTAACTGAAGTTCGTCCGCTGGAATCGGGCGTGGCAAGCCTTGCGGGCTCAGTTGACCCAGTACACGCATACTTTGGTTCTACTACTCTGGCCCGCCGACGGCAAGAGCACCAATGCAAGCTTTAGTTATACGCGGCGTGCGCTTTGCGCCCCCACGCACTGCTGGACGCCAGCTTCATCACCGCAGGAATAAGTTCCTCACCGAGGTACATTTTATCCAGCAGCTCCGACGCGCCATAACTGCGCGCCAAAGCCCGCGTGTTCTCATCCTTCCAAACTGAAATTGCCAGCACCGCAGCTCGGTAAGCATGCAGCCCCTCGCTGACGTTCATCGGCGTGAGGTAGGAACTATCCGGCATATGCAAATCGAGGATTACCACGTCGGGTTTAAACGTGCGGGTCAAGCTCAAGCTCTCGGCGAAATTCTTAGCCTCAGCCACTAGTTCAATCTCTGGCTCCTCGCCCAGCAAAGTGCGAAGCGCCATACGCATAATTCGGTTGTCATCGGCTACTAAAACTTTTATACCCATAATGGAGGGACGCTCTCCACTTTCGGTATAACACTTTTGTTAGTAGCTGTCTACTTATTGCGTTGGTCGGCGGGCCTACCAAAGGTGGATATAACTACTTTAGTCAGCGTGCTTCGAACCGCATAATTGCGCCCACTGGCCAGCTCGGGCCCCATATCAACTCAGTATGCAAAAAAAAGGGGGCTCCCGTTCACCGGGAGCCCCCTTTTCTGTAGAGAAGCGCCTAGCTATTTCTTGGGCGTTATCGTCCCTGGCTATGAAATGCGTCTTCATATCCGCGCGTAAATCCTTTGCGGTACTGTTCTTTGTAGAGGTTTTTATCTCCGTAATCCTTACGGAATCCATGGTCAGCGTCTTTATACGCATCGTGCTTTTCTGGATGGTATTCCTTGTGGTTCCGCAAATCAGCTTGTCCCGCGCTAATCCCATCGCGATAGCCGATGTCGGTCGCCACGTCCGTATACGCCCACTTCGCATAGGCATCCGGGTCCTCATCTCGACGGGGAACGCGATCAGGGTCGTAGTTCTCCCCGGTTAGCCCATAAATATCTGTACGTACCGGCCGGTCGTTAAATCCATCGTCATACCCGGCTTTGTAACCGCCGCGATATCCGTCCTGAAAATCCTCGCGCGGGCCCATATATTCTTCATAACCCAAGTCCGCGTTTCGAAAATCCTGACTATCCAGGTTGCCCTTCACGTTAGCTTTCAAGTCCGCGCGACCTTGACGGAATCCGTCCCTATAACCGTGTTGGAATCCATGCTCGCGGGCTTTTCGGGATCCTCCGTAATCTTGAGCGGCGGCTACGCTTGCCAACATTAATAAGGCTAGGATCGCAGTAGCGACATATTTCAAATGTCGAATCACCTTTCCTCCTCGGTGCTGCCCATTACGACTAATCACCATAAGTGTCAATGCGACACGCCTCGCCCGTCGATAAGGTAATTACCCTAAGGCTGGCTTGAAGTCCCTGTAATGAAATCGTCAGGCCGTTTGAAGGGGTAAGCGGAACATGCCAACACAAGCGAGAGCGGGACGAAGAACGTAGGCAGCGCATAAAAGCGGATCTCTGTCGATGGATACAGAAGGAAATGAATTATCGCGGCGGTTAAAACCGTAGCGGTAACTAAACGGTAAGGGCGCCGGCCGTGCAGCAGAATACCAATCAAGCCTATGAAGAACATTAAAGTGATCGAAGAGCTCTTCACTAGAGCCCACGCGTTGTGCGCCATGGTGGAGGCGTAGATTCGCGGTGTTATATGCACCACTGCATCGCCGGGCGCTGCCAGAAGGCCTATAAAGCTGTTCTGAAATAACACGCCCCACGGGTACGGGCGCGCGCACACTTGTATGAGGCCATAACTCATCAGCGCTAAAGCGCAAAACGTGACCCATTCGGTGACATCAATGATCCGCAAAAAAAGCAACACACAGAAAAGAAGTCCCACGAAAACGACGGCATCCGGTCGTACCCAGATCGCGACGAGGAAGAGCGTACAGCCAGCGGCCGCTTTTGAGTGCTCCAGCAAAAGATACAGTCCCGAAACGAGCAGCAGTAATTCGAGAGCATCTGGAGTGCCTATTCGACCAAGTTGAAAAAGGGGAGGAGTCAGAATCAAGAGTCCTGAAAAAACCGTGCACCAGGACTCCGTTATGTATTTCCGCAACCAAACCCAGGCGAGAAGTGCGTAACAAATGAAAGAGAAAAGTGATATCAGCAGGAGTGCTCCGGGCAGAGAGAAACCGGCGCGATGCAAACCGGCGGCCGCTATGCAGTACAGCGGTTTGATCGAATAGAAAGGAAGTTGCTGAACAAAATGTACGCTGTCATGGGCTACGTCGCGATGAAACTCTGAGGTAGCGTCGTTTCCGACGAGCGCGGCGTATTTCGGCTTACTGCGGATGGCCGAATAGGCTTCTTCGTGAATTGAAGAAGCATCCGTGGTGCGCCACGATGCGATGACGCCCATATATCCAAGCATGTCCCAGGCGTTGCCGGGGTATCGATAGGCATACGAGGCGAGACCGGTGGCCAGCATGAAATAAACGACCGCCCAGATTAGAGCAACACCGCGCCAGCGCGGCGAAATGTTCCTTGAAATCGATTTGCCTGGTGAAGTATCCGGAGCGGACATTTAGGGTAATCGGCGGCTCGCGTCCATCTTTGCCCACTTCAAGGCGTGTGTAAAGTCAGTGAACTTAAAAGCGCGCTGGCGCCGTTCCACACGATCTGCACACCAATGCATACCAGCAAGAACGACGTCAGTTGCAAAATGACCGTCATCCCGGTTGTGCCCAGCACGCGGCCAAGGCGATCGGCAAAGCCATAACAAAGATAAATGCTCGCGGCCAAGAGGACACACCCGAGGAACGCCGTGAAAATGCTCCATGGATGCAGCCCATGATGATATGGAGCATTGGCGCCCAGCGTTAGCGCAACAGATATAGAGCCGGGCCCCACCGTTAGCGGCAGCGTCAACGGATAAAACGCATCGCGATAGGGATCCTGCGGCGGAACATTCTGCGCCATTTCTTTCTGGCCGCCGTAATTGCCCCGCTTGAGCAACGCCCAACCGTTGGAAATCACGATGAGCCCGCCGCCGACTTGCACCACCGGAATGGAAATTCCAAAGAATCGCAAGATATATGTGCCGATAAAATACGAACCGACCAGCAGAAAAAAACTGTTCATGGCGATGCGCCAGGACAGTTCTTTGCGAACTTCAGGCGAGTAATCCCGGGTCATTGACAGAAAAATCGGGCTGCCGCCCAGTGGATCGACAATGGGAAACAACGCGCTGAGAATTAAAAATAAACTCTTTGCCGCTTCCAGCATGACAATTCTCCAGCCAAGCTCGTCCGCTCAGAACAGTGCCGCGCGCAGCGGTTTTATTTCACGCCGCGACCGCGCTGACGCGGCTCACATCATAACGTTGATTCGCCAAAACAACGTGAGCGCAACAGTAATTGTTATTGGAACCAGGGTCTTGGTCTCAACACCGCGGTGGGAATTCTCAGAAATTCCCGAGGAGCGCTGCAGATCTGGGAATTTCAGGAACTAAGGGTTGGTCTCAACAGGGCGGCAGCGGTTATCAGAAATTCCAACGCGCGCTGCGGATCAGTGAGCTTTCCGCGTGCCGAATCGCGCGAGCCGCCGCCCTTTCCTGGAACGTGCTTCAGCGCTCCGGCCAGCAAGGCATTCATGTCCTTTTTTGTTGTGGGATGTTGCGAGAAGAAAATGTGCCCGCCCACGATGTGAACAACCAGCGCCACAGTGTTTTCTGCCTGCGCCACTTCACGCGCAAAGGCTTGCACATACTCGACTGGATCACTTTCAAACAGTTTCGCGACAATGCGCAGGCCGTCCGCACCAACTGGGAAATCTTGCAGAGATGCGCGCCCATCTATTTCGGCAAGCCTCTGGATGCTAGCGCGCGCGCTTTTGAAATGCGCATCGCGCTCAGCGACCACGCGTTCGGTAGCGGCAACAGCTCCCTCTGGCGAGCAATTCAGGCGTTGCGCCATGGCGCGCAAAGCCACAAAATCTTCGCGTGCCAGGCGCTCCGCTCGACGCCCACAAGCAAACTCCACGCGCCAATCCTGCCTGATCCTGGAAACACCGCGCACGAAAATCATTCCGATCTGACCGGTGGCCTGGACATGAGTGCCGCCGCACGGCTGCAGCTCCAGTGCTTCAATTTCGATAGCTCGCAGCGTACCGCTACGCTCCACAGTTTTGCGCACGCCGAAGGCAGCCAACTCCTCGGATGAGCCATACTTCACGTTCACCATGCGGTCCGCATACACCACGTCATTCGCGGCCGCCATCGCACTATCCAGAATTTCCTGCGTGGGCTCGCGTCCACGCACATCAATGGTGCAAATATCCGAGCCCAGATGAAATGAAATAGTCGGCAGCGCAAATCTGGAATGAAACACCGCGGACAAGACGTGCTGACCGGTGTGCTGCTGCATGTGATCGAAGCGCCGACTCCAATCAATAATTCCCTGCACGGCACCCATTGCAATGGGCTTGTCGACAACGTGGATCACTTCATCTTCGTCGTCGACTACGTCCATCACACGCGCATCTCCCAGCCGCCCAGTGTCGTGCGGCTGACCGCCGGAGGTGGGATAGAACGCACTGCGATCAAGCTTTACGCGCCACAACGCTTCGGGCAGCGGGCCTTCCGGATTTTCAGGCCCGGCGCCTTCCGGGTCGCAGCTCAATACCTGGGCGGTAAATTCCCGAGTAAACGCATCGTCGTAATAAAGTCGCTTGGTGGTCATTCTTTCCTTCGCTGCTCACGAAGATCGCTAAATGTTGAAAATATTAGCACAGGGTAAATTGCTGCCGTTTACGCCAAAGCGGAATGCGAGCCCACAAAAAAGGCGCAAAATCGCGATATAATTGAAAGATGCCGGTGCGCCTTATCGCTCTTGATATCGACGGTACCCTGCTCGACAGCCGCTGGCAGCTTTCCGAAGCCAATCGCGCGGCCATCGCAGAAGCGAGCAAACGCGGGATTGAAGTCGCGCTGGTCACCGGCCGCCGCTACGACTTTGCTCTGCCCGTCGCACAGAAAATTGATTCTCCGCTAACCATGATCGTCAACAATGGCGCGCTCATCCGCTCGAAAGAAGGACGCACGCATGTGCGGCATTTGCTGCCACGCACCGTCGCTAAAAAAGCTTTGGAAATTACCAAGCCGTGGCGCGAATGCGCCGCGCTGGTTTTCGATCGGCCCAGCGCCGAACAAGTGATGATCGAATCGCTTGACCCTGATGATTCGCTGCGTGCCGGGTATTATTCGCGGAACCGGGATTTCATCGCGTTCGCCAAACCACTGGAGACTTGTTTGACGGAAGATCCGATTCAAGTTATGTTTTCCGGCAATATTGCGCCGATCCGCGCGATCGAAGCGGCATTGCGCGCCGCGACCTTGGCGAAAGAATTCGCATTGGCGGTGACCATTTACGCCAAAAAGGATTTTGCGATGATCGATGTGATTAATCCTACGTGCTCCAAGGGCTCGTCGCTGGCAGAGTGGGCCGCTCTTCGCGGCATTGACCGCGAGGACGTGCTGGCCATCGGCGACAATCACAATGACCTGGAGATGCTGAATTTCGCAGGTATTCCTGTGGTAATGGAAAATTGTGTCGCGGAATTAAAGACTTTTGGGTGGCACGAGACGCGCAGCAATGACAACGACGGAGTCGCCGCAGCCATCGAACTTTTTGCTTTGCGAGAGGCGCCGTCATGCGCGTGAACCGCAAGCTGATTCTTCTGACAGGGGCTTTGTTCCTCGCTCCTTTGTTTTTGGCTACGGCGTTGCGCGCCGAATACGTTGTGTTGCGCAGCGGGCAGCGCCTGACCGTAACGGGGTATCAATTACTGGGCG
>Ga0209006_10004097_pt1 | contig 13264 bp, 11 predicted proteins | sample JacPin_JW_Ref_O2_FD_188567 | JGI IMG/M metagenome (GOLD analysis project Ga0209006, IMG submission 188567) | Forest soil microbial communities from Algoma, Ontario, Canada - Jack Pine, Ontario site 1_JW_Ref_O2 (SPAdes) (version 2) | ecosystem: Environmental > Terrestrial > Soil > Boreal... | reverse complement strand
CGGCCTTTCCATCTCGCCGCCGATGGTAAGCGAGAACATCCCTTTATTTTGGTGGTCGAAGGATCGATTCCCGACGAGAGCAACAAAAAAGAAGGTTATTGGGCCTCGATGGGGACCGACCAGGAAACCGGCCAGCCAATCACCACCTGCGAATGGATCGACCGGCTCGCCCCGCGGGCTTGGGCGATTGTGGCTGCGGGAACTTGTGCGACTTATGGCGGCATCCATGCGATGGAAGGCAATCCGACCGGTTGCATGGGGCTCGCCGATTATTTGGGATGGAAGTGGAGATCGATCGCCGACATTCCGATCGTTTGCGTGCCGGGATGCCCCATCCAGCCGGACAACTTCATGGAGACGCTCCTCTATCTCCTTTATATGGCTGCCGGGCGCGCTCCGATGATTCCGCTTGATGATGCGCTACGCCCAAAATGGCTGTTCAGTGCTACGGTTCATGAGGGGTGCGACCGCGGCGGTTACTACGAGCAAGGCGAATTTGCGGAAGAATACGGGTCGCCTCTCTGCATTGTGAAGCTTGGGTGCTGGGGGCCGGTGGTCCAGTGCAATGTGGGAAAGCGCGGCTGGATGGCCGGGATTGGCGGCTGTCCGAACGTGGGCGGAATCTGCATTGGATGCACGATGCCCGGATTCCCCGACAAATTCATGCCATTTATGGACCAGCCGCCGGGCTCGTTACTGTCGTCTAATGCGGTGATGACATATGGCAGGGCGATTCACGCGCTACGTAGGTTCACCCAGGCTTCGCTGAACAAAGAGCCCTCTTGGCGGCGTGCGGCGGCAAAGCCAAAGGCATAGAATGATTGCCGCTTGCCAGAGCTTTTTTTTGAGGTGCAGGTATGGTTTCCGCAGGCAGCGCCGAATGGATCGAGCACGATCCCCAGACGGCGGCGAACCCCGCGACCGCCATAATTCCATCGATAACTCCCGCCGATGCCGAATCTCTCCTCGTCGATCTTGCCGCGGTATTTCTTAACAATTCTGTTTCCCAACCGGACGCAGTAGACGCATTCAATGGTGACGGCCAGGAAGAACAACTGCCGAACGCCGAGGCGATCTACCGGGCGCTGGTCGAGCAGATTCCCGCTGTGATCTTTATGGCGCATCTGGACCGTGGAATTGGTGAGGCATACGTCAGTCCTCAAATTGAGGCGAGTCTCGGTTTCTCACAGGAGGAGTGGCTCGAAGATCCCATCCGCTGGTATCACCAGATTCATCCCGACGACAAAGAACGTTGGAGCGTTGAGGCGGCGCAAATGTTTCTTTCTGGAAACGCGCTGCGGTCCGCCTATCGCGTGATGGCAAGGGATGGCCGGGTAGTCTGGTTCCATTGCGAAGCAAAGATGATTCGCCGCAAGAACGGACGCCCCTGGTTTATTCACGGCATCGGCTTTGACATCACCGAACTCAAGCGGACGGAAGAAGCACTGCAGGAAGAACGTAACGTGGTATCGGCCATATTGCACACCGTCGGCGCGCTGGTCGTAGTGCTCGATCCGGAGGGGAAAATTGTGCGCTTCAATCGCGCCTGCGAAGAAGTCTCCGGCTATTCGTTCGAAGAGGTCAAGCAAAAATACTTTTGGGACCTCTGCGTGGTTCCAGAGGAAGCGGAGCGTTTCAAGATCATCGTCGAGCAATTGCGAGTGGAGAACGGTGGCAAGGAATATGAAACTTCATGGGTAGCTCGGGATGGCTCGCGTCGACTGATTGCCTGGTCAAGCACGATTCTTCCAGGAGAAAACAACACGCAAGCGTACATTATTGCCACCGGTATCGATATCACCGAGCGCAAGCGGCTGGAAAAAGCGATTCTTGAAATTAGCGCCGAGGAGCAGCGCCGCATCGGGCAAGACCTCCACGACGGTTTAGGCCAACACCTCACCGGTATCGCTTTCATGAGCAAAGTGCAGGAACAGAAGCTCGCCGACAAAGGCCTGGCCGAAGCGGTCGAAGCGGCACGGATCGTCAGCCTGGTCAATGAAGCGATAAATAAAACGAGAGAATTAGCGCACGGTTTGCTGCCGGTTATTTCGGACGCTCAAGGCCTAATGTCTGCCCTGAAGCGGTGGTCGGTCGAGGTGGAAGATCTTTTTCATATTTCGTGCCGTCTGCTGGTAGACGAACCAGTTCTTATTCACGATGCGAATATGTCTACGCATCTTTATCGGATCGCTCAGGAAGCGGTGAACAACGCCATCAAGCATGGTAAGGCGGAGAGCATCACGATCAGCCTGTTTGCCGATGGCGAGACCGGAACTTTGCGAATAGAGAATGACGGATTGCGGCTGCCCAAGCCTCTGGCAAACGAATCCGGCATGGGATTGCAGATTATGAAATATCGGGCGCGAATGATTGGCGGATCGCTGAAAGTAGAAAGCAACGAAAATTCCGGAGTTACAATTACTTGTTCTTTCCCGCTCCCGGAAGTCACCTAGAAGTGACGAGGTTGCTCATGAGCGTTACTCAGATCAACGGCAATGTCGGTGCAAGAAAAAAAATGGTGTTCGTTGTTGACGATCACCCCATCGTGCGCCAAGGTCTGGCACTGCTCATCAACCAGGAGGCCGATCTGGCGGTGTGCGGCGAAGCTCAGGAAATGCACTCAGCTCTATCTGCAATTCATGCCACCAAGCCGGACATTCTTATAGTCGACATCTCGCTCAACGGACCCGACGGACTGGAACTGTTAAAAAATATTCGGCTCACCGCGCCACGCCTGCCGGTGCTGATTCTCTCTATGCATGATGAATCGATCTACGCAGAACGGGCGCTGCGCGCGGGGGCCAACGGCTACATCATGAAGCAAGAGGCGACGGAGAAGGTGTTGATCGCGCTGCGCCGTATTCTCAGCGGTGAAATCTATGTCAGCGATCGAATCGGCAACAGCATGCTCCGGCATTATGTTCGCGGCGCCGATCCGTCGGAACATTCCTCTATCTCCGATCTCACTGACCGCGAACTGGAAGTCTTCCGCTTGATCGGCGAGGGTCACGGAACTCGGCAGATTGCGGACGCGCTCCACCTCAGCGTGAAAACAGTGGAGTCGTACCAGGCGCATATCAAGGAAAAACTCTCTCTGCGCAGCGCGCGCGAACTGGTTCAGCACGCCGTGCGGTGGAACGTGCGGGAAAAAACGGCCTGAGAACCGTCTCTTTCCGCTTGACGTGCACGCGCCGTCAGAGAAAGACTCACATCTCGCGCTTTCCCACTGCAATCCAGATTAGGATATGGGACGTGAAAGAAACCTGGCGTTGGTTTGGGCCTCAAGATTCCGTCTCACTTGATCATGTGAAGCAGGCAGGGGCAACGGGAGTTGTTTCCGCCTTACACCATCTCTACCGTGGCCAGCCCTGGTCAGCGGAAGAGGTCTTGAAGCGAAAGTCGCAAATTGAAGCGAGCGGACTGGTCTGGTCGGTCGTCGAGAGCATCCCCATACATAATTCGATCAAGTTGCAGTCGGGTCCCTTTAGAAAATTTACAGACGCATGGAAGGACTCGCTGAAGGCTGTTGCGGGCGCCGGGATAAAGGTCGTCTGCTATAACTTCATGCCGGTGGTGGACTGGACGCGCACGGATCTGTTCTGGCAGTTGCCCAGCACGGGATATGCTCTGCGGTTCGACGTCGTCGATTTCGCGGCCTATGACCTATTTCTTCTCCAGCGCCGGGGTACGGATCAGCATTATTCCGCCGACCGCATTACACAAGCACGCGCTCGTTACGAGGCGATGTCCGAGGACCGGCGGAATGAACTGGAACGGACAATTATTGCTGGTCTGCCGGGAGCCGAAGCGTCCTACAGTCGCTCCGACCTTCAGAATTTGCTAACGGAATATCAAGGCGTTACCGACCGCGAGCTGCGCTCCAATCTCATCGCGTTTTTGCGAGAAGTAGCTCCCGTCGCTGAAGAACTGGGCGTCCGTTTGGCGATCCATCCCGACGATCCGCCGTGGTCGTTATTCGGTTTGCCACGTGTGGTCTCAACCACAGAAGACGTGCGATCGATATTCGGCGGCATCGACAGCATGGCCAACGGATTGACGTTTTGCGTCGGATCTTTCGGCGCGCGCGCCGACAACGATCTGCTGGCGATGGTAAAAGAGTTCGCGCCGCGTATACACTTCGCGCATCTTCGGCAAGTAGCCCGTGAGGCCGACGGATCATTTTACGAAGCCGAACATCTGCGCGGCAGTTCGGACATGGTCGGCGTGATCCACGCATTGCTGCAGGAAGAAGCCAGTCGTCGAGCGCAGAACCGTCCGGATCACGAGATCCCGATGCGACCCGACCACGGGCACTTGCTCGCCGACGATATATCGAGGTCCATCAACGGAACGGCTCACCGGACGATCAATCCGGGTTACTCGCTGGTTGGTAGACTGAAGGGCCTGGCGGAGTTGCGCGGGGTAATAGAAGGCCTGCAGTACGGGAGCCACAACGAAGAGACGAACCCAAGAAATGGTTAAGGAGAAAGTCCAGATGAAAGAGTTTGATAGTAAAGTTGCGATCGTAACCGGCACCAGTGGGATCGGCCGTGCGATCGCAAAACGCCTCACGGCAGGGGGCTGCACCGTGATCTCGTGCGGTATTGAAACCCTCGCCAATGAAGAGATGCAAACGGAAGCGAAGGCGGGCGGATTGACACTGTCCGTAGTACATTGCGACGTCAGTCAACCGGATCAAGTCCAGCGAGTCGTCGCCCAGACGGTCGCAAATCATGGCGGCCTCGACATAATTGTCAACGCTGCCGCGATTCATCCCTTTGGCAATGCTGTTGAAACCGATCCAGAAGTGTGGAATCGAGTCATGATGGTCAACGTGGGCGGCATATTTCTGCTCGCGCATTTTGGCGTCCCGGAGATGAAGAAGCGCGGTGGCGGAGCGATCGTGAATCTTTCGTCGGTACAAGGTTTCGCCTGCCAGCGCGGAGTGGTCGCCTACGCCACATCAAAGGGAGCCGCTCACAGTCTCACGCGCGCCTTGGCGCTCGATCATGCTTCCGATCACATCCGCGTAAACTCCATCAGCCCGGGTTCTGTACGAACCCCGATGCTGGCCAAGTCCGCGGCCCACTTTGCCCCTGACATGCCCGAAGAGACGGTATTTGAGCGTTTCGGTGCGGCTCATCCATTGGGTCGCATCGGCACGCCGGAAGAAGTAGCGGAATTGGCGGCATTTCTTTTATCCGACAAAGCGGCGTTTTGCACCGGCGGCGACTATCTTGTAGATGGCGGATTGCTGGCCGGTATCGCTGTGCAATGAGTGAGTGCAATTACGAATCGCGAAAAATAGGAGCCCTATGATCGACAATGCTGTGTCAAAGCCGGACGGGTTAACTCTGGGACCGCCGGTTTGCGTGGCACCGACCGGTGACCGAACCGGCGAAGGCGCCGTTTGGCACGCGGCGCACTCAGCAGTTTACTGGACCGACATCACTCGATTTCTCATTCATCGTTTCACGCTTGCCGATTCATGTGTTCGCACATGGATATTCGAAGAACCGGTAACGGCAATGGCCCTGACCGACCGGCCGGAAATACTCGCGGTCGTTCTAGGTTCGGGAGTCATTCTCTGGGAGCCGGCCGCCGACGTACGACACACTCCTATTTTTAATCTCGATGGTTGGCCTAAAGTTCGTCTGAACGACGCGCGGGTGGATCCGCGGGGATCGCTATGGGTGGGATCGATGCGCAACAATGTGAATCCCGATGGCTCGGCTGGTGAGGCCGGAGGACAGGACGGCGAGCTCATCCGGATCGATCCCGATGGCAAATTCCAGACATGGCGGCGAGAGATAGGAATTTCGAATACTCTTGCGTGGAGCCCGGACAATCGGCACTTCTACTTCGGAGACACGCTGGCCAATGTAATTTGGCAATATGACTACGATCCGGCTACGGGCGCCATCTCGAACGAACGGGATTTCTTACGCGGCTTTGAGCGAGGCCTGCCCGACGGTTCAACGGTCGATGCTGCAGGCTATCTCTGGAATTGCCGCTTCTTCGGCGGATGCATCGTGCGAGTCGCACCTAATGCGAAGATTGATCGCATCGTGGAGATGCCGGTAAAAAATGTTACCACCTGCACGTTCGGTGGATCTGATCGCAGAACCCTTTATGTCACGACAGCAACCGCCGCAGCTCCCCCCGGCGACCGTTTGGCTGGCAGCCTGTATTCCATTCGATCGGAAGTTGCGGGCCAGCCCGAGAACCAGTTCAAGGTCTCCGCGTTCATTCGTTGAGTACCCAAAAGTGCTTTCCAGATTCCCGTCAACTCTGTTCGCCCTGTCGACTAAGGGAATCCCCGATCTCGCCCGTAGGACTTCCTTGGAGAAATAAAACGGGGTGACTGCCCTTGTCACCGTTCCGTAATGGGTTGATTCTAATCCCCGATCTGAATTTCAAATCGGCGCAATCGGCGTAGCTGGCCGTAGCTACTGATCGTCGGCTAACGTTCGTCCGATTCGGGCGCGAGTGTGCGGCAACGTGTGGCCTAAAGCCGTCATTCGCTCCGCACCAGACGTCCCCGAGCAAGCGCGTCGTTAGCGATTTTTGATTCGAAAAGGAGCATCCCGCGATGGCAACGGAAACAGTTCCATATGGTCGGTCTACGCAGAAGGCGCCAGCCGTTAAAGAGGTGCACATCCTTTGGATCACCGCCGGCCTGGGTTGTGACGGAGATTCGGTTTCGATCACCGCTGCTACGCAACCGAGCATCGAGGACGTGATTCTGGGAGCGATCCCGGGATTGCCTAAGGTTCATCTGCACAATCCCGTTCTGGCCTACGAATGCGGCGACGACTTCATGAAGCACTTCTACATGGCGGAAGAAGGCAAGCTTGAGCCGTTCGTTCTGGTCGTCGAAGGTTCGATTCCGAACGAGAAAATTAAGAAAGAAGGATACTGGGCCGCCCTTGGAACCGACCCGGTTACCAAGCAGCCGATTACCACCAATGAGTGGATCGATCGCCTGAGTCCAAAAGCTCTGGCCGTGGTCGCCATCGGAACCTGCGCAACTTACGGCGGCATTCACGCCATGGAAGGCAACCCCACCGGCTGCATGGGTCTCGCTGACTACCTGGGATGGGATTGGCGCTCCAAGGCTGGATTGCCGATTGTGAACGTTCCCGGCTGTCCGGTGCAGCCTGACAACTTTATGGAGACGGTACTCTACCTCCTCTATCAAGTGGCAGGCTTGGCTCCGATGATTCCGTTGGACGATGAACTGCGGCCGACGTGGTTATTTGGCAAGACGGTGCACGACGGTTGCGATCGCGCCGGCTACTACGAGCAGGGTGACTTTGCCGAGGTCTACGGCTCTCCGAAATGCATTGTGAAACTCGGATGCTGGGGACCGGTGGTCAACTGCAACGTTCCCAAACGTGGATGGATGGCTGGAATCGGCGGTTGCCCAAACGTCGGCGGCATCTGCATCGGCTGCACCATGCCGGGTTTCCCCGACAAATTCATGCCGTTCATGGATGAGCCGCCCGGGGCGAGAGTTTCAACCGCGAGCATCAGCGTCTATGGCCGAGCGATCCGAGCGCTACGGACAATTTCCCAAACGACGCTGAACAAAGAGCCCAAGTGGCGCCATCCGCGAGCGGAGCTAACGACCGGATATCACCCTCGGTCCTACTGACACGGATCCTACTAAGAATTTGCTGAGAGCAGACAAATCATAAGGAGCGATCACGATGAGCACTATCACGGCACCAACGAAAGATGTTCCCAGCAAATCGAAAAATCTGGTTGAGATGAACTGGGATCCGATTACTCGAATCGTGGGCAGCCTCGGCATCTTTACCAAGATCGACTTCGACGCGAAGAAAGTCGCTGAGTGCCACAGCACGTCTTCTATCTTTCGCGGCTACAGCATCTTCATGAAGGGTAAAGATCCGCGCGACGCACACTTCATCACTAGCCGCATTTGCGGCATCTGTGGGGACAACCATGCGACGTGCGCCACCTACGCGCAGAACATGGCGTTCGGCGTCCGACCGCCGCACATCGCGGAGTGGATCGTGAACCTCGGCGAAGCAGCGGAGTATATGTTCGACCACAACATCTTCCAGGACAACCTGGTGGGGGTTGATTTCTGCGAGCAGATGGTCAAGGAGACGAATCCGCAAGTTTGGGCGAGAGCGCAATCCACTCCCGCCCCTCACTCTAATGACCACGGTTTCAAAACCATCGCCGACATCATGACCGCGCTGAACCCGTTTATCGGCTCTTTTTATCTCGAAGCATTACAGATGAGCAGGATGACTCGGGAGATGTTTTGCCTCATGGAGGGACGCCATGTGCATCCCTCCACTCTTTATCCCGGCGGGGTAGGAACTGTGCCGACTGTCCAGCTCTTCACCGATTACATCGTCCGATTGATGAAGTACGTCGAATTCATGAAGAAGGTTCTCCCGCTCCACGACGATCTGTTCGATTTCTTCTACGAGGCGTTGCCTGGTTACGAAGAAGTGGGCCGCCGCCGGATACTTCTTGCTTGTTGGGGATCTTTCAACGATCCCGAATACTGCGACTACACCTACAAAAACATGACCGAGTGGGGCCGGAAGATGTTCGTCACGCCAGGTGTTGTGGTAGACGGCAAGCTGGTCACGACCGACTTGGTCGATATCAACTTGAACATTCGGATTTTGCTGGGCAGCTCTTACTACGACGACTGGAAGAATTCGGAAACATTCGTTACGACCGATCCGCTCGGAAATCCGGTGGACAAAAATCATCCCTGGAACCAGACCACGATCCCTCGTCCGCAGAAGCGGGACTTCGGCGGCAAGTACACCTGGGTGATGTCGCCGCGCTGGCTTGATAAACGAACCGGCGATCATTTGGCGCTCGATACTGGCGGCGGCCCGATCGCCCGCCTGTGGGCAACGGCGCTGGCGGGATTAGTAGATATCGGCTACATCAAGTCGACTGGCAAAAGCGTAAAGATTTATCTGCCGAAGACTGCTTCAAAGCCTGAGGTTGAGTTCGAGTGGAAGATTCCACAGTGGAGCAATGCCATCGAACGCGACCGTGCACGCACCTATTTCCAGGCCTATGCTGCCGCTTGCGCTCTGCATTTCGCGGAGAAAGCCTTGGGCGAATTGCACGCCGGCAAAACGAAGACCTGGTCGGATTTCAAAGTGCCCGACGAAGCTATCGGCTGCGGTTTCCACGAAGCGGTTCGCGGGGTGCTCTCGCATCACGTTGTGATCCGCAAGGGCAAGATCGCGAACTATCATCCGTATCCGCCAACGCCCTGGAATGCCAATCCCCGCGACATTTATGGAACCCCCGGGCCCTACGAAGATGCCGTTCAGAACACGCCGATCTTCGAAGAAAACGGGCCGGCAAAATTCAAGGGCATCGACATCATGCGTGCGGTGCGGAGCTTCGATCCGTGTCTACCGTGCGGTGTCCACATGTATTTGGGCGGCGGCAAGGTGCTGAAAACCCATCATTCACCTATGTTTGGAGTCCAGCGTTGATCGAGGAAGGGACGCTTTGGAGGAGTGAAGGTGATCGACGTTGCCTTCACTCCTTCGTTTTCTCCGAGGAACAATTTCACTAACAAACTATAAAGACACCTATGCCAAACGAAAAAGACTTCCAAAAGAAAGTCCAGCGCATCGGCGAATTGGTCGCCGACCTGGAAAACATTGCCGATCCCGAAGCTCGAGTCAGCGCAAAGGCTCTGGTGCAACTGCTGCTCGATCTTCATTCGACCGGCTTGGAGCGCGTCCTGGAAATCGTCTCGAAAAACGAAGACACCGGGCAACAAACCGTCGATGATCTGGGCGAAGATCCGCTCGTGGGCAGCCTTCTGGTTTTGTATGGACTTCATCCGCTCGATTTGGAGAGCCGTGTAGCACAAGCTGTAATAAAAATTGCACCGCGCGTGCGCAAAGGTGGCGGCGAGGTGGAGTTGCTGGATATCGTGAACAGCATCGTCCGGGTGCGAATCGAAGTTGCTGGACACTCCTGCGGTTCGACTGGGAACACGCTGAAAAACATGGTCGAAGATGCGTTGTATGAAGCAGCTCCTGACATGTGCCAGTTGGTGGTCGAAGGGCTGGATGAGTCGGGCGGCAGCTCCGGCTTTGTGCCTCTAGGAAAATTGGGTGGGGTGACCGTAGCCGCGCAGTAGGCGCAGTAGCAAATGAAAAGTACTTGCCGTGGGGCGAGTGATGGAAATCAGCCAGCCGGGATACGAAAACGCGTTCGGCGCGCTACGCCAGTTGGTGCGGCGCAGGAAAGACGTCGAGCGCTGCGAACTGTGCAGCGCCGAAGTAGGCCACGATCATCCTCACCTGATCGAACCGCCCAGCCGAAAATTACTGTGTACCTGTAACGCCTGCGCCATCCTATTCAGCAATTCAGGCACAAAATATAAGCGAGTCCCTCGTCGCGTGCTAGCGATGCCGGATTTTCATCTCACCGATGGTCAGTGGGAGGGCCTGATGGTCCCCATCAGCATGGCATTCTTCTTTCGCAGCACGCCCGACAAAAGGGTAGTCGCTTTTTATCCCAGTCCCGCTGGAGCGACCGAGTCCCTGCTCCCTCTCGAAACCTGGAAAGACATCGAAGACGCGAATCCCGCGCTGCGCGAAATGGAATCCGACGTTGAAGCGCTGCTGGTCAACCGGATAGGCCACACCCGCGGGTACTCCGCGCCCGAATATTATGTGATCCCGATCGACGCCTGCTACCAACTCGTAGGCGTCATTCGGGCCAACTGGCGTGGCCTTTCCGGCGGAACCGAAGTCTGGCAAGAGATCGGCAAATTCTTCGACGGGTTAAAACGTCGCGCCACCGTAATAACGAAAGAATCTTCCAGGGAAGAGGCAAATGCCTGATCTAACTTTTCAGATCGAAGCGGCCGAGCCACAGAGATTCACGGTGGCGCCCACGCTTCTGTTCAAGCTGCGCATGACCAACTCTACGCCGAACGAAGCCATTCATTCGGTTGCCCTCCGCTGTCAGATTCAGCTCGAAGTAACGCGCCGGCAATACACTCTGGCCGACCAAAACGAGCTCCGCGATCTTTTCGGAGAAACCGAGCGCTGGGGACAGACACTGAAGAACATGCTGTGGACCCACGCCAGCGTGGTGGCTCCCGCATTCACGGATAGCGCATTGATCGATCTCCCTGTCCCGTGCACATTCGATTTCAACGTGGCCGCGACGAAATATTTCCACGGGCTAAGCGATGGCGAAGTGCCCTTGAACTTCCTGTTCAGTGGGACTATCTTCTACGCCGACTCGACGGGGGCGCTGCAGGTAACCCCCATTCCATGGGACAAAGAAGCCCGTTTCCGTCTACCCATAAAAGCCTGGGACAACATGATGGAAATCTATTACCCCAATAGCGCGTGGCTGTGTTTGCGCCGCGATGTTTTCGAGCGTCTGTATCAATACAAAGTACAACACGCAATTCCGACATGGGAGCAGGCTTTGGATCGAATACTTCCGGTGCAGGTCGAGGTGGTCAAGCGATAAGTATGAATACAAAGGCCATCGACGCGATTGCGACCGCCGTCCTCTACGAGGGATACATGCTGTATCCCTATCGTCCCTCGTCAGTGAAAAATCGGCAGCGTTTTAATTTCGGTGTCTTGTATCCGCGAGCTTACAGCGATGCGCAGAGCGGTTCCGATGCCTGGTCGACGCAGACCGAATTTCTAGTCGAAGGGACATCGCAAACTTCCATCGAAGTAAGAGCGCGTTTCCTGAAGTTAGTTTCTCGCTCGGAAAACAGACAGAGCGAAATGGCAACCAAAGCGTGGCAAGAAGCGATCGAATGCGATGTAGCCGCACCCGTTCATAATCTGGAAGCGCTCCTCGCTGCCGCCACTCCGTTCGAGTGGCCGTTTGTTCTTGAAGAGAGTGAACCAAGAAAATTATCTCTCGATGCGTATGGCGAAGAGATTGAGATTGCAAGAAAACAGGAATCGGTCAGGGGTGTGCTCAAGATCGGAACGACTCGGTTGTCAGACGGATTATTCAAGGTCCAAGTGCGCCTGGAAAACCTCACGTCACTCGACGGACGCAGTGAAGCACCCAGCCGGGATCAAATCCTGATGCGCTCGCTGGTCTCGGCGCACATTCTACTAGGCGCAGCGGATGGACAATTCGTCTCTCTTCTTGATCCGCCTGAAAATTTGAAAGACGAAGTGAGTCGATGCCAGAACGTCGGCGTATGGCCGGTCTTGGTCGGTGCAGCAGGAGAACGCGACACTATGCTGGCCTCGCCCATCATCCTTTACGACTACCCGCAAATCGCCCCCGAAAGCCCAGGCGACTTGTTTGACGGAGCCGAAATCGACGAGATTCTGGCCCTGCGCATCATGACCATGACCGATGCCGAGAAGAACGAGATGCGCCACTCGGACGACCGGGCCCGCAAAATTCTCGAACGCACCGAGTCTTTACCGATGGAGCACCTCATGAAACTCCACGGCACGCTGAGAGACTTGCACTCCTTAAACGAGGAGACGCCATGAATGAATTTGAATGGCAGCTTCTCGAAGATAAGAAGCCAGTAGACGATCTTGTGATCGATGGGATTCCACTGAAATGCGGATCCCGCGTGACGCTGCGTCCCCGTCCGGGAGGCGACATTATGGACATAGCGCTCGCAGGCAAGGCCGCTGTCATCGAATCGATCGAACAGGACTACGAAGGCAAAGTACACCTCGGCGTGGTTGTCGATGACGACCCCGGAAGAGACATCGGCATGATGCGGCAACCTGGCCATCGCTTCTTCTTCACTTCCGAAGAAGTCGAGCCCCTCTCCCAAGGCGACGACGAAACTGTCACTTTGACCAGGTTGCCAAGGATTTTGATCGCAGGAATCGGAAACATCTTTCTTGGAGATGATGCCTTCGGCGTGGAAGCGGTACGCCGCCTTTCTAGCTGCGAGTTCCCGGAGAATGTTCGAGTAACCGACTTTGGTATTCGTAGTTACGATCTCGCCTATGCCCTGATCGACGGCTATGACACGACCATCCTGATCGATGCCTGCCCGCGCGGCGAGCCAGGCGGCACTCTCTATGTAATCGAACCCGATCTGGACAATCTCGATGCCGCCAACGGTGAACAAGAAGCCGTCGATGCCCACGCTATGAATCCGGTTAGCGTGTTGCGGATGGCGAAATCAATGGGCGGTGAGCTAAAGAGAATTCTGCTGGTTGGCTGTGAACCGGTCACGCTCGGTCCCGAAGAAGGCCTGATGGAATTGAGC
>Ga0209006_10004096_pt1 | contig 13264 bp, 10 predicted proteins | sample JacPin_JW_Ref_O2_FD_188567 | JGI IMG/M metagenome (GOLD analysis project Ga0209006, IMG submission 188567) | Forest soil microbial communities from Algoma, Ontario, Canada - Jack Pine, Ontario site 1_JW_Ref_O2 (SPAdes) (version 2) | ecosystem: Environmental > Terrestrial > Soil > Boreal... | reverse complement strand
CTCAACACCCGCAGTTCTTCGTGGACAGCCTCCAGCCGATGCCGCTCGGCCGGCAGCATGCGCTCGGCGGCGAGCCCGGCGCACAGCGCCTCGAGCTCGGCCATCGCCTCGAACATCCCGGTCAGCCGTTCGACCGTGGGCCGCGCCACCACCGCGCTGCGATGCGCCCGGGCATCGACCAGACCGCTGGCGGCAAGCTGGCGCAACGCCTCGCGCACCGGTGTGCGCGATACCTTGAAGCGCCGCGCGATGTCGGTTTCGTCAAGGGCGGCACCGGGCGGCAGTGTGCCGCGGACGATTTCATCGGCAAGCTGCAGCCGAAGTTCTTCGGCGCGGGTGACCTTGTCGGAATTCGATGACGCGCGGTCCACCCGCCGAACCACGGCCTCGGCCTCCTGGGCCGGACGTTGCGGCGCGCTGGCCGGAAGATCGTCGAGACTCATATCTTCTGATCCTGCGGTTCGTCGATGATGCTGACATGGGCGGCGACGATTTGCCAGCCCTCGGCGAACCGCACCCATGTCTGCATCTGGCGTCCGACCCTGCCCGGCGCGGAGTCGCGATAAAACAATGTCGAGGCCACCGCGGTATCGCGGCCATAGCTGGTGATCACGGTGTTTGCGATCTTGCGCATCAAGCCGGCCGGCGAGCGCGCCGCGCGAAAGGCGGTGATGGCGTCATAGCCATAGAGATTTTCACCGATCCCGTAGCGAAGCGTGCGGGCATCGGCGCGGAAAAGCTCATCGAGCACGGTGACGTCGTTGGAGACCAGCGCCTGCTCGTAGCGCGCGAACTGCGCGGTGACCTCGGCAAGCACATCGGGAAGATCGACGTCCATTTCAGAATCCTCTCGGGCGCGGCGCGGAGGCCACGCCGCTGCGCTCCAGCGCATACGCGACGCGCAGCGCGATATCTTCCCGCCAGGGTGCGGCAATGATCTGGACGCCGATCGGCATCGGCTCGAGCGGGACCGGCACCGCGACCACCGGAAGCCCGATGAAGGAAATCGGCTGGGTGTGGATGCCGATATTGGCGCGCACCGGCAATTCGACACCGTCCAGCATCGACGTCCTTTGCCCGAGCTTTGGGGCAACATAGGGCGTCGCCGGCGCGATGATCACATCGACCGCTTCAAAGATCTCCAGCACCCGGGCGCGATACCAGCGGCGAAATTTTTGCGCGCGGTCGACCAGTGGCGCCGGGATCAGGGCGCCCGCCAGCAGCCGGTCGCGCACCGCCGGATCGAAATCATCCGGGCGTTTTCGCAGCCGATCCAGATGCAGCGACGCGCCTTCGCTGGTGGTGATGACATAGGCCGCGGCGCGGGCGCGTGCGGCTTCCGGAATTTCGACGCTGCGCATGGTGCCGAGCGCCCCGGCGACACGCGCGACCGCTTCCCTGGCTTCGGCCGTGACATTCTTCTGAAAATATCCGCCGGCGATGGCGATCCGCAATCCGCTGATATCGCGCGCCACCAGCGCCGTCACCGGCTCGGCGGGCCGGGTCGTACACGCCGCGTCTTCGGGGTCAGGCCCCTGCATCGCATCATAGGCCAGCGCGAGGTCGCTGACGCTGCGGGCAAACGGGCCGAGATGATCGAAGCTCGTAACGAACGGAAAAGACCTGGCGCGGGACAGCCGGCCGTAGGTCGGCTTCAACCCGAAGATTCCGCAGAACGATGACGGCACCCGGATCGAGCCGTTGGTGTCGGACCCCAGCGCCAGCGGCACCAGCCCGCCGCCGACCGCGCCGCCGGAGCCTCCCGAGGAGCCGCCGGTCATCCGGCTCACGTCATGCGGATTGCGTGACGGACCGTCGTGACTGTTTTCGCCGGTGAAGTCGTAGGCGTATTCACCCATATTGAGCGCCCCGACCAGCACCGCGCCGGCCGCCTCCATCCGTTCGATCAACGTCGCGTCACGCGGCGCCGGCGCACGGTCGCGATTGATTTTCGATCCGGCGCGGGTCGGCAGGCCCTGGACATCGAACAGGTTCTTCACCGCGAACGGCACCCCGGCGAGCGGGCCGGCATTTTGCCCGGCCGCGACGGCGGCATCGACGGCACGCGCTTTGGCGCGCGCACGATCCGCGGTGACGTCGGTGAATGAGTTCAGCACCGGATCGTGCCTGGCGATCCGTGCCAGCGCCGCTTCCGTCACGCTGACCGCTGAAACCTTTCCGGCGGTCACCGCCCGCATGATTTCCTGGGCCGACAGCCAGGCGCCGTTGGCGGTCATGGCGATATCAGGCTGCAAAGACACTGGCCGGCTCAGTATCGTCGGGTAGTGCGAATTCATCCACCAGTCCGGCAAGCCGCAGCGATATCTCAAGATTGGCGCGCACTGCCGGCTTCCAGGCATCGGCGATGGAGAGGCCCAGGGCTTTCGAGACGGCGTCGATATAATCGTCGAGCGGATCAGTGGTCATCATTCTCTCATGGATCGGAAACCGGGTAGCGGCCGTTACTTCGGAAAAGGCTCCGGACTCCAAAGGATCGGCTTTTGGTTAGAATCATCGCAAGGTTTGTGCCAGCCCAAAAAGCAGCTCAGCCGTGTCTTGGGCACCGTTAAGCATCTGAGATAGCTTAAAATACTGTTCTTCTGGAGATTGATATCGTACGCGGCAGCTGCATACAAAGAGGCATTGTTTGCCTATTTTTTATGCAATCAAGGAAGCGCTCAAACCGGCCAGAGCAATTCCGCCAGTTCAGCCAGATCGCCGGCCTTGTCCTGCCAACCCTCGATACAGATGTGCCGGATCGGGTCGCTGAAACGATGCAGCAGCAACAGCGCCATCAGCCGCCGCCTCATGGCCGGCGTCACGTCCTCCGGCGAGTATCCAAATCCCCCGAAGAGGCTTCTGACGCGGCGCGGCATGCCGGCGGTCATAAAGGCGCTCGGGCCGAGCAGGTCGTATTCACCCCATCCGGTCAATACATCACCGAAGTCGATCAGCCCCGACAGCCGCCAGTCTTCGCCTTCGCGGCTCAACAGGAAATTCTCCGGAATGTATTCGCCGGTCAGGATGACCGGGGCTGAATTCATCGGGATCAGCGTCGCCGCGTCGCCCATCATCTCGTCCAGCCCGTCCCAATATTTTTGCGGCAGCCCGAGACGCCGATGCCGCGCGCCGCCGCCCTCGATCTGCTTTCGCATGAACTGCTCCCATCCGGGCTCGATGCGGGACAGTTCTCCGATCGGGACGCGTTGGACTTCGGCGATAGTGGCGCCGATCTGGCCGAGGACGTGCTCCTTCTGATGCTCCGGCAGTGCCGGCCACACCTCGGCGCCGAGCATCCCGCGCAGCCGCGTCATCACCAGATACGGCCACCCGTCACGCTCGCCTTCATGCACGATTTCCGGGATCGGGATGCTGACGCGCCCGCAAAGCTGCGCAAGCGAGGCGCGCTCCGATACGAACTGCGCGCGCAACAGGGGTGGAAAAATCTTCAGCACCAGCGCATCGAGACCGAGGACGAGATTGGTGCCGGTCAGGAACGGATGGGGGTCCGCCTGCGGCAACCCATGGCCGCGCGCGATGTCGAGTGCGACCGGCAGCCATCGCGACGCGTCGGAACGCCATGCCTGAAACGCTTCAGAGTTCGGCAGGTTCGGCAGCGCACGCATGATCTGCGAGGGATTTCAAGCCAATGGCAGGGGACGTGTCGCGCCCTTGCCGGCGACCACGGCGCCGGCAGGATAGCCACATTTGGTCGGCTTCCGTCAAATTGCATTGAACCTTTTTTGCCAGCCATGGACTCCATCATAGGGGAATGAACTTGCCAGTGCAGAGCCGCGCCCACCTTTCGCGGACCGTAGCGATCGCCGATACGCCGCCCTTGGTGGCCGGGCGTCGGGCATGCGTCCGTTCGGTTCAGCACAGGGTCCAGCCGGGGCGTTCCATTACCGACATCGGGGTTTTGCAAGGCGGGCCAGCGGCGCGGGACCGGTCCAACCGGTCCGCAAGGTAGAGTGACGTGGTCGTGGAAACATACCGGCAGGACAAGGCTGCGGAACGGCCGGCGAGCCTCGCCGCACAGGGCCGGGCCCGCATCGTCGGGCTGCTGCGCGCGGTACCGATCCGCTGGCGTATTCTGTCGATCGCCGCCCTGAACTCGGCCGTCGTCGTCGTGCTTGTCGCGATGATATGGAACGGCGTCGCGGTGCTCGGCTCGGCCTGGGACGACGTCCGGCAGGTGCGCGAATCGGACAAGATCCTGGCGTTGCTCGAGAACGAGACCAGCCGCCTGCAGAACCTGATCCATCGCTACATCAATCAGCCGAGCCCCGAATTTTTCTCGGAGATTCTGCTGCTGCGCGACGCGGTTCTGGGCACGCTGACCACGCGCGCGTCGACCGACCCGATGCTGTCCGGATCGGTGGCGGGACTGGAGCGGGTCACCGAGCGTTTCCTCAGCGGCTTCGACGAACTGCGCGCCGTCCAGTCGACCATCTCGAAAACCTACGAGGACCAGGTCCTCACTCCCGCAAGGGACATGGCCGGACTCTATTCGATCATCGAGGGCGCGACCGGGCACCGCGACGCTCCGATCTGGCCGACGCTTGGAAAATCCCGCGAGGCATTTACCGCGATGCTGGTCGCCGCCAACGCCTATTATCTTTCGCTGGCGACGGCCTCCGCCGAGGAAGCCCATCGCAATACCGAAACCATCGAGCAAACCATCCCTGTCATGGCCGACCTCGCCGATAACGACCTGCAGCGGTTGGCGCTGCAGCGATTGCAGGCCCGGACGGTGGCGCTGCAGGAAGGCCTTGCGAAATTATCGGAACAGCTCGCCAGCCGAACCGAGCTGTTGCGCAATACCGTTGACGCCAGCCAGGCCGAAACCATCGGCGCCATCGACCAATTGTCGGCCAAGATGCGGCAGCGCGAGCAGAAGGCGCAGGAGACATTCGATCGGACGCTGGCCGATATATCGCGCAAGGTGCTGTCGATCGCGGTGATCTTTCTCGGCATCATCATTACGGCGGGCGTGCTGATCGCATTGAGCGTCCGGCTTCCCCTGCAGCAGATCATGGCCGCGATGCAGGCGATCACATCCGGCGATTACGACCGGCACGTACAGGGCACCGGCGCCAATGATGAAGTCGGCGCGATGGCGCGCGCGGTGGAAGTCTTCCGCCAAAACGCCATCGCCAAGAGCAAGACCGAAGACGAGTTGCGCACGTCCAAGGAGAAGGCCGAGAGCGCCCTGCTCGAACTGAACGCCGCCCAGCAAAACCTGATCGACGCGGAGCGTCTGGCGGCGCTCGGCGGCCTGGTCGCCGGTGTCGCCCATGAGGTCAACAATCCGATCGGCATCAGCCTCACCGTGGCGTCCAGCTTTGCCCGCCGCACCGAGATGTTCGAGGCAGAATTGAGGTCCGACACCCAGTTGCGCCGGTCTCAGCTCGAGGAATTCGTCCGGACCTCGCGCGACGCGGCCCAGCAACTGGTGGCGAACCTGCATCGCGCCGGCGAGCTGATTCAGTCCTTCAAGCAAGTCGCGGTGGACCGCTCGCGCGCGGAGCGCCGGCTCTTCAGCCTCGGCGAGGCCACCGACCAGATCATCGCCAGCCTGCGGCCGGTTCTGAAGAAGGCTCCGATTGCCCTGTCGGTCGAGGTGCCGGAAGGCCTGATGATCGACAGTTACCCGGGCGCCTATGGGCAGATTCTGACGAATCTCTTCATTAATGCGGCCAATCACGGGTTTGCGGACGGCCGCTCCGGGGCCATCACGATTTCAGCCAGGCCCCGCGGCAATGACGACGTCGAGATCATTTTTACCGATAATGGGGCGGGAATGACCCCGGACGTGCAGCGCCAGGCGTTTGACCCGTTCTTTACCACGCGCCGCAACGAGGGTGGCACCGGCCTTGGGCTGCATATCGTCTATAATCTCGTCACCCAGCAGCTCGGCGGCCGCATGATGCTGGATTCAAGGCTGGGACAAGGCACCACATTTCGCATTATCATGCCGAGAGCCGTCAAGGGCGGCGCTCTGAACGCAAACCCAAGCGACGGGACCCTTCAATGGCCGAACAGGACGATGTCCTCCATTTGATCGACGATTCCGGAACCGCTCCGGAAATATCGACGGCGCGCAAATGGAAGATCGCCGTGATCGACGACGACCAGGCCGTGCATGAAGGCACGCGGTTTGCGCTGAGCGACTACAATCTCAATGGACAGACGCTCGAAATCCTGTCGGCCTATTCGGCGTCCGAGGGCCGGACCTTGATGCGCGCGCATCCCGATATCGCCGCTGTGCTGCTCGATGTCATCATGGAGACCGACGCCGCGGGCCTCGATCTCGTCGAATACATCCGTAACGAACTCAAGAACGAGACCGTTCGCATTATCCTGCGCACCGGACAGCCCGGACAGGCACCGGAACGCCGCGTGATCGTGCAGTACGACATCAACGACTACAAGGCGAAGACCGAGCTGACGGCGGACAAGCTGTTCACCTCGCTGACCGCGGCCTTGCGCAGCTATCAGCAGCTCGAGCGCATGGTGCAAACCCGGCGCGGGCTGGAAATCATCATCGATGCGGCCTCGACGCTGTACGATTTCAGATCGATGCAACGGCTCGCCGAGGGCGTGCTGACCCAAATCGCATCGCTGCTGAACGTCGATTGCGCCGGCATTCTGGTGCTACGCGACGGCGGCGTGGTCGGCGACGATTTCTCCGTGCTGGCCGGTTCGGGCTGCTACAGCCGCTTCATCGGCACCGCCGGATCCAAATCGCTCGACCCCGAACTGCGATCGATGGTGGAAGCCGCCTTCAGGCGGCGCAAGCATGAATTCGTCGACCACCGCTCGGTGCTCTACGTTCGCACCGGCAGCGGACGCGAGGTCGTGGTGCTGCTGCAGGCCGAGCGCGAGCTATCCGAGACCGACCGGTCGCTGGTCGAGATTTTTGGCAGCCGGCTTTCGATCGCGTTCGACAACGTGATCCTTTATCAACAGCTGAACGAGGCCAACACCCAGCTCGAGGATCGCGTCGCCCAGCGCACCCGCGCGCTGATGCAGGCCAACCGCAGGCTGTCGGCGCAGTGGCTGCGGCTGCAGCGTGCCAACGGCTTCAAGAACGAAATTCTCGGCACCGTCGCCCATGATTTGAAGAATCCGCTCGGCGTGATCCTCGGCCGTACCGAAATGCTGACCGAACTGATCGGCGCCGGCTCATCCAAGGAGAGCGTCACCGCCCAGGTCGAACATATCCGCGATGCCACAAGGCGGCTGACCTCGATGGTCGATCATCTGATTTCCGACGCCATGGCCGACGCCTTCGACATTTCGATTCGCCGCGAGCCGGTCGATATCGCCGCCCTGGTCGCCGAAGTCGCCGATGCCAATCAGCCTTTGGCCGCCAACAAGCAGCAGGCCATCACGGTGTCGGCGCCGCCGAATTTCATGACCATGTGCGATTCCGACCGGATGCGGGAGGCGATCGACAATCTGATCAGCAATGCCATCAAGTACAGTCCGATCGGCGGCAAGATCGCGGTGCTGGTCAATCGCGCGCAGAACAAGACCGTCATCCGCGTCGCCGACGAAGGCGCCGGCCTGTCCCCTGAAGATCTTGGACGATTGTTTGGCCGCTTCCAGCGGCTCTCGGCAAAACCCACCGCCGGCGAAAGCTCGACCGGTCTCGGGCTTTCGATCGTCAAGCGCATCGTCGACATGCATGGCGGCCGGGTGACGGCCGATAGCGCGGGGCCGGGACAGGGATCGACCTTCACCGTGGTATTGCCCGCGACGGATATGCCGTGACATGACCCAGAGTCCGCACATCATCATTGTCGATGACGAGGCTCCGGCCCGCGAGATGGTCGGCGAGTACCTCAAGATGCACGGCTTTGCCGTGACGCTGTGCGATGGCGGCAAGAGCCTGCGCGTCGCGATCGAAACCAACGTTCCCGATCTCGTGGTGCTCGACCTGAATATGCCCGAGGAGGATGGACTTTCGATCATCCGCGACCTGAAGAGCCGCACCAATGTCCCGGTCATCATGTTGACGGCGACGGCGAGCCCGATCGACCGCGTGGTCGGGCTGGAACTCGGCGCCGACGATTACATCGCAAAACCCTGCGAATTGCGCGAATTGATGGCGCGGATCCGCTCGGTGCTGCGGCGCAGCTCGCCGGCCCGCACGCCCGCGGCAGCCCCCGAGGCCGCCGCAGCGAAGACGGGCAAGGCCCAATTGGTGCGATTCGGAACCAAATGGCTCGATCTCGAGGCGCAGGCGCTGCGCGACGACGAAGGCAATGAGCATCCGCTGACCGCTTCCGAATTCGGCCTGCTCAAGGTTTTTGCGGCAAACCCAAAGCGCGTGCTGTCGCGCGAGCGCCTGCTGGAATTGGCCAACGCCCGCGATGCCGAAGCCTTCGACCGTGCCGTCGACCTGCGGATCATGCGAATCCGGCGCAAGATCGAACCCGATCCGACCAAGCCCGCGGTGATCCGCACCATCCGGGGCGGCGGCTACCTGTTCTCGCCGGTCGGCGACAAGACCTGATCCGAAGGCTACTGATCCGCCGCGAACGAGCAGTCGGCGCAGCGGACGTCAGGCCCAAGGCTGTCGGCAGAAAGACTGTCAGCAGAAACCGCCGAGGTTCGGGTCACTCCCTGCAATATGACCATTGCTCCCAAGATCGCGCGTCCGGGATCCGACCCGATTGGCATGCCAGGTCAATGTAAACTAAAGGCAGCACGATGGCCCGGGAGCAGCGGACTCGCATCATGCGCGGGCAGATCGTGCGCGCGCAGCGTTCGCGGCGGACACGAATGCGGCGCAATTCAAGGCAACATCGTTGCGGTCGTCGTCGACCAGCATCCCGGGGATAAGCCGGGCTTCAGCCGGATCTATCGTCCGCCCGACCTTTGTTTTGAACGATCAATGCGCGGATGCGAACAATTATCATATCGAACAAAACCATCTGGCTGTTTTGCGGACTTGCCCTTGCCGGCATGAAAGTGTCGTCCACGACCGCGCAGGACGCGCTGTTTCAAAGCAGGCCGATCACGCCGCCCGGCGAATACACCTTTGGAATCGAAGGACCGGCCGTCGACGCACGGGGCAATCTGTACGTCGTCAATTTCGGCAAGCCGGGCACCATCGGCAAAGTGGCGGCCGGAGCCTTGCAATCGGAACTGTTCGGGGTATTGCCTGAAGGAAGCGTCGGCAATGCGATCCGCTTCGATCGCCAAGGCCGCATGTTCGTCGCCGACTACAAGAAGCACAATATCTTTCTGGTCAGTTCGGACGGCAAGGACATCAAAACCTATTTCCATTCCGACGATTTCAATCAGCCGAACGATTTGACCGTCGCGGCCGACGGCACGATTTACGCGAGCGATCCGCATTGGAAGCAGCACGACGGGCAAATCTGGCGGATATCGAAGTCGGCCGGAGGCGAGGCCATCGGCGAGAAGATGACCGCCGAGCGCCGGATGAGCACGACCAATGGCATCGATCTCAGCCCGGACGGCAAGACGCTTTATGTGGGCGAGTCCGATACGCGGGAAATCTGGGCTTACCGGATCGACGGCGCGCGGCTGCTCTCGCCGAGACTGGTCAAACGATTCCCCGATTTCGACATCGACGGCCTGCGCACCGACACGGACGGCAACCTGTTTGTTGCGCGGATATTGAAGGGAACCATCGCCGAACTGTCTCCGCAGGGAACATTAAGGCGGGAAATACGGCTCACCGCCCCCGAACCGACCAACCTCGCCTTTGGCGGCACTGACGGGAAGACCATCTTTGTCACGCAGCGCAAGGGCGGATTTGTCGAATCGTTTCGTACCGATCACCCCGGGCGCGAATTCTCCTGTCGGGTTTGTCCCGCAGGTCCATAAACGGTTTAATGCGTCTGCCGCAGAGCACCCTTGCCTTATCGGCGGGAAATCCGGACCGGATTCCACAATCCGATCTTCCTCGCCGCCGCATCGGTCCGGACCGTCTAAAACCCATCTCATTCAAATTGCAGGGATTTCATGCCCAATTGTTTCGTCGCGGGGCCAGCGACGAAACAATTCTCCTGCGCAAGAAACCATTTTCCGCTTTTGGCGCAGACATCCCGAAACGTTCGCTCACTATCAATTTACCCAACGAAACGCCGCAAAGCGGCGACCAGTGGGAGCCAGTCATGCAGAACGTCGTCGCCATCAACGCCGCAGCTCGCCAGGGCATCATCGCTGCCCAGACGACTTCCGATGAAATGTTGCTGGAAGGCATTGCCACGGGCGACCGAAATGCGATGCATATCCTGTATTGCCGTCACAATATCCGGGTCTACCGCTTCGTGCTTCGCATCGTACGGGACACCACGACGGCTGAGGACCTCGTCAGCCAGGTCTTCCTCGACGTGTGGCGCACCGCCAGCCAGTTCGAAGGCCGCTCGCAAGTATCGACCTGGTTGCTGTCGATCGCCCGTTTCAAGGCATTGACCGCATTGCGCCAGCGCCGGCACGAAGACATCGAGCAGGAGGACGTGCTTGAAATCGCCGACGAGGCCGATACCCCCGAAGCCTCGCTCGACCGCAACAAGACCAGCGCAATCCTGCGGGCCTGCGTCGCCAAATTGTCTCCCGCGCACCGCGAGATCATCAACCTCGTCTATTATCATGAGAAATCGGTGGAGGAAGCCGGCGAGATCATCGGGATTCCCCAAAGCACGGTGAAGACCCGGATGTTCTATGCCCGCAAGCAACTCGCCGACCTGCTCAAGATGGCCGGCCTTGACAGCCTGGCTGCGTGAGGTCATCGCGGAAGTCCTGAACGGAACTTTCCGACCTCCCAGGCGCTTCCAACGACCCGGATGGGATATTCCCTCCGGGTCGTTTCGTATTCGGGGCTGCTTTGCGCTTCGACGATTCCATCGCGATCACGAGCGTGATAAGCCTCCGGTCTCATGGATGACGGGTGGCGGCGATGTTCGAGGGCTGGGATGCCGTGGTGTTGGCCCGGGCGCAATTCGCATTCACGATGTCGTTCCACATCGTGTTTCCCGCCTTCTCGATCGGACTTGCCAGCTATCTCGCGGTGCTGGAAGGGCTCTGGCTGTGGACCGGACGCGAGGTCTTCATCAACCTGTTCAACTATTGGCTGAAAATTTTCGCCATCGCTTTCGGCATGGGCGTGGTGTCGGGCATCGTGATGTCCTACCAGTTCGGCACCAACTGGTCGGCGTTCTCCGACAAGACCGGCCCCATCGTCGGCCCGCTGATGGCCTACGAGGTCCTGACCGCATTTTTCCTGGAAGCGGGATTTCTCGGCGTGATGCTGTTCGGCCTGGAGCGGGTCGGCCACAAACTGCATTTCCTGGCGACCTTGATGGTCGCAACCGGCACGCTGATCTCGGCATTCTGGATTCTCTCCGCCAATTCCTGGATGCAGACGCCGACCGGCTATGCCATCAATGCCGACGGCCAATTTGTCGCCGCCGACTGGCTCAAGGTCATTTTCAATCCGTCATTTCCCTACCGTCTCGTGCACATGGTGCTGGCGGCCTATCTCACTACCGCGCTGGTGGTCGGCGCCGTCGGCGCGTTTCACCTGTTGCGCGATCGGCATCTGGCGGGTGCGCGGGTGATGTTCTCGATGGCGATGTGGATGGCCACGCTGGTGGCGCCGATCCAGATTCTCGCCGGCGATCAGCACGGCCTCAACACGCTGGAGCATCAGCCCGTCAAGGTGATGGCGATGGAAGGCCATTATCAGAGCCATCCGGATGGCGCGCCGCTGATCCTGTTCGGCCTGCCGGATCAGGCCGCGGGCAAGGTCAAATACGCCATCGAAATTCCGAAACTGTCCTCGCTGATTCTCAAACACTCCCTCGATGCGCCGCTGGCCGGCCTCGACACCGTGCCGCGCGAAAACTGGCCGCCGGTGCCGATCACATTCTGGTCGTTCCGGATCATGGTCGGACTGGGATTCCTGATCATGGGGCTTGGCCTGCTCAGCCTGTGGTCGCGCTGGCGCGGCAGGCTCTACGAATTCCGGCCGCTGCATGTGTTCGCGACGGCGATGGGCCCGGCGGGCTTCATCGCGGTGCTGGCGGGCTGGATCACCACCGAGACCGGGCGTCAGCCGTTCACGGTGTATGGGCTGTTGCGAACGGTTGAATCCGCCTCGCCGCTCGCGACACCCGCGGTCGCCTCGTCATTGATCGGTTTCGTCATCGTCTATTTCGCGGTGTTCTCCGCCGGCGTCATCTACATTCTGCGGTTGATGGCCTCGCCGCCGCACCAGGGCGAGCAGGGACCGCGCGGCGATATCCCTGCCCGCGCCGCCGGCATCACGCCTGCCGCCGGCGTGATCACGGAAGGATCGGCCGGATGAACGCTATCCTGGACATTGCGACCCTCTGGGCCTTCATCATCGCCTTCGCGGTCTTTGTCTATGTGGTGATGGACGGATTCGACCTCGGCCTCGGCATGCTGTTTCCGCTGTTTCCCGGCAAGACCGATCGCGACGTGATCATGAACACCGTAGCACCGGTCTGGGACGGCAACGAGACCTGGCTGGTGCTCGGCGGCGGCGGCATGATGGCCGCGTTTCCGCTGGCTTATGCCGTGCTGATGCCGGCGCTTTACACGCCAGTGATAGCAATGCTGATCGGGCTGATCTTTCGCGGCGTGGCGTTCGAATTTCGCTGGCGAACGCTGAGCAAGCGCAATCGCTGGGATGTCGCATTCGCCGGCGGATCGCTGCTGGCAACGCTGGCGCAGGGCATCGCACTCGGCGCCATCCTGCAAGGCGTCCATGTCGAGGGGCGGCACTATGCCGGCGGCTGGTGGGACTGGCTGACGCCGTTCAGCATCTTGACCGGCCTCGCGCTCGTCGTCGGGTACTCGCTGTTGGGCGCGACCTGGCTGGTGTTGAAGACCGAGGGCGCGCTTCGCGACAAGGCCTATGTCTTAAGCTGGTCTCTCCTGTTCGCAATGTTGGGCGCCATCGGCGCGGTCAGCATCGCCACGCCGTTCCTCCACTTCCAATATGCGCAACGCTGGTTTACCTGGCCGAACGTCATCCTGACCGCGCCGGTGCCGATCGCCGTCGCCGTCGTGACCGTGATGTTGTTGCGCAGCCTCGCCAACAGGCAGGATTACCGGCCGTTCTTTCTGTCGCTGGCGCTGTTCGCGCTGTCCTACGGGGGGCTCGGCATCAGCATGTATCCCTACATCGTGCCGCAGAGCATCACCATCTGGCAGGCGGCTTCGCCCGTGAATAGCCTGATCTTCATGCTGTTCG
>Ga0209006_10004095_pt1 | contig 13265 bp, 7 predicted proteins | sample JacPin_JW_Ref_O2_FD_188567 | JGI IMG/M metagenome (GOLD analysis project Ga0209006, IMG submission 188567) | Forest soil microbial communities from Algoma, Ontario, Canada - Jack Pine, Ontario site 1_JW_Ref_O2 (SPAdes) (version 2) | ecosystem: Environmental > Terrestrial > Soil > Boreal... | reverse complement strand
CCAGTCCTCATGCCTGTCGGACCTAGGCCGAAGCGCCGAGGCACTGGAAGCGATCGAGGAAGCCGTCGGCATCCGCCGCGCGCTGGCCGATGCCCCGCTTGATGTCCTTCGCGCCGACCTCGCCACGGCGCTGAACAGCCGGTCGGTTCATCTGTCGGCGCTGGGACGGCGGGAGGATGCGCTGCGGGATATCGACGAGGCGGCGCAAATCTACCGCGACCTGGACCGCGACCGCCCGCACGCCTTCCTGCCCGATCTCGCCATGGCGCTGAACAACCAGTCCTCATGCCTGTCGGACCTAGGCCGAAGCGCCGAGGCACTGGAAGCGATCGAGGAAGCCGTCGCCGTCTACAACGACCTGGCCGACACTCGATCAGAGATCTTCCTCCCCGCCCTCGCCATGGCGCTGAACAACCAGTCCTCGTGCCTGTCGGACCTAGGCCGAAGCGCCGAGGCACTGGAAGCGATCGAGGAAGCCGTCGCGATCCGCCGCGCACTGGCTGTTCCGCACCCTGAGGCGTTTCTGCCGGACCTCACCCGGTCGCTGAGTAATAAGTCCCTGTGGCTGTCAAAGCTCGGCCGGCGGGAGGAAGCACGAGCGGCTATCAACGAGTCCGTCACCAGCCTCCGCGCGCTGGCGGAGGAACTCCCCGCCGCCTTCCGCCCCGACCTCGCCACCGCGCTGGCCAACAGGTCCTGGTGCCTGTCAGGTCTGGGACAGAGTACCGAGGCCCTGGATGCGATCGAGGAAGCCGTCGACATCTACCGCGGGCTGGCCGACGCTCGGCGTGCGGTCTTCGCTCGCAGGTGCGCCGACTCGCTAGAGGCGAAGGCCACGATCTTGTCATCGCTCGGCCGTAAGAGCGAGGCGCATGACGTCCGTCAGGAAGCTACCGATATCCGCAAAAGGACTGACCAGGGCGAGTGATTCCGTCCGCGATCCCTGATCCGCAGGCCATCAGGCTCACTATGGCGAGAGTCCGTCATCAGGGCTCTCGTTGTAGGGGTCCCAGGAGTCTTTGAGGTGGCGCACGCCGGGCTCCATCTCCACCCGGAAGACCGCCCCGGCGTGCTCTTGCACTCCCTCGAGTGAACTCGCCTTCCAGTACGGCGGGTCCCCGCGGTGGATCGTCAGCCAGCCACGCGCGTCCAGGGTCGCGACGAAGCGGGCCGTCGGCCCGCGCCGGCCATGCACCCGCTCGGTATGAACGAACTCCTTCCGCCCGTCAGGCCAGCGGAGGAAGAACTGGTATTCCCCGTTTTCCGTCGGCCGCGGCAACTGCTCCGATATCCGCCCCGGGCGGGGTTCGAGATACGGGTCGTTGCTGTCCCTGAAGAACACGGGGAAAAACGTGGTGTCGGCGTCGCCCGGACCGGGGAGCCAGGCAGGAAACAGCTCCATCTCTCCCTCGGGATGCTCCTTGTCGGCCTGCCCCCTCACCCAGACCGCCGCTGGAATCGCCATCAGCCGGTACCTGGATTCCAGCCAGTACCGCTCGCCGAAATGCCTGCTCAGCGAAACGGTGGGGGCTGGCACGATGTACTGCGGCTGGTGGTGACACAGGTGCAGGAACGGCGTGAGGGACACGTTCACCTCAAGCTGGGCGCGGACCTTGCCGACGACCGCGGCGTCGGAACTGAGTGTCCAGATCTCGTTTGGCTGGAAGCCCTCCCGCGCCGCGTGGCGCATGAACTGAAACCACCCCCACTGCTTCGATTCGCCCTGGCTCAGTGGCCGGTTGATCTGGAAGTCCGGCGTGAGGCCCCGCCACTCGCTGCGGATGCCGATTGTCCCCGCATCGTCGATCTCAGCCAACGGGGTGCCGGCGCTGAGCAGTTCCAGTTCGTCCGCCCCAAGTCGCTGCAGCAGGAAGGCGCACGGCAAGGTGTAGGTCAGGTTGTCCACGTCAATCATGACCCGGGTGCGTTCCCTGTCTAGGCCGTCCCTCGCGTCCTCAAGGCGGACGGCGCGGTCCCGGAACGGCTCCGCCCAGCACGCGCCAACGGATGCCTCCTTGGCATCCTCAGCATCCTCGTCCTTCACCGCCGATGCCTGCTGTCACTATCTGCTGGCGGCGGGCGGCGGCAGTTCCCAGAGCGCCACCGCGGCGTGATCCTCGCGGGACGTGTCCTGCTGGTTGAGGTACCAGAAGAACCGCACCAGGTCGGGACTGCCGCCGTGCCAGTCGATGACGGGGCCGCCCTTTTCCTTCTCCCGCTTGAGGAACGCAGCCGTCGTCCCCGTGCAGAGCACGAGCACGTCACCGGGGCCGCTCTCCACCGTCCGCCAGCTCAACTGGTCAGGGTTCTCCGGCAGGTTGGCCAGCGGCTCAGCGGCCTCCTCGTACTCGGCGGGCATCTTGCCGTCGCCGGACACGCGCAGCAGGGCTCCGGAGCCGACGCCGACGACCAAGTGCCGACGCCGCGGCACGTCGCCAAGCCGGGATAGCATGAAGGTGAGGCCGGTCGCCACGTTCTCGGGTTCCAGGTTCCTGCCTCTCGCCGCCAGCGTCAGTGACCGGCCGACCTCGACCACCGCGGCGCGCAGCAGCCGGCGCAGCTCATCGTCGGCGACGGCGGAACCGGAGCGCGCTTCCGCGTCCTTCCACGCGGCGTCGAGCGCCAGCGAGGTGGCCCGCTCGCTCAGCTGCCCGTGCAGGCTCTTGCACGCCTGCACCGCGCCGAGCTGAGAATGGTCCCTGCTTGGCAAGCCGGCGGCGACGGCGGACAGCAGCACGGGCGGGTCGAACCTGCTCAGCAGGGTGGTCGCGGCGGCCTGCCGGCGGGCTAGGCCGTCTTGGCGGTTCGATTCACCGCGGGTGGCCCCGGCGCGGACCACCAGCCGGCCAAGCCGCGCGCCGTCCACGGTGCTGTCCGGCTCTGAGTCCGCCACGTTCGGCAGCGCGCTTGGCGCGGCGAGCTCGGGCAGCGCCTCTGGCGGCGGAGGCAGCACCCGCTCAGGACGGGGCTCCACCATGGCTTGCCGTGGCGGCGGGGGGATGACGCGGGCGCGCAGCTGCTGCTCCGCGGCCGCTAGCTGCTTTCGCAGTTGCAGCGCCCAGCTGCCGGTGCCCACGGCCCCCGCGGCGGCCAACAGGAACAGGATCACGAAGACCACGGTCATTCTGGTTCCCCACTTTCTTCACTATCGGCATCGGGGCCATTGGCCGCCATTACCTCAGCTGGGACGTCGCTGGCCTCGTCAGTAGCCTCGTCACGGGCTTCGTCACTGTCCTCGTCTGCAACCCACGGGTCCGCGGGCGGAGTCGTCATGACCTGGGTCCGCTCCAAGGCCAGTGCCAGCTTCTCTGCCGACTCGCGCATGGCGGCGGCGTGCCCGCGCAATGCGTCCGCCTGCCCGACCAGCAGGACTTCCTGTCGTGCCCGCGCAGCCGTGTCGACCGCGCCTAGTCCCTCAGCAAGCCGCGCGGTCATCTCCTTGAACACCCGCGCGTGCTCCCGCAGGACGTCCGTATGCGTGTTGACCACCGCCGCCTGGCGCGTCACGGCGCCGGTTCCCGCGCCGAGCGCCTCGGTCCCCGCACCGATCGCCTCGGTCCCCGCGCTGAGCGCCTCGGTCAGCCGCGCGGCCATGGCCTGCAGAGCGACCGAGTGCCCGCGCAGCGTGGAAGAGTTACCGCGCAGCGCCTCTGTCCGCTGTTCCGCGGTGCTCTCGGCCTGCCTGATGGCGTTGGTCAGCGCGGTACTCGCGGTGACCACCGGGACGAGCGCGGCCGTCGCGGACTCCCGCATGGCCGTGGTCCCGGCGAGCACCGCATCTCGCAGCTCCGCCGTCCACGCCAGGACGGCCTCGTGGAACGCCTGGCCAATGTGCGCCGCCGCCGCGTCGCCGGCCGCGCGGGTCGCACGGGCGGTGGACTCGCCGGCATCCGCCAGGCTGTCGGTGGCCACGTGCACCCGCACGGCGAAATCGGCCAGGGTCGCGGACAGCCGTCCGGCCAGCTGCTCCAAGGTCTCCTGGCCGGCCGCGAGCTGCCGTGCCAGCTCGCGCTCGGCCGCCACCGTCGCTGTTTCCAGCCGGCTTGCCGCCGACATGACCTGGGTGGTGACGTCGGCCCGCAGTTCCTTGCCGGAGGTGTCGAGCACTTCGGCCGCGGTTCGCACCTCCCCGGCCGCCGTGTTCATCGCGGACGTCGCCCGGCTCAGCTCGTCGATGGCCACGGTCAGCTCGCGCGCCGTCTGGTCATAACGCTGCGCGACGTCCAGCGTGCTGCGCTGGGTCGCGTCGGCCTTGGCGAGCAGCTCGCTGAGGCCATCCGCTGAACGGGACAGTTCTTCCGCGAACCTGGCCGGGGAGCCTAGCCGCTCCCTGTTGAAGACCAGCTGCGACCGCGTCAGGGCGTCAAGCAGCTTGTGGGAGGTTTCCTCGCGCAGCAGCTCCCGCTGGCGGCTGACGGTTTCCGCCGCGCGATCTTGCGCGTCCCGCCAGCGGTCCTCGCGGCGGCGCAACTCGGCCGTGGCGATCGTGATGACGATGAGCGCCGCGATCGCGCACAGCGTGTAGAGGGCGGACCACTCGAACCTGAGTGGCCCGGCGAGCTTCCCCCCGAATCCCGTCTGCCACAGCTCAAGGAAGTTCCCGGCCCGGACGACGGCGCTCACCGACGGGTCGGCGAGCATCCGGTGATAGGCGTAGGCCGCCTGCTGCAGGCAGAACCAGGTGACGAGCAGCGGCACGAAGATGAAAACGCCCTGCAGAACCTCGAGCACGGTTATCTGACGGCGGGAGGGAAATTCGCCGGGCTCGGCCACCGGGTCGAAGTTCCGGAAAGTCTCAGGCCGTGCAAAGGTCTTGATGAGATCGAGGTCGATCCAGCCGTCCGCCGCCCGCGGATTATTCCCACTTGCCGCCAACGCGTCGCCCAATTCAGTGAGCAGCTGCCCGGCCACGGGGGAAATTGTTTCATTTCTGGCCAGGTTGTCGAGAGCCTCCACGATGGCATCGCGGGAGCCCGGGTTCGTCGTGTCAGACGAGGTTTCAGCGCTTGAGGCAGCGGCTTGGATCGAACTCGCCTCCCCGTCTCTCTGGTGACCCATTTCCGCGCGAGCCAGTCGTGCCGCGTTTCTTGCACTCAGGCATGATCATAATATGTAATCCTGTTCAGAGCCCTAATGCAAAATACTGCTAGCCCAGTTCCTTGGAGCGAGGAGTTGACATGGCAGATGCCCGCTCATATCAGCTCGAAATCGAGCGGATGCGCAATGATTCACACGACTTGTTGCAGGCTTTGCACGCGGAGCAGTTCGCTGACGAGGACGCGGTTCGCGCGGTGCGGAGCCAGCTCGAGCAGGGCGCGACTGAGGTCATAAGGGCGGCGAGCGACCCGGTCACGCTCGGCATCGTCGGTGAATTCAGCGTGGGCAAGTCGCTGCTGCTCGGCACGCTGCTCGGCCGGCCCGACCTGCTGCCCGTGGAAGACCGGGCGACGACAGGCAACATAACCGCACTGCACCTGCTGCCGGGGAACCCCGGCGAGCAGACCAGGTTCGACGGCGACCCGGAGGTGCACTACCTGACGGCGGAGGAACTGGCGAAGTGCGTCCGGACGATCATGGACCATCTCGTCCGCCACTACACCGCGGTGCTGCACCGCGACCTGCCCGACCTGGACGACTACGACCCGGTGACGCAGGACTGGGACCGCCTGGTGGCCGTCTGCAGGCGACTGTGGCCGGAGACGTCGGGTAACCCGATCATCCTCGACACTGCCAGGGAGCTGCTGCGCATCCGCGCCGCGCACTTGAGCGGTCCCGGCCTGCTCGGCGAGGTGGTCACGGTGCCCGATGCCCTGGTCCGGCTGGCCGCGATCGAGCTTGGCACCGACGACGGCGGCCATGACCGCTACCCGGACTACCCGGTACGGCAGATCACGAAGTCGGCGGTGCAATCCGACGAGCGCGCGCTGCGGACCAGCTTCCCGCTGATCAGGCGGGTTTCTTACAAGGTGAAGGTGGACGCGGGGCTGTGGCCGCTCGACTCGCTGCGCGGCAGCAAGGACGAGGTGGTGCTGCTCGACTTCCCCGGGCTGACCGCGAGCCGGTCGGCGCGGCGCGATGAGTACCTCAGCAGCAACGAGCTGCGCGACGTGCACACCATCGTCACGGTCTTCAGCATGCAAAAGCCGGATACCAAGACCCCGCTCGAGTTCCGCTCCATGCTGCAGCAGCACGGCCGGGACAAGGCCGAGCTCGACCAGTCGATCCTGGCCGTCGGCAACCGGTTCGATGCCATCGAGGTACCCGCGGCGCTGGCTTCCGGGCAGCCTGCCGTCGCGAACCTTCTCGACCACGCCAGCCTGGTCGGCCGGTTCGCCGACACCGCGCGCCGGCTGGTCGGCAGGCAGGAGGGTACTGACGGCAGGGACGCGCAGATCGCGATCGTCTCCGCGGTCGCCGGGATCAGCCGCTACGGCTTCCCCGTGCACTTCCCCGCCACGGAGCAGGAGCGCCTCGACGCCGCGCTGCGCGGCGCGCCCGGGTCGATGTCGGGCTGGGGCGACGTGGCGCAGCGGCTCGCCGCCGCAGAGCCGGGCAACCGCTGGGTGCAGGTGCTCACCGACTACGGCAAGGACGGCGGCATCGCCGCGCTGCGCGCGCTCATCGAGGAGCACGCGGCCAGGAACGGCCTGCTCAACAAGTACAAGGTGGTGGAGCGGGCGGATCGCCGCCTCAGGCAGCTGCTGCCGCAGCTTGAGCGCATGCTCGCACCGGAGCGGACGGCCGTCGGCGAGGCCGAGCACGCCAAGCAGCTGCTCGCCCCCGTGTTCGACGAGTACCGGCGACTGCGCGCCGCGATCGACACCGCGGCCTTGGAGTTCGCCGACCCGACCCGGCTGACCTTGCCGGACGGGACCCCGCTGATCGCCAGCATCAGGGACCGCGCGGTGACCGATGTGTTCGCCTGGCGGTACTGGCAGCAGTTCCTGCACCGGGCCAGGCGCGGCTACGTGGACAAGACCGTGCGGAACCAGCGCAGCCGGTACATCAAGACGGACGGCAACGACGAGACCACGCGGACCTTCTTCGAGGATTACCGCGACACCATGGCAAGGACGGAAAAGTGGGGTCACGATCAGTTCGCCGAAGCGGTGCGCGGCTGGGCCGAGCGGCACAACGCCAAGGCCGACGACCTCCGCGACCGGCTGGCGGACGAGGACGTGCGCCACTACTTCGAAATCGGGCTGGCCATGCTCGAGGCGAACAGCAACGAGGAATACCGGGCGGCGCTTGAGGACCTCGCCGACCTGCGGGCCCTGCTGCGGATCGGCGACGACGGGGAACCGGGGATCTTCGCCGAGGCGCGCGAGCTCGCCGACGCTCAAGGGGCGCACACGGCCGGGCCAATCGGGGTGACGGCGAGCTACCCGCTGTTCATCGGTCCCGATGGCGGCGGCGCCGCCGCCATGCCATGGCATCCCGATGTCCTTGAGCCGGCCGGAGAATCCGGCCAGCGGCTGGTTCGCCATCAAGTTTACGTGTTCCGGCTCCGCAGGCAGCTGGCGATGGGGCTCGCGGACACGGTCACCAGTCAGCTCAGCCAGGAGATCGACAAGGTCTACCGCGTCCTGCGGCAGGCGCTCGACGACATCGCGAAGGTGATACCTGGCTCACTGGAGCTCGGGCAGATGTTCCCGGCTGACCCGCCCCCGCCGGAGGATGACGATAGCGAGGCGGCCGAGCCGGCCGAGCCGGCCGTGTCTCCGGTGCGGGAGCTGCTGCACGAGTGGGCGAGGAGATAGCATGCCGCTTGACCTGATCTTTGAGACGCCGCAGGAGACCGTCCGCCGGGCCGGCCCGCTGGTCTTCCAGCTCTGGGAGCAACGCGGCCGCTACGCCCTGCCTGACGTGTACCTGGAGACCAGGCCGGGCGGACGGGCCACGGTAGAGCTGCACGAGGCGGTCATCACCGACATCAAGCCCCGCTTCCCTGATACCGGCCAGCTGGTCGGCAGCCTGAGGGCAGCGTGGAAGGGCGTGAGCGGGGCGCCGACGTGGATCGCCGCGCGGCACGAGGTGATCAGCGGGGCCACGGTGTCCGCGGCCCGGCTCGCCCCGGCCTTCGTGCGGCCCGACGGACGTTCCGCCTCGGTGGAGGTCAGCTGGCGGTTCTCGTTCAACGAGCCGGACCAGGCACCGATGGGCAAGCAGGTAACCGTGGTCCTGGAGTTCATGGCACCTGGCCTAGAGATACCGCCGCCGCCTGCCGAGCCCTACAAGGACCCCGAGGCCGAGCGGCTCCTTGTTCCGGCCGCGCTGCGCGACGTCGAGGGCCGCAGGGACTTCAGCGGGTTCGCTGCCATCGACTTCGGCACGTCTTCCTCCACGGTGACGATCTACGACGCCAGACAGCATCTCGACATGGTGATCGACCCGGCCCAGGCGACCAGGCTCCGGCTTGGCCTGGCCGACCTGCTCCGCGATGGCCCCTTCGACTCGGCGGCGGCGGACATGTGGCAGCGCCTGGTCGAGCAGGTGCCCGAGGAGGTCGCCGCCTACAACCAGGATCTGGCCGGGATAGACGCAGCGGCGCTGCAGGGCCGTCTGCGGGCACCCAGCGCGCTGGTCGACGGCCGCGACCTGCTGCTCGACGCGGTGTGCGCGGCCGTGGAGAACGCGCTCGTGCGGTCCGACGGCGTGCTGCGCGACTGGCTGTCGCCGCGGCTGCTGCGGGTCTACGACGCGGCGTTCAACGTCCCGCCGCTGAACGAGATGTTCCTGCGCCAGGTGGTCTTCGACCGGATGACCGGGAGCCGGGAGATCTCAAGCACCGTCACGGTGCAGGAAGACAACCCGATCACGATCGTCCTGGGACGCGGTGAGGAGGCAAGCGACCCGGAGAAGACGATCCGCGCGCTGAAGACCAAGCTGCAAAAGCCGCAGCAGTTCCCCGGCCGCACCGGCCGGGACGGGCGCGAGGCCAGCACCGACGACCTTATCGCGCACGTTTTCCTGGCGCTGACCAGGCACGCCGAGCGGTTCGCGCACGACAAGAAGAGCGACGAGCCCGAGATCGTCCGCAGCCTTGTCGTCACCTACCCGACCACCACCCCGGCGAGCACCAGGGAGCACCTGCGGAACCTGGTCCGGCACACCCTGCGGCTGGACACCGTGGTGACCGACTTCGACGAGGGCGTGGCCGCCGGGCTGTTCTTCCTGTTGCGCGATTTCGGCTCGAACCGCAGGGAGTTCGGCACCGAGGCGCTGCGCGCCCGGTCCAGGCGGGTGGCCGACGACCCGCCCGCCTGGCAGCAGAACATGCTGGTACTGGACATGGGCGCGGGCACCACCGACATCGTGCTGATCAGCCTGACGCTGACCGACATGACCCGTCCGTTTGACGGCTATCCGCCGCTTGTGCAGGGCCGCTACTACGTGATCAAGCCCGAGGTGCGGAACTCGACCGGGCACCCGCAGCTTGGCGGTGACTACCTGACGCTGCGGGTGTTCTACTGGCTGAAGGCGACGATCGCGGACGCGCTGCTCTACGGGCCAGGTCGCGACAAGGAGCGCGCGGACCTGCGCAGGCAGATGCTGCCGCCCGGGGTCGGCCCAGGCGACATCCGGCCGCGACTGGCCGCCGCGGTGCTTGACGACAGCGGCGACGAGGAGCCGGTACCCGACGCGGTGAAGGAGACACTGCGGGCGCTGCTGCCCACCGACTGGAAGGACCGGCCCGAGGTCCGCCCCCAGGCGTTCGAGCAGCTGTGGAGCAAGGCCGAGGAGGTCAAGATCGCGCTCGGCGCGACCGGAGCGGCGCCGTTCACGATCAGCAGGGACGATCTCGCGACCATCTTGCTGACCGGCGACCAGACGAAGGCCCTCATCGACCTGCTGCCCCCGAACGGGATCACGCTCGCGAGCGCGGACCTGCTGAAGCTGGCTCGCCCGGTGCTGACCCAGGCCGTCCAGTTGGCCAGCTGGCTGGTCCTTAACACGCTCGGCAAGGACGAATCGCTTGACCGGGTTATGCTGGCCGGCCGCAGCAGCATCATGCCGCTGATGCGGCAGGTGGTCATGGAGGAACTCGCGGCGGCGGGCGAGACGTCGGGCGGAGGGCTGAACTGGAACCCGCTCGGCGTGACCGTCGAGGCCGAGTACGCGAAGCAGGCGGCATCCATCGGGGCCGCCTGGGCGCAGTCGGTGCGCAACCGCGCCGTGGGCCTGGATGACGCCAAGGACGACCTGATCAGGGGGCGGACCCAGATCATGATCGACGTGGACAACCTGACCCACACCCTGCCCTGCGCCTTCCATCTGCAGCGGCAGGGGCGCGACGGCGGCGAACTGCTGAAGGCCGGCATCCGGCTCACCGAGATCGACGAAGCGGGAACGATCGGTGTCCGCAGCGAGTGGCGGGGCCTCACGCCGGACTTTCAGATCAACCGTCCGCTCAAGCAGGGCATGGCGATTCAGTGGGGCGTGTACCACTACGACCGCCAGGCGGCGCGCGAGGGATTCCTGCCAACCGACATCTGGGGAGTCAGCCCCGATGGCCAGGATTCCGGCAAGGTCAAGGCGCAGCTTGAGGTCACCCAGACGCTCGAACCGTACCTTCAACTGTGCCAAGGGGCGCCGCAGTACGTCATTTCGGAAAAGCCGGCCCTGCGCCTCGCCAGGCACTTCCCTGAGGCGTGGCACGAAGCAGGGAACCGGCTGACTGAGATCCCCGCGGCCATCTGGGTCAGCGGCCAGAGCACGAAGCAGCATCCCAATGGGGAGGAGATGGAGTTGTTCCCCGCCTGGCAGCCGGAGCCCGAGGACGACATCACCGCGTACTTCGGCGTGTTCTTCAGGGACAGCGACGATGTCCACCTCCCACCCCGCCCGGGGCGGATATCGGCGCAGCTGCCCAGACCGAAGGAGAATGGCGAGTACCGGTTCTTCCTCCGCTGGCCGGACGGGCACACGGAGTACCTGCACGCGGAGCGGATACGCACGCAGCGCGGGCCGACGTCGCGGTTCGTCGCGACCCTGGACGTGCGCGGCCAACTGTTCGTGCACCGGGGCAACCCGACCTACTGGCAGGCGAGAACGCTTGAAAGGGTGCAAGACTACCCGGGTGCCGTCTTCCGGGTGCCGATGGAGCCGGGCGTCTCCGATATCAGCGAGAGCTGGGATCCTTTCAACGGGAGCCACTGATGGCCTTCGACGACCAGGTGCCGGCGATCCTGGCCATGGAGCGCGAGTCCGGCTCCGGCCGACTCAGCGGCTGGCTGCGCGTCCAAGGGGCGTGGTTCTGGGATCAGGCCTGCGATGTCGAGGACCCCGGCCTGCGCGAGCTGTACCTCGGACTCCGCGCCGCCGTCCATGACTGGCTGTTCCCCGCGTCGGATCCCGGGCCGCCGCCAGGCGACGGCTCGGCCGAGTTGCCGCTGGACCGCGCCAGAGCCCTGGACATCCTGCCGCCGGGCACTGGCGAGCTCGACGGCGCGGATACCGCGCCGCGGGAGGACGAACCGTCGGCGATGGCCGACGACGCCCAAGAGGACCCGGTGGAAGAACCGCCCCGGCCCCCGACCGCCGAAGAGGCCGCTGCCAGCGCGCTCGACGCGATATGGACTGAGCTGGTTTACAACGAGCCGAGCGGGTACGCCGCCGCCATCGAGGACGCCGACCCGGGTCCGCTGGAACTGGATGAGGGGGCGGCCGACCGGGCGGGCCGTCACTGGGAGCGGATCCACCTTGCCTGCCTTCGGCTGCCCGTTGCCGAGGCAGGCCGGTGGCATGCGGCCGCGTGGGCGGCGGCGGTCGGCTCGCCCGAGGTCGACGCCGACGTTGTCGCCAGCGCCGAGTACCTGATCCCGCCGCTGCCCGTCGTTGGCTACCCGGGGGTGGACACCGGCTACGACCCGGCCGACGTACCGGAGGGCGACCCCGCGGACGCGGATATCGCGCACTTGCTGCGCATCCTGCGTCAGATGAGCTGGCTGGCGGAGCACGATCCCGCGACGAAGGCGGGTTTCGGAATCGCCAATACCAGCAGCGTGCTCCTGCCGTTCACCGGCGATCGCCTCGGCATCTACCGCAACTACACGGACGACATGCTGAAGACGCCACCGGAACGGCGCGGGAACCGCCTGATACGGCTGGATGAGCTGATCCGCGGGGTTGTCCCGGTGCCGTTGCCCGCCCCGGACAGCTGGTGGCGGTCCCAGGTCATGGAATCTGAGCTGGCGCTGACCAGCATGCTGGGCGACGAGGTGTGGCTGCCGCAATTCGGTAGCCCCTACAAGACGCTGCTTGACCAGGGTTTCGTCGGCGGCAAGCCGCAAGACATCACGGTGCGCGCCGCGGACGCCGCTGGTGCGACGCCAGGGACCGTGGCCTGGGTGCTGGTCGCCCGCTTCGGCGGCAGCCGGGGCCGGGTCATCTATGTCCGCAGCGAATGAGCGCCGGCTACGCCGTGGCGCTCGGCCGCTGGCGACATTCCATCGAGCTGCTGGCCCGGATGCCGCCGGAGATCACCGAGAACCTGGTCAACGACGTGACGCTCGCGGATGTCGCCGCCGTGCTCAGCCCGGACCGGGCGGTTGAGCTGCGGGTCGTGCTGCTGTGGGCGGCTGCCGAGCCGGAGGACGGCCTGGCCGGCGAGCTCGCCCACCAGCTCTACGGCAGCGTGCCCGGTGCTCTCCCGAGACTGTCTGTCGTCCGCCTGGAGCCGACGACGCCTAATGCGCAGCTCCGCGAGCAAGTGGCCCGCGCGCACGCCGTGATCATCGCCGTCGGATACTACGACCTGGTGAGCGAGGAGCCTGCCACGGACGCGGCCGAGCGGCTCGCGGCGGCCGCGGACTGGCTGGCCTGGACCGCTTGCTGGCTGGACCCGGACCAGGTCACCATCGCTGTGCACGGGCGGACGGCGCGCCGTTCCGACGCGATCGGCCGCGCCGACTGGGTGCGGCAGATGGCCGTCGGCCGACTGGGCCTGCCGCGTGCCTGGCCACCGCAGGTGCTCGTGGAGACGGGGCCGGACGCCGTCCGGGACGCACTGTCCGCGAGGGTCCTCGATCCGTTCCGCGCGGACCCCGCGGCAGCCTACGGCGCGGCGACCTGCGACCAGGTCAGGCGCGCCACCCGGTACACCGCGGACCGCTGCGACGCGATCCGGAAGAAGACCGACGTAGGCGCGGACGTCCCCATCACCTGGCGGTGGACCTGGCTGCAGGCGCATGCCGCCGGGCGCGTGGCCGAGGACGTCGCCGCGGCGCTCGAGGCCAGCGACGCCGCGGACGGGCGGTAACGGC
>Ga0209006_10004094_pt1 | contig 13266 bp, 10 predicted proteins | sample JacPin_JW_Ref_O2_FD_188567 | JGI IMG/M metagenome (GOLD analysis project Ga0209006, IMG submission 188567) | Forest soil microbial communities from Algoma, Ontario, Canada - Jack Pine, Ontario site 1_JW_Ref_O2 (SPAdes) (version 2) | ecosystem: Environmental > Terrestrial > Soil > Boreal... | reverse complement strand
CCGCTGGTGTAGCTTCCGGTGAAAAGAGTGGCGTATCCGGGGGCCGTGCGGGTATTGGCATAGTCGTAATTACAGTCGGTGAAGTAAGCGCCATGATCGATGAACAAGCGGAAGCCAACTTCGCCAAACTGATCGCGATAACGCTCCAGGTAATCGCCACGAAACTGATCAATGACAATGACGACAACTAACTTCGGATGGCCGTTGTAAGCGGAGGCGAAGATTAGGGATGAAGTGCCGAACAGCAGAAAGGGAATGAGCACCGCCAGCAGCTTGCAAGCAACAGAGATGTGCGCAGACGTCGAGCGGGGGAAGGATCTCATCGCGAAGCTAGTTTACACAGTCGGCTATCCGGAGCCAAAGCCATCACTGGATCGGCGGCAACCCGATCTTGGCAGCGAGGTTGCGGAATTCAGGATCGGTATGAAGAGGCAGGAAACTGCGATTCACATCAAGAGTGGAAAGAGAGAGGTCGTGCCGCTGGTAGGCAATCTCAAGATAGCGGAGGGCTTCGTCGTGGTGACCGACCGCGCCATGAGACTCTGCGAGTGCAAAGGGTGATCCGCCGCGGTCGAACGATTCCTGCGCGGCGCGTAGACGAGCCTGAAGCAATCCGGTGAGGCCACCTTTTTCATAACCGCTTTGTTCGGCGGCGAGATTTTTCTGGAGGGTGACGTCGTGGCGCAAGCGGGCAAGATTTCGCAGTTCCTGGAAATAACCGCTGTAGTTTCCTTCGTCAAAATAGATGGCGGAAAGGTATCGGTGGGGATGGATAAACTCCGGCTGAGAGGAACAAAGCTGAGACAGCAGAGTGCGCGCCTCTTCATTCTTTCCGGCTGCCGAAAGAATGAAACCCTTATCAGCGAGAATCGGGGTGGAAGAAGGATCGAGCTGGCGCGCTTTCTCAATTTCCGTCAGGGCTTCAGGGGCGCGTCCGACTTCGACGAGGAAGGTGGCGTACCAGTGGTGGGCGCGCGGCAGAGTGGCATCAAGTTCGATCGCACGCTTGAATTCGCGGTCGGCGGTGGTGGCGTCAAAGAATCCCCAGAAGCTGGCGAAGGCGAGGGAATTGTGCGCCTCTGCGGAGTTGGGATCGAGTTCGACTGCCTTTTTGGCCGCAGCCAAGGCACGAGGAAACGCCTCCTGAGGCGGCATCGTGCTGTATTCACGCAGGAGGTTATAGGTGTCAGCTAGACCCACGTAAGGAGCGGCATAGGCAGGATCATGGACAATGGCTTGGGTGAAGAAATCCACCGCTTTGTTCAGATCGTCCGGCTTACGCATTTCAAAGTAATAACGGCCCTTGAGGTAAAGATCCTGAGCTTCAGTGCTGGGAGCGTGGGGTGCCGCAAGCGCATTCTTGAAGCGCGGTTCGCGACGTCCGAGAGAGAAAACGACAAATGAGGCCACGATCAGCGCGAGCGGCAGCAGCCAGAAGAAGGGCTTGGCTGCCGTGAGTGAGGATGTTGCGGGCGATTTGTGCAGGTAGGACGAAGTGAATGCGGTTTCGTGGGGAGCAGTGTTCGTTGTGACTAGCCCGATTGTAGTAGCGCGTGGATCGCTATCGTTTTCGGGTGCGGCATACAGGGCGGACGACATCTCCGCGGAGGGCCCCGTCACATTCGCTTTGTTAAGCCAGTCCTCAAGTTGATGAGCGTAAGCAAACACGCCTCCGCGAGCGCTTCCCGGCACACGATACACGGGCAGGCCGCGTTCTTTTTCCCAACGCTTAACGGTGCGCTCGTCGCGACCAAAGAAGGTGGCGATTTCTTTCCACGAATCCAGACGCTTCTGCGTCGCGAGCGGTTCGCTGTGAGCAGCCATAGGTTAAGTGATTTGAGTAAAGCTGATTTCCTGCTTGGGGGTAGCGAGGCCTCCGTAGTATAACGCGAACCTCATCCAAATGGACTACCACGAATGTGCTTTTTTGTCCCCGACGGGGGAGACGATATGCACCAGAGCCTTTCGTCTTCAATTGACTCCTGCGGATGAAAACGCGATACTTCCGGGCTAGCGTTGCCGCCGCGGCTCGTGCTCCCAGTGCCAAGATGCCGGGCGGCTTCTGTCATTCATCGCAGGAGGAAGTTCCCATGTTCGGTGGTGCCCGCCTAGCCCGGAGTGTTTTCCGCCTCGCATTCGCTGTCGGGGTATTGGTGCCAATGGCTCTCGCTTCGGGGCCTTATCACATCGGATCACCGAATACGGTGACCGCGGATCCGAATGCTGTTCGACCCTCGACCACTCCGTGCGTCGTGCAGCTTTTCACCGGAGCGCCGTTTTACGATTTCAACGTGGAGAACTTTACCTACACGCCACCTTCCGCGTGTCCGGGACCGTGGGCCAAGGTGGTGCTGGAGGCGGACATTAACCTGAATCCGGGAATTCAATACGACCGCACGGCGAACTTCTGGCTAGGCCCGGTGAATATTTATTTTGGAACGACGGCCGAGCCGTCGCCTTCTGAAGGGCCGTCGTGGCACATTGAAAACGACCTTACCGATTACAGTTCGCTGTTCTATACGGCGCAGTCCGGTCAGGCTGACATTGGCAATACGCTGTGCTGCGGGCTCACTTCCACGATTTATGCGTCGGCTGCGCTGGAATTTTATCCGGTGCCGGAAGGACAGAGTGCGCCGGTCACGGCCAACCTGGTGCTACCTTTCTCGGCTGGACCTTCTGGTGGGACGGTCGCCTTAACGACGAGCACCAGCACGCTGGCGGGCACTTTCACGATGCCGAACAACGTACAGAGTGCTTATCTGGACGTTTACGCGCAAGGCCAGTCGGGCGACGAGTTCTGGTATACGTGCGTGCCCAATGATGTTTCGGCCGAGTTATTCAGCTGTGGCAACACGGGATTTCGCGAAACCGAGATCACGATTGACGGGCAAGCGGCAGGCGTAGCGCCAATCTTCCCATGGATTTTTACTGGCGGGATCGATCCATTTTTGTGGTTCCCGATTCCGGGCGTGCAGACTTTGAACTTTACGCCATATCGCGTGAACCTTACGCCGTTTGCGGGACTATTGAGCAACGGCCAGCCGCACACCGTCTCGCTGAGCGTGTATAACGCCAACAATTATTTTTCAGCGACGGCTTCGCTTCTGCTCTACACGGACCCAGGCAGCACGCAGACGAGCGGGGCCGTAACGGTCAACACATTAACCGCGCCGTCGCCGGTGGTGACGGAGAACCTGAATGTGCAACCAACGTTTACACAGGGAACAGTGGACGTGAGTTCGAAGCGCAGCTTCACGATCAGCGGCTATGTGAACACTTCGCACGGCAAGGTGACCACGACCGTGACGCAGACGGCGAATTTCTCGAACGACCAGTACTTTGACATCACCGCAACCAAGTTCGTGCAGAATATCCAGCAAGGCACAACGCTTAATTCTTCTTCTACGACAGCGCAATCTGGCATGCCGAACGTTGTGGCGAATCAGAATTATAGTTTTCCGCTGGTAGTGAACATTGCACAGCTAACGCAGTCGAGCGGCGATGTTGCCCAAACCACAAAAATCAAACAGACCTATCAACTCACGACCAACACCAAACAGGCCGGGAGCGTGACCTACAGTACTTCGCTGCTGAACACGGGACAGCACGCGGACACGCTGCTGTTTGACTCTTCGTTTAACCTTCTGGGAAACACCAACCAGTCGAGTTCGCAGGATTATGACTCGTCAGATTCAACGGGAGCGGCGTATAGCTGTGATATTTCCGCAGCGGGGAATAAGCTGACTGCCGTGAGTTCAGGATGCGCGCCGTAGGACTCTCACGAGAGAATGCAAAAAAGGAGCGGGGTATGTCCCCGCTCTTTTTTTAGCCCGAAAGAGCTCACAGAGTTGATCGCACTCGTTGCCCGTTGCTCATTGCGGGCGAGTGATCGCACCTTGCGAAGCGGAGGAAACGAGAGCGGCATATTTTGCAAAGACGCCGGTGGGATAGCGCGGCTGTGGCGGCTTCCAGTCTTTCATTCGCTGGCGAAGAACATCGTCGCCGATTTCAACTTCCAGGGTGCGGGTTTTCACATCGAAGCGGATGGTATCGCCATCGCGTACCGCGGCGATAGGGCCGCCGAGTGCGGCTTCGGGTGAGACGTGGCCAGCCATCAGTCCGTGAGTAGCGCCGCTGAAACGCCCATCGGTGAGCAAAGCGACGGAAGATCCCAGACCCTCGCCGACGATTGCGGCGGTGACGCCTAGCATTTCGCGCATACCGGGTCCGCCTTTGGGACCTTCATTGCGAATCACTACGACGTCGCCCGCTCGGATTTTCTTGCCAGTCACAGCGCTCATGGCATCTTCTTCCGATTCGAAAACGCGCGCCGGGCCGCGATGCTCGAGACGCTCGTGTCCGCTGATTTTGGCAACGCAACCTTCGGGAGCGATATTTCCTCTCAGGATGACGAGACCGCCGGTTTTCTTGAGCGGCCGATCCAGTGGCGCAATGACTTCCTGATTCGGAGTTTCTATGGCGGTTTCGCTTTCGGCTTCAAGGGACAGCCCGGTGACGGTTGTTGCAGCCTGAAGATAGTTTCCGCGCAGCAATCTTTGCGCGAGGAGACGGATGCCGCCAGCGCGATGCATATCGGCAGCGACAAAACGTCCAGAAGGTTTAAGATCCGCAAGCAGAGGAGTGCGCTCACTCACGGTCTGGAAATCATCAATTTGCAAATCGACGCCGGCTTCGCGAGCGATGGCCAGCAGATGTAGGACAGCATTGGTCGATCCACCGCTAGCAGCTACGGAGGCGATGGCATTTTCAAATGCGGCGCGTGTGAGAATCTGTCGCGGGTGAATTCCTTTTTGCAAAAGATTGAGGACGACCTTGCCGCAATCGAAGGCCACCTGATCTTTGCTCGCGTCCATCGCGGGCACGCTGTTATAGCCCATGGGAGAGAGTCCGATCATCTCCATGACCGTGGACATGGTGTTGGCGGTGTACTGACCGCCGCAGGCTCCGGCGCCGGGACACGCGACGTCTTCGAGATCGTGTAATTCCTGATCGGTAATTTTTCCGGCGGCATTCGCGCCCACGGCTTCAAACACATCCTGGATGGTTACGTCCTTGCCGCGATAAGTACCGGGAGCGATGGTGCCGCCGTAGAGAACAAGGCCGGGAAGATCCATGCGGGCCAGCGCCATGGCGGCGGCGGGAATGGTTTTATCGCAACCAACGACGCAGACGACAGCGTCGAACAATTGGCCACGACAAACCAGTTCGATCGAGTCGGCGATGAGTTCGCGGCTCACCAGCGAGGCTCGCATGCCCTCTGTGCCCATGGTCTCGCCGTCGGAAATGGCGATGGTGTTGAATTCCATGGGAGTGCCCCCGGCGGCGCGAATGCCTTCTTTTACTTTGGCGGAGAGCCGGCGCAGGTGAAAATTGCAGGGCATGGTTTCAATCCATGTGTTGGCCACACCGATGAGCGGCTTGCGCAGATCGGCGTCGGTGAAGCCGATGGCTTTAAACATGGAGCGCGCCGGAGCCCGGTCGCGCCCGTCAGTAATTCCGCGGCTGCGATGCTTAAGATCCATGATGGTTACGATACCTGAGAAAGAGTTGGTTACGAAGACCTGACTACGTTACGAACCGCAGACTGAAAACGAGCGGCAAGAAAAACGGGGAACCTGCAATTCCGTGAGGACAAGAGCCGCACGTGAATCGGAGATTCCCCAGTTCGCATGACGCTTACCCAGGAGGGCATCACGCTCTGACACGACCAAACTTAAGCCAACGCGGCGCGGGCCGACTGCTCTGGAAGACTTGCGGAAGCTGGCGGAAGCGGCGCCCAATCCGCGTCTCCGTGCGTCCGCAGGGCGGCGCCGAAACGTACATCGATCACATCCACAATGCCATACCACTCGCGGCAAAGCTGGCCAACCTGCTTGTGGTTCACATCAAGCGTTACGCTGACGGCGTGCTGTTGACCGGCGGCCTCAGCGTGCACCGATGTTAGATCGAGGCCGCGGCGCGATATTGCATTTAAAATTCGCATTAATGAACCCTGCGAGTTGCGATAGCGAATGTGAAAGACTTGCATGTGCTTGCTCCTGTCAGGTTTACCTCTTGCAAATTGCAATTTCGTGATCGGGTAATTTTGTAATTTGACGTCCTAGCCGAGCGTTTCTCAAATTACTAATTCGCCGATCAGCGGTTACCCAATGTCTTACTTGTCATGTTTACTCGTCATTCTACTTATCCCCGAAAACCATCTCCGAAAGCGCCGCACCGGCGGGAACCATGGGATAGACGTTCGCTTCGGGATGACAATCAAAGACCAGCAACTCCGGTTCCGGAGAGCGCAAGAAGCTGTCAATCAAGCCGCCGGTTTCGGCCGATACCGGATATTCCCCCATGGCAGCCTCGTTCAGGCGCCATCCGTGAATCTTGTAAGCTTTGGCGATCTCTACGAAATCCGGATTGTCGCTCAAATCGGTTTCGGCGTAGTTGCGCGCGTAGAAAAGCTGCTGCCACTGGCGGACCATGCCCAGATACTTGTTATCGACGATCACCATTTTGATGGGCAGACCCAGGCGGTGAACGGTAGCGAGTTCCTGAATATTCATCTGGAAGCCGCCATCGCCGGAGACGCACAGAACGCAAGTGTCGGGCTTGGCCAGTTGCACGCCGACCGCGGCGGGGAGAGCGAATCCCATCGCGCCCAAGCCGCCCGAGGTAATAAAGCCCCGCGGCGAAGAAGAACGATAGCGCTGCGCCGACCACATCTGGTGCTGGCCTACGTCGGCAATCACAACGTTATCTTTGGGAAGACGGCTGAAGAGCTCGTCGAGAAAACGCATGGTGGGCTGAGCCAATCCGTGGGGATCAACTTCAGCGCGCTCACGGCCGCAGGCCACCGCGCGCCAAGAACTCCAGTCAGGGAGCTTCGCATGGCGCAGCTCGGAATGAAATGCGGGAATGGTGTCCGCAAGATTTCCGATGACTGGCAACTCGCAGGCACGGACGCGATCAAGCTGTGCGGGATCGATTTCAAAGTGAACGATCTTGGCTTGGGGCGCGAACTGCGTGGGCTCGCCGGTGACGCGATCATCGAGGCGTGCGCCGAAAACCAGAAGCAAATCAGTTTCGTGCAGCGCCATATTTGCCGCGCGCGTGCCGTGCATGCCGACCATTCCCAAGTAATAAGGGGATTGCGGCGGGACCGCGCCCAGGCCATGAACCGTGGCGAACGTAGGTATTTTCAGATCGTCGAGCAGAGAACGAAGTTCCGGAATCGCGCCGGACAGCTTAGCTCCTGCACCTACTAGCGCCACAGGGCGCGCCGCGCCTCGCAGCAAGGCCACGATGGTGTCGCTGAATGCGCCGTCCCCTTTAGCCTCGGCTGGGCGTGCATGCGGCGTGAACTTTACCGGTCCGGAAAATTCTTTTTTTGCCTTGAGCAGGTCGGTGGGAATATCAATGACGACGGGGCCGGGCCGTCCACTGCGCGCCCAGTAAAAGCCTTCCGCAATCACATCTGGAATCTCGTCGATGGTGCGAACCAGGCGGCTCCACTTGGTCAGAGAAAGCGTTACGCCGAACACGTCGGTTTCCTGAAAGGCGTCGGTGCCGATCATGGCGCTGCGAACCTGACCGGTGATGCAGACCAGGGGAACAGAATCCATCTTGGCATCGGCAATGCCTGTGACCAGGTTGGTAGCGCCGGGACCGCTGGTGGCGATGGCGACCCCAACTTTTCCCGTAACGCGCGCGTAGCCTTCCGCTGCGAACACGGCACCTTGCTCGTGCCGGGTAAGAACATGGCGGATGCCGCAGCCTTCCAAAGCGTCATACAAGGGCATGATTGCGCCACCGGGGTAGCCAAAAACCAAGTCGACCCCTTCGGCGTGCACGCACTGCAGAACGATTTCGGCGCCTTTATGCATTACGCATTCACAACCTGTTCGGGTTCGGGCTTCGGGGTTTCGGCAGGCTTTTTGGCGGCGCGGCCGGGCAGCCAGCTCATCATGCCGCGTAGTTGTGCGCCCACCGCCTCGATGGGATGCTGCTGCTCTTTTTCGCGCAATTCCGCGAAGTTGTAGCCGCCGTCTTTGTTTTCCTTGATCCACTCACGGGCGAACGTTCCGTCCTGAATGTCGGACAAAATTTTCTTCATGGCGATGCGGGTGGGATCGCCAACAGCTTTCTCGCCGCGAGTCAGATCGCCGTACTCAGCGGTATTCGAAATCGAGTAGCGCATGCGGCTCAAGCCGCCTTCGTAGATCAGGTCAACGATGAGCTTCATCTCGTGCAGGCATTCGAAGTATGCGATCTCGGGGGAATAGCCGGCTTCGACCAGGGTTTCGAAGCCTTTCTTGATCAGCGAGGTGAGCCCGCCGCAGAGGACGGCCTGCTCGCCGAAAAGATCGCTCTCGGTTTCTTCCTTGAATGTGGTCTGCAGAACGCCGGCTCGGGTGGAGCCAATGCCATGCGCGTAGGCCAAGGCAAACTCATGAGCATGCTTACTTGAATCCTGTTGAATGGCGATGAGTGAGGGCACCCCGCGACCTTCACTGTAAACGCGCCGCACCAGATGGCCGGGGCTCTTGGGCGCGATCATGACAACGTCGACATCGGCAGGCGGGGTGATGGTTTTGAAGTGAATGCTGAAGCCGTGCGAGAAGCCAAGAATTTTTCCGGGATGGAGATAAGGCTGGATGTGCTGCTCGTAGACCGCAGCCTGGGTCTCGTCTGGCGTGAGCACCTGAATCCAGTCGGCGCGCTTGGCAGCCTCACCGGGAGCAACTACCACCATGCCATCGGCGCGGGCTTGCTGGGCGCTAGGACGCGAGGGATCGAGACCGACGATGACCTTGCAACCGCTGTCCCGCAAATTCTGCGCCTGGGCATGACCCTGGCTGCCGTAGCCGAGGATGGCGATGGTTTTGCCCTTCAGGGCATTGGGGTTGGCGTCGTGCTCGTAAAAGATGGTGGCCACGGGAAGTGCTCCTCTCGATTAAGAAACCGACCGGTCGGTCGGTCCAATAATGGTAGCGAAGGGGTAAGGCAGTGTCAAGGGAGAAGTTGGGTGGAAGTGTCTTAACTGCAATACTCTTAGGGCACCAACGTTTAGGGCACTGCGGCTGGGACCTAAAAACGGCTCGATTGGCAATCGGGCGCAGAGTGTTTACCATGTCACCCGATGGCTCGCGAGACGTTGGTCGATTCCCGGCAGGATATTTTGCGCACCGCGGCGCGTTTATTTCAGCAGCGGGGCTATGATGCGACCTCCATGAACGACGTGGCGACGGCGCTGAGGCTGAGCAAGGGAGGCCTCTACCACCACTTTCAGAGCAAGGACGAAATCCTGTTCGAGATCATGGATCACGCAATGCAAATCACCGAGGAACGGGTGCTCAACCCGGTGCGTGGAATTTCCGATCCGGAGGAGCGCTTGCGGGCGCTGATCCGGCTGCACATTGAGGTTGTACTCAGCCCACGGGACCGGGAGATCACGGTGATGCTGCATGAGAACCACCCGCTGCCGCCATCGTTGCGCAAACGCATCAACGCGCGCAAGAAGGACTATGTTCACTTCCTGGAGAATTTGATGGCGGAAGTGCAGCACAAATCGCGGACAGGACATCATGCGAAAGGTAAAGTGAGCCCGCGCGCCGCAGCGTTCGCTTTGCTGGGGATGATCAACTGGATTTATCAATGGTATAAGCCGGAAGGCGATCTGCAGGCGCAGAACCTGATTCCGCAATTTACCGACCTCATTTTCGGAGGCATCCTGGCATGAAGACATTTTTTGCCAGCCTTCCGGAAATCGAGGAGCAGCGGGCAGAAAGCGGAAAACCGTATCGCGAATTCCTGCGCGTGCCGGCGATGAGCGCCGGGCTGTATGTCGTGCCGGCAGGTGGAACGGACCGGCAGAAGCCGCATCGCGAAGACGAGATTTACTATGTGCTTCGGGGACGTGCCCGATTCAAGGCCGGACCGGAGGATCGAGAAGTCTCCGCCGGGAGCGTGATCTTCGTTGCGGCGGAAGTCGGGCATCGCTTTTACGACATCGAGGAAGAACTGGCCGTGCTGGTTCTATTCGTGCCTGCGGAGACGTAGTCCGCGACGGGGTCGCGAAAACTACTTCGCCGGAATCCAGTAAACCTCTTCCTTGATCGCGGAGCGGTCGATGAATCCGCGCCGCTTCAGAATCGCTTTGCTGTTCGCGATCATGTCCGGATGACCGCACAGGTAGGCGGTGGTATTGGTGGCGTCGAGTTCCCAATGATCGGCGTACTTGCGCAGCACATCGTCGGCACGGCCGATCTCGCCGGGCCAGTCGGCATGATCCCAAGGGCGGCTGACGGTGGGCACATACTTGAACCAGGGCAGTTCGGCCTCGAAACGGGTCAACTCTTCTTTATATCCAAACTCCCAGGGACGGCTGGCGCCATTGAGGAGATAAAGCTGGTGACTGCCATCGAAGCGGCCTTCTTTCCAATCCCTGGAAAGCGAGCGCACGAAACTGACAAATGGCGCGACGCCGGTCACAGTGCAAACCAGGAGATGGTTTTTCCGGCCGCTTTCGGTATCGAGGGTGCACTTCCCTTTCGGAATTTTTCTCATTACTAATTCATCGCCCGGCTGCAACGCGAAGAGGCGCGGGGCGAGCGCACCTTCGGGCACGAGTTCGAAAAAGAACTCGATTTCCGTTTCAAAAGGAGCCGAGACGATCGAATAAGGACGCTCGGTTCGTTTGCCGTCATGCTCCACGCCCAGGGTGGCGTATTGTCCAGGAAGAAAGGTGAAATCGCCGTTTATCTGGACGCGAATCATCCAGAGGTCGGGCGCAAACTCCTCGCGCTTGGTGATCCGCGCCCGGTAAAACTTGTCGTCCACAGCAGTCATCCGCAAATCCTTAAGGCCCCGGCCGCTTGAAAGCCAGCATCGCGGGTGAGTAAAGATTTGAGATGATACACGGCAGGCAGAAGTTTTGACAACCGAACAGTCGTTCGGCAACCCCGCTTGGCTGGTGCGCAAGGGGCGTGGAGCGGGCGATCCTTCGCTATGCCCGAAAAGCGGCTGCGCTCAGGAAGACGGAGCGGCTCAGCAAGGGTGGGTGTTGCAAAATCAGGGCTCGGGAGTTCCGCTACGATCACCACTCAAGAATTCAGCGGCGGTAGCGCCATCGAGCATGGCGTGCGGAGAGGTCTCCGCAGTGGTGGCCGATGCGGCGCGCAGCTTATCCAATTCACCCCGGGTCTTCTGCCATTCAGCAGGCTTCTTTTTGGTGACAATGGGGGCATTGGGGTCGCTGTAGAAGGCAAGAATATTCGCCTTCAGCTCGGGAGTTACGTGATCGAAGTTGTGGCCAGTTAATTCGTCCAGCAGGCGCGCGTAGGCTTTGTCGGTGAGTCCATACTCGCCGGCCCGGGTGTCGTGACCGGTATCGAAATCCGTGTTGGTGAGTTGCAGGTCTCCGGCTCCTGTTTCCTGCAGAAGTTTGGTGTAATCCTCGACGGTTTTATCGACGCTGGCGATGTAGAGATCTTCGGTTTTCTGCGTCGGAATTTTGAAAGCGAGAGCCTTGAAAGGGCCAATCTTGGGCATGAAGCGGAGGATAAACGCGAGGACGCGAGTCTTAAACCCTGGTTGGCGATAGCCTTTACCCCACTCTTTTTGATACTTGGCGCGGGATAAGTAATAACGGAACTCACGGGCGCGAAAGTTCGGCGTCTCGGAAACGATTTCCTGGCGGCGCGCGATGAGAGCCACGCGCGTCATTTCTGGAAGTACGCTGCTGATCGCCCGGCGAAAGGTGCCGATGGCCAGATCTTCCTTGGAAATCACATCCGTAAGAGGGATGCCGTAGGTGTCGAGAAAAGCCCTTTCGAGAACGGGCTTGGAAATTTCAAAGCCGATGAAGTCATGGTAGCGATCCGAGGTGTAGCGGTTCTTTGCGACCTGGGTCACATCGAAGCCAAACTCCGTGCGGATGTGGGCCTTGGGGTTTTGTTCGTAGGTCACCACGTTGCCATATTTTTTCGCCAGCTTGGGAAATTCGATAGCGACCGCCTGGTTGACGGTGGGGTGTCCGCAATTGTCCGCAGAATAATGAGCGAGTGCGCCCAGGGCAAAGGCGTATTCGTTCAGATCCGAGGATTCCTTAACCAGGTAGACGATGAAATCGCCGCTGCGAACGTAGTGCGTAAGATCGCTGAAGTATTTGTTACCGAAGGGATAATAGCCCATGTCTTGAACCAGCGATCCGCCATAGGCGAAGGCATGGGCCTTTTTCAGATCATCGTCCGTGGCGGCGGGGAACCGCTTCTTCATCAAGGGAACCATGCTGTCCTTCCATGCAAGGTCTACGATCTCTTCGTGGGTCAGCACGGAGTAGGCGGCGCAATTATGAGAGACGAAGACCTGGCTCAACAGGATCGCCAAAGAAAAAATTGCCGTCCGCCACGAATTGAAGAGACGGTTCATTTGCTGAGAACGAGGACTACAAAAGTGTCTGGAACGATGCTGCGTCTGGGATGGGGATTATCCGCCGTGGGGGCAGGAGGCGGGCCGAAGTTGGCGGTCACGGTGTAGAGGTTGTGGGTTTTGGAGTCTAGCGCCAGGGTGCGCGCGCCGGATTGAGTAGGAACGGGTTCCGCGACGCTGAATTTGTCGGGCGAGTCTTCGTGGATGATGCTCATTACGCCTTCTCCGCAGGAGGCGAAGGCCAGACCGGTTTCATCGTCAAATGCGGTTGCATCCACGCCGTCGCCGATCACTGGTGTGGCCAGCACCTTGCCGGTGTCGGCATTGACCACAGCCATCATCTTGTTATCGCAGCCGACAAAGAGACGACGGTTCTTCTTGTCCATGGACAAACCAGAGGGCGACTCGCAGGGGGCAAGCCGCCACTTCGATCTCACCTCGAGCTTGGCGGGATCGATGGCCACCAATTCGTTCTTGTCTTCAATGTTGACGAATACGCCTCCATTGCCATCGGAGGCTGCGAATTCCGGCTTGCCGTCGAGTTTAATGGTGCCGAGGACCGTTCCTTTTTCGGCGTCCACGGCGGTGGCGTCCTGGCTACGGCCGTTGAAGGTAAAAATGCGCTTGGTGGCGGGATCGTACAGAATCGCGTCGGGATTATCGCCGACCTTGACCTTGTTGCTGGTGGCGAGAGTTTTGAGATTGAAAACGCTCACCGTGCCCTCGCGGCCATTGCTGGTAAAGCCGCGGCCCAGTTCCGGGGCAAGGGCGATACCATGAACGCCGGGAGTATCTTTTATGTCGCCTACATTTTTTCCAGAGTCG
>Ga0209006_10004093_pt1 | contig 13266 bp, 8 predicted proteins | sample JacPin_JW_Ref_O2_FD_188567 | JGI IMG/M metagenome (GOLD analysis project Ga0209006, IMG submission 188567) | Forest soil microbial communities from Algoma, Ontario, Canada - Jack Pine, Ontario site 1_JW_Ref_O2 (SPAdes) (version 2) | ecosystem: Environmental > Terrestrial > Soil > Boreal... | reverse complement strand
CCTGCAGACTTCGGGCGGCAGCGCAGGCAGGCGCGATATCCAGCGTGCTCGGCCAGTTCGGGGCGCAGAAAAAATCGAACGTTCTCCCGCCGCGGGCGACGGGCCGGACACGATGGCCGGCAATACACTCCGGTGGAAGATACGGCGAATACAAAACGGCCGTCCTGGCTCGAATCACGCGCGGAGAGCGCGTTCCACCGGGCTTCTTCCGTGGCGGCCGAGTTTAGTTGAGAAGCTGGCATTTGGTTCGAAGCTGCTGCTGTGAGTATCGCATTGCTGTTCATGGCAAGAACAGCGTAAAGCATCGCGGTTTCAGCGGGCTATCCGAAACTTGCGGTCAAACTAAATTATGGCGGGAACTCAAGCGCTAGCGCGGATAGCGAGTTCTGCGGCGCTGTGACAAGCAGGTTTGCGTCCAGGTTGCAAAGAGTTTAGATTTCTCGGGGATGATTCGAATTTTTTTATCAGGGAGTTATTCATGAAGGGTTTACGATTCGGCTTTCTTGGACTTCTGGCCGCTGCGTTGCTGGGAACGGGTTTCGCCCAGCAGGCTGCGCAACACTTGCTGAGCGTCGACGAAGTCAAGAAGATGACGCCCACGGAATATTTCTTTCGCGGCCAGAAGGCTCCCGTGCAGGTGCGGAACTCCACCGGAGTTCAACTGGCTAGTGGCGCCGTGGTAATGGCGGCGCTCGTGGATAGTGGCGGATACTCCACGGCGATCCAGCAGAAATATCAGGGCCTGCTGATCACCGAGGTCAAGCTCAACGTTGGCGGCACCGAACTTGCTCCGGGCCAGTACGGATTCGGATTCATCGCCGACAACAAATTTGTGGTAATGGACGTCGGCAACAACGATGTGTTGAGCACAAATTATCAGACCGACCAAGCCCTTCCGCGGGCCGTGCCGCTCAAGATGGTGGAAGCCGACAGCACCTACCGGCTCTACGCCGGGAAAAAGTGGGTTGCAATAAAAGTGCAATAGACCGGGCGCGTGCGGCTCGTTTCTGTCGCGCTCGCCTTAAATATTTGTGCCTGCAAACCGAGGTTACGATGCGATTAGTGCGTTTTTGGATTCTGAATGCGACCTTGCTGGTCCTGACGTGCCTAGCTTGCTGGGGTCAGCAAGCCGGCGCGGAGAAACGGAAGATAATCATTGACCAGGATGCGGCCGGCCCCGCGGGTACGGATCAGCAGTCGATGCTCTTGCTGATTCAATCTCCGCAAACTGAAGTTCTCGGCATCACGGTCGTGACCGGCGACATGTGGCTCACCGAGGAAGTGGCGCATACTCTGCGCATGCTCGAACTGATCGGGCGCACGGATATTCCCGTTGTGCCGGGAGCGGAATATCCACTGGTACGGCAAAAGGAAGAAACCGAGCAGTGGGAGCAGCGCTACGGTTCCGTGGCCTGGCTGGGCCCGTGGACTCCCGGGCACTACCACCCGCCGGCCGAGTTGGGGCAGATGCCCGAGGGTAAGCCGACGACGAAACCGGCGGACGAGGACGCTGCGCACTTTCTGGTGAGCATGGTCCGCAAGCATCCGCATGAAATTACGATTTACGAGGGCGGACCGATGACAAATCTGGCGCTGGCCATCAGCATCGATCCGGAATTTGCGAGCCTGGCGAAAGAACTGGTGTTCATGGGCGGCAGTTTGAATCCGGAAACCACCGATCCTGAGTTCGTCAATAGTCCGCGGCACGAATTCAATCTCTGGTTTGATCCGGAAGCGGCGCACATCGTGCTGCGCGCCCCATGGAAGAAGATCGTTTGCACGCCCGTGGACATCTCGGTGAAAACCAACTTGACTACCGAACTGATTGACCGGGTGAAAGCCAGCGATGCTCCGGCGGCGCGCTATATCGGTGCCTACGCCCGGCTGCGCGGGCAATACAATTATTTGTGGGACGAACTGGCCGCAGCAGCGTGGCTCGATCCGAGCCTGATTACGAAAAAAGAAATGCGCTACCTGGACGTGAATCTCGACCGCGGCGCCGGTTACGGAGACACCTTGACCTGGACGGAACAGGAAAAGTCGACGCCCGGCCTTCACTCCACCGAAGTGCAGGTCGATCTGGACACGCAGAAGTTCTACAAACTGTTCGTGGACCTGTTGACGGCGCCAACGCCGAAAAAGAGATAACTCTTACTGCTGCAGTTGCTGCAATTCTTTCTGCGCCTGCGCATCATCGGGATGCTGCTTCAGAAGTTCCATCAACACGGTGCGCGCCTTTTCCGGCGCGCCTTCCAGGGCATAGACACGGCTGAGATTCAAATAAGACTGGTCGAACGCGGGTGCAACGCGTATGCATTCTTCAAACATTGCGACCGCCTCGTCGCGCCTCTGAGTTCGCAGATAGAGAATCCCTAGATTGTTCAGAGCTTCCGGATATGCGGGCCGAGATTTCAACGCCCGCAGCAAATATTCGTACGCGCCTGCAGTGTCGTCGGTCTGCGCGAACACCATCCCCAGACTGTAGTTGGACTCCGGATCGCCGGGACTGAGCGCAACGGCGTGTTCCAGAACTTTGCGGGCTCGCTCCCACTTTTTCTGCTGGCGATAAGCGTTGCCGAGATTATCGAGTGCGATCAGGTGATCGGGATTTAACTTCAGAGCCTGCTGAAAATATCCGACGGCTTCGTCAGTGCGCCCTTCCTGCGTGGCAAGCAGGCCGAGATTGTTCCAGGCGTTGGGAAGAGTGTCAGGATAGCTAGGGGCAAGTTCGGTCACACGCTCGAAACTCGCACGCGCCTCCGCCGTTTTCTGCAGATTCAGGCAGGCGCTGCCCACCCCGTAAAACGCTTCAGCGCTCGTTGGTTCATCGCGAACGGCTTGCTGGAAAAAAGACTCCGCCTGCTCGAAATACCCGCGTTGAAAAAATATCGAACCATAAGAAAGATAGTTACGGGCAAACTCGAAAGTCTCGGAGACGCCAGGCCACGGCAGTCCTTTCGTCAGTCTCTCGGCAGGAGTGCGAGGCATGTGCCGAAAGTCTTGTTCGACATGGCCCGCATTGATTGGTCCCTGATAAACCTTGACGATCTCACCTTGCTCGTCAATCAGAAACGAAGTTGGAAGGCTAAGGTCGCGATGGCGATCGAACAGGTAACGATAGAGAATGTTGTAAATGGCAGCCACATCTTCAGGACCGCGGAGCACCAGAAACGACGAGTGTGTAGAAGAGACTCTGCGCGCGGCCGGCCGCGACTGAACGCTCTCGACGTGGACTGCTTCGTCCAGATTCACAGTGAGTAGTTGCAGGCCTTGGTTCGCCCAACTTTTGTTGAGCCGATCAAAAGTCTTCAAGTCTTCTTCGCAGCTCGCCGACCAGGTCGTCCAAAGGTTAAGCAGCACCGGCTTCCCGCGGAAAGAAGTCAGGGTGCGAGTCTGGCCGGAAGAATCCCGAAGAGAAAAGTCCGGCGCGGATATCGGAACGAGCAGCCAGGTCTCAACCACAGTCGGCGTCGGCTCGGTTTCGTGCGGAGAATGCTGCGGAGAAGTTTCAACGAACTCCTTATGCGGCGCCTGCTCCTTGAAGGGTTCCGCACGGAATCGCGCCGAACCTTCCTCGACCCAGATTCTGTGGCCGGGCTGGAGATCATGCAGTTCCTGCACAACGCCGCTGGGCCAGCGGATCGACGCCTGCACCATCCCTTTGGCGTCGCCCAATCCGAAAAACAACTCCTTGCTGGATTGCGACAGAAAACCCGATCCAGCTTGCAGTGCGCGAGTCTGCCGACCGATTGTGGTCTCGATCGTGACCACCGCGCCGATCGCATCGCGGTTGCTTTTCGAGCCTTGCAGGCGGAACGAAATTGCGGGCGGCAACTCCTGCATCACGTTCTTGAGAACGCGTAACTGAGGAGCGTTGCGATTCTTCAGAAACAGTTCCTGGCGCCCGTCATGATCGAAGTCGGCGAGAGCGAAGGCGCGGCCATCCTCGACAAAATCCAAACCGACTGCGCCGGAAACATCGGAGAACGTTCCATCGCGATTGTTAGCGTAGAAAACGTTTCGTTCGTATCCGCTCCAGGTGCCGTCGGAGCGAATCAGTTCGTTGATGGCGTTCCATCCTTGTTCGTAGTCGGAAGAAAGTCTGGCCTCTTCTGGCGAGTTAGCAACGACCTGCCGCCAGAAGAAACTATTCAGATCTTCACGCGACGGCCCCGAGATCATGCCATTCGCAATGTAGAGATCGGCGAAGCCGTCATGGTCAAAGTCCCAGGAATCGCTCGACCACGACCAGCGGCCCATCCCAACGCCAGCGAACGCGGCCCTGTTCTCGAACGCGCCGGCCATGGCGACGCGATCCGCTCTTCGTGGTCCGGCATTGCGAAACAAAGAATTTCCCATGGCGTGTCTGTGGTAGAGCGCGCGGACTTCGTTCGGCGCGCCGCTCTTGAAAATGTCTTGCGCTGAGATGCGTTCGCCAGCGGCGGTCCACATGTCGGCAACATAGAGATCGTCTGCGCCATCATTGTCATAGTCGAACCAGCCGACGCTCATTCCCGCGCCCACATCTTCCACTCCAGCCTCTGCGGCTACGTCAGTGAAAGTTTCGTTTCCGTGATTGCGATAAAGATTCTTGCGGCCGAAATCGTTCACCACATAAAGATCGGGCCAGCCGTCGCCGTCATAATCATTCCACGCGCAGCAAAAACTGTAGCGTGAGTTGTTTTTGTCAAGACCGGATTCCATTGTGACGTCACGGAAGGTTCCGTCGCGATTGTTGCGCATCATGAAATTCGGCGGACCATTTTCTGCGGCGTAGTACGGGACAGGATATTTATATTGATCGGTACCCTGGTAATAGGAATAGAGGCAAAAATAAATGTCGAGCCATCCATCGCGGTCATAGTCAGCAACGGACGCGCCAGTAAAGGTTCCCTCCGGCGGCTGTGCAAAGCGGAAGGCGTCAGGCTTGCGCCGAAATTTACCGCCGCCCTGGTTCAGGAACAATAGCGGCCCGTTGGCCCGCACGACGATTACATCCTGCAGGCCATCGTTATCGAAATCTGCAAAGAGAGCACACGCAGTATTTTCCAGAATGCCTAGCCCCGAGGATTCCGTAACGTCTTCAAAAGTTCCGTCTCCGCGGTTGCGATAGAGACGGTTAGGAAGGCCGGACGGCTGGCAAATATAGAGGTCATCGAATCCGTCGCCGTCGATGTCCGCGACCGAGATGCCGTTGTGGCCGTAGATGTCGGTGCCGCAAGCCGCGTCGAGCACTGTGCGCCAGTAGTCGACACCGCGAAGCAACTGGCCAGAATAGGAAGCATTGCCGCCCAGTGCCGGAGCAGTGATGTCGGCAAAGATTGGGGCGAACGAGCGGCTACGTGTTTCGCCGATCGCATGCCAAGCGCGAATATAAAATTCGCCGGAGGCGGACGCGTCCCATTCGAGTTCCCAATTACCGACGCGTTGTTCGCGGTGAAAACCTGAGCCCGTACCCACCAACTCGTAGCGCACATGGGTACTCAAGCGGCTGGCCAACTTGGACGCCGGCAACTGCGCTGAAGCCGCGTCCGCACCAGTTGCTTCGATGCTCGTAATCTGAAATTCTGCGCTCGTGAGCTCGGAAAACGCGCTCATGAAAGCGCGTAATTCGCGCAGAAATTCGTCCGCGCCCAGAGTTGTCCGCTTGGGGAATTCAATCTTGCGCGCTTCTAGCCCCGCGCCGGAACGTAGCACTCGCGAGTCCGCTGGATGCAGAGACGATCCGGAAAATTCCGGCCCGAAAAGTCTCTCGAGCGCCTGCACCGATTGTGGAGACTGCAACAGACTGGAACTCCATGCCGCTAGGCCAGCGGCAATTTGGTCATGATATTTTTCCGTGACGAAATCGTCGAAGCCGGCCTTGGTCTTGAGAAGAGTGGCATCGAGCGGCCGCTGCGCGCGATAGTGAGGACGCAGCTGGAACTCCGCATCGACCGCGCCCGACTCCGACGACTCAAAGGGGGCTGGTGAAGTTGGCGCCAATCCACCCCAGCGCGGCGGAATCAGAGCCGCGCCGGCACTCTGGCAGCACCGGATTAGAAACTCGCGCCGCCGCTGGTCAATTCGTTTCGCAATCACACCGCCCTCCCTGCCGCAGCGCCGGAAGCCCACGCCCACTGAAAATTGAATCCGCCAAGTTGGCCGGTCACGTCCACAACCTCACCGATAAAAAACAATCCTGAAATCTCTCGGCTCTCCATCGTCTTAGCCGAGAGTTCGTCGGTATCTACGCCGCCAGCGGTCACCTCGGCCTTCTCGTAACCCTCCGTGCCTGCAGGCTCGATTTGCCAAGCGTGAGCCTGGCGCTCCAATTCCGCAAGAGCGGAATTCGTCCAGGCATTCGTCTGCCCTTTTCGCTCGAGCGGCGCATGCAGATCGAGCCAGCGGTCAGCCAATCGATTCGGCAAAGCTTTGCGGAATTCCGTTCGCAGAGCGGCCAGATTCTTCGGCACCTTGAAGTCGCCAACAGCGGAGTCGCGAGACGCGGCCATCAGATCGCATCCGGGCGCAAGATCAATTACGATCGGCTGCGACTTCCGCCAATACGACGAAATCTGCAGAATCGCCGGACCGCTCAATCCGCGATGCGTGATCAGCATCTTCTCGCGGAATTGCTGCCCGTCGCACGATGCAACCACCTCAGTCGAAACGCCTGCCAGATCACAGTAACGGGATCTGTCCTCCAAACTCAGCAGCAGAGGCACGAGGCCGGGCCACGGCTCACGAATTCTGAGGCCAAACTGTTTTGCCATGTCATAGCCAAACGAACTAGCGCCAATCTTTGGAATCGAGAGGCCGCCAGTCGCGACCACCAGAACCGGAGCACGAAACTCTGCGTTCGCGGCGCGCACCACAAATCCATCGGGACGACTCACCTCTTGTATCTTCGTCCCCAAAAACATCGTCACGCCGGCGGCCTTGCATTCTTCTTCCAACATCCCCAAAATGTCGCGCGCCGAACGGTCGCAGAATAGCTGCCCCAGCGCTTTCTCGTGATATGGAACGCGATGCTTCTCCACTAGCGCGATGAAATCCTCCGGCGTGTAGCGCGCAAGAGCCGACTTCGCGAAGTGCGGGTTCGCTGAGAGAAAATTTTCGGGTTGACAATGCAAGTTGGCAAAGTTGCAGCGCCCGCCTCCGGAAATCATAATTTTCTTGCCCAACCGGTCTGCGTGTTCAAGGACCGCAACGCGTCGTCCTCGCCTTCCGGCTTCCACGGCGCACATCAGGCCTGCCGCACCTCCACCGAGAATCAGTACGTCAAGAGAGTGAATCACGGGAAATCACATGTAGAACAAACTGAGCCGCGGCAGGGCATATTTTTCCAGGAGCCGCTTGTGGACGTACTGCTTGTGTAATTGCTCAATCTGCGCCGCCGGCATTTTACGGCGGTAAGGAGCAAGGTCGCGGTCGGCATCGGCTCGAACGTTCACAATCTCTTCATCGGGAGTTGCGGCCAGCAGCGCGGCGAATAGTTTTTCTTCCAGCACAGTGAGCCGCCTTTCCAGATCCTCCAGACGAGGTGCGGTTTTTTTACTCTCAGTCTCGTCCGCCAGTTTTCGCAATGTGTTCGCAGCTTCGGTCGCGGCAGTGTTCACAGAGACTCCGCCTCGGTCCGGCAACTTGGCAGCCGTCAGAAGTTCGGCATTGCGGCGCAGAAAGGTAGCGATCGCGTCGGGTTCAATCCCTAGTCCGGAGCGCGGTTTGGCGGGTCCTTCATCTGTCGCGTACTCGACTCCCACCGCAGCCTCTTTCATATCTTCCGCCGCCGTCAAGACCGCCTGCGAGCAATACGCAAGGCTATTCACTTTTTGAGATTTCGACGGGCGCTGATCATAGCGGTCGAAGGCTGCATCAATTCCGCGCAAAGCTGCTTGCAGCGGAATTCCAGCATCTTTCCAGGTCTCGATCAGCGCCCAGTCGAGCGTCGACAGCAGCAACCCGCCGCTGCGTCGACGCAGGAAGTGCTCTTCAATTTCCGTAAAGTAGTTGAAGTAGTTTTCCACGGCAGGTCAGCGGGCGGAGCGGGAGCCATTCTTTTCTTTGCTGTTTTTTTGTTCCTTGTTTTCTCGAGGCAGAGCCTTGGACGCGTCTGACCTGGACACGTCTGATTTAGAGGCGAGTTGTTTTCCGGGCTCCCGCCGCGCCCCGGCATTCCGTTCCCAGATGATGCGCAGGCCCTCCAGCGTAAGAAATTCGTCGACGTGCTTGATGTATTTCGATCCCGTTCCAATCATCGACCCGAGCCCGCCGGTAGCGATCCCGGGCGTCTCCGGCCCCATTTCTTTCAGCAGACGTTCGAGAATTCCATCCACCAAACCAAGATAGCCGTAATAAAGCCCAGACTGCAGGCTGCCCACGGTGTTCGAGCCGATCACGCGCGCCGGTTTGCGAATCTCCACCCGCGGCAGGCGCGCCGTGCGCTGAAAGAGAGCGTCCGCCGAAATTCCAATGCCTGGGCAAATCACGCCACCTAGATATTCGCCTTTGCCCGAAACACAATCGAAAGTTGTGGCCGTTCCAAAATCGACGACCACGCACGGGCCGCCGTATTTTTCGAATGCCGCGACCGCATTCACAATGCGATCCGCTCCCACTTCCGCCGGATTGTCGTAATGCACGGGCATGCCAGTCTTTACGCCCGGCTCAATAAACAGCGGCTTCAAATTGAAATAGCGTTCGCACACCTGCCGCAACACCGGATCGAGCGGCGGCACCACCGAAGAAATCACGATGCCATGAATTCCCGTCGACTCCAGGCCTGCCATGGAAAACAGATTGCGGAACAGCACGCCATACTCATCCACGGTGCTTCGCTGCACAGTGGCCACGCGCCAGTTGGCGAGCAGGCGCTCGTAGTGCGGCCTCTCGTCGGGGTCGCCGCCCGGGTTCGCCTTCGCAGCCCGCGCGAACACTCCCAACACCGTATTCGTGTTGCCGACATCAAGAACCAGAAGCATATCGTCTCATCGAAGAAGCCAGCACTCAGAAATCAGCATTCGGCCCGCACAATGCCGCGATAGCAAACTGCTAATTGCCAATTGCTTCTTCAGCTCTCCCGCACCGCGCCGCTCAAAACCGTACGGATTCCCCGCGCGGTTCTAACGCGCAAAAATCCACGCTCGTCGAGCCCTTGCGTAATTCCCTCGAACGCACTCTCCGCGCTCGAACCGCCGTCATCAATGCGGACCGCTTTGCCGCTCACCCACGACGAGCGCTCCGCAAAACGCCGCAGAATAGATTCCCTGGCGTCCGCATCTTCGAGAAACTGCCGGTATTCGCGGTGCAGCGATTTTAGCAAAGCCGCAGCCAGTTCCACCCGCGACCATTCGCTGCCACGCTGCAACCGCAGAGAAGTCGCAAGCCCGGCAAGCTCTTCCGGAAAACTCGCGTGGTTCACATTGATTCCAATTCCCACCACGATATAGCGAACCTGCGTGATCTCGGCATTCATTTCCGTCAAAATGCCGCAGACTTTTTTCCCGCCGATCAACACATCGTTTGGCCACTTCAGATCGACCTGCACGCGCGAGTCCATCTCATAAATAGCCTCGGCGACTGCGAGCCCCGCAGCCAGCGACAACACCAGCACTTCCGACGGCGGCAGCACCGGACGCAACACCACGGAGCAGTAAATTCCGGCCGACTGTGCAGAGTGCCACGCGTGTGCGCCCCGGCCGCGGCCCGCGGTCTGCTCCTCCGCCAGAAACACGCTCCCTTCCGGTGCGCCATCCGCCGCGGCAGACATGGCCGTCGCGTTAGTCGAGCCGATTTTGTAATAGTGATGCAGGTGCGAATCGAAGATGGTGCCCCGGAGTAGCCGCTGAAGAATTTGCGGCAACAGCAGATCCGGGACCGCGCGCAGCTGGTAGCCGGTCGCCGGATGCCCCGCCACATTCACACCCAGCCCGCGCAGTTGCTGAATGAGACGCCAAACCTCGGAGCGGTTCGACGAAATTTCCTGCGCAATCTTGGTTCCGCTCACCACCACCGTCGCGTTTTCCATCAACAGGCGCACGATGCGGCCCAGCCGAACATCTGTCGGCTCGTGGTGGGGTGCGGGCTTTCCCTTCGGCAAGCCAACGGGAGCGTCGAGCTGCCCAGACTCACGCGCGCGAATTGTGGCAGTTTTCTTAATGCCGGAATTATGCGGGACAACAGCGGAAACCACAAACGAATATGCCGCCAGCGCCGCGCAAATATCGCTCAGGTCCACTGGGGCATTGCTATGCCGATGGTTAGGGGCTGGACGCTGACGGTTTGGTGCGTTACGCCGGCGTCACGCGCAGGCTCATGTCCACGGCCTGCGGCGAATGGGTCACCACGCCTACAGAAATAAAATCCACTCCGGTTTCTGCGTATGCGCGCACGTTGTCCAGCCGAATCCCTCCCGAGCATTCCAGCGGAACGCGGCGCTCCAGCTTCGCGCATTTCTCCACGGCGCGACGCACGTCCTCGGGAGACATGTTGTCGAGCAGAATGGCCTCCGCGCCATGGGCGACTGCCTCTTCGAGTTCTTCCAGCGTTCGCACTTCCACCTCAATCAACTGCGAGCCGCGCCGGTTGCGCGCCGCCTGCTCCAGCGCAGGCACGATGCCGCCCGCCAGGGCAATGTGATTATTCTTGATGAGCACGCCGTCCGAAAGATCGAGGCGATGATTCTGTCCCCCGCCGCACCGCACCGCATATTTATCGATCGCGCGGAGCCCCGGCGCCGTCTTGCGCGTATCGAGGATCCTGGCCTTCGTCCCGTGCACCGCCTCCACAAACTTTCGGGTCAGCGTAGCGATGCCGCTCATCCGCTGCAGAAAATTCAGGATCACGCGCTCACACGAAAGAATCACCCGCGCATTATGCCGGATCACCGCCACCGATTGTCCCTTATGCAGCCGCACTCCATCGAAAATTTCTGGATGCGTGGTCACTTCATAATGCGCCGTGACTGCCCCATCCAGCGCCGCATACACATCCAGAATGCGCGCCACGCTCCCGATCCCCGCGAGAATGCATTCCTGCTTGGCCAGCACCGTAGCCGACGCCCGCTGATTCGCATCGATGCAGGCATAGCTGGTGGCATCGCGCGTAGCCCGGTCTTCGAGCAGCGCGTTCTCCAGAATCGCCGTTATCCGTCGTGAATTCCAATCCATATCGTAGAGACGTTGCCTGCAACGTCTTTGTCGGCGGCGAGAGAGACGTAGCAAGCTAACGTCTCTACGACAGCCGCATATCAGCACTCCAACTCAGCAAGCTTACTCTTACACTTCTCCTGCAGCACTCCCAGTTCCGCCGCCCGCGTGCGCAACCCCTCCACCACCTGCGCCGGAGCCTTTGCCAGAAACTGTTCGTTCCCCATCTGTTTCTGATTATTGCCCAGCTCTTTCTCGATTTTTTCCAGTTCCTTCTTCAGCCGCTCGCATTCCGCCGCAACGTCGATCTTTCGTTCGTAGATCGCATACACATCAAACCGTGACGTACTCCGCGCGCCCGCACGCTTGGCCAGCGATTCTCCCACGAACGTAATCTTCTCCACCCCCGCTAGGCGCTCCACCGCGCCACGATTCTGCTCGATCATTGTTCGGATTTCCGCCTCCGGCGCGAACACTTCGATCGGAACCTTCACTTTCTGCTCAACCTTCAGCTCCGCACGTAGATTCCGCACGCTGACAATCAAATCCTGCAGAATGGCCATCTCCGTCTCGGCTGCGAGATCAAACTGCTTCTCATCGGCCTGCGGATAAGCCGCCAGCGCGATCGACTTAAACGGCGGCTTGCCCTCGTAAATCGCCTGCCAGATTTCTTCCGTGATGAACGGCATCACCGGATGCAGCAACCGCAGAGACGCATCGAACAAGTTGACCAGGCTCGCGCAAGCGATTCGCGCCGGACCGCTGTCCGCGCCTTCTTCGTAAATCAGCCGGGGCTTGATCAGTTCCAGATACCAGTCGCAGAACTCGCCCCAAAAAAAATCGTAGATGCGATTCGCCGCTTCGTGAAACCGGAAAGTCTCCAGCGCGGCATTCACATCCGCCGCCACGCGATGAAATCGTGAAAGAATCCACCGGTCTTCAAGAGCCGCCACGTCATGGCTCGTGTGGGACCGGTCGCCCCGCCCGGTCCCGGGCCGCAGGCCCGGTTCCACCCGGTCCACATTCATGAACATGAACCGCGCCGCGTTCCAGATCTTGTTCGCGAACGCCCGGTACCCATCCGTCCGGCTTTCGCTAAACGCAATATCGGTTCCCGGCGCGGCCATCGCCGCCAGAGTAAACCGTGTGGCATCGGTGCCGAAGCGCTCGATAATCTCCAGCGGATCGATCACGTTCCCCTTGGTCTTCGACATTTTCTGCCGGTCGGCATCACGCACCAGTGCGTGAATGTAAACCTGCCGAAACGGTACGCTGTCATTTTTCTTGTCCGCCCAGCCGCTGGCCTTCTTGATCGCCGGGTCCTGCTGGTGTCCCTGCATGAAGTGGCACCCGAACATCACCATGCGCGCCACCCAGAAAAACAAAATCTCGTAGGCAGTGATCAGCAACGTCGTCGGATAAAACACTTCCTGGTCACGCGTCTTCTCCGGCCAGCCCAGCGTCGTGAACGGAAGCAGCCCCGACGAGAACCACGTGTCGAGCACGTCGGAAACTTGCTCCAGCTTCGCACCGCCGCATTTCGTACACGTCGCCGGAGCCTCGCGCGCCACGATCACTTCCTTACAGCTATCACACGTCCATGCCGGAATGCGATGTCCCCACCACAGCTGCCGCGACACGCACCAGTCGTGGATGTTATTCATCCAGTTCAAATAAATCTGGCGGTAGTTGTCAGGAACAATCGTGATCTCGCCGCTCTCCACCGCGTCGATCGCGCGGTCGGCCAGCGGCTTGATCTTGATGAACCATTGCTCCGACAATCGCGGCTCGACGACCGTCCCGCAGCGTTCGCATTTGCCCAGCGCCAGCGTGTGATCTTTTTCGCCCACCAGAAATCCCTGCTCCTGCAAATCAGCCAGCACGCGTTTGCGCGCTTCGTAGCGATCCAGCCCCGCATACACGCCCGCGTTCGTGCTCATGTGCGCGTGCTCGTCCATCACGTCGATCTGCGGCAGGTTGTGGCGCTTGCCCGCTTCGAAGTCATTAGGATCGTGCGCCGGCGTCACCTTCACCGCGCCCGTGCCAAACTCCGGCTGCGCCAATTCGTCCGTAATAATCGGAATCTCGCGCTGCATCAGCGGCAGCAGAACTTTCTTGCCGTGCAGATGCATGTACC
>Ga0209006_10004092_pt1 | contig 13267 bp, 15 predicted proteins | sample JacPin_JW_Ref_O2_FD_188567 | JGI IMG/M metagenome (GOLD analysis project Ga0209006, IMG submission 188567) | Forest soil microbial communities from Algoma, Ontario, Canada - Jack Pine, Ontario site 1_JW_Ref_O2 (SPAdes) (version 2) | ecosystem: Environmental > Terrestrial > Soil > Boreal... | reverse complement strand
TCTCGGTCTCATCCTGGGCCACCACCGATGACGACGTCAACCGCAGCGTGGAGGCAATCGTGCGAATTGCTAGCGCCACTAAATAGTGCGAATCGATAATACGGACAAGAGTGTCCGCTCCACACGAATGCTGCTATTCTTTTCCTTCTCTGGAGAGCCATCATGTTTGACGATTTACGAGGCAGAACCGCCGTCGTCTTTGGAGTGGCCAACAAGCGCTCTATCGCCTGGGCGATCGCCCAGGGGCTGCACGCGGCCGGCGCGAACCTGGCCATCACCTACCAGAACGAGCGCATGGAGATGGAAGCGAAAGACCTGATCCTGTCGCTGCCCGGCGCCGAAGCCTTCATGTGCGATGTTTCGCAGGATGAACAAATCACCCAGCTCTTCGACAAGTTAAAGTCCCGCTACGGAAAGCTGAATGTAGTTGTGCACAGCGTAGCCTTCGCCCCGGCCGAGGAACTGAAGGGCGACTTCGTGAACACGTCGCGTGAAGGCTTCCGCATCGCACACGATGTAAGCGTGTATTCGCTGATTGCGGTGTGCCGGGCTGCCGCTCCGCTGATGGAGGACGGTGGCTCCGTCATCACCATGAGTTATTACGGCGCGGAAAAAGTTGTTCCGCATTACAACGTGATGGGAGTCGCCAAAGCGGCGCTCGAATGCACGGTTCGCTACCTCGCCCAGGATCTGGGGCGAAAAAAGATCCGCGTCAATGCCATTTCGGCCGGCCCCATCAAGACGCTCGCCTCGCGTGCCATCTCGGGGCTGGGAGATATGCTGCGCTCCCATGCCGAACGCGCTCCGCTGCAACGCAACGTGGAAAGCGGCGAAGTGGGTAGCACCGGCGTATTTCTTGCCTCCGACGCAAGTTCGGGAATCACCGGCGAAGTCATTTACGTCGATTGCGGCTACAACATCATGGGGTTCTAGAGGCAGGTTTCAGGTTTCAGGTGAGAGCCGTTGGAGCATGACAGTCGGTTACTCTTGTTACTCTTTTGACAATTTTTTGACACGGGTTCGCGAACCGCAAGCGGTAACCTGACTGCATGAGGTTGCAGCGGATTGCCGGCGCGTGCGTTTGGGTGATGCTGTCCCTCACCCCCTGTTTTGCGCACCATATGGCGGTGGTAGTTAACAAAGACAACTCCATCCAGAATGTGACTTCCGCGCATCTGGCGAAGATTTTCAAGGGTGAAGTGAAGAAATGGCCGGACGGCAAGAACGTAATGCTGGTCTTGCACGATTCCTCGCCCGACGAGATGGTCACTCTCGAACATCTCTCCAAAATGAGCGCGGCCGATGTGAAGGCTTGGATCGTTGCCCATAAAGATGCAATCCGCTCGGTAGCATCGGACGCTGACGTGATCGACGCCGTGGCTACTACTGCGGGTGCGATTGGTTTTGTCGAAGAACGATCAATTACGGATCGCGTTGGAGTGGTACGAGTCGACGGAAAACTGCCGATGGAGGCAGGGTACCTACCGCACTAACGAACGAACTAACGAACTACCGCGCTGACGTCTCGACGCTATAAAGATTTTCCGCCGCCCGCCAGATACCAACCTTCCGCCACAAACTGCTTGATGGAAACCTCCTGAATGCCTTCCTGCACCCGCAGTTCGTCGTTCAGAAAATGATAGGAGAGTGTTCCCGCATCGCGATCGACGCGGTCAATGCGAATGCGGTTACCATCGCGATCGGCACAGATCAGGCCAACTTCCAGATCCGGTTCGGCGGCCTTTCTGATCGTAGACTCGGTTCTTGCAGGCATCTCTATTCGATGATCCAACGTCGGATCGGGTCGCGGTTTCCGGGCGAGCACCAGGTTGCCAGATCCTGAGGTAAAGCTCAAAATACAGTTATGCGTTCTCGCACCCTGGCATTTTGCTTCTTCGCGGCGGCTATGCTGTTTTCGATCGTCCGCGATTGGAGCCAGCCGATTGCCTGCTCTCGGCTCGAAGTCACGCGAAAATCCGTTGTCCGCGCTACTGCCCGCTAGCGGGTGCTGCAACGGTTTGGGGCGCGGGCTGCTTCTTTATCTTCCGGCGAATGTCGGGCCAGAATTCCTTCAGCATGATTGTGATCGCGTCGTAACCCATTTGTGAAACCCACACGCTCGCCGTATTCCCTATCGTGCGATCCGCCCTGGGATGGTAGCTGTACGTGGAAATCGTAGCCGACATCGCGCTACCCAGGGTCTCAGAAATATTGAATTCCTTCTGACCATTGTCACCCCGGGTAATGACGATGCGGCTTACGGCATAGCCGGCGCGATGAGCGAAACTTCCTTTGCCGGAAGGAAAGAATCGCGGGTCTTGGCGGAAAATGGAGGGCAAAATCGCGCCCACGAAGAAATTCTCGATCGTGCCGTCGGCCGCATACGCGCCAAAACGCTTGCCGTAGCCTTCCCATCCCTGCCCGTAGCCAGGCTCGCTGTTCTCGGCCTGGCTGATGCCGGAAAGAATTGCATACCAGGGAATCTGCACCGGATCGAACGCGCCCCGGGCTACGACTTTGAATTTTTGTCCCGCCGTCAGCGGAATGATGTTGCCGTTCTTATCGACCGTCAGAAAATTGGGCAGCGCGAAAAATAGTCGGTCGTTGGAGGTCTGAGCGGTCTTGTCGGCGGGTGCCTTCGCTTTGTCTTTATCCTTATTAGGGTCCGAACTGCTGGTCGCGTCTTTACTTTGCGTCTGATCGGCGGGCTTCGCTGGTTGGCTGGCCGATGGCTGGGAAGAAGACGGAGCTTGGTCTGGAGATTGACCAGTCGCCATTGGATGAGCTGGTGCTGTGCCGGCATCCGGTGACTGATTCTGAGGCGCGCTCTGAGCTGCGCTAAATACGGCCGCACTCAATAAGCCGGCAAGCACGAGGTGGGTAAACTTCAAGATAATTCGGACTCCAACTTCCTTGGATTGAAATGCGTCGCGCGACTTGAGAGTTGGCAGCCCGAAGCCTTGCAACCCGGCGTTCGCGAAACAGAACGCCTCAACCCGTGGTCACTCGGATTCTGCGGTCAGTCTCCCCGACTCGCTCCAGTGTGATTTCGACGTTCTGGTCGCGTCGCAAGCGAGGGAACTTCTCCCCCCACTCTATCAGTAAGATGCTGTCCGGGGCGAGTAGGTCGTCCAGACCCAGCGTTTCCAGTTCGCGTTCAGTATCGATGCGGTAAAGGTCAATGTGATATAGGACGGCACGAGGCCCGCGATACTCGTGGATCAGGGTGAAAGTGGGACTGGTTACATCCTCGGCGCGAGCCGCTTCGAAACCCTCGGCGATGCCCTTGGTAAGGGTCGTCTTCCCGGCACCCAAATCCCCGCGTAGCAGCACAATCTTCGGCGGAGCCAGCGTGGCAGCGAGGCTTCTGCCAAACGCAATGGTCTCCTCGGCCGAGTGAGTGATGGTGTCAGTCGTCGTCACGCGGAGACAGTATAGCGAAGGTGCTGCGCGCTCACGGTGCGTAGTGAGTGAAGACAAAGTCGCGAGCTTTGATCGGCTCGTGACAGGGGAAGCAAGTATGGAGCTTCGCCTCGGCGTCAGGTTTGCCGTCTTTGAATTGTGCAAAGCCCCAGCCGCCCGTCGAGGAGTACTTTTTGGAATCCTTGACCATGAATTGAACGTTCGTCGCGTTCCCCGGGACGAAAGACTGGGCGCGGCCAAAGACTTTATTGTTTTCCTCTGACGGAACGTAAGTCCAAGCCAAACGGGCAATGACCGTGCCGTCAGGGAACGGCAGTTTTTCTTCCCGATAGGCTTTGATGGCTACATCGTTGCCCAGAACGGCACGCAGGTCGTTGAGGTTGCCTTCTTCATGGGCTACCGAGATCAATTTCCAGTCGCGGTATCCGGGAGGAATTCTGATTCCGAAGATTGGGGCGGCGGCGCCATCAGCGCGTGCGGATGCGTGAGCCATCCAGACGACCGCGCCGCTCAACGCCACAACTGCACCCAATAAGCCCATGCTCCTTCTCATAAGACGACCTCCTTACGGATCTGTTTATCTTATATCTACTGTCTACGCGTCGCTTCATGATGTGATCCGCTGCGTCGAACCGTTCGTATAACCGCGATGTCAGGTAAATCGATGTCCTAAAATATTAGGCTCTCAACCTATCGTTATTTGGAGGCCATACATGAGTGGATTTAAGCAGTTTATCTTGCGTGGCAACGTAGTAGACATGGCGGTGGGTGTCGTTGTCGGTGGCGCGTTCACCGCTGTAGTGGCAGCGCTCACGAAAGATCTGCTGACGCCACTGATCGCCGCGATCGTGGGCAAGCCCGACTTTTCAGCGATCCGATTTACGCTGAACGGAAGCGTCTTTGCCCTTGGCGATTTTATGAACGCTCTGGTCTCGTTCTTATTGATCGCCGCGGTGATTTACTTCGGAGTGATCCTTCCGATCAACGCCGTTTCAACAGAAGGGTCGAAGTTGTTCCGCAGAGTGTTCGCGGATCACGTGCGTGGCATGGAGGACACGTTATCGGGTCTCGATGACTCCGAAAAAGAGACGCTGAGGAATCTGCTGCGAAAGGTGAGTCATGGCGCAGAGAATCGTGCCGTCGTTGAGGGCAGTGACAACAAAATCAAGCCAAGCTGACATCCCCCGGTAGTACATTGCGGTAACTGCGATGGAATTGAATTCCAGGCGCACGAGTTTCGAACTGACCCTGTCAACCCATAGCGCACCGTCGAGTCCCGAACGCGCATGAAGGGCGCCGGCGTTCAACAGAAACGGCGAGTCGATCTTGTTTATATGGAAATCGAAAACCAGAGCCGACGGGGGTGAAGAGCAATCAGCGACGCCTGTCTTCAATATTTGGAGGCCGATAACTCGGCCGTCTATTGATCCAATATCGAATGACCCGCGTCCCGCTTCAGAATCCCGGCGGAGTCTGCAATTGCTCGCTGACTGGATCCAGAAAACTGCGATCCAACGCGGAATCGAGCGCCATGCGCAGTTTACGATGATCGTCGTCTCCCAGGGCGATGAAGCGGAAAGGCTGCAAGCACGCGCTCTGAAACTTGCGCGTTGGATTCAGCATCTCGGCCATGCCATGGATGGCGCCGGATCGGGTGTGGAAGGCAATCTCCACGAAATCTCCGCTCGAAAGCTCAGTCTGCAACTGGAGCAGTCCGCCATTGAGGGAAATGGATTGAAGTTTGGCGCGTGCACGCTGGCCGCCTTCGGCGATTACCGCGGCTGCGACGGATCCGTTGAGTTTAACTCGGGGAGCACGCTGGCTGGCATTGCTTAGGGGGAAGTGTGTCATACACCACGAACTATGCCATGTTCCCACCGGTTGGGCGAGATTACGAAAGCGCTTGTACACGAGCGTATGCTGTAGAGGCGGCGGCAGATCGGGAGCCTTGGGCGCCGAGTTTGCGATAATAACGGCAGTAACTTTTCTGACCTGTACCGAAGATAGTACCTTGGTGCAACAGGACACTGATAAGAAAAAGCTTGTGCGATATGAGGCGGGAATAGGCATGCGAATGGATAGGCGGACTGGCAGAGGATCAGCGGTTCCATGTGCGGTGGCGGCGGTGTGCGTGCTGGCGGCGTTATTGACAGTGACTGGCTGCTCCCGCGATCCGAACGTCCGCAAACAGAAGTATCTGGAGAGCGGCCAGCGCTATTTTGACAAAGGCCAGTATCGCGAAGCGGAAATCCAGTTCGAAAATGCCATCCAGGTGGATGCGAACTTTGCTGAAGCGCACTACAAACTGGCGCTGGCGGCAATCAAACTGGGAGACGGACAAACCGCCTACAACGAGATGGTCAAGTCGGTTCAGATTCGGCCTGACTACTACGAAGCGCAGCTGGATATGGTCAATCTTTTGATTGCAGCCCGGCTGTACCCTGAGGCGAAAGACCATCTGGATTTGCTGGTGCAAAAATGGCCCGAGAAGCCGGATGTCTATATCGCTCGCGCCAACTATGAAGCGGCCACGAACAACACCACCGCTGCCCTGGCGGATATGCAAAAGGCGCTGCAACTGGATCCGGTGCGTTCCGATTCTTATATGAATCTGGCTGTGCTGCAGATGCACGGCGAGCAGTGGGAGGCCGCGGAAACGAACTTCAAGAAAGCGGTGGAACTCAGTCCGAGGTCGACGAACGCGCTTGTAAATCTGGGGAATTTCTATCAGACTCGTGGACGTTTCCCCGAGGCGGAGCAAACCTTCAAACGGGCAGTTGATTCGGCGAAGGATGATCCGAGTCCCCGTCTCTCCCTCGCCGGTTTGTACGTGGCCGAGAACAAGCCGGCCGCAGCCGAGGAATTCCTGCGTGAATCGAAAAAAGATTTTCCCGGCAACCCCGATGGTTACCGGATGTTGGGCAACTTCTATTACTCCAGCGGTCAGATCGACAAAGCAACCACCGAGTATGCGACCTTGTATCACGACCATCCGAACGATCCGGTGGTTAAAAAGAACTACATCCAACTGCTGATCCTGAAAACTCGCGTCGACGATGCGCGCAAGCTGAACGATGAAATCCTGAAGGCGAAGCCGGACGACCTCGACGCCCAGGTTTTCAAAGGCAACATCGAAATTCTCGACGGCAAGCTCAATGAAGCGGTGAACACTCTGCAAGCGGTTTTGAAAAGTGATCCCGATCACGCCGTGGCCCACTATCAACTCGGACTGGCCTACGATCAACTGGGCAATGGCACTCGCGCTGAGTCGGAGTGGCGTGATTCAATACGCCTGAGTCCAGATAACGTCGAAGCGCACAGGGCTTTGGCCGGGGTGGCCATCCACCGCAAAGACCCGGCGGCATTGGCGCAGGAAGCGACCCAGATCATCACCATCCAGCCCGCCGCTCCTGACGGATACCTACTGCGCGCCGTTGCCGAAATCGACCGCAAGCAATTCGCGCCGGCAGAAGAAGACCTTCACAAGTCGCTCGAGCGCCAGTCCAACAATCCTGCCGCCTACGTGCAAATGGGCAATCTTCGCGTAGCGCAGAACCAGTATGCCGCGGCCCAGCAAGCTTACCAGCAGGCTCTCGATATCGATCCCAACAACACCGATGCCCTCGGAGGCGTGCTCAACGTTGATCTGCTCCAGAAGCAGCCCGACAAGGCGATTGCCACGGCTAAAACTCAGATAGCCAAAAATCCGAAGAGTGTCGGCTTTCACGTGATGCTCGGCCAGTTGCTGCTGGACGAGAAAAAAGATCTGCCCGGAGCCGAAGCTGAGTTCCAACAGGCCGTCGACCTCGACAAACAGAATGGCGAGGCGCGGGTGAAACTCGGGCAGGTGCAGAGCCAGCGCGGTAACGTCGATCAGGCGCTGCAAACTTATCTGGAAGGTTCGAAACAAAATCCCAAGGGTGTGGCGTTCTACCTCTTGGCTGGCGCGATCTATGAGAACCGCCAGGATTGGGATAACGCGAAGCAGCAATACCAGAAAGTGCTTGAGATTCAGCCGGAAAATCCATTCGCCTCTAATAACCTGGCCTACGTGATGCTGCAACAGGGTGGCAATCTCGATGTCGCTTTCGCCATGGCGCAGACCGCCCGCCGTCAACTTCCGGATAACCCAAATTCCGCGGACACATTGGGATGGGCTTTCTACCAGAAGCACGTTTACGCCTCCGCCATTGACCTGTTCAAGGAAGCAGTGAAAAAGGAACCCGCCAACCCGCTCTTCAACCTGCATCTGGGACTCGCTTACGCCAAAAATGGTCAGGCCAGCCCCGGCCAGCAACAATTGGAAAAGGTCATGAAGATGAACCCAAGGCAGCCTGGAATCGACGAACTCAGGCAGGCTTTGGATCAGCTGAAGGGATAAATCAGCCGACCGGGCACAGGATTCAATCAGGTCATCTGTCGCTTTGTGGAACCTGCGTCGCTGAACTTCCGTGGTTGGATCCCAGATCTTCCAATTTTCATTTTCGTCCGCATCGACTGGGGATGACCGGCGATGAACCAATCCGGGTACGTCCGCCGGCAAGACAACTGGTGCAGAATGGGAAATTCGGGTGAGGACAGCGTAATTCTTGCCTGCTGAAGCGGCTCAACTCCCCTGGTCCGCTTCTAACTATTGTGATTGCAATAGGTTGATTTGGTGGTTCGCTTGCGATCTGAACAAGGTCGGAACTACTCCCGTTATGGCAACAGCAGCCGATCAGGCTCAACACGAATTCTGGCGTGCCCCTTCGCTCGCGGCGGCCTCCACCGCCAACCTGGAACGAATCGCTACCTGTCCCCGTTGCGGAACCGAATTCATCGTTAGCTCCCTGTTTTGCCATGCCTGCGGAGCCCAACGGCCTGAAACACGAGCCGATGCTCTTGAAATCCCTGGACTGACCGAACTGCTGGCTCTCGGCGAACGCTTGGGCTTAACCACTCCTGCCCTGATCGCCTTCCTGTTCGGAATGTTTTGTCTGGTGGGTGCGTTGTCCGTCAGCGTATTCTTCAGTGCCCGGACGGTGCTCGACTGGCAAGCCATTCAGGTTTGGCGCATCGAGTGGCTGCTGGCCGCGGTAGCCTCATTCGTCGCCGGTTGCGTGCTCAAGAAAAGTAGCTAGTCGCCGACTAACCATTTTCCCCGAACAAAAGTCAGTTTCTAGAGTGGCTCGTTTCTTTTTCCGAGACTACTGTGGTCGCGCGCCGCTGCTGGTTCATCCGGTAGAGATGGTGCAGCGGCCCCACTCCGTGCCCTAGCGGATGCGCGTTCGCAATCGCCGCTGAAACGTAAGCCTTGGAGAGAAGCACCGCCTCCGGCAGCCCCCGGCCGTGGGCAAGATGGCAAGCCAGCGCGGTTGAGAAAGCGCAGCCCGTTCCGTGGGTGGAATTGGACTTCTGGCGGTCCGCTTTGAAGATCTCGGTCTCGATCCCGCGTCCGGTCGTAAAGCTCAGGAGATCGGTAGCTTTCTCCATATCTCCTCCTGTTACTACCACGTTTGCCGCCCCCATTACATGCAGCCGAGTGGCGGCATCCCTCATCTGCTCCAGATTAGTGACCGCCCTCCCGGTCAAAGCGGCAGCTTCGACGAGATTGGGAGTTACGACTTCCGCCAGCGGCAGCAAGCGCTCGATCAATGATCGAGTACCTTCCTCGTTCAGCAGGTCGGTCCCGGAGCTCGACTTCAGGATCGGATCCAGAACTACGTGCGGCGGGCTGGATTTTCCCGTAAAAGCGTGGCCCAAGAAATAAGCCACCGCCGATACCACCTGCTCATTCCCGAGCATTCCAATGTGAACCGCGTCCACGGTCAGGTCCGTGGCCAGTTCTTCCAGAGTTTCGGCAATAAGCTGGGGATCGACCGCCTCAACCCGTCGGACTCCCCGCGTCGATTGGACAGTCAATGCCGTAATGCAGGAGACGCCATAACATTCGTGGGCAGCGATGGTCTTGAGGTCTGCCGTAACCCCGGCTCCCGACGACGGATCAAAGCCAGCTATGGTCAGAACTATGGGTGGCGATACAGGCGGCGTCACGGCCATTCCGTCACTCTAAACCGAAAGCCGCTTCGGGGGAACACCACTCCCGGGCAGGAGGTGCCGACGTCGTGGGGGCTAACTAAGCTATACAAATTAGGGTAGTGGTGCCGTTTGAAATGCGCAGGCTTTTGTTCTTGATAAGCGATTGCCGCAATGAAAGACTCCTCGTCAGCATACAAGAATTTAGACGACATGGAAACGGTAGTTCATCACGGCCCTGTCGAAGTATCCGCGGGTACTCGATCACCATTGAACCTACAAGCAGTTGCTGAATCTACAACTTCCGACCTGCAATCGGCTACCGATAGCGTTTAGAAAGCATTGAACAGCGACCGCTATGATTGGCGTTCTGTCGATGGGCTCGCTGAGGAAACCGGATTGAACAAACTTGCGGTTTCCACGATTCTCGAAAGTGAACTCGGCGGCGCAGTTGTTCGTTCGGTTGACGCGAACCAGCCGGGAAGATTTCTTTACGCAACAAGGGAGCGCTACAACAAAGTTAGGGGGCCTTGGAACCGAGTTCTATCTGTTATCACGAACCAGGTCAAATGATCTATCCGATACCGGAGTGGTTGAGCAGTCCCGAGACTCTGGTATCGTTGTGGGGCGCTGTCGGCGGTTCGTTGCCAGTGAATTTAAGCGGCGGGAAGCGAAACTGTTACCGCCAACTACCCAAATTCACCTTTCCCTCGGGGAACGAATATCAGATCACATTTGGAATATGGCTTTGGGATGGGGTTACCGGTTTATCTCTACGTAAATACTGGCAGTAAACTCAACATCCTCTCAGCGACGATCGAGCCTCCTCCTTCAGACACGGCATGATCCCCGCCTCCTATTCTTTTCTGGGGCACTCTCCCGGTCTGACTATGCTTTCAGGTAGCTGATTACAAAGCGTTTAATAGAATTTTTTGGTAACTATCACATTCCACACAAGTTGCAAGAAACCTGTAAACCCCCATTTTGGCGTAGTGACTAATCGGTAATCAACATCCTCCTCCTGCTTTCAATGAGATAGGAGCAATTTCCCATATTTTCATGAGGCTAAGTGATTGATTAATTACCACTTAGTTAATTTCACCTTAGGGTTTTTCATTGACACACCCTCCCCTGCCTTCTAGCATCATAGGACTGTCGTTTGATGAAAGGAGCAACCGACCAAACTCGACTTTCCACGATTGAGAGGTAACTGAATGCGACGACGTTTAGCCGAAAGTCTGGCCGTTTTATTAGCAATCGCCAGTCTGGGGGCTGGAGCCGCATCCGGGCCAAGCAGCCTGGAAGCCGCCAAGGTCACACCGCCGCCGGTCAATGCAAGCGAGACCGGAGGGCACAAAGCGCAGAAGTCCAAGGCCTATCAAGTAGGCACCGCGTCCTGGTATGGAGAACAGTTCCAGGGCAAGCGGACAGCCAGCGGCGAACCCTTCGACATGCGCGACTTCACCGCCGCCCATCCCAGTCTCCCTTTAGGGACATTGGTCAAGGTCACCAACCTGAGGAATGGCAAGGCGGTCGTGGTTCGTATCAATGATAGAGGTCCGGTGGTCGATGGCCGGATCATCGATGTATCCTTCAACGCAGCACGCGCGTTGGGGTTCAAAGAACGCGGGATACAGAGGGTGCGTCTGGATCTTTACCAGACCGCAAGCCGGCAGAATCAACGGCCATTCACAATGGCCCAACTGCACCCTGTAGCCAGACTCAATCAAACCCGATAAACTCGGGATTGATGTTGAGCAAAACTGACCCGCGCCAGCGTCTGATTGTCGCTTTAGATGTCTCCACATCCGCGGCCGCCCGAAAAATCGTGGCGGCCGTCGGCGACTCTGCCCACGCCTATAAAGTCGGTATGCAGCTCTATACCGCCGAAGGTCCGGCGATTGTTCGCGAACTGGTTGGTTCGGGACGCCGCGTATTTCTGGATCTGAAATATCACGACATTCCAAACACCGTTGGCGCAGCCGTTCGTGAAGCAGCGCAGCTGGGAGTGAGCATGCTGACCGTGCATGCCTCCGGCGGCGGCAAAATGCTGCGAGCCGCGGTCGATGCCGCCGCACAGACCCAGCCCGACTTGCTGGTTCTGGCGGTCACGGTCCTGACCAGCCTCGATGACATCGAACTGGGAAAACTCGGCCTGCGTGGAGGAGTGCTGGACCAGGTATTAAGGCTCGCGGCCCTGTCGCTTGCGAATGGCTGCCAAGGAGTGGTCGCATCGGCGCTCGAGGCAGCAGCTTTACGAGAAGAATTCGGCCAGGATTTCACCATCGTGACGCCGGGAGTAAGGCCAGCCGGCAGTGGAGTCCAGGACCAGGCGCGTGTTGTGACTCCAGCGGAAGCGATCGCCGCAGGATCCTCTCAGATCGTAGTGGGACGTCCGATCACGGATGCTCTCGATCCCGCAGCCGAGGCAAGGGCGATCCTGGGGCAAATGGGCTAGAACAAGGCTGGATCCTCAGGTCTCAATGAAAAAACAAAAGGCGCGGCGATTAGCCGCGCCTTTTCACTGACCCAATCCCTACAGCTTTTCAAAAAACTCACAGCCCGAACACGAAATGTAGATTCCTCCGGGTATGTTGCGCTCGCGATCCTTCATGCGCTTGACGATCCGGGTTTCCTTACCGCATTTCGGACATGCGGTCGACTTCGTGGTGTCCATGACCTTTTTCCGGTCGGCTGTCTTTGCAATTTTTGCCATGTACTTCTCCTGACAGGAATATGCCATCGGCCCAAAGGCTGAGGTTCTACCTGGTATTTGGGAGTATCGTCGCTGGAATCGGTTGGTATCGTAAGAGCAGAAGCCGATCGATCTACTATCGGATCGGCAGAAATCAACTCACCGAAGCGGTGCACTGTACTCGCCTCTAGAATCTTACACGATTGCCGCGATCCATGGCGTCAGCGCAGGGTTCGCGACCGACGACTGATCTGCTATCCAGTTGTTCTGTTCAAAAAAGACCCCGCATTTCTGCGGGGCCGTTCGAACAATTTACAGTTTTGCTTTATTACTTGCCCGTGCCCGTCAGACTTGCCGTCTGCGGACTTCCAGCAGCGCTATCGCTCACGCTCAAGGTTCCGGATTTGGCACCGGTTGAGGTCGGAGAGAAGGTCACGCTGATGGTGCATTTCGCTTTTGCGGCCAGGCTGCTGGTGCAGGTGGTCGCCGACTCGGCGAAGTTGCCGGTGGTCGAGATCGAAATGCCGGTCAAAGATACCGCCTGTTTGTTGGTTAAGGTGAACTTGAACGCCGCGCTGGTCGTGCCGACCTTGGTCGCCGGGAAAGCATGCGTGGCGGGGGTTAACGTTGCCTGGACGGTTCCAGTGCCAGACAATGCCACGGTTTGTGGACTGTTCGGCGCGTTGTCGGTGATGGTCAGGGTGCCCGTACGCGCCCCAACTGCTGTCGGAGTAAACGTCACTTCAATCGTGCAGGTCTTGCCCGCAGCCAGCGTGCTGCCGCAAGGCTTCGCACTGGTTGTTTGACCGAAGTCGCCGCTGGTGGTGATGCTCGAAATGTTCAGCGTCGTGGTTCCGGTGTTCTTGAGAGTGACTGGTTTCTTGGCAGCAGTCGCACCGACTACTGTGTTGCCCCACACCAATGATGCAGGCGTAACCGTAACCGTCGGGCCGGTGCCGCTTGGGTTGACAGTCAAGCTGATGGTCGTGTTGTTGCTCAACGAGCCCGAAGTACCGGTGACCGTTACCGTGACTTTTCCCGTAGCCGCCGAAGCGCTGGCGGTAAAGGTCAGCGTGCTGGTGGTGGTGGCAGGATTCGGACTGAAGGCCGCCGACACGCCGGTTGGCAAGCCCG
>Ga0209006_10004091_pt1 | contig 13267 bp, 10 predicted proteins | sample JacPin_JW_Ref_O2_FD_188567 | JGI IMG/M metagenome (GOLD analysis project Ga0209006, IMG submission 188567) | Forest soil microbial communities from Algoma, Ontario, Canada - Jack Pine, Ontario site 1_JW_Ref_O2 (SPAdes) (version 2) | ecosystem: Environmental > Terrestrial > Soil > Boreal... | reverse complement strand
CGGGATCATGGTCCACAGCAGGAGATGTCCGAATTGCGCCCCGGCGGAGGAATAGGTCAGGATGCCGCCGGCATCATTGTCGACGTTTGCGGTAATGAATCCCGGTCCGACTACGGCAAGGAAGAGCAGGATCCGGATCTTCGAGCGTCTCAGAAACTTCATGCGCACGTTTCGCAAACATAGGGATAAAACACACAGCCACGGCAAACGACGCCACAGAATAAACGCACTCGCAGGCTAAGACCAAAGAAAAAGCGGCTGATGTGCAGAAAAAAATGGAGGGACGAACCCGTGTGCTCAACGGCGGAGGAAAAGTGGGAAGCCGGCGGCCGAAGCCGGATACTTTAAAGAAGCGAGCCAAGAGCGCGAGTATTGCGTCGCAAGGAACGCGACCCTTCGGCTTCGCTCAGGGCAGGCTCCTTCGGCTTCGCTCAGGTGTGAATCGTCCTGATCGGAGGCGCTACTCATAACGCAAAGCCACCATGGGGTCGACAAGGGAAGCCCTTCGCGCCGGCAAGTAGCCTGCGATCGCCGCGACGATCAGCAATAGAGCGGTTGCGGCGACGAGCGTGACCGGGTCGGTGGGCTTGAGTCCGAACAGCATATTGGAGACCAGGCGATCACCGGCCAGCGTTGCGGGCACGCCGATGACAACCCCGACTGAAACCAGTATCAGGATCTCGCGCAGCACCATCCAGAGCATTTTGGGGCGCCCCGCTCCCAGCGCCATGCGGATGCCGATTTCGTTCGTCCGTCTCGTAACAACGTAGGACATTACGCCATAGATGCCGATGCAGGAGAGAAAAACTGCGAGCAGTCCGAAGAAGGCGGAGAGCTGGGCAACGAGACGCTGGTTCGTGAATGAGCGTGCGACCTGTTCATCGAGCGTGGTCACGCGGGTGATGGGCAGGTTGCGGTCAATGGAATGGATAGTCTGTTGGACGGCAGCCGCGACGGAAGCGAAGTCGCCCGTGTAGCGGACTTCGAAGTCACCGTAGTCCCATGGACGCTGACTGTAAGGCATGTAGTCGAGACTCATGGGTTCTTCCGCAAGATCCTGAAACTTAACGTCCTTCACTACTCCAATGACGGTGACATCGTCTTCGGGCTTGTCACCGCCCAGGCTGTAGTGGCGCCCGATCGGATTGCCCATGGGGAAGAGTGTCTTCGCCGTATGCTCGCTGATAATTACGACAGGCCGTGAGGTGCTCGTATCAGAGGATGAAAAGTTCCGGCCCACGAGCAGAGGAATTTGCATTGTCTCCAGGTAGCCGGCGCCGACAACGTTATGGTTGACGTCGACGTGTTCATTGGTCTTCGTCCCGGGCAACGCAACGCCTGAGTCCCAGGTGCCTTCGTGGAAGGTGAATGCCGAGAAACTGGCGGCCTTCACGTTTGGCAAAGCGCTGACACGCTCTTCAATCTGCTGATAGAGCGCGACTGCCCGCGGCTCTTCGGCCTTATAGCCTGCGGAGCTGGAGTCGATTTCAAGACGTAGAACATTCTCTTTGTTGAAGCCAATGTCGACATTGTTCAGATTGACGAGACTGCGAAGAAAGAGCCCGGCTCCAACCATGAGGACCAGTGAGAACGCGACCTGTGAAATGACGAGCGCTTTGGCGAGCGGATTCTTCCCGCTTGCGCCTTGCGAACCACGGCCAGCCTTCAGCGTGTCCGTGAGTTGGAGGCGGGTAGCGCGAAAGGCAGGGACGGTGCCAAAGATCAACGCGGTCGCGATAGTCACAGCGATTGTGAACAACAGTAGCCGCGTATTAATGGAAACATCGAGAGGTATCGGGTCGAGCCCGCCGGAGACCATGCGTAAGAGAAGGCGATTGGCGACTGACGCCAAGGCGACGCCGAGCGCGCCGCCTGCGAGAGCGAGGAGCAGGCTTTCAGTGATGAGCTGACGGATGAGGCGTGAACGCCGGGCTCCGAGCGCCTGACGGACAGCCAGTTCCCGAGCGCGCGCAGTCGATCGGGCTAGGAGTAGATTGGCGATGTTGGCGCAAGCGATGAGCAGGACAAGCGCTACCACGGCCATGAGGATCTGGAGTGGTTCTGAAAATTGGCGGCGAAGCGACGAGAGGCCCGTGGCCATTGGCGTCAGCGGGACTTTCGTCTTGTCCAGTTTTTGTCGATTTTCCTGATCGAGCCTGGTGCCGGCAAAGCTGATCAGGATTTGACGAAAGAGCAGATTTACATTCGCGGTGGCCTCGGTGATTGAGATTCCAGGCTTGAGACGCGCCATGATCAACAGTGATTCCGAGAAATTGTCTTTATATCCGCCGAAGTTTGGAGGGACCTGTTTGATCATGGAGAGCGGAACCCACATATCCGGCGCTTCGCCGACCTTGATCCCGAAGAATTCGGGCGGGGCAACGCCGACGATGTTATAAGTCGTGGCACCGAGCTTAAGCGTGCGGTTCAGGACATTAGGATCCCGCGCCAGGCTGCGCTTCCACCAAGCGTAGCTGATGACCGCCACAGGGTGATCGCCTTCCGAGTTATCATCCGCATCGTTCAAGGTGCGACCCACGAGTGCCCTTACCCCGAGGGTGCCGAAGTATGTGCCGGAGACGAGCTGGACGTTCATCGGTTCTGATTCGGCTCTTCCCTCGACATAGCCGTGGACGTCATTTGTCATGCTGAACATGGCGGCGGTGTCGGAAAAGACCTGGTTTTCCGCCCGCATTCGACGGTAGAAGGGATAGGAGTACAGCTGCGTCCTGGCGAAATCGTCGGTGATGCCGGATGCGTTTCCTTTCCCCAGCAAAATGAGCTGAGCGGGATCCTTTACGGGTAAGGTGCGCAGCATGACGGCGTCGAGAAGGCTGAAGATGGCGGTATTTGCGCCGATGCCTAGAGCGAGCGAGAGCAGGGCGACAATGGTGAGCGCCGGGCTGCGCAACATGGCGCGGCTGCCGTAAGCGGTATCCTGGAAAAAGCTTTCCAACCACTCCCATCCCCATGCCATATAACTTTCCTCCTTCAATAACGTCTCATTGCCGAATCGGCGCAGCGCTGCATAACGCGCATCCTCTGGCGTCAGTCCGATCCGCATCTGGTCCTCCTCTCTGAGCTCCAGGTGCAGGCGCATCTCTTCCTCGAGGTCCGCATCAAATTGGCGGCGTCGAATCAGCATGCAAAGCCGCCTTCCGAGTTCTCTCAGCCAATCCATGAATTGGTCCTCTCAAGCTGTCTGAAGCACGCGGGTAATGGCCCCGATCACCCGCTCAAACTGCGACAATTCCGTTTCCAATTGTTTGCGGCCCGCTGCGGTGAGCTGGTAATACCGCGCTCGGCGGTTCCCAGCCGTTGTTCCCCACTTGGCTTTCACCCAGCCTTTGATCAACATCCGCTGAAGAGCCGGGTATAACGACCCTTCTTCCACTTGAAGAACGTCATCCGAGATCTTCTGGATAGAGTCTGCGATCTCATAGCCGTGCATCTCACCGGCACGTGCAAGCGTCTTCAAAATCAAAAGATAAAGAGTTCCGGGCGGAATCTCGTCTCGATGCAAAAGCATGCCTCCTATCCGAAAGCTTATTGCCATAGTTAGACTATGGCAGAATCAACCGGTTAGCGGTTGATGTCAAGAAAATAGGGAATTTTCTCACTCAGAAAACAACTGGGAACTGTCCAGAAGCGGGGTGATAAGTGCGAATCAAGGGTTCCGGGAGCTTTCTCGTCTATCCGGAAGCCATTACAACTTTGCCCGGAGCATGCTGATTACGTCGTCGGAGGTGATTACGCCAGTCAGTTTGTTGTGTTCATCGACTACGGGCATCATCAGGAGGTTGTATTTGTCGAACAATTCCGCGACTTCATTCTCGCCGAGGCCTTCCTGACTTCGGATGAGCGGTTCCTGGGTTAGCGACAGCATGGGAGTAGCTGGCTCCGCGAGGACGATTTTGGCCAGAGGCACGGCTCCCACCAGGGTTCCGTGGGAGTCGACGAGGTAGATGGTGCTGACGGCTTCTACTCCGCCCTCGAAATGGCGCATGGAATCGACTGCGTTCTGGACGGTGGCAGCGACCGGCAGCGCCAGGAACTCGGTGGTCATGCGGCCGGCGGCGGTTTCTTCGCCGTGTTCGAGGAGTTCGACGACTTCCTGGCGTTCTTCGGGCTCCATCTGCACCAGGATTTGTTCGGTGCGATCTTCCGACAGGTCGCCGAGCAGGTCGGCGGCGAGGTCGGGGCGCATTTCCTCGACGATGTCGGCGGCTCGTCCGGAATCGAGCGACTCGACGATCGACTTCTGAACTTTTGGCTCGAGTTCCTCGAGGGCTTCGGCGGCGACGTTCTCATCCAGCGTCTGGAAAACTGCCTGGCGCTCATCGGGAGCGAGATCTTCCACGATGTCGGCAATGTCGGCGGGATGGAGTTTGGCGAGGCCGTCGTGCGAGATTTTCAACTTCACGCGGCGCGCCGGATCAGTCTCGATGAGATCGACAAAGTTCCAGGGAATAGTGCGGGGAGGAATTTTGCCCAGCAAGGCATGCAGAGCGGCCCGCGGAGCGACTCCGCGCAGCAAGCGACGGACTGCGCCGCGTGCGCCGACGTCGACAGAAATTACCCGCAGGACGGCGCGTGTGGATTCGTTCGGCGCCAGCGATTTCGGCGGATCCACAACCAGGTCGACGTCATTGACGCGGACCACCTTGCGCCCGTTGATGTCGATGACCTGCTGATCGAGGAGATCACGCTCCAGCAGGAACAAGCCTTCCGCGCCGTTGGCGGCTGCCCAGTCTGCGGAATTGGTGGCGCTGCGCACTCCGCCATTGATGCCGGATACGGCCGCCAGCGGGAGCACGCGATTGCCCGACTTGGTTTTCACGATGAACGACGCGATTCGGGAACGATCCTCTTGCGGGGCTAGCGTAACTTCGCGCACACGTCCGCTTGCCGTGCCAGACGGGTCATACACCGTGGCGCCCAAGAGCTCGCTGAGGGCTAGCGTGTTCATCTCGGTAGAGAATACTCAAGTCGCGGAGGAAGCGGAAGTGGGAAAGCAGTGGACAGGGGGCAGGGTGCAGGGTGCAGGGGTCAGTAGACTTCGTGTCCGGAACTACTTGGTGGGTCGGCCCGTATAATGAATTGAGTGCGAGCTATTTTCGATATCTTCGGGCAGACGCTGCGGACGCTGTGGTCGCATAAGCTGCGCTCGTTTCTGACTATGTTTGGGATTGCCTGGGGCGTGGGGTCGCTGCTGCTGCTGGTGGGGCTGGGTGAGGGCTTTCGTTCGGGGAACCGCAAGCAATTCGATTCGCTGGGCGAGAATGTGATGTTTATCTGGTCGGGCCGGGCTCCGGTCGTACAGGGAAGTTTTACCGCGCTGCGGCAGTATTACCTGACTTATCGCGACTACGAGGACATTCTGCGCGAATGCCCTAGCGTGGCGGCGGCTGCGCCCGTGATCCGGCGCAACGACATCCGCGCGGTGAGCGATTTCTTCCAGTCCAGCGGGCAGATCATGGGAGTTCCGGCGATGTTCAGCCAGATTCGTTACTTACCCATGCACGAAGGGCGCTGGTTGAACAGCATGGACGATCAGCAAGTGCGTCCGGTGATCGTGCTGGGCGATGAGGCGCGGCGGACGATGTTCCTGGGACGTCCGGCGGTCGGCGCCACCATTCTGCTCAACGGCATCCGCTTTGAGGTGATTGGCACACTCGCGCGCATCGGCCATGGCGATAACATGAACCAGAATCTGCAGAGCTATGTGCCGTTCAGCGTGATGCACGAATATTTTCGTCCCACGAATGTCGGCATCGCTCCGGATGTGATTTCGTTCATCAACTACCAGCCGAGGTCTCGCGCGCTGCACGAAAGCGCGCAGCTGGAGGTGCACAAGATCATCGCGCGGAATCATGGGTTCGATCCCAGCAATCTCGACTCTTTTGACGAGTGGGACACGATCAAGACGGTCGACCAGATCGGAAAGATATTCGACGCCATGAACATGTTCCTGGGCAGCGTGGGACTGATCACGCTGGCGCTGGGGGCGATTGGCATCATCAACATCATGCTGGTGGCGGTGGCGGACCGCACGCGCGAAATTGGATTGCGCAAGGCGATCGGAGCGACCAACAACAGCATCATGTTCCAGTTTTTTGTGGAGGGCGCGTTTCTGACGCTGGTGAGCGGAGGACTGGGCATTGCCGGCGCGGCGGGACTGATGGCGCTGCTTTCGGGAGTGGACCTCGGGCAGGGATTTGATCCTCCTAAGCTGGTGGTGTCCACGGCTGTGCTGGCGGTGGTGTCGTTGGGCATTGCGGGAATTGTGGCGGGACTCTATCCCGCGCGCCGGGCTGCGCTGCTGGAGCCGGTGGAGGCGCTGCGCAAGGAATAATATGCATAACCCTCTGGATGTCCCGGACAAAGCGACGGACAGGAGTGTCCCTCCTACACAGACCGACGATGTAGCAATGCAGACCGAATCGGCTGATACGCGGCACGATTCGGAGACACATTCGGCGGCGAACCGCCGAAGACGCTTCGAACTGCCGGCGTTCGCTGCCTACGGCGACCTGCTTACGCAGGCTTATTCGGCGATGCGCCATGACCTGCGCAAGACGTTGCTTACGATGGCGGGGATGGCCTGGGGCATCGCTACGGTGGTGCTTCTGTTGGCCTATGGCAACGGCTTTGCGCACGCAATCGAGGCTATTTTTGAAAGCTTCGGCGCTACGGCGGTGGGTGTTTTTCCGGGCCGCACTTCGCAGCAGGCGGGCGGAAACAAGGCGGGAATGCCCATCCGCTTTACCAGCGATGATGTCGAACTTCTGCTGAATAACATTCCGCTGGCGAAGCACGTGGTGCGCATGGGGCAGAAGGATTCGACGGTGCAGAACGACAACCGCTCGTTTACGTTTCCTGTGATGGGGCTCGATCCGTCGATCCAGCAAATCTGGAACCTGGATATCGAGGAAGGGCGTTTTCTAAATGACGCGGACAACATGCAACACGGCCTATATGCCGTGCTTGCTTCCGAAGCGCGGGACAAGCTTTTTTCCGGGATGCCCGCGGTCGGACAGTCCATTCGCATCGATGGAGTGACGTTCGAAGTAATTGGAGTTGGCAAAGCGAGAATGCAGGAAAGCGACAGCGACGACAACCGCGCCGTCTACATTCCTTACAACTCCCTGGATGTGCTCAAGGATAACCACTACATCGATGGCATGTGGCTGGATTCCGCGGGGCTGGATCACGACAAGATGGCGAAAACGATTCGTGATTCGCTGGCCGCGGCGCACGGCTTCAAGCCGGACGATCCGCGCGCCGTTTTTGTATTCGATGCGCAGAAGCAGCTTTCTCAGTTCAGCATTATCTCGACCGCGCTGAAGGTTCTGCTGGCATTCATCGGGACGGTGACGCTGGGGATTGGCGGCGTGGGCCTGATGAACATTATGCTGGTGTCGGTGACGCAGCGCACTCGCGAGATCGGCGTGGAGAAAGCGCTGGGGGCGCGGCGGCACGACATTCTGTTTCAATTTCTTTCCGAGGCCATGGTGATTACTGCCGCTGGCGGCGTTCTTGGAATCGCTCTGTCTTACGCTGTTTCGTTAGCCGCGGGGCGCCTCACGTTCTACAGCGCGCTGGCGAAGCACGCCGAGGCTGCTGACATTCGGCTGATTGTTTCTCCTGGCATCCTGATTGTGGCTACAGGGATTCTGGCCGTGGTCGGAGTGGTCAGCGGGATGGTGCCGGCGCTGCGCGCGGCGAACCTTGATCCTATTGAAGCGCTGCGGTACGAGTAGGGCACGTGTTGCGCGGGGCGCTGCGCGACGCCTTCTGTCACGGAAAACCCGGTGCTATTCTTTTTCTGATGTCTGATTCCATCCTGAGTCTCGCGGCGCCTCCGGCTGATGCTCGCGTTGTTTACGGGTCTGATCCGAATCAGTTTTTCGATCTGCGGCTGCCGAAAGACGATCTGACCAAAAACGATCGGACCAAGCGCGAGAAGAGATTCAAGAGCGGTTATCCTCTCGTCATCGGCATTCACGGTGGCTACTGGCGCGCCGAGTACAACCTAGATCATCTCGGCCACCTCTGCGCGGCGTTGACTGCCAAAGGCCTGGCGACTGCGAATCTGGAATACCGCCGCGTGGGCAACGAAGGCGGAGCATGGCCGAACACCTTCGCTGATATTCGCGGCGCCTACAACTTTCTACTGCAACACGCGAGCGAGCATGATCTTGACTCGCAGAAATTTCTCATCATCGGCCATTCCGCCGGCGGGCAGCTCGCGCTCTGTCTGGCGGGGCATGAACCGGGCGTGACGCGGGTCGTATCACTGGCGGGCGTCGTCGATCTGCAGCGGGCCTACCAGCTGCACCTTAGCAATGATGCTGTTGTGGAGTTCCTGCGCGGGACGCCGAGCCAGGTTCCGGACCACTACCGCGAAGCGGATCCCATGCAGCTTGCGATTCCGCGGGCCCGCCAGTGGATGATTCACGGCTCGGCGGACGATATTGTCCCGCCTGCGTTCAGCCGCGATTACGTTGCTGCCAAACAAAAGCGTGCCGGCCGAGAAAAAGAGGACGCCCACTTGCTGGAGATTCCGCTGGCCGATCATTTCGACTTGATTGACCCGCGAACGCCGGCATGGAAACAGGTCGCACCAGCCGTTCTCGACCTCGTGAATCCCTTATAATCGTCCGTCTATTATCGTCCGTCCATATCGTCCGTTACCCCAGGGAGAATCCCTTGCCTTTTGACGACCTTCGCCAGTGGATCGCCGCGCTCGACCGCGCCGGCGAACTGAAGCGCGTAAAAACCGAAGTCGATCCCATACTGGAGATCGCTGAAATCACGGATCGCGTCTCGAAAGGACTCGATGCCAAAGGCGTCCCCGGCGGCCCGGCGATTCTTTTCGAAAACATCAAGAGCCATCGTGGAGCCAGAGTTCTGATCAACCAGTTCGGCTCCGAAGCCCGCATGAAGTTGGCTCTCGGCGTCTCGTCTCTCGACGAAATCGCTGACCGCATTCGCGTCTTCATGGACGTGAAATCTCCGCAGGGCATCCTGGACAAAATCAAAATGCTTCCCATGCTGGCCGAGATGGGGAAGTTTTTCCCCAAGATTGTTGCCACCGGTCCCTGCAAAGAAGTGATCCAGCGCGAGAAATTTTCTTTGCTCGATTTTCCAATTTTGCGGTGCTGGCCGCAGGACGCTGGACGCTTCATCACTTTGCCGTGCGTCACGACGCGCGATCCCAAGTCCGGCAAGCGCAACCTGGGCATGTACCGCATGCAGGTCTACGACGAGCGCACAACGGGGATGCATTGGCAGCGCCAGAAAATCGGAGCCGAACATTACCGCGAGGCCCTGCGCCGCGCCGCGAACAGAAGCGGAGACGGTGCAGCCGCGTCCCGCGCCGCAGTGGACATCATGGCCCGCAGTTCGGGCGGCTCGGTGCTGGCTGAGGGCGGCCGCCCGTCCGGAAAAATGGAAGTCGCTATTGCCATTGGGACCGACCCTGCAGTTACTTTTTCGGCGATCGTTCCGGCACCCCCCGATGTCGAGGAATATCTGATCGCGGGCTTTCTGCGCGGAGCCCCGGTCGAACTCGTCAAGTGTGAAACGGTCGATCTCGAAGTGCCCGCCGCCAGCGAGATCGTGCTCGAAGGCCACGTCCATCTCGACGAACTCCGCACCGAAGGCCCGTTCGGCGACCACACTGGCTTCTACTCGCTGGAAGATCTTTATCCTGTGTTTCATCTCAGCTGCGTCACGCACCGCAAAGATCCCATCTATGCCACGACGATCGTGGGCAAACCGCCGCAAGAAGATGCGTACATGGGCAAGGCGGTCGAGCGAATTTTCCTGCCGCTGATGAAACTGACCATCCCCGAACTGGTCGACATCAACCTGCCTATCGAGGGCGTGTTTCACAACCTGATGATCGTGTCGATCCGGAAGTCGTATCCGGGACAGGCGCGCAAAGTGATGAACGCGATCTGGTCGCTCGGCCAGGCCATGTTTACGAAATGTGTCATCGTGGTCGACGAAGACGTCGACGTGCAGAATCTCGCCGACGTGACGCTCAAGGTGTTGAACCACATCGATCCCGAGCGCGACATTCAATTCATGCTCGGCCCGGTCGACTCGCTCGACCACGCTTCGCGCCTGCCGAATTACGGATCGAAAATGGGTATCGACGCCACCCGCAAGTGGGCGGGCGAAGGCTTCACGCGTCCGTGGCCGGATGAGATTGTGATGGACGCAAAGACCAGGGCGCTCGTGGATGGCAAGTGGAGGGATCTGGCTACGGAGTTGGGGATTAAGTAGCGCGACAAATTCAGGGCAGGTTCTTGGCGGCTGGGATGAAAACCTCACGGGCGAGGCACCAGTGGCCACACGAGCTGTGCTGGCGCAGGGTTATGGTTTCTGCTCGTACCCGCGGCATTGCAGCACCGGCAGGCGAGGGTATTTCGGGAAACCCGGATCGCTGGCTGAGCGCTCACACAAGTAGAACGTCGAACGGCGGTCCGACTCCAGGAGTCGCATGAACCGGCAGTCCGCGCACAGTCCGATTCGACTGCGGCTACTCCCCTGATTCTTGACTGTATTGTCGTTTTCTGTGGACATGCTGCATCCTCGAATGCCGTGAAACGGTACGGCGACTGTGCCTTTCGGTATACTAATCGCGTATGCCAGTCTTGAAGAACATTGCAGCGATCGCGAAGGGCATGAGCATCACGTTCATGGAGATGTTCCAGCCGACGACTGTGGAGAATTATCCCGACGGCAAAGGTCCGCTCAAGGGCGCGCGCTTTGAGGCGCGGTTCCGCGGAGCTCACGTGTTGCAGCGGGACGAAAACGGACTGGAAAAGTGTGTGGCCTGTTTTTTATGCGCCGCAGCTTGCCCTTCCAACTGCATCTACATCGAAGCCGCTGAAAATACCGCCGAACGCCGCGTCAGTGGCGCGGAACGCTATGCCAAGGTTTACAACATCGACTACAACCGCTGCATTTTTTGTGGTTATTGCGTAGAGGCCTGCCCGACCGATGCGATTACTCACGGGCACGGGTTTGAGCTGGCCAGCTTCAATGCCAGCAATCTGGTTTACCGCAAGGAGCAAATGCTGGCTCCCCGGCCGGCACACATGGGTGCCAACGTAGTCTTCAATCAATCCGACGTGGATGGTGGCGCGCCCGCGCAGTTTGTGGCGGGGAGTTAAGGCTTCGAGAGAGTTGACGTTCTAGAGAGGAATCGACACGCCGGCCTAATGGGCTGGCGTTTTTGCTTTGCCGGGGACGAAATTTGGCTGCGCATTGACAAAAACACTGCGAGATTTACCGCAGCACCGGCGCGAAAGGGATCCTTCGACTACGCATGATCCGCTTTTGGCGGATCATGCTTCGCTCAGGATGACAGTACTCTTATGACAATACTTTAGACGACATTACTTTTGATGTTAATACTTTTAAGATAAAGCGCTGTCCGGCAAATTACGCGTTCCTATAATCCCGCGCACCTGCACAGCGGACTGGCCTCCGACGCGCGGTGGGCATTTCCCCCTACTTCATGATTTTACAAATCGCAGACATAGTTTTGACAAATAGGCGCAAGTGGTCGGGCATCCTAACTCGCAGGTCCGGACTTGAGCGGTCGCATCCCGGCGCCGCTGAATCGGATCGCAGTCTTCACGCCCTCTATCGGGGGAATGAGGGAAAATGGGCGCTCGTACCGCAGGGGGTGCGAGCGCCCGTTTTACGTTTCGGCATTCGTCCATCGTAAATTAGTCATCTTCGGGCGGGTGCTCGCTTCGTCACTGCCTCACGAGCGTCCGGGGAATCCCCTCCCGGCTCAACTGTTACAATCCGTGGTACCAAACAGGACAGCGATTTCTTCTTTTGCCCAGCGGCGCGCAGCGTCGCGGGGCGGAAGTGACGATGAAAACGTCCTGCAGGAACCCAGACCAGCGCCATGAAATGTCCTTTTTGCGGATTTGCCAATGACAAGGTCGTAGACTCGCGCGAAAGCAAAGAGGCGGAGTCGATCCGGCGGCGGCGCGAATGCCTGAAGTGCGGCAAGCGCTTCACGACTTACGAGCGCATCGACGAAATTCCTTATATGGTGGTGAAGAAAGACGGGCGGCGGGAGAAATTCGACCGGCAAAAAGTTTTGAATGGACTGCTTCGGGCGTGCGAGAAGCGGCCCGTGCCCATCAGCAAACTGGAGCAGATTGTCAACGAGGCCGAATCGTTCGTGATCGAATCGGCTGAGCGCGAACGCAAGACCAGTGAACTGGGCGAACTGATCATGAATCGATTGCGGCGCTACGACAAAGTGGCTTACGTGCGCTTCGCTTCGGTCTACCTGGATTTCAAAGATGTGAAGGAATTCATGAATGAGTTGAAGGATCTGGTTAAGACGAAAGATGTGGCAGAGGCTAGCAAGAAGGTCATCGGAAAGGTTTAGGCTCGCGGGACAGAATTACAGAATTATGGTCAGAGCTACGTATAAGGGTACGAATAAGGATCGCACTCATGAGTCATAAAGTAACTTTGATCCCCGGCGACGGCATCGGCCCCGAAGTGAGCAAGGCCACCGTCCGAATCCTGGAAGCGACTGGGGTGAAGTTCGAATGGGAAACTTTCGCGGTTGGGGCGGAGGCCTACGAGAAATCCGGCGAATACATTCCCAAAGAAGTCATCGAGTCGATCGAGCGCACGCACGTGGGCCTGAAGGGACCGGTGACCACGCCGGTGGGCGGCGGCTTTTCCAGCATCAACGTTGCGCTGCGCCAGAAGTTTGAGCTGTATGCCAACTTCCGTCCGATACGAAATCTGCCGCACATTCCCACGCGCTATCCCGATGTGGATCTCATTATCGTGCGCGAGAATACCGAGAGCTTGTACTCCGGGCTGGAGCACGAGGTGGTGCCCGGGGTGGTGGAGAGTCTGAAGATCATCACCGAGAAAGCGTCCACGCGCATTGCTCGTTTCGCGTTTGAATATGCGCGCAAGAATCAGCGCAAGAAGATTCATGCGATTCACAAAGCCAACATCATGAAGCTGTCGGATGGGCTATTCCTGCGCTGCTGCCGCACTGTGGCCAAGGAATATCCTGAGATCACTTACGGCGAGCACATCGTGGACAACACCTGCATGCAGCTGGTGATGAATCCTTATCAGTACGACATGCTGGTGATGGAAAATTTGTACGGCGACATTATTTCCGACCTGTGCGCGGCGTTTGTCGGCGGCCTGGGATTTGTGCCCAGCGCCAACCTCGGCGATCACTGCGCGATTT
>Ga0209006_10004090_pt1 | contig 13267 bp, 14 predicted proteins | sample JacPin_JW_Ref_O2_FD_188567 | JGI IMG/M metagenome (GOLD analysis project Ga0209006, IMG submission 188567) | Forest soil microbial communities from Algoma, Ontario, Canada - Jack Pine, Ontario site 1_JW_Ref_O2 (SPAdes) (version 2) | ecosystem: Environmental > Terrestrial > Soil > Boreal... | reverse complement strand
CGCCGTTTTCGCCGATGGAAAGGTAGTCCAGCACTTTCTGAATTTCGCCATTGCGCACAACGCGCCGCAGGCCTACGCTGCCCGCATTCTGGCAGGGCACCATGACTTTGAGGCTGCTGGCCTTGATGTTCAGAAGATAGAACCGCTCGACGTTCGCGCCTACCGACCGGCTGCCCACCTGTTCAATCACACCAACACCGTGATTGGGATAGACGACCTTGTCGCCGATGTGGAAATTCAAGTCCGTACCACTCATATTTGACCGCCAGGAAGGTTAGGGTCGCGGGGAGAAGCGTTTGCTACTACTTTGTTGATGCTACTCCCAAAGCGGGACGAAAGCAAGACAGTTGGGTGTGCTCCGCCCGGCCTCGAAATTGATCGTAACCTATTGATAAAAATGATTTTGTACTATGTTGAGGGGATTGCCGGCGGAGCAGTCAATTCGAGGTAAGGCGATTTCCCGGCCCCTACTTCTCCTCGAGCCTACTCGTCGATGTTCTCGATGCCTCCGCTTGTAATTAAATGAAAAATAGGGACTTTTGTGAGTTGGCGATCGATCAGCGCTGGGAGGTATCGCGAAGCCCTATAATCTGCGGGTGGCCCTTGACCCAGGAGCGCGCGTTCTTGGACTGGACGTAGGCTCCCGCCGAATCGGAGTCGCGGTGTCCGATCCCCTGGGCATCACCGCGCAAGGCCTCGAAACACTTCAGCGCCGGAACAAGCGGCACGATTTTGGCTATCTCGAGCGAGTTATCAAGCAATACAAGATCAAAGAGATCGTGGTGGGCCTGCCGCTGCGCATGAGCGGAGCCGAGGGCATCCAGGCCGAGAAAATGCAGGGTTTCGCAGAGGAACTCCGCAAGCGCTTTCGCCTGCCGGTCCACCTGTGGGATGAACGCCTGACCTCCGCCGAGGCCAACCGCTTGCTGCGCGAAACTGACCTCTCGATCGAGAAGCGCGGCCAGGCTGTGGATCGTATGGCGGCGATTTTGATTCTCCAGGGATGGATGGAGAGCCGCGGCGTTTGAGTGCGATCTGTACGATTGCGGCCAGCGGAGGCGCTGGCCGCGAGTTGCAGAGATCCTTCGTGGGGAGTTCTCGCCGAAGTCGAGGACTCCGCTGCCTCAGGATGACAAGGGTTAGTGTCCGCGCACGGCTTTTCGGTATGCTTCTACATTCTTGTTGTGCTCTTCGATTGTGCGGGCGAAGCGGTGGTGGCCCTGGGCGTCGGCGACGAAGTAGTAGTAGTCGCTTTGCGAGGGGTGCATGGCGGCTTCGAGGGCGCTGCGTCCGGGATTGGCGATGGGGCCGGGAGGCAGGCCCGAATGGCGATATGTGTTATACGGCGAACTGAACGACATGTCGGCGTGGTGCAGCGCACCTTGATAGGTTCCTGCGAGAAGCTCGGCATAGATAATGCTGGGGTCGGCGTCGAGTGCAATGCTCTTTTCCAGACGGTTATAGTAGATGCTCGCCACCAGCGGGCGCTCTTCCGGCACAGACGTCTCTTTCTCGACGATTGAAGCCATGGTAACGACCTCGTGCGGAGAACGCGAAGAGGCGACGTCTTCCGCGATCCCCGTCTGGGGATTCGAAGTCGTTCCAGTCTGAGTCATTCCAACCTGAACCAGTCCAATCTGGCGAGCGACTTCGCGGAACTGCCGAACCATTGCCGCGGCCATTTCCTGCATCGTCATCATGCGGGAGAACTGATAGGTGTCAGGAAAAAGATAACCTTCGAGCGAGTGCGCTCCTGGATCGATGTCCGCGATGAGACGTGTGTCGGACTGCGCGGTTTTCACGAAATCTTCCGCGGGGCCGAGTCCCGCGGCTTCGACGGCGCGGGCGATGTCGAACATGGTGAAGCCCTCGGGCACAACCACAGTGTGGAAGTAAACGTCGCCACGGCCGAGGCGCTTGTGAATATTGAAGATGCTGGCCGGTCTTTCAAACAAATATTCGCCGGCTTTGAGCGAGCGCTTGTGGCGGAGATAGTGCCAAAGAATGAAGGCTTCCTCGCTGCGGATGACGCCGGCTTTCTTCAATTCAGCCGCAATGCGATGCGTCGAATAGCCCGGGTGCAGCAGGACGAACGTCTGCGATGGCGGTTCGACGGGAGTCAGCAGAGCCCAGGAGAACCATCCTGCGGCGCCGAAACCCGCGAGCAAAATTAGCCAGATGATCTTGCGCACGATGGTTAGAGTTTAGATGATCCTCGATGCGAGCCGCGCTAACGATGGTGTCGCTGACTTTGGTGCAGGCGGTAGCATCGACTGTGGCTGGGCCCGGCGAGAGGGTCCAGCCCTCCACAAACCGTATCTTATACAGGTTAGGACACTTTCTAAACTGTCCCACATTCCTTTTGCAACCTTTCCAGTGCGATATACTCCAATGAATTGATGCGTTCTCCTATTTTCATCAGCCGTAGTGGGCTCCTTTCGTCGCTGTTGTTGTCGATTGCGATGTTGCCAGTGGCCGGTTGTGTGTTTCGCACGCGTCCCGTCGAAGAGAAGTATTCGACGGCGCCGCTGAAGGACGCGACCCAGCGGGGGCTGATCGACATCATCAACCAACAGGCGCAGACCGTTCATTCGCTCAAAGCGACGGTGGATATCGACACCTCGGTCGGGGGCATCAAGAAGGGCCAGGTCACCGACTACAAGGAAATCCGCGGATATGTGCTGGCGCGGCAGCCTGGGTCGCTGCACATGACGGGACTGATGCCGATTGTGCGCACGACTGCGTTCGACATGGTAAGTGACGGTCAGCGGTTCCAGCTTTGGATACCGTCGAAGAACCGGTTCGTAATCGGCGTAAACCAGATGGCGACGCCGAACACCGACCAGCCCATGGAGAACATCCGGCCGCAGAATATCTACGACGCGCTGCTGATTCCGCCGATCGATTCCGAATCCGAGATCGCGGTGATGGAGAACGGATACGAAACGCTGCACGACGCCAAGGGTCACCCGATTCTGCAGGGAGACTACGAACTGGTGGTCATCCGCAAGACAGACAGCGGCTGGGTGCTATCGCGAAAGATCGTCTTCGGGCGCACTGACCTGAAGCCGCATCAGCAGTACATCTACGATGAGAATTCTAAAGTGGCGACCGAAGCGCGGTACGCCGAATACAAAGACTATGGCAGCGTGAGCTTCCCGTCGCGCATCGAGATCACCCGGCCGCAAGAGGAATACGACATCACGCTGCACCTCCTGAAAGTCGACATGAACAAGCAGTTGACGGATGATCAGTTTGTCCTGGAGCAGCCGGCGGGTGCGGAGGTGGTGCACCTGGATCGTCCGCAGTCGAGCCTGGTCGCGCCGGTGGGGATGAAGCGGCGGTAGGCCGCGGCTAAAGCCGACAACTGTTAGAACGCAGTTGCGGTATGCCTGAAGGCATACCCTGATACGGATCTTTTCTGGTACGGATCTTTTCTGATACGGATCTTCTCTCGTACTGTTTGGTGCGGGATCACAGAACTCTCGGGATCGATCACGGAATTCAATTTTCCATGATGAACAAATCATGATGAACAAAATGGTTGTCGCTAACCTGGTGCATCGGCCCACGCGATCGCTGATCACCATGAGCGCGATCGCGCTCGAAATCACCATGATCCTTCTGGTTGTAGCGCTGTTCTACGGCCTGCTCAACGGATCGAAAGAGAGCCAGCTCGGCGTGAATGCGGATTTGATGGTGATGCCACCGGGATCGTCATCTTTGATAGGAATGACGGGCGCACCGATTTCAGTCAAGGTGGGAAATGTTCTGCGCAAGGTGCCGCACGTCACGGCGGCGGTTCCGGTGATCTGGTGGTTCAGTCAAAAGCCGCTGGAGATCGTCTACGGCATTGACCTGGCGAGTTACGACACGTTGCCTCCGGCCTTTCGGTATCTCTCGGGTGGCCCGTTCCAGGGCCCGTACGACGTGATCGTCGACGATTTCTTTTCCGGGATGAATCACAAGAAAGTCGGCGACTCGATCGAAATCCTCGCTCACCAGTTCCGCATTTGCGGCATCGTTCCACACGGCAAAGGCGGGCGCAAGTTTCTGCCGCTGGCGACGATGCAGGATTTGTTGGACGCTGACGGCAGAACCTCTGTCTTTTACGTCAAGCTGGATGATCCCGCGAACACTGAGGCGGTGGATGCCGCGATCCAGCAGGTTCCAGGCATGGAGAAATATGCGGTGCGCTCCATGAAGGAATATCTGTCAATGATGACGCCGGACAATCTTCCGGGCTTCGATCTTGCCATCAAGATCGTGATCGGCGTGGCTGTGGTGGTCGGGTTCCTCGTCATTTTTCAGTCGATGTACACGGCTGTGATGGAGCGCACTCGCGAAATCGGCATTTTGAAATCGCTGGGCGCGTCGAAGTTGTACATCGTGAATGTCGTGCTGCGGGAAACGATGTTGTTAGCCGCCGTCGGTATTGTTGCCGGGATTCTAATCAGTTTGCTGACGCGGCGTGTGATCATGTTCGAGCGGCCTGTGCTGCGGTTGTTCTGGAGCTATGCATGGGTTGCGCGGGCGAGCATGATTGCGCTTGCCGGAGCGCTGGCGGGAGCTTTGTATCCGGCGTTCAAGGCGGCACAACGGGATCCGATTGATGCGCTGGCTTACGAATGAGTCTTCGCCCTTCGATAATAATTTCAATAGCGTCAAAAGCTTTTAACCGCAAAGATCGCCAAGAACATTCGCAAAGTACGCAAAGAAAACCAAGGATCTTCTTCGCGAGCTTCGCGGATTTTCTTTGCGATCTTTGCGATTAAAGGTGTTTCACGGTTTGCCGATGCTGGGCAGGGTCGGAGCGCAGTCTGGCGCGTTTGAGCATGCGCCGCAGGCTGCGCTAAAGACCTGGCGGGAGGAGTGCCCGCTCCAGACAATCGGGGAATGCAGCACGGGCGCCGGAAGCTCGGTTCCGGCGCCCGTGCTTTGAGAATCACTCGAAAATTCCGACAGCCGAGAAAACAAACTACGAGTTCCCCAGGTAATTCACGTGAACATACGTGCCCAGTCTCACGTTGTAGGCGAGATACCAGCCATCGTGGTCGGGGTCTTCGTAGATTACAACGTCGTCGCTATCCCAGAGCCAGTCATTGCAGAAGGCCAGATCGAATGGAGCAACGCCGAAGTAGAAGCCGCCAAACCAGAAGCGGCCGGGACCGCCTCCTGCAAGGTGCCAGACATGGCCGCGGCCGAAGCCTCCGGTGAAGTGGCCGTGTTCCCAGGGATGGTCGAGGTGAAAGCGTGCATCGTCGCGTCCGGCCTCGTGCCCAACCCATTCTCCGTTATGGTGGACGTGCGGGGCTGAGGGATGGCCATCTTCGCCGCGAGCAGGGGCCTGACGCGGAGTGCCGCGCGAAGGAGGCGGGCCGTGCTTGGGAATGTATCCGCCACCTACGGCGTGACCGCCGTGGGAGGCATGTTGCGCCGATGCGGAGAGTGAAAGGATCACGGACAGAGCCAGAAATCCAACGAGTGGTCGTATCATTGAGACCTCCGCATTTACGTTACCACCAGCCTGATGCGAGTAACAGAGCGTTGACAATTCTTTGCAGGCTACGGTATCGTAAAGACTTTGGTGGTCGTGTGGTTGCCCGCCTGATGGTCTTGGCGTCCTCGCCGGGGAATCAACGAGCGGTCTTCTTTCGCAGTTTTTTCAATCTGGGAGAGTTTCCGATGTCAACCTATTTCCCTAAAGAGGGGGAAATTGTGCGCAAGTGGTACGTCGTGGATGCGGACGGGCAGGTGCTCGGGCGCCTGGCGTCACAAGTGGCGCGCATCCTCATGGGCAAAGAGAATCCGCAGTACACGCCGTTTCTAGATACTGGCGATCATGTCATCGTGATCAACGCGGAGAAGATTCACACCACCGGCTTCAAGGCTGAGTCGAAGGTGTATCAGCATTACACGGGATATCCCGGGGGCCTGCGGACCGAAGAGTTCAAGAAGCGCATGGTGCGCAAGCCGGAAGCGGTGATCGAAGCCGCGGTGAAGCGGATGCTGCCGAAGAATAAGCTGGCGACGCACATGCTTTCGAAGCTGAATGTGTATAAGGGCGACAAGCATCCGCATGAGGCGCAGAAGCCGCAGGATTTGAAACTGGAAGTGCGTGAGTACAAGCCGCGCAAGGTTGCGGTTTCATAACGCGGCTTACGTTGAGTCCGAGATCCTTCGTCGACAGAAGGCAGTCGCCTCAGGATGACAAGTTTTGAGATCGAAAAGGCGCGGCTTCTGGTTCTCGCTAGAAGCTAGCAGCTAGGAGCTAGAAGCTACATGGCAGAGTTAGTTCAATACTACGGAACGGGACGCCGCAAGAGGGCGATTGCCCGCGTTTATTTGCGTCCGGGCAACGGCGACTTCAAGGTCAACGGACGCGCGTTTGAGGAATATTTCGTGACTCCGGCGCAGCGCTCGGCGGCGAAGGCTCCGCTGGCCTCATCGGATACGGCGGCCACATTCAACGTCATTGCTAATGTATTGGGCGGCGGCGTGCGCGGGCAGGCCGATGCGGTGAAGCTTGGAATCGCCCGCGCGCTGATGTTGTTCAACGCCGAACTGCGCAAGAAGTTGAAGGCTGAGGGTATGGTCAGCCGGGACTCGCGCGGCAAAGAGCGCAAGAAATACGGGCAGAAGGGCGCGCGTAAGCGCTTCCAGTTCAGCAAGCGGTAGTTTGCTGGAACGACGCGATTGTGGGGCTAGCGAGGACAGCAGGTTCCTCGCTGCGCTCGGAATGACAAAGTCTTTTTTGTTTTAGCTGAGAGCTGTTTTTAGGTGTTCAATTCTTCCCGTGCCTCGCGTGCGGGGCGGGAATGGCAATCCGGAGCGGCAGGCTGGCGCGATGGATGCAGACTAACGAGGAGGTTCATTGGCTACTATTACCATGAAGGAGTTGCTCGAAGCGGGCGTTCACTTCGGGCATCAGACCAAGCGCTGGAATCCCAGGATGAAGGAGTTCATCTTCGGAGAGCGCAACGGGATCTACATCATCGATTTGCAAAAGACGCTGAAGATGTTCAAAGAGGCGTCGAAGTTTGTGCAGGATCTGGCGTCCGACGGCAAGATTGTGCTTTTTGTGGGCACAAAGCGCCAGGCGCAGGATGCCATCGCCGAAGAAGCCACCAAGTGCGGCGGCTACTACATCAACCAGCGCTGGCTGGGCGGGTTGCTCACCAACTGGGTCACGGTGCAGAAGTCGGTGAAGCGCCTGAAGGAACTCGACGAGATGGCCACCGATGGCCGCTACGAGCTGCTGCCGAAGAAAGAAGTTATCAAGCTCGAACGTGAGCGCAAGCATCTGCAGGCGAACCTGGCGGGCATCAAAAATATGAGCCGGCTGCCGGATGCGATCTTTGTGATCGATTCGAATAAAGAGCAGATCGCGGTGCGCGAGGCGCGCAAACTGGGCATTCCAGTGGTCGCTGTCGTGGATACGAATTGCGATCCCAGCGAAGTGGACTATGTGATCCCGGGCAACGACGATGCGCTGCGGGCGATCCGGCTGTTTACCTCGAAGATTTCGGAGTCGATTGCCGAGGGTGCGCAGTTGATGACCGATAAGCAAGTCGCCGATATGCAGGCTGCGAGCGATGCGGCGCAGGCGGCTCAGGCGGCCGTGGTTGAGTATCCGCCGGAAGAAGCCGGCGCGATCGATGCTTCGGAAGACATCAGCATGGAAGAGGTGCTGGGCGCTGGGACGCACAAGAAGCCGGTGGCCAATCAAGAGGCCGAAGTGCCGAAGGTGGCTGAGAGTCAGACGGTCTAGGGACGGTCGTTGGTCGTCAGTCGTTGGTCGTTGGCGAAGACAAGACGGCGTTAGAAATTGGACCCGCGCGGGTCGTCTGGCGCGGGTCAAAGTTTGTTAAGAGCGAGTTTCCGGCTTCAGGTTTCTAGTTTCGGGTAGCCTGAGCCCAGGACAACATTCCTAACCACTCGAAACTAGAAACCAGAAACTGGAAACTGATTTATGGGAACTACTACTGTGAACATTTCAGCGACGCAAGTGAAGGATCTCCGGGAGAAGACCGGGGCCCCGATGATGGATTGCAAGCAGGCCTTGACGGAAGCCAAAGGCGACATGGAGCAGGCGGTCGTGATCCTGCGCAAGAAGGGCGTTTCGGTGGCGGCCAAGAAGTCGACGCGCGTAACCAGCGAGGGCGCGGTGGCCCAATACATTCACGCGGGCGGCAAGATTGGTGTGCTCGTCGAAGTGAATTGCGAAAGCGACTTCGTGGCGCGTACGGAGGACTTCAAGGAGTTGGTACACGACATCGCGATGCACATTGCGGCCAGCGATCCGAAGTACGTCCGCAAGGAAGACGTTACGGCGGCGGACTTTGCGCGCGAGAAGGAAATTTTCCTCGCACAGGCGATCGCCAGCGGCAAGCCGGCGAACATCGCAGAGAAGATGGTCACCGGGAAGATGGAGAAATTCTACGAAGAGGTTTGCCTGCTGGAGCAGCCCTTCATCAAGGATCAGACCATCTCGATCTCGCAACTCATTGCCGCGAAGGTCGGCAAACTGGGCGAGAACATCGCGGTGCGGCGCTTCGCGCGTTTCAAAGTAGGCGACGCGGGCGAGACCGTTGCCGTGGCCAAGCCAACGGAGCCGAAGGGCGAGTAATTCAGGGCGCCCTGCGGGGCGCCTTTTTTGGGCACTTTGCGCTGACGTTTGTCGCGGGAGGACTCTTGGAACAAGGATTCGCTCCTAGGCTCAGTCGAGTGGCGGCGGGTGTTTGCTTCATACTATTTCTCGGGGTCCTGAGGTACTTATTCGGTCCTTGGATCTGGCTGGGCGTATTGGGCCCTCCGCTGGTCGTACTGCTCTTCTTAATCGTCTTCCCTCGTAATTCAGCGGCAAAACGAGTGGGCTATTTTGTTGTCAGAGTTCTAGACCCATTGCCCGTGCTCGGGTGGTTGGAGCAGCGTTTCCAGAATCTCGCAAAACAATTAAGACCATGACAACCCCTGCCTTTAAACGCGTTCTGCTCAAGCTTTCCGGTGAGGCGCTGGCAGCGAACCAGGGCTTTGGTGTCGAGACCGCGCGCATTCACCAAGTTGCTGCGGAATTGGCCGACGTACACAAACTGGGCATTCAGCTAGCCATCGTCGTGGGCGGCGGAAACTTCTTTCGCGGCGTCGCCGACCAGGCCAAGGACATGGACCGAGTCTCCGCCGATCACATGGGCATGCTTGCGACTGTGATCAACGCGCTGGCCTTGCAGGATGCACTAGAGAAGCAGAACGTCTACACGCGGGTGCAGACGGCGATTGAGATGAATCAGGTGGCCGAGCCGTTCATCCGGCGGCGGGCGATCCGGCATCTGGAAAAGGGCCGCGTCGTGATTTTTGCAGGGGGCATCGGTAATCCTTATTTTTCGACTGACACCGCCGCTTCGCTGCGCGCCATGGAAATCAAGGCGGACGTGATTCTGAAAGCTACGAAAGTGGACGGCATCTACGACGCCGATCCGATGAAAGTCGACGGGGCCAAGAAGTTCAACCAGATCACCTACATGGACGTATTGCGACTGGGGCTGAAGGTGATGGACTCGACCGCTATCAGCCTTTGCAAAGACAACAATTTGCCGATCATCGTCTTCAATTTGAATCAGCATGGCAACATCCGCCGCGTTGTGCTGGGGGAAAAGATCGGGTCGCTGGTGAGCGTGTAGGGCCTTTGGCTACGGATTCGCGCGGATTCACACGAATCTAAACTTGCTTTGTCCGTGACGATCTGCGGAATGCGTGGCCTGCTTTGAATTCGGTTTATAATTTCCGTTTTGATTTCGCACTGATTCGGAGCTGACCGTTATGGCGCAAGCGACAATGGCGAGCATCGCCGGCCTGAAAGAAACCTACGTTCAACTGAAGACACGCATGGAGAAGGCGGTCGAGGATTTCCGCAAGGCCATGGCGGCGACGCGGACCGGGCGCGCATCGGTGCACATGCTCGATGGCGTGAGCGTGGATTATTACGGCTCGCAGATGCCGCTGAACCAGATCGCGCAAGTGCATGCGCCGGAGCCGCAGTTAATCACGATACAGCCGTTCGATCCTTCGTCGCTGCCTGCGATTGAGAAGGCGATTCGCGGGGGCGACCTGGGTTTGAATCCGATGAACGATGGCAAAATCGTGCGCGTGCCCGTCCCGCCTCTCACGCAGGAGCGCCGTCAGGATATGGTGAAGCATCTGCACAAGGTGCTGGAAGAGCACCGCACCGCGGTTCGTAACATTCGCCGCGACGGTAATGACGCCATCAAGAAGGCGCTCAAAGACAAGAAGATTTCCGAGGACGAGGAAAAACGTTCCCTCGACGAAATTCAGAAGCTCACCGACGACGAGATCAAGAAAATGGAAGAGATGAGCAAGAACAAAGAGAAGGAAGTCTTGGAACTCAAATAGATCGTCGTTCTGCCGAGCCTCGTTTCCTAAGACGCGGATTTGCTCCCGGTTTTGGAGTCCAGCGAGTCATTCCTCATCAGCCACTTGTGCATGCACGAGCATGCTGCCGTCATCGTCCAGACGGTCGCGAAGATCATGACCAGATATACCCAGCTCACCGAAGGATGCGCCTGGATTTGCCCCTGCATTCCTTCAACTCTTCTGGGCATGGGGACGATGAAGTTCAGATATTGGTCGGCCAGACGCATTGCCGGCAAGCCGCCACCGAAACCAGCCGCCGCCACTACAAAAAGAACCAGTGCCGCCCGCCGGCGTTTATGACTGAGAATTGAAGCTACAACGACGCACCCGCCGAGGGCGAGGCACGCTATGACAATCGCCGGTTTCTGCCAGTAAAAGATGAGTGCAGAGGTAGGAATTGTCAGCGCCAGCGCCAACTGCGTCACACGGTCCCGCAAGCCATAACGGATTGCCGTATAGACCAGCACAAACCAGAGCATGTAGAAGAATGTCCAGAACAGATTCATCCACGGGAACTGATGGGAGAGCATCGCGTTAATTCCCATCGACTCGGTCGACTGCAATCCGGAACAAGCCCATGCCCCGAACATGAACGCCGCGATGAAAGCCAACGGCCTGCGCCAGGCGACCGCCATCACGACGCGGGCCAGCGAGAGCCAGAACCACAGGGATCCCTTCCGTGGTTTGAGTTCGAGCAAATCGCCTACGATTGACGCGGCGCGTTTCTCGCCCGTGAACCGGCTTACCATCCATTCGCCAATCGATGGGCTAAGCATGGACACCTCCCAGCAGATCCAGGCCTTTGAGCAAACTCTGGTAAGCGGCCTGTGACTTGATCAAGGCTGCGCGTCCTTCCCTGGTCAAAGCAAAGTAGCGTTTCGCGCGTCCGCCGCGTTGCGGCGTGGCATCGCCCAGCCAGGAACGCACGATTCCTTTTTCTTCCATGCGATCGAGCGTCGTATAGAGCGCTCCCGGAGCCGGCTCACGCCTGGTGCAGGCGGCAATCTCGGAGCGGATAGTTACGCCATAAGCGCTCTCGCCCAGGCGCAGGATCGCCAGCAGGACAACTTGTTCGAATTCCCCGAGGGAGGCCAGCCTCGTCATTACCGCTACAATGTAGTTTATTTCGCCGGAAACGTCAACAAGGCCAAGGCACAGGTTCTTTCGTACAAGTTAGAGGGGAAGCGTCTGATTCATTCTGGCAGGGTTATTGAATGGCGCTGGCGGTATTGGAAAAAACAGTGTTCGCGTTGCTTCCGACCAGGCGTATCGTTCCCACGACCAGTACCAGAATAACGGCGAGCATGACCGCATATTCGGCGATGTCCTGAGCCTCGTCGTCGCGCCACAGTTTGCGAAGAAAGTCCTTCATGTTCGTACCTCCGTTGCCACGGCCCGATTCTACGCTCATGTTCACCGGTCCGACGAATCTTTCCAAAGTCAAGGTCGAAGGTCGGTGAGAGTGTAGAAGTTACCTCAACCCGATCGTTCTGACAAGCTGATTTCATGGGTTTCGGCAGGCTGAAAATCCTCGTTACAGGGGATAGAAGTGCGCAGAGGAAGGCGCTTGGGATTCAGCGCTCTGTGAGATCCGGTTCATGCTGTGCTGTCTGTCCAGAAAGCACCGTATAATCTAACGAGTCATCAAGCAGGTCGTCCATGCTGGGTGTCGGCACGATTGTGCTGACGCGTGTGGCGTATCATTTCCGTGCAGTTCCATGCTGTATGGCCCGGTTAGGATGTCCGGGAGTTGGGCCTTTAGGGCGGAAATTCAGTGGCCAGGGTATAGCGGCCGGTGCATAGTTGGGTGACGTGAAGGCGTTTCTTTCATTTGCCCGGCGCGCGTTCGCCCGCGGCGGCTTCCGCACTGCGTCGGGCGAGGCACTGCTTTACAATGAAGCTCTGATGGAAGCGACGCCGGGACGCGCTGCATCGCGAACGGCGACGGCGTACGGGTTTTTAACCAGCGAGGTGAGATACTGCTAAAGGCGAGACTGGACGGCAAGAATCAGCCCGGAGTGGTCTCGTCCAAACTGAATTGGGCCAAGATGACTCCCGGTTTCTCGAGTATTAACTCTCTTACTTCAGAAAAACTTAGCGACATGGGCAACTCGGGTACGTTTTATTCCGTCTTGGTTGAGGTAGAGTTATCCAAACCAAAAGTCAGTGGCTAGTGGTCGGTGCCGCGAGAATCCGTGCTCGGGATTCTTTTCTGCCACGCGCTCTGGACCAGCACTGAGGACAACCGAAAAGATACGACACTAAGAGTTGCGGTCTGGAGGCATTCCATTGCTCTACCTGTATAATGTCGGTTTTCTTACATTCCAGAGGCTGAGGTCGTAGCGATTCCTTTTCGCTTTCATTCGGAGAATCTTGTTGTGCCCGAGCGCGCATGCGCTCCCGGCACCTCATCGTCGACATCTCCTTTGTTTCAACGGGCTTGGCCGAAGGTGGGGCAACGTGTGCTCCGGATCTGCGGGGTGCTGGCGGCACTTCTACTGGCGACCGGCAGTATGGTCTGGGCGCAGACCGATGTAGTTTCCGAGATCAACGTTACCGGCAACCGCCGCATTCCCATCGATACGATCAAGGCCCGCATCTTTACGAAGCCGGGCGACATTTACGATACAGCAGCGCTGGAGCGCGACTTCAATTCGGTCTGGAATACCGGCTACTTTGAGGACGTCAAGTTCGTTCGGGAACAAACTCCCAAGGGCTGGCGCATTATCGTGCAGGTGAAGGAGAAGCCGACCATCCGCGAAATCCTCTACGTGGGTCACGGCTCGGTTTCTGACAGTGACATACTCGACCGCTTCAAGCAGGACAAAGTCGGTCT
>Ga0209006_10004089_pt1 | contig 13268 bp, 11 predicted proteins | sample JacPin_JW_Ref_O2_FD_188567 | JGI IMG/M metagenome (GOLD analysis project Ga0209006, IMG submission 188567) | Forest soil microbial communities from Algoma, Ontario, Canada - Jack Pine, Ontario site 1_JW_Ref_O2 (SPAdes) (version 2) | ecosystem: Environmental > Terrestrial > Soil > Boreal... | reverse complement strand
TGCCAGTTCCGTCATCGTGAATCTGTCTTTGTCGATGCTCAGATTGCTGATTCTATCGTTCATGGCCGTCATCACCTCCGACTCCGACCTCAACTTCTTTGTGGCTATTAGACTCATCGGCAGCCATACAAGTTGCATGCAATTTGCCTGCCGTGTTTGCCCTAGTATTTTATGTACGTAGGGCAGCTCCCCTTAGATTTCATAAACCCCTGTAATTGTCGGAAGTTGCGGGCGCCTCCGGTTGCCCGCCCCGATCCCCGAAGTGGTCCCTCAAGGTTACTTTTGTCCCGAAACTGACACGTTGTGTCATTTCGGGCGCGGAAACACGTATAGCCCGGTCGTGCCAGGCAACTGCCCAAAGGTTCTTGGGGCTAACTCAGGCGTTCGGCGTGGGGCACGTCGGAGGTTAAGTTTGCGGTTCGATTCGGAGGGTTTTGAGTCGGAGGCTAAGGAGGGTCAGAACTCCACGTCGCGACTCGGGAAGCCAGATCAGGACGTCTCGATGGTCGCCTCATCCACCAGCATGACAGGAATATCGTCCTTCACTGCGTAAACCCGGTGGCACACAGTGCACTTCAAACTCTCCGGGTTCTTCCGATAATCGAGCGCCTGTTTGCAAGCCGGGCAAACGAGTATTTCCAGCAGATCCTTGGCAATCATCCGGAGCATTGTACGACACTCGCCATAAGCTGCGCGAAAAGGCGATTCACCACGGAGACACTGAGGCACGGAGAAAAACTAAAAACCAGGACGCCAGGAGGCCAAGAACGGCGATCCGCCGGAATCGCCATGCCGATTTTGTTTTTCTCCGTGCCTCCGTGTCTCCGTGGTGAGCGCACTCGGTGTAAGATTTTCTAGCCGAAGCTCGAAGCTCGAAGCCGAAAGCTGAAGCCCGGAGCCCGCATGCCCGCCACCATCCTCGACGGCACCAAGATTGCGCATGAGATCCGCCGCGAAGTTGCTATGGACGTCAAAGCCATGGCCGCCGCCGGCGTGCGTCCCGGCCTGGCCGTGGTCCTGGTCGGCCACAATCCCGCGTCTGAGATCTATGTGCGCGGCAAAGTCAAAGCCTGTGAAGAAGTTGGCATCTACAGCGAGACTCACACCCACCCTGATACCGCCACCACCGACGACCTGCTCGCCCTGGTCGACGACCTCAACGGCCGCGACCCGATCAACGGCATTCTGGTACAGCTGCCCTTGCCTCCACAAGTCGATGCCAAGAAAGTCCTGATGGCGGTTGACCCCGCCAAAGATGTCGACGGATTCCATCCCGTGAACGTCGGCTTCCTCTCCACCCAGCGACCGGGTCTGGTTCCATGCACGCCCGCCGGCGTTATCGAGATTCTGACACGCAGCAATATTCCCATCGCCGGCCAGGAGGCCGTGGTCGTCGGCCGCAGCGACATCGTGGGCAAGCCTGTAGCCATGCTGCTGCTCAATGGCAACGCCACGGTGACCGTCTGCCACTCGAAGACCAGCGACCTGGCGGAAGTTTGCCGCCGCGCCGACATTCTCGTCGCCGCCATCGGCCGCGCCGGCCTGATCACCCGCGACTTCGTGAAACCCGGAGCCACCGTGATCGACGTCGGCATGAACAAAGTGACCGATCCGGCAGAGTTTGCCCGCCTCTTCGCGCCGGGCCTGGCCAACAATGCCAAGCGCGAAGAGACCTTTCGTACCAAGGGCTCCACGCTGGTAGGCGACGTTCATCCCGAAGTCGCCGACGTCGCCGGAGCCATTACCCCAGTCCCCGGCGGCGTAGGCCCGCTTACGATTGCGATGCTGATGTTCAACACCGTAAAAGCCGCAAAGCTGGAAAGGCAGTGGCTAGTAGCGAGTGGCTAGTGGTCACGCCGCATCCCTTCGGCCGCTGAAAACTCGTTGGAAAGTACAATATCCGCGAACGGTTATTACTGACCCCTAGCCCCTGACCACTGCACTTATGAAAGTCGGCCTAACCGGAGCCATCGCCTCAGGCAAGTCAGTCGTAGGAGAAATGTTCGTCGCGCTCGGCGCGCATCTCATCCAGGCCGACCACATCGCTCGCTCCCTCATGCAGCCCGGCGAGGCGGTCTACAACGAAGTCGTGCGCCACTTCGGACGCGACATTCTCAACCCCGACGGCAGCATCAACCGCGCCAGGCTGGCCGAACTCGCCTTCGGGACGAATTCGCTCAGTTCGAGTCCCGGCAGCAGTAAGCCCGCGCGCGTAGAAGAGCTGAACCGCATCGTGCATCCCGCCGTGCTGCGCAGCCAGAAAGAATGGATGGACGAACTCGGGCGCCACGATCCCCACGCCGTCGCCATCGTGGAAGCCGCGCTGATCCTCGAGGCAGGCGCAGCCAAACAATTCGACCGCCTGATCGTCGTGAAGTGCAGCGAAGAACAACGCATAGCCCGCTTCGCCGCCCGCCAAAAACTCGACCTCGAAGCCGCCCGCAAAGAAGTAACCCGCCGCATGGCCGCGCAAATGCCCGAAGAAGAAAAAATCAGAGCCGCGACTTATGTAATCGACAACTCCACCACGCTGGATCAGACGCGAGCCCAAGTGCGCGAAGTGTGGCAGAAGCTGCGCGACGAGGGCATCGCGAAGAGCTAACAAAACTCAGCGTTGTCATTCCGACGCGCGAGCGCAGCGAGGCAGGAGGAATCTGCTTTCTGCCGGGGGACGACCACGACCGCAATCGCTGCCATTGAACCCTGCCCGCGTAAGGCGGATACTTCTGTCTGCCCACCCGACACTATTCCGCCGCATTGATTAGCCCGCATTGATTAGAATGAACATTCCGGGACCTTCCAGCCCCCGAACAACGTATCTACTCTTAGGTGGTTTGAAATCATGAAACTCATGCGGCCCTTGATACTGGCGCTGGCGATTGCCGGCGCGTTCTTCTATTTCACGACCTGGCGTTCGAATTCCCGGGCCGGCGCGTTGCATCCCTCGAACTGGTTCAACCAGCCGGCAAGTGTGGAGATCACGGAAGCCGCGGGCGGCGAACAGCTCGACAGCGAAGAGCAGAACAATATTTCCGTCTACAAGAGAAACATCCCGTCGGTAGTGAACGTCACCTCGCGGGCCATGACGTTTGACTTCTTCTACGGGCTGGTGCCGCAGGAGGGCCAGGGCTCCGGCTTCGTGATTGACAAAGACGGCCACATTCTCACCAACTACCACGTCATCGCCGAGGCGCGGCAAGTGGAAGTCACCATGCACAATCGCAAGAAATATAAAGCCACCGTGATCGGCACCGATCCAGCGCACGATCTGGCCGTGATTCAGATCAAGGCGGCCGACCTGGTTCCGGCGGTGCTCGGCGATTCGCACAACTTGCAGGTGGGGCAGAAGGTGTATGCCATTGGGAATCCGTTCGGGCTGGCCGGAACCATGACGCGCGGCATCGTGAGTTCGATTCGTCCGGTGCGCGAGCCCAATGGCGCGACCATCGACGAAGCGATTCAGACCGACGCGGCGATTAATCCCGGCAACTCGGGCGGTCCGTTGATGAACTGGCACGGAGAAGTCATCGGCATCAACACGATGATTCTTTCCAGCGTGAACCAGAATGCCGGCATCGGATTTGCCATTCCCATCAACACCGCGAAAGCTGTGCTGAACGACTTGATGACGCTGGGCCGCGTGCGGCGTCCGGCGCTGGGCGTGAGCACGATTCCGATCAGCCCGGAACTTGCCGATGAAATGGGATTGTCCGCGGATCACGGTCTGCTGATTCTGCAGGTAACTCCCGGCGGATCGGCCGACTCGGCGGGATTGCGCGGCGGCGACCAGCGCGCGTACCTGGGCAACAGTCTGATCATGCTGGGCGGCGATTTGATCGTAGCCATCGACGGCGAAAAAGTTACGGACGAAGACGACCTCGCCCAGATGATGAACGACCATCGTGCCGGAGACACCGTGAAAATCACAATCTACCGCGGCAAGAAAAAAATGGAAGTGCAGGTTCCGCTGGGAGAAGCCAAGCAGCAGGTGTGAGGGAACAGCTGTCAGCTCTTAGCCGTCAGCCATCAGCTAAACACTTTGACCAGCGCGTCAGCCTTGTCATTCCGAGCCGGGTTTATCGGCGAGGAATCCAGGTTTTGGTGCCATCACACAGCGTACCTTCCGTTTTTCGGCATTGCTCATGTGGGGGGAGGCGCCTTCGGCGGTAAATTAATCCTAGTGAATGTCGATTCCATTCGCGACTACTGCCTCTCTCTCCCGCGGGCGACGGAAAAGCTACAGTGGGGCGATTCGCTTTGCTTCAAGGTCGGCCAGAAAGTCGGCGGAAAGATTTTTACGATCCTTGGTCTCGACGATCCACGCTTGTGTTTCAAGTGCACCCCGGAGACATTCGCGGATTTAATCGAGCGCGAGGATATTCGTCCTGCGCCATACGTGGGGAGATACAAGTGGGTGATGCTGGATCGGCTGGATGCGCTGCGCAACGACGAACTGAAGGAATTGATTCGGCACTCGTATGAGATGGTGGTGGTGAAAGCGCCGGGAAAGAAATCTGGCAAGAGGAGAGCGTCAGCGAAGAGCGGTGCTGCGAGTAAGAAAAAGAAGAGGGGTTGACTTTCGGATGCGCGACTGGAGGTGGAGGGCAGGAGCGCCCACTCCACATAGTCTCCCGCGCGAGCTCGCCAGATTTGACTCTCCTGCTGCGGTCGGCTAGCCTCAGAGTTCGGCTTTTCCTCGGAGAACTTTCAACCGGATGCGATCCCCGCATAAATCATGGGCTTGGGTGATGGTGGCGGCGGTAGCCGTGTGCGTGCCGTGTGCCAGCGCTGCGAATTACCCGGTCCACGCACAGCACGCAATTGTGGTCAGCGTGCATGAACTGGCCTCGCAGGCGGGAGTCGAGATCATGCGGGAAGGGGGCAATGCCGTGGACGCGGCAGTGGCTACGGGATTCGCGCTGGCGGTGGTGCACCCGGCGGCAGGAAATCTCGGCGGCGGCGGTTTCATGCTGATCCGCATGGCCGATGGCAAGGCGCACTTTGTCGACTATCGCGAAAAAGCTCCGGCGGCCGCGAAGCCCGACATGTATTTGGACGCGCAGGGCAACGTGATCGAAGGCGCCAGCGAAATCGGATACAAATCGATCGGCGTGCCGGGATCGGTTGCCGGCATGCTCTACGCCGAAAAGAAATACGGCAAGCTGACGTTGCAGCAAGTAATGGCTCCCGCGATCAAACTGGCGCGCGAGGGTTATGCCCTGACTTGGGGCGAGGCGCGCGATTTTCAGGGCGACACATATCTGGCGAAGTTCGCCGAATCGCGGCGCATCTTCCAGCGAGATGGCAACTACTATCACCCCGGCGATATCTTCCGCCAGCCCGACCTGGCGCGGACTCTGGAGCGTATCGCCGCGAAGCCCGATGATTTTTATCACGGCGCAATTGCGCGCGAACTGGCGGCCGCAATTCAGAAGGGCGGAGGAATCATCACCGCCGAAGATCTGGCGCAGTATGAAGTGAAGGAGCGCGAGCCGATCCGTGGTACGTATCGCGGATACGAAATCCTCAGCGCGCCGCCGCCATCTTCCGGCGGCACCGTTCTGGTGGAAGCGCTCAATATTCTGGAAGGCTACGATCTGGCGAAGCTCGGCAACCGGTCGTCGCAATCGATTCACCTTACGACGGAAGCTTTCCGGCGTGCGTTTTTCGATCGCGCGGAATTCATGGGCGATCCGGATTTCTCGAAAATTCCCGTGGCCCAACTCATCGACAAGAAATACGCAGCCGCGTGGCGGGAGTCGATTGATCCCGCACACGCCAGTGTCAGCAAAGAACTAAAGCGTCCGGCCATTTTCAATGAATTAGAACAGTACGCTGCCGCGCATCCGCAGCCCGTGAGCATGCACGAAGGCCCGCACACCACGCACTATTCGGTTGTCGATGCAGACGGTGACGCCGTCGCCGTGACCACGACCATCAACGCCTGGTTCGGATCGCAGGTCACGGCTGACGGCCTCGGATTTCTGTTGAACGACGAAATGGACGACTTCTCTGCCAAGCCCGGCGTGCCCAACGCGGACGGCCTGATTCAGGGCGCCGCGAATGCGATCGGGCCCAGCAAACGTCCGCTGTCGTCGATGACGCCAACTATCGTGGTGCGCGATGGCAAGCCGTTTCTGGTGCTTGGGTCGCCGGGGAGTTCGAAGATCATCACCACGGTCGCCAACGTTCTGATGGGCGTGGTCGATTACGGAATGAACATTCAGGAAGCCGTGAACGCTCCGCGTTTCCACAACCAGTGGCTGCCCGACGTGGTGAACGTGGAGAAATGGTTTTCACCAGACACGATAAGCTCGCTGCAGAAAATGGGCCACCACGTTCAGATCGGCCTGCGCGAAGAAGGCGGCGGTTACTGGAGCGACGCCGAGTGTATCGAGATCGATGCGAAGACCGGTGATCGCCTCGGCGCCAGCGATGGAAGAAATAACGGCAAGGCCGTGGGCTATTGAGCGATTTCAGATTTTTGATTTCAGATTGAACAGCGGAACGCGGTCCTCGTGGGCTCTCAATCTGCAATCTAAAATCTGAAATCTAAGATTTCTTACCGAGGCTGAGAATGCTGAAAGCGGTGTCGACGTTCGTGTATGTCAAGGAGCGGTTGCATCCTGGGCTTCTGGATGGGCTCTCCCATAACGGAGCCCAGTCGATTGAGATCTTTGCCGCGCGCCAGCACATCGACTATGCCAACCGCAAGCAGCACGTCAAAGAGATTGCCGAGTGGTTTCGAGCCAGCGGGATTCCGCTGAACTCCGTGCACTCGCCGCTCTATGCCGACTACGAGTGGGGACGCGCCGGCGCTCCTCCGGTGAACATTGCGTCCACGGATCGCGCGGGGCGCATCGAAGCCATGGACGAGATCAAACGTGCCCTCGAAATTGCCGAGCAGATTCCGTTCCGGTTTCTGGTGCAACATCTAGGCACGACCAACGAGGATTTCAGCGAGAAGAAATTTGAAGCGGCCATGACCTCCATCGAACACCTGCGCGCCTTCGCCAAGCCGCTGGGTGTGAGAATTTTGCTGGAGAATATTCCCAACGAACTTTCCACGCCAGAGAAACTGGTGGAAATGATTCGCGGAGCTCACTTCGACGACGTCGGCGTATGCTTCGACGTTGGCCATGCGCACATTATGGGCTCGGTGCGCGAGGCCTTCGAGATTTTGCGCAACCACATTTGTTCGACGCACATTCACGACAACAAGAAGGATAAAGATTCGCATCTGTGGCCGGGCGAGGGAACGGTTGACTGGAAGGAAGCTATGGAACTACTGCGGTCAGCCCCGCAGACCCCGGCACTGCTGCTGGAATTGGAAGGCGATGAAAAAATGAACCCGCTCGAGAAATTCGCTGAGACGTTCCAGAAGCTCGACGCGATGTAGAAAACGAATCATTGAATCATTGACTGATTGAGTCATTGACTCATTGGAACCCGTTGCTGCCGCCAGCAAAATTAATGACTCAATGATTCAATCTCTCAATGACTCAATCCGTTAATGACTCAATCCGTTAATGATTCAATGACTCAATCCATGTCCTCACCTGTAACCACAATTGCAGAAATCGGCAAGCACGAAGGCCAGGCGGTCACCATCCGCGGCTGGCTCTACAACCTGCGCGAGAGCGGGAAGCTGCTGTTTCCGCAGTTCCGCGACGGCTCGGGAGTGATCCAGGGCGTTGTTCCCAAGAACGCCGTTTCGCCGGAAGTTTTCGAGGCGATCAAAACTCTCACCCAGGAATCGAGCGTGATCGTCGAAGGCAAAGTCCGCGCCGACAAGCGCGCGCACGGCGGATACGAACTCGACGTCGCGAACGTCCAGGTCATCCAGCGTGTGCCGGAATCCGATCCTTATCCCATCACGCCCAAAGAGCACGGCACCGATTTCCTCATGGAGCACCGCCATCTGTGGGTGCGCTCTCAGCGCCAGGCATCGATTCTGCGCGTGCGGGCGGAAATCATTAAAGCCGCCCGCGATTTTTTCGACGAACGCGGATTTACGCTGACCGATCCTCCGATCATTACTCCGGCCGCGTGCGAGGGAACCACTACGCTTTTTCCCGTGGACTATTTCGAGGAGCAGGCGTACCTCACGCAGTCCGGCCAGCTCTACGCGGAAGCGATGGCCATGGCGCTCGGCAAGGTGTATTCCTTCGGCCCCACGTTTCGCGCGGAGAAATCAAAGACGCGGCGGCATCTCACCGAGTTCTGGATGGTCGAACCCGAAGTGGCCTATGCCGAACTCGACGATGTGATGGAACTAGCCGAAGGGCTGATCACCTTCATCGTAAAGCGCTGCCTTGAGCGCCGTCGCGCCGATCTGCAAACCATTGGCCGCGACGTTTCGAAGCTGGAAAAAATCGGGCCGCCGTTTCCGCGAATTAGTTACGACGACGCGGTCAAGAATCTGCAGGAAGGCCACGCAAAAGGCGCTCTGGAAGCCAAGTTTGAGTGGGGCGGCGACCTCGGCTCCCCGGATGAGACTTATCTTTCCGCGCAATTCGACAAGCCGGTCATGGTGCATCGTTATCCCGCGAAGATCAAGGCGTTTTATATGGAGCCTGATCCGCAGCGTCCGGAGTTGGCGTTGTGCGTGGACGTGCTCGCGCCCGAAGGTTACGGCGAGATCATCGGCGGCTCGCAGCGCATGGCCTCGCACGCGTTGCTGCTGCAGCGCATTCATGAGCATGGCTTGCCGGAAGAAGCGTTCAAGTGGTATCTCGACTTGCGCAAATTCGGCAGCGTGCCCCACGGCGGATTCGGCATGGGTATTGAGCGCGCAGTGGCCTGGATCTGCGGCCTCGAGCATGTGCGCGAAACAATTCCGTTCCCGCGAATGCTGCACCGGCTGTACCCCTAAGAAAATTGACTCATTGAGTGATTGATTCAATGAGTCAATCACTCAATGATTCAATTCTTAAGCCCATGACTACGACTGCAAGCTCCACCAATATCTCTCCAAAGAAAATTCGCGTGATCGGCGTGCCCCTGGACCTGGGCCAATCGCGCCGAGGCGTGGATATGGGGCCGTCGGCGGTGCGGGTCGCCGGGCTAGAAGCGCGTCTGGAAGAACTCGGTCACGAAGTGGAAGATGGCGGTAACGTTGCGGTCGCCATCCCCGAGCAGAAAAAAGAAGGCCATCCGAGCGCAAAGTATTTAAAGGAGATCACGGTCACGTGCACCAAGGCCGCGGAACTCGTAGTAAGAACTCTGGAAGCGGGAAAAGTCCCGCTGGCGTTGGGCGGCGATCACTCGATGGCGGCCGGCACCGTGTCTGGTGTGGCCGAGTTTTATCGCCGGCATAAGCAGCACCTCGGCCTGATCTGGATTGACGCGCACACCGACATCAATACTCCGGAAACTTCGCCAAGCGGCAACGTGCATGGCATGCCGCTGGCGGCTCTGTTGGGATTGGGGCCACCGGAGTTGTCGAACATTTTCGATTTTTCTCCTAAAGTGAAGCCGGAGAATTGTGTGCTGGTCGGTGTCCGCGACATCGATGCCGTCGAAAAAGAAAATGTGCGCCGCGCCGGCATTGGGGTTTTCACCATGCGCGACATCGACGAGCGCGGCATGCGCACCGTGATGGAAGATGCGCTGAGTATGGCCACACGCGGCACCGCGGGCTATCACATTTCGCTCGACATGGATTGGATCGATCCCGAAGACGCCCCCGGTGTCGGGACTCCGGTGCGCGGCGGCGCGACCTATCGCGAAGCTCATCTCGCCATGGAAATCATCGCCGATCACGGTCGCATGGTGAGCTTCGAAATTGTCGAAGTGAATCCCGTGATCGACGAGCACAACCGCACCGCCGATCTCGCCGTGGAGTTAGCGCTGTCGGCGTTCGGCAAGAAGATTCTGTAGAAAGCATCTTGCATCTCCCGCTCAAATGGAGAAAAAAGAAAATCCGATTGTGATCGCTTTTTTCTGGTTGTGGATCATTCTCCTTATACCGGGTATCCCGTTCATTCCCTTGTCGGCTATGGCTTTCGACGGGGGATATACATTAGATGCTTACGTATTATTCTGGTCCGCCGCTAGTTATCCTGTGACTGTCATCATTGCCGGAGTTATGCGAAGAGAATTCCTGCTCTGGTCTTTCTACCCTTGTTAAATTTCGTGGTTCCGCTGGCCGTCGGTGTTCCTGAAGGATTCAGGCATTAGTGCTCGGCACGAACAATATCGTCGGCACCATCCTTTCTAATTGACGCGTTACTCTGTGAGCGTCCACACTAATCAGTCATGACTAAGATTCGAGTCGGCATCTTATTTGGCGGCCGCAGCGGGGAGCACGAAGTGTCGCTGCTCTCGGCGGCGTCAGTTCTGGACGCAATCGATAAAGATAAATATGAAGTCGTGCCCATTGGCATCACCAAAGACGGGCGCTGGCTTACGGCGGAACACGCGGAAGATCTGCTGCAGGGCAAGATCGTGCTGGAGTCGCGCCAGTTGCGCGCCGGCGATCCGAACACGACGCCCGCCGCGGCCGTATTGGCGCGGGGTGAATCGGTAATCGTTCCGCCGGAACCGGTGCATCGGCAGAGCGGGCTGGTGCCGTTTCAGACCGATGCGGCGCTCACGCGCCGCGCCAGCGATCGCGCCATCAATGTCGACGTAATTTTCCCCGTGCTGCACGGCACCTTCGGCGAGGATGGAACAATTCAGGGCCTGCTCGAATTGGCCGATATCGCTTACGTTGGCGCGGGAGTTCTCGGTTCGGCCGCTGGGATGGACAAAGACATTATGAAATCGTTGTTCATCGCCGCCGGAATCCCCATCGTGAAGCACGTCACGATTCTGCGCAGCGCGTGGGAAACAGTGCCAATAAAAATTCAGAAGCTGGTCGAGAGCAAGTTGAAATATCCCGTGTTCGTGAAGCCGGCGAACCTGGGATCATCGGTGGGAATCAGCAAGGCGCGCAATCGCAAGGAGCTCGGGCCAGCGATCGAGGAAGCCGCCAAGTTCGACCGCAAAATTGTCATCGAGCAAGGCGTCGGCGGAAAAAAGAATAAAGCCCGCGAGATCGAGTGCTCGGTTCTGGGCAATGACGAGCCGTCCGCGTCGGTCCCTGGCGAGATCGTCCCCGGAAAAGAATTCTACGACTACACGGCGAAGTATCTCGACGAGGGCTCTCAGCTCATTATCCCGGCGAAGCTCTCGAAGGCTGACACGAAACGAGTGCAGGAACTGGCGGTCGCCGCCTTCAAAGCGGTCGACTGTTCCGGCCTGGCACGCGTGGATTTTCTGATGGAGCCTGGGTCACCCAAAAAATCAGGGAAAGGCCCAGGGAAAAAGTCAGGGAAGATTTATCTCAACGAGATCAACACCATGCCGGGATTCACCGCGATCAGCATGTATCCCAAGCTATGGGCGGCATCTGGGCTGGCCTACTCGGACTTGATCGACCGCCTGATTCAGCTCGGAATCGAGCGCCACGAAGACAAAAAGAAAAATCAGTACAGCCGGTGAAAGCAAATTCCTGATCGTTGATTTTCTTGATTGCAGATTGAACAAACGCGCTAAAGCACTCCTCGATCAGAATTACGCGAGAGAGTTTTCATTTCGGCGTTCGTGACTGAGTCGCTTTATCAGGCTGCGATTCCGGAAGCGCGAACGCAACATACACTCCTCCGGGCTTCGACTTCGGATCTTTCCCTCCACCCGCGGCGATCACCACGAACTGCCGTCCGTTCACCTCATACGCAGCTGGAGTCGCGTTACCCGCAAACGGCAGCGTGAATTCCCACAGCAACTCCCCGGTCGCTTTATCGAACGCGCGAAATTTCTTGTCAAAGTTTGTGGCTCCGATAAAAACCAATCCGCCCGCCGTCACCACCGGACCGCCATAATTCTCCGTACCCGTATTCTTCGTCCCCGTTGCCGCCAACTCGGGATATTCTCCCAGCGGAATTTTCCACACATACTCGCCGGTATTCAGATTGATCGCATTCAATGTGCCCCACGGCGGCACGATCGCCGGATATCCCTCCGCATCAAGAAATTTTCGGTATCCCGTGAAGCGGTATTTCATGGCGAGCAGCGTCTCGGCAGAGCTCGCCAACTCTTTGTTCTCGCCGCTGGTAAGGTAGCCGATCAGAGCAGACGCTTCGTCGTCACTGAGATTCGGAAATCCCGGCATCCGTCCCTTGCCGTTCTTGATCGTAGCCGCAATCTGCGCGCTGGTCAGCCGCGCTCCCACTCCAATCAGCGACGGCAGTGCCGGAGGCGAGCCCGCCATGCTTTCCCCGTGGCAAATGCTGCACTGGCTCATGTAGATTCCTCGCGGGCTGTGTTCGCCGGTGTTAGGCGCGAGCGCCCCAGTCCACGCAACGTCGTTGGCATTGATGTAGATGACGCTGGTCTCCGCGTCCACAGCGGGACCGCCCCACTCCCCCCCGCCGTCGAATCCAGGGAAGATGACCGTATCTTTTCCCACACTGAAAGGAACGAACTGACCTTCGCTGCGAAATTTTCGAAAAGTTTCCACCGCCCATTGATGCGACTCAGGCGTGCGAGTGGTCAGCATATCCTCGCTGAGAAGTTGACGCGAAAAAGGCGCAGGCTTGGTGGGCAGAGGCTGCTGCAAAGCGGCGACTTCATCCGGCACCGTGCTCGGAGGATAAGCCCGATACTCAATCGGAAAAAGCGGCTTGCCATTCGTACGATCAAAAAGATAGACGAACCCCTGCTTCGTGGTCTGCGCGACCGCGTCAACATTTTTCCCCTCGTGCTTCACCGTGAGCAACACAGGCGGCGAAGGAAAATCGCGATCCCAAATATCGTGACGCACTCCCTGAAAATGCCAGATTCTCTCGCCGGTCTCCGCGTTCAGCGCGAGCAGGCAATTAGCAAAGAGATCGTCGCCAATGCGGTCGGCTCCGTAAAAATCAAACGCTGCCGAGCCGGTAGGTACATAAACGATGCCGCGTTTGGCGTCGAGCGCGAATCCCGCCCAGTTGTTGGCGGCTCCGCTGGTCTTCCACGCATCTTTCGGCCACGTGTCGTAACCAAATTCGCCGGGGTGCGGAATCGTATGGAACGACCATCGCATCTGCCCGGTGCGCACATCGAAGGCGCGAACATCGCCGGGAGGCGCGGGCAGCGTCTCAGGATTTCGTCCACCGACAATGATCAGATCTTTGTAGACAATTCCCGGGCTGGTCATCGTAATCGATTGCTCCGCCGCCGGTTCGCGCCCCAGATTTTCGCGGAGATCGATTCGCCCATCGTGTCCGAAGCTCGGGATCGGC
>Ga0209006_10004088_pt1 | contig 13269 bp, 18 predicted proteins | sample JacPin_JW_Ref_O2_FD_188567 | JGI IMG/M metagenome (GOLD analysis project Ga0209006, IMG submission 188567) | Forest soil microbial communities from Algoma, Ontario, Canada - Jack Pine, Ontario site 1_JW_Ref_O2 (SPAdes) (version 2) | ecosystem: Environmental > Terrestrial > Soil > Boreal... | reverse complement strand
GTGCTCGACGCTATCGCTGGCCGCCTCGCGGTTGAAAAAGCCAAGCGCACCGCCGCCTAAGCCAAACATCCGATTGTTTCTTCGGAGAGACCGCCTGGCAAGGCGGCCTCTCTTTTTTGCTTGGATCACGTTGCGGTGCATGAGTCTCTTCCTGGCCCATCACGACTAATTCTCTTTAAGGTTCTGACGTCAGCTTTCGGGGCGAAGCTGAAGTGGGCCGGGCAACAGTGTTCGCTGCTTCGGGCGAAAATGACCCCGACTGGACATCGGCCATCTTCTGCTTGGAGTCATCCGACGCGTAGCACCACGCTCGGCGAACCCCTCTCGGCAATCGACTTCGGTCAACCTAACGACGATGCTTGGGAACGCCGTTATCGTTTCGTTAATCCTATCACTCGAACCACTTGCTCACCGCCACGCTGCTGCCACCGTGATTTGCAAATTGTTTCAAAGATCAAGCAAACGAATTAGCCATCCGTATGAAGACGGCATCCGTATATTCGGCCGGAGGTTCCGCTTGTGCCCGGGTGGGTAGGACTACTCAAGGAGCGGCGGCGTTTATTGCGGGATCGTTCCTTTGCTTCGGCGTAGCACTAACGCTCTATATTCAAGCATCTTTAGAGAACCGACTTGCGTGCTTATTTTTGATCGGCGTGCTGCCAGCAATCATCTCATATCTGAGCGGCTATGTTGTGCGTCTTGTGCTGGAGGTAAGTTGCAGGCTATGTGAGAGCGCCGTGGCAGGCTGCTTTCGCCTCCTTACCCCATACGCGATTGGTTTGGCGAGGGAGACGGGCGCGCGCGTCGGAGCCTTTGGATGTGGATCCGCGAGAAGGATCGGCCTTTCCCTGTTAATGATTGGCCGCTGCGCCGAGCGGTATAACGTTTGGCCCAAAGCGCTGTACATTTATCGTACCATTTGGAGCGTTCGAGACGCTGGTTTCGAATTTTTATGCTTGCTTATTCGAAGCACCGCTCGATTCTTAATTACATTACAGGCTCCGTTCGAATGGACGAGTCGGAACAAGTTTGCGAAGCACGCCAAACAATTTTCTGCAGATCCGGAGCCTCGCTCATGGGCGAGGCATGAACCGGCAACTGAAACGCGGCGCATTTTATGAATGGCGACGGTACAAGCCCTAATCAGAATCGACATCGGGTCTCAGCTGAACGTTTCAGCGGCCGAGCATTTCAGCTCGCCATTGTAGCCGGGGCATTTTTAATAATGTTAGGCGTCGTCGGATGGATCGGTATTGCAGATTTTTCTCGATATTTCGATAGCCGAGACGATCTCATCGGGAGGTTGGCGGTCAACGCAGTGGTCGAGCGGATCATTGAGGTTGAATCGAACGGCGATCCAAATGCCAAGAACGGCCGCAGCAGTGCTACCGGAGTTGGTCAATTCCTCGACGAAACATGGCTCGATCTGATCAGGATGTATCGATCCGACCTGATGAGGGCATACAACGAAAAAGAACTCCTGGAGCTGCGGAAAGAAACGGAACTTGCCCGTGAAATGACAAGGCGATTTGCTGAGCGAAATGCAACGATGCTGAGGCGGCGAGGCTTGCCAGTCACGGCGGAAACGATTTACTTGGCGCATTTTGCTGGTGGGGCGGGTGCCGTGGCGATTCTCTCGGCACCCGAGAACACTGACGCAGCGGTCGTTATGGCCGCCGCCGACTCCAAGGGGCGAACCAAGCGCGATCAAATTGTAAAGGCAAATCCCTTTCTTGAGCACTTTACGGTGGCCGATCTCAAGAGCTGGGCGCATGACAAAATGTACAGTCCTCGTCTTAGACTTACCCAGGCTGTCCCAGCCAACGAGCGGCGGTGACACGGGCAAACTTTCAACGGCGATACATACGAATTTCCTAAATCAGTCTTTCAGGCCACATTTTGTTGTTAATGAGCGACTTGACGTCGGTGACGTGGAGTACGCGCATTATGGAACCCGATTATTTCACTTCGGTGATACGGTCACCCTATACGTTCGAGAATGACCTTGATGGGCCGAACTGCTCGAATAGTCGTTCGGTGCCGCATACCGGACGAATATTGTAAGGTACGGTATGGGTGCCCAATCAGCGACCACATCCACTGCGTCGGCGACCACTGATGGGCGGATCGCCGAATTTCAGCTCTGGGCCGTGCGTGAGGGACTTCGCAGGGCCCCGGCGGCCTCAGTGCTCGAACATTTCTGTCGACAGCTGGCTGCATTCGGAGTGCCACTTTGGCGGGCATTCGTGGGGATGCGAACGCTACATCCGCAATGGGCCGGCTATACGTACACGTGGTGGCGGCATCGAGATTCGGTCGAGCCCACGCGTCGCGAGCGCGGTGAAGAATACGATCAGGACCTTAAGGATAGCCCTTTTCTCTATCTACTGAGTGCTGCGGACAGCCGAGAGCCGCCGTTTCGCTTGCGGCGTCGACTTGCCGAAGGCGGCGTGCACGGCGATCTTCCAATCCTAGCCGAGTTGGCGGCCGCTGGGGCGACTGACTATTTCGCTGAATTAATCCCGGTAGGTATGGTCACGGAGGCATTCCCCGACAGCGGGATTGGCTTCTCCTTTGCGACTGATCATCCAGATGGCTTCAGCGACGAGGATCTCCGTTTAATCGATGCAGTGCTGCCCGCTGTGTCGCTTACGATCATATCCGATGCTGAGCACACAATCGCCGCTGGTCTGCTTGCTGCGTATCTCGGAAGTGACGTCGGCCGTCGTGTTCATGCCGGCGTGGTCGAGCGCGGTTCTGTCGAAAGCATACAAGCAGTGCTGTGGTACGCAGATATCCGCGGTTTCACACCAATAGCTGATGCCGCGCCTGGTCGGGCTGTCGTTGAAATGCTAAACGAGACATTCGAGACGCTGACAGCCCCCTTGCGTCTGCACGGCGGTGAGGTGCTGAAGTTCCTTGGCGATGGGATGCTCGCGAGCTTTGCCTTCACCCCTTCGACGCGCAACGAAACCTGTGTGCACGCGTTCGCGGCCGCTGCTGAAGCCATGCGCGGCCTTGACCTGCTTGCCGCAGATCGAACGCGGATGGGAAAGGTTGTTGCCAGAGTGGATCTCGCACTGCATCTCGGCGAGGTGCTTTATGGCAATATTGGCGCGATGGATCGCCTTGACTTTACAGTCATTGGACCGGCGGTCAACGAGGTGGCGCGGATCGAGACCTTGTGCGAGCCGCTGGGCCACAGAGTTCTTGTCTCGGCCGAACTCGCCTCTGTGGCCGGTAGAGGAATTGCTCTTGAGTCGCTCGGTATGCACCTTCTTCGCGGAGTGCGCGAACCAAAAGAAATCTTCGCGTTGCGACTTTAGGATCACTAGGGGCGTGTACACATAAATTTCGTCATCCGAATGTCGGGCTTCGGTGGTTAGCGGACCTCATCATAGCCAGTCGTGGCTTCTGGTTTTGACCCAACAGCGACATTGACGATTATCCTATTCAGCAGCGAAGGCATCCCCACCATTGCCCATCGCGAAAGACAGGACAAAGTCCATGCCAAATCCGACCCGACGCGCCGCGATCGCCACCACTGCGCTTGCCTTGACGGCACCAGTATCCTTTGCGCAATCGCCACCAAAGACTACCGGGACCAGCAAACCGCCGGCCGAAATCGAAAGTTTAATCGACTCGCACATCCATGGCTTCAATACCCATGACAACAACTTATTCTTCACCGTGTTCGGGGACACCGCGCAAACCACTTGGCTGGAGCATTTGGGTTCAACCAGCGGTATGGCGCAATCCCGTCGATGATGGGTTTCTGGAAAGTCGAGGGCTTGTCCGCATATGCCGTCATCTCCGGGACACTCACTGTAACGATTAAGGGCCAGTCCATCGTGCGTTCGTGATCTGCGCAAGCCTCGTTCGCGGACGCATAGCGGACATCTCTGGTCCTACAGTTGGCTCGACCTAAGTATAGAAACTATCGCAGAGCCGGGTATGTCTGTGATCACAAGCCTTTCGTAAATTCGGCTTAGCCAATAAGTCCGCCAACTACTCGATGAGTAATGGGATACATCGGCACGACGATTTTGCGTCTCGGCCTCGCGAGCAAATGTCGGCTTTGACCGGGGGGGCACGACCGGGCGATTGAGAAAGCTGGACCGGAAACAGTCGATCGAGAGATAAAGTGCGTCAGTTGTGGTGCAGCGGTTGTCGGCCGCGAAGGAAATTTAGTGCTCAAATACTTTTTGGTGCAAGGGGACCGAACGCAATCCGCTGTCTAAAACCGCCCCGTGGCACAAATGGCAGCGCGCAAGCGCGTGAGATCCTCAATATTATCACTAACCTAGGGCTCATTGCCGGGCGATCGTGTCAATGGCACAGATGGACAAGCCGCGGCGTGGCTGTTCGGGCATTCATTTTTTTATTTTTGTTTTTGCGAGCGAAAGAAATCAGGTAGGACGGCAGCGATGCGATTTTTACAATATCATCGCGGACTGCGCACCCATGCCACGTCCTCAAGCGCTCTCAATGATGTTATTGCTTGTGCTCTTCGACGACGTAGGATTTGGCCAGTTCTCGGTGCCCGGTGGAGGGGTGCCGGCGCCGAGCATGCAAAAACCGGCGAACGAGGGACTTTTCTACAACCGCTTTCAAACGGCGGCCCTTTGCTCGCCGACGCGCTCCACCTTGCTGACCGGACGCAATCACTGTGCCGGAACGGCTCAGTGTGTTGTCGTTCTTCCCGATCCATGCTGTGGCATGGCCGTTCTGCCGAAGTGGGATGTCCGCTATTGGCCCATCACGACGTTTCGCTGGGCCGGGTAATTTGGTCGCTATCGGGGCAATAACAGACTCTGGCCCCGAAAGCCCTGAAGATTTATGGGTTCGCGGCCTAGCCACTCACTAGGGGGCCGATGTGGTGATCGTGCTGGGGGTTAGGACATCCGCTTACCACCCGGCCGGCCAGCTGCCGGCACGATCGGCCGGGATTGTCATCTTTTGTTCAGTTTCGGCGCCGCACTTCGGACAGATATGCGGGTTCGTTCTGGTCCCCTCGCAATTTTCAGCAGATGTTCTGTGACGTTCTGGCGCTTTTCATGTAGCGCGATGCGCACCTTTTTGGCGCAAACCGAATTGATGTTGTGATAGAGTTCAAGCATCCTGGTTCCTTGCCGGCTTCGCTTTCAATTGCAGCCGCTTCGCTTCTTGGACATGGGCGGCCAACTCTGGTCGAGCTGCACCGATCGGCCCGTCGCCTCCTCTGATTCGATTGGTGCAGCGAGATTTCCTTCCTGATACTTGATTTTCTATCGATCGTTATATAACGTCGAAACGGGGCTCGAAAGGGAGTGCGACGGCCGACAATGCCGCGACCAAGAGAGTTCGATGAGGCGTCCGCGCTTAAAGCGGCAATGGAATGCTTTTGGCGCCGCGGCTATGAAGCAACGTCGCTGCGTGACTTGACGAGCGCGATGGGTTTGACGGCGCCGAGCATATACAACGCTTTCGGCGACAAGCAGAGGCTATTTAAACGGGCGCTTGAGCAATACATTGAGCACACGACGGGGGAACGGCTGCGCCGGCTACAGGAGGAGCTACGGCCGAAAGAAGCGATACGGCGCTTCTTTGCCGAGATTGTCGACCATTCGATCAAGGACAGGCAGCGCAAAGGTTGCTTTCTTGTGAACTCGGCGCTTGAGGTGGCACCGCACGATTCTGAAAGCCGCGCGGTCATCGCAGCTCAGTTTGGAAATATTGAGGCATTCTTCCGCGGATGCATTCTGGCAGGGCAAGCGGATAAAACGATCTCGGGCGATATCGAAGCCAGCGAGGCGGCGCGGCTTTTGCTCGGCGTGTTGCTTGGCATCCGCGTCCTGGCGCGAACTAAACCGCAGCGTGAGATTCTCGAAGGGGTCGCCGGGCCCGCGCTCGCGATGCTCGACAAATCTCATCATCACAACAAAAGAGTCAGGCGATGATTGATCTCTACTATTGGACCACGCCGAACGGCCATAAGATCACGATCTTTCTTGAGGAGGTTGCAATCGCCTACCGGATCATGCCGGTAAATATCAGCAAAGGCGAGCAGTTCAAGCCGGCCTTTTTGGCGATATCGCCCAACAACCGCATGCCGGCGATCGTCGACCACGATCCGCAGGATGGAGGCAAGCCAATTTCCGTCTTCGAGTCGGGCGCTATCCTGCTGTATCTGGGCGAGAAGACCGGTAAGTACCTGCCGGTTGGGCTCCGCGACCGCGTCGAGGCGATAGAGTGGCTGTTCTGGCAAATGGGAGGACTCGGTCCGATGGCGGGCCAGAATCATCACTTCTCCCAGTATGCGCCGGAGAAGATCCCTTATGCGGTGGAGCGGTACGTTAAGGAGACGAATCGACTCTATGGCGTGCTCAACAAGCGGCTTTCGGATCGTGAATTCGTTGCCAGGAGCTACTCGATTGCCGACATGGCCATTTATCCGTGGATCGTCCCTCATGAGCGCCAAGGCCAGAAGCTTGAGGACTTCCCACACGTCAAGCGCTGGTTCGATGCGATGCGCAAGCGGGAGGCGGTGAAGCGTGCTTATGCACGGGCCAAAGAGGTCAACACGGCCCCTACGGTCAGCGAAGAGTCGAAGAAAATCCTGTTTGGTCAAACCGCCGCGGTCGCTGGGTGACGCGTCTTCAGTCCAATACGTCGTCGGGCGCGAAGAGGGCGAATTAAATGACTCTGCGGCTTTATGACTTGGCAGGAGCACAACCGGAGCGACGCTTCAGTCCCTATTGCTGGCGTATTCGGTTGGCCTTGGCGCATAAGAACATTGCGACCGAGACTATACCATGGCGCTTCACTGAGAAGGCCGAGATCGCCGCATCGGGTCAGACGTTAGTGCCCGTCCTGGTGGATGGCGATCGCTGGATCTCGGGCTCCTGGACCATCGCAAATTACCTTGAGGACACGTTCCCGGATTCGCCGTCACTGTTTGGCGGCGTGAGCGGTCGGGGCCTAACGCGTTTCTATTCGAACTCGGCGGATAGCCTGGTCTCGGCAATTTTCCCATTTGTGGCATTCGACATCTTGCAACACGTCGCCGACAAGGACCGCGAGTATTATCGTGCGAGTCGCGAGAAGCGGGCGGGCAAAACGCTCGAAACCCTGGTCGCCGACCGTCACGCACGTCTGCCTGCATTTCGAGCGATCCTCGCGCCGCTGCGCCTTACCCTGAAGGCACAACCTTTTCTGGGCGGCGAGCGGCCTCTTTACGCCGACTATGCCGTCTTCGGTCCGTTCCAATGGGCGCGTTGCATCAGTCCGTTTCCGTTACTCGAGGAAGACGATCCGGTCAGGCTGTGGCGGGATCGTTTGCTTGACTGCTTTGACGGGCTGGCACGCGCGGCGCCAGCGTATGACACAGAGGTCAATGTCACCTTTGCAGATCAACATAAATGAGGTTTTCAATGTCCCTGAAAGAGCAACTTGCCGAATATCGGGCTGGCTGGTTCAAGCGCGTTCCGGCGGAGCGCCAAGCCATTATGGAGCGACATATCAACGAACTCCGAAATGGCCTTGCGAAAGCCGCCCTCAAAATCGGCGACCGGGCGCCGGCAATTGTGCTGCCGAATGCGACAGGCAAGACCGTCGACGTCGGAACACTTCTGAATCGCGGGCCGGTCATCGTGACATTCTATCGCGGTGGCTGGTGTCCCTACTGCAACCTTGAGCTCAGGGCGTTCCAGAACATACTTCCCGAAATCGAGGCCGCTGGTGCGGGGCTTGTGGCTATCAGCCCCGAAAAGCCTGACGATACCCTGTCGACGGCGGAGAAAAATGCGCTGAGTTTCGAAGTGCTCAGCGACGTTAGGCAAAAAGTCGGCCGAGCTTTCGGCCTTGTGTACACCTTCAGCGATGAACTGAAGCGCGCCTATCAGGAATTTGGACTAAACATTCCGGCGACCAACGAAGCCGAGGAGTGGGCGCTGCCCATTTCCGCCACTTACGTAATCGGCCGGGACGGAACGATCATTTACGCGTACACCGACCCTGATTATCGCGATCGAGCTGATCCGCAAGAAATCCTCATGTTTTTGAAAGAAGCCTCTGTGTCGGCTATCGACCAGCGGCCGAAGCGAAAGGTCGGTTGAAGTTGACGGTCAGAGGTGAAATGCTAAAAGCTGTCCGTTCATTAGCGGCATTGCATCGTCCTACTGTTGCGGCCCGCCAATCAGAATAGGCGACAAAGGGCGCGATCAAGACACCAGCCTGTAGCCGCCCGCTTCGGTAATCAGGATGGCCGGAGCAGCGACATCCCTCTCGATCTTTTGCCGCAACCGATAGATATGTGTCCCGAGAGTGTGCGTGATAACTCCCGAATTGTAGCCCCAGACCTCCCGCAGTAGGGTCTCCCGCGATACCGAGCGCTGACCGGCACGGTAGAGGTAGCGTAGGATCGCTACCTCCTTCTCGGTCAGATGGACCTTGCTGTTCTCAGGATTGATCACCAGTGCCTTCGCGCTCGGCCGAAACTTATACGGCCCGATCGCGAAGGTCGCGTGCTCGCTCGTCTCATACTGGCGAAGATGGGCGCGGATGCGCGCAAGCAGCACGGCAAAGCGGAAGGGTTTAATGACGTAGTCGTTGGCGCCCGATTCGAGGCCGAGGATGGTGTCGGAGTCGCTGTCGTGGCCTGTGAGCATGATGATCGGCGAGTTGAAACCGTGCCTGCGCAAAATGCGCACGGCTTCGCGGCCGTCGATGTCAGGCAAGCCGACATCCATGATCGCTAGATCGACTTGTCCTGCCCTGGCGGCCTCCACACCCCTGCTGCCGTTCTCCGCCACGATGGCCTCAAACTCCTCAAGCAGTGAAAATTGTTCCCGCAGCGCGTCGCGGAGTTCGGCATCGTCGTCGACGATAAGGATCTTACGGGATATGGGCATCTATTTTGTCTCTCGAGCCACTCACAGGCATTCTCAAATAGCCTGCGGACACTAGGTCGTCGGGGGATTGAAGGCTGTTGTGGCCGTCCAATCGGGCCGCGGCCCAAAGCCAGGTCCGCGACATCTGTAAGAAAATTTGGCGTTCCCGACCGGTGCGGGCGGTTTGCGCCCAGCCCAAGCATTCGTCAGCGAACTCTCGGAGCTCTTTCGACGATGACGCCATACCCTCCTCATGCGTCTCCCGTTTCGCTAAGTTCGAAACATGCCAATTCCGGTCAGGAGGAGGGCGGCTTGACAGCAGCCGCGAATGCCTTCGAGGACGCTGCGCCGAGACCCTTCATCTGCTCGACAAATGCATTCATTTGCGCCTGCGAGAATTCGGTTTGGAGTCGAACGACCTCTGTAAAATCTTCGGCATGACTGAGCTTGTGTACAAACTGGTGGGTCGCGGCGACGTTTTTCTCAGCGTAACTTTTCAGCTTTTCACCTGCGTCTGTCCCACCTGAGGGGAAGGACGAGATGGTCTTCTGAAGAAAAATAAAATAGGCATCAACCGTTCCTAACAACTGGTGCTTTATCTGCTCGACGACCTGATTAGCTCCTGCGTTCAATTGTTCCAAAGGCTTAGCGTCGTTTGCCACGGTCCTCTCCTGAGTAAACTGAACACGGATAACTACGCACAAGAGTTCGCCGATGACTGTCTGGGGTGGGCGAACACCCCGCGCAGCGACCACGAGCGGCGAATCTTCGTACAAGTGGCCGAGACATGGCTGGAAGCTGCCGATCAACCGGAGAAGCGAGCTATCGGATAGATCCGCCAGACAATTTCGCCGCCCCGATGACTCCGGCGCCGGCTGATTCGATCACGACCGCGACCTCTTGGCCTTCCGGGAAGTGCTCGTTAATTTCAAGAGGCTTGCCAGACCATTCACCCACCGGCCGAATTGAGCGGACAACGTTGGATTCTGCGAGTGTCCGACCTCCATTTTCGCCGCGGCCGATTTTCGTCGTGTGCTCGTGGTCGAACCCGATGAGCAGGACGATTCCGCGACCGACTCCCGATCCGATTCTGATAGCGACATTCTCGCCAGCCTTGTCCACGTTTACTTCCGTAGCAGTGTGCTGACTCCGCTTCGCATGTTCAATTGCCGCATTGACTTCGCTGCGGTGCGAGCCAACCAAGCCAACCATCCCGTCGACGACCATTTCGGGGGTGTACGAACCGTCCCCGAAGCGATGGCCGTAGTGTTCTTGCCGCACAGTCGCGGCTTCTAGAGAGAAGGGGTCTTTCCAGCCCAGACGATCCCAATAGGTGACGTGAAACGCCAGCGGGAGGACGTCGGACCGCCCTCTCGACATTTCATTTAGAAAAGCGTTCGCAGGTGGACAGGACGAACACCCCTGTGACGTGAACAGCTCCACGACCACGGGGCGCTCTCCGCCGAACGCCATTGCGGGCATAACGCCGAGGATAAGACCGGCCAAAACCGAAACGCGCAGTGCCATAGCGATCCTCCGAGATTGCTGCCTCATTCCTTATCGTTTTGAGGGGTGCCTTCGTTACGGTCAGCCCAACACGAAATGTTGAAGTCGGGTTGGCCGAAGTTGGCCTACAGAACTGCGATCGCACTTGCCTGCCTCGGGATCATTCTGCCCCTTCCGTCGATGTCGGACTGCACGGGCTGTGCATCACTGAATCTTGAATTCAGTTGGTGTTGCGACACTCCGCCAGGACGGATCTCGCCTTGATTTTCTATCAATCGTTATATAACGTTGTACTTTAGAAAGGGTGCTCAACAACTCCTACGCCGCGACCGTGAAAATTCTCACTGGAGGCTTTTTGGTGCGACTACGTAGCGACGTCGCTTTGCGATCTCAGTGATGTGATGGTTTGACGGCGCCGAGTATCTGCAGCGCTTTCGGTAACAAGCGGCATCCCTTATGCGATCGAACCGTACGTCAACGAGACCGGGCGTCTCTGTGGTGGTGGTTCTTATAGCTGGAGAAACAGATGTCGAAATTTGCACTGTACGTTCCGTTGGAAGCAAAGCCGGGCAAGGAGAAAGAGGTCGCTGATTTTCTGCGTTCCGCGGTACCGCTAGTGGACGCCGAAGCGGGCACGATTGCTTGGTTTGCCATTCAAATGGGGCCGTCATCCTTTGCCATCTTTGACACGTTCGACACCGAAGCCGGGCGCGATGCGCATCTCAAAGGCGCGGTGGCAGCGGCTTTGATGGAAAAGGCGCAGGCCGGCGATCTGTTTGCCAAAGCGCCGGAAATTCACAAGCTGGAGATTCTCGCAGACAAGCTACCTTAATGATGGATAGATCGCCTGTGGCCGCAGAAAAAGCGGTGCCGAATGAAGGAGATTGAAAATGCTGTCTCGCCGCAGCCTCGTATTCGCAGCAGTTGCGGCCACCGCCGGGTTCGTGGTGCCATCTTTGGCCACCGAGACGAAGACTTTCGTTCAGAAGGCATTTGCCGAAGCGCAAAAGGCCGGCAAGCCTATCTTCGTCGGCGTACACGCATCATGGTGTCCGACTTGCAAGGCGCAGGACCCGATCCTGGGCGAGTTGATGGCTGCTCCAAAGTTCAAGGATCTTGCGTATTTCGTGATCGATTTCGATGGTCAGAAGGACGCCGTGAAGCTATTAGGCGTGCGCGTACAATCGACGCTGATCGCGTTCAAGGGCGAGAAGGAAACTGGCCGCTCGGTGGGCGACACCAACCGCTCCTCAATCGCAGCGCTTCTCGAGAAGACCCTCTGATCGCGACATGACAGCGGGGGCGGTCGCCTTCGCCTTGCTCGCGGGCGTGCTGTCTATTCTCTCGCCGTGCGTGCTTCCGATTCTTCCTATTGTGATTGGGGCGGCGGCTTCGGAACATCGTTTCGGACCGGCTGCACTTGCCGGTGGTCTTTCGGTCTCTTTCATCGTCATCGGGCTGTTTGTCGCGACCATCGGCTATTCGATCGACCTCGATATCGGCGTCTTCCGCAACGTCGCGGCAATGTTGATGATCGCGATTGGAGCGATCCTCTTGCTGCCGCGCCTGCAAACGCAGCTTGCCGTTGCCGGCGCGCCTGTTGCGAATTGGGGCAGCCGATACCTGGGCGCCGTGCAACACGATGGTCTTGCGGGACAGTTGCTCGTGGGGCTGCTGCTGGGCGCGGTTTGGAGCCCCTGCGTCGGACCGACGCTCGGGGCAGCAGCGCTGCTTGCGGCGCAAGGACGCGATTTGCCTTCGGTGGCCGCGACAATGTTCGCGTTTGGCCTCGGAGCCGCACTACCGCTGCTGGCGCTTGGCATGCTGTCCCGACAGGCGCTCATGCGCTGGCGCGATCAGTTATCTTCGGCGGGTTACGGCGTGAAGATGGCCCTCGGCCTCATTTTCGTAGCGATTGGCGCGCTCGTTTTGTCCGGTCTCGACAAAGCCATCGAGACAGCGCTGGTCAACGCCTCGCCGCAATGGCTGACGGATCTAACTACGCGGTTTTAGAAAAACCAGAGCAAGGTTAAACCGGTGACTGGCTCCGCACTTGCAAGGTCAATAGAGCGCTCGACCGGCAACGCAAAGCGAGTCGTCGATCTAAGGTCGAGTTGACAAAAGGCCAGCATGTATATCGCAGATAGATTTTTACCGACTTTCGAGACGTTCGTTAGGCTGCTATTCGCCGGCCGACTTCCGCTTTTGGCCCTTCGCGACAAATTGTTCTTTAAGACTCGACGTCAGCTTTCGGGGCGAAGCGGAAGTGGACGGGCCGCAGAGTTCGCTGCCTCGGTCGAAAATGACCCATCTCGGACATAGTTCTGAGAGCATCACGAAACGGCGCGGGCGACGAAATTGCGCACCACCGGCGACGTCTCTCCTCGCCGGTAGGCGAGAGCAAGGCGTGTCGTTGGTGACTGGCCCGCAATCTGACGGTAAACAATGCCTGTCACGCGCAATTGCATCATCGCCGCTGGAACGAGCGATACGCCGAGTTCCGCGGCCACGAGATTCACGATCGATGTAATGTGTGGCGCGACTTGGCCGATGACGGGCTGGAAGCCAGCTTTCCGACAGGCGTCGACAATCGTGTCATAGAGCGTCGGAGCGATTTCCCGCGGAAACAACAGAAACGGATCGTCCTTCAATATCGCGAGATCGATCTCTTCGAGAGCGGCAGCAGGATGCCGCTTGGGAAGGGCGACCACAATCGGGTCATCTGAAAGCCGGCGCAGCTGTAGCTCTTCGGTACCGGACGTGCCTGGCCGCAGGAACACGACATCGAGCGTTCCCTCGCGCAAGCCGGTAATGAGCCGTGTTGTATTCGCTTCCTCTAGCGTGAGCTGGATTTCCGGATAGGCGCGGCGAAAGCTGCGGATCGCCGACGGGA
>Ga0209006_10004087_pt1 | contig 13271 bp, 14 predicted proteins | sample JacPin_JW_Ref_O2_FD_188567 | JGI IMG/M metagenome (GOLD analysis project Ga0209006, IMG submission 188567) | Forest soil microbial communities from Algoma, Ontario, Canada - Jack Pine, Ontario site 1_JW_Ref_O2 (SPAdes) (version 2) | ecosystem: Environmental > Terrestrial > Soil > Boreal... | reverse complement strand
AAAGATGGGTCAGCCCCCCGGCTCATATTTAATCGTTCGTCCTGTCGCGGCCTCTACCATATACTGACTTCTAGCCCTGTCACGGTAATTCCTTTCTTATCATAAAATTGGTTAGCGTGCTATATTAATGCCAATATAAATTTCAAAATTTGGCGGGTTTACCCTACTGACTCTGATACTCTTAATTTAGATCATAAAGATTGGGCAAGAGGGCGCGCCTACAAAGCGCGCCCTTACTTTTTTTGGCGGAATGTGCGGCGAGACAGTGTGTCGGAACTGGTCTTTCGCCCCGCTGGGGCTCGCAAAGCTTCCCACTTTACGACCCACGGCTTGCGCCGTGGGCTGCATTCTTACGCCGCTTCGCGGCTGTTGTCAGCGATCTCGGTTCACTTCTTCGAGTGGGTTGTGGTTGCGGCCCAGACGCGAGAGGCGTTGGCGAGAGGATCAGGGGATCTGGTGAAGAAATCTCAGACTAATAAGACGGAAAAGAAACCGAAGGTTGGGCGGCCTGGGGCGGAGAAGCCGGTGAATGCGGCTACCGGGCCGGTGAAGCGGGTCGACCTCAAGGCGGTGCTGGAGCAGATCACGAATCTGGTGGGGAGTCGTGCGGTGGGGATGGTGGACCGAACCATCGACGAAGTAAACAAGGGGCATTATCTGGCAATGAAGTATTTGTTTGAGATGGTTGGACTGTGTCCTGCGATAAATTCTGGAAGTGAGGCGGAGGAAGAGGCGGATTCGCTGGCGAAGATCCTGTTGGAGAGATTGAACATTCTGGAAAAGAGTACTGAAGTTACCGGGGAAGGGGCCGCAGGCGGGACAGGGTTGGAGAGCGATACCGTAAAATGAAAGCCAGTGAGTGGGCGAAGATGGCGGAGCGTTCGGCGCTGGCGTACAGGCATTGGTCGAAGGCTTTGGGAAATGGGGGCGATTTGCGGTCGCATTTTGACGCCAGCCGCAAGCGTCTGCACAGGACTTTCATAATGGATATGACATGGTTGACGGGGCGGATTGCGGTGGGGGGCGGGATTTGGTCTGCTGAGAACATGGCCGAAGTGGCGCGGGCGGGAGTGACGCACATACTGGACATGCAGATTGAGTTTGACGATACGTCTTTGGCTGAGCCGCATGGGATTACGGTTTTGTGGAATCCGATTGACGATGATTTTCAGCCGAAATCCCCGGAGGTTCTGCAGCGCGGAGTGGATTTTGCTTTGGCGGCGCTGGATGAAGGTGGGACGAAACTTTTTGTGCATTGCGCGGCTGGAGTGCATCGGGCGCCGATGATGAGTTTGGCGATTTTGTGTTCACAGGGTTGGAATCTTGAGGATGCGGTGCGAATGATTGAGAAGCGGCGTCCGGTGGTGGATTTTGCAGAGGTATATGTGAATAGCGTTCGGGAGTTTCTGCAGGTTGAAGCGGAGCGATAGGGGCTAGCTTCTAGCTGCTGGCTTGTTGCTTCTGGCTTTTCTTGTTTTTTTCCTCTACAACTTCGCGGGGTCTGGCTTGCTTTTGCAGGCGTGGCCTCGGTGTGCTTTGTCGGCTAGCTCATTTGAAATGCTGTAGGTAACGGAGGATTTATGTTGGACGCGCGCCGCCCTTATGGGTGGCTTTTTCTTTTGCTGGCGGGATTGGTGGCATTGACGGTGTCGGCGCAAACGCTGCCCACCACCATGATCAACGAAGTTCACTATAGAAGCCTCGGGCACGGCCTTGCTCGGGTTACCAATCCGGCAAGCATCTCAGCCCAACAGCGTGGTATTGATAACGGAATACACAGTGTAGTGCGCCTCCCGAAAGAACCTGTGGCACGAACCGCCATAGATTGTGAAATGGCTGCGCTGGCCCTCCTCGATGACGCTACCGGCCCTGGGTGGACAGGTGAATATGACGTATGGAGCGATTTTTTGCCCGGGAATGCCGGCGACATCTTTCCTGGAGACGTTGTCGATATAAGCGTCCCATCTCGAGCGGCGGTATTTTCTGCCGTCGTTAACGAGGTAGAAATCACCATCAAGAATTGGGAAGGGCAGCATCTCGGATACAAGATAAAATTCGCGAACGACGCTGCTAAAGCAATGGCCTTTGAGTTCGAGAAAACAACTGCCACAACTTCTTTAGTTGTGATTTCACAAACCAATGCACAAGTCGGAGCAAATTACGTTGCGGATTTGACGGCAGCACAGATCACACAGGTAACGTCCACTACTGTGAGCATTGATGCGGGCGCAGCGCCAGTCGCTGGTGGCGGGATCGAAGTTCGCTGGAGCGATGCGGGATGGGGCCCGGGCAACGATCGCAATCTTGTAGGCCGATTTACCACGCAAGCTCTCACTGTGCCGAGATTATCTAAAGTACAAGATTGCTATTTACAACAATACGACAATTCAGTGCCTCCAAGGTATTCCAGGTATTCCTCCGCTCTCCATGTGGATTATCCGCTTTAGCGACTTAGCCCGAGTTATCAAAATAGATCGAGAGGTGCTTGTGAATCCGAAAGACTCAGGGAGTTCCGTGCCACTGAAAGAACATCTGTTGGCGCTGATCGCCGATCAGCACGACATGGCCATGCAACGAGACGCTTCGGTCGCCTTGCGTTTTGAGTTGGCTCAAAGAGCGGTCGAACTGGATCATATCGAAATGCTTCGGCGGTTGGATCTTCTGAATCACTCCCACGAAGAAGCCAGGCAGAAAGAAGCGACCTTCGTGGGCCGCGAAGTGTATGAAAGTCAAGCCAAGGAACACAATAAATGGCGAGACGAGGTAAACGCGACGCTTTCCGCGCGGCAAGGCCGATCATCGGTGACCTCCGGAGTGGCGGGCGCGGTTGGTGGATTGGCTCTGAGCGCCTTGTTCGGATTGATCATGTACATCGCCAAAGTCGTAATGAACAGTAGTCCCAGATAGACACCAATCTGGTTAAGCAAATCGTTGTCTCACGCTTCATTCAAATAAACAATCGGAAGAGGTATATCAATGAACTTCGTAGCTGTGCTCCTGCAGACTCTCGGCTTTGTTCCCTCAATCGTTAGCGGAGTAGAGGGACTATTTGGCGATCGAACCGGGGTCGAAAAGAAAGATGCCGCACTGTCATTTCTGCAGACGGCCTTGTCCATGAGTACGGCGGTCGCCCACCGCGACATCGTGGATCAGGATAAGTTCAAGGAAGGATTGGGGAAGATTATTGATGGAGCGGTCGAATGCCTCAACGCGTCCGTCTGGGCAAAGGTTTCGAAGTAGCAACTCACAGAACGTTTATTTGCGTAGATTATTTTTGCCTATCCGACTTCTTCGCTCCAGTTCTCCAAAGTTTTCTTCACCAACGCCATGAACTGATCGGCAACCGCTCCGTCGATAAGACGGTGGTCATAGCCGAGGGTCAGGTGAACAACGGACCGGATCGCGATGGAGTCGTTGCCGTCATCGTCAGTAACCACCAGCGGAGCCTTGGTGATTCCCCCCACACCCAAAATTGCGGAGTTCGGTTGGTTGATTATGGGCAGGCCAAAAACAGCGCCGAACTGCCCGGGGTTGGTCACGGTGAAAGTTGAGCCCTCTACTTCCTCGGGCTTGAGTTTCTTGGTTCGCGAACGCTCTCCCAGGCCCGAAATCCCACGTTGCAGGCCAAGGAAATTTAATTCGTCCGCGTTCTTCAGCACGGGGACGATCAGTCCCCAATCGAGTGCAACCGCAATTCCCACGTTGACGTGCCGGTGATAGCGAATGTTTTCGCCTTCGAGAGAGGCATTCACAATGGGAAACTGCTGGAGCGCGATGATCACGGCGCGTACGAAGAAGGGCATGAAGGTGAGCCGGGCCCCATGCCGCTGCTCGAATGCGGATTTAGCTTTGTTGCGAAGCTGCACGATGCGAGTGATATCCACTTCGAACATGGCGTGGACGTGGGCGCTGGTGCGGCGGGATTCAATCATGCGTTGCGCAATGATCTTACGCATCTGCGTCATCGGCACCAGATCGCCGGGGATGGTTGCTGGAGGCGCGGTTGGACGTGGCGACGGCGCTGGCGCGGAGGCCGATGACGACGCGGACGATGGAGCAGCGGCGGCCTGGGGTTTTTCCAGGAACGCCATAATGTCCTGCTTTGTAATGCGTCCGCCCATACCGGTTCCGGTTACCTGGGAGAGATTTACGTCGTGCTCGCGAGCGATTTTGCGAACCAGCGGCGAGGAGCGTGCATGGTCGTCTGCTTCTTCGCCCATTCCGCTTTCGGTTTTTGCCTCTGCGGGAGGAGCAACTGGAGGCGTCGCTTCTCTCTTCTTTGGCGAAGACGGCGTTGGTTCAGGCACGGTGGTTTGAGCAGCGGGCCGGGAGGGTGCGGCTTCGCTATCGCCAGCGATCGTGCCCACTACCGTGTTTACCTGCACGGTATTTCCTTCGACCACCTTGATATCCTGCAGAATGCCCGACGCGGGCGCAGGAATTTCAGCGTCGACCTTGTCGGTAGAAATCTCGAATAGCGGCTCGTCGCGCTGTACTTTATCGCCAGGCTTCTTGAGCCACTTTGTAATTGTCCCCTCGAATATTGACTCGCCCATTTGGGGCATCACGATATCTGTCGGCACGTTTCCCCTTCCGTACGGTCCCGGTAACAAAATCTCAGGCCGAATGCAACCCTTTATTATATCCAAGGTTTCGATCATTGGGCCTGCGCAGGTATTAGTCGTCCTTCTTGGTGCCCGCGGATGGGGGGCCGACGCCAAACGATTTTTTCCAGTAATCCTGCACACCGGGAGGCAGCTTTTCTACCCGCGACAGGAAGGCGGTAACTTTCCAAATATCTTCATCGCTCAAAGCCTTACTCCAAGCTGGCATGCCGGTGTAGCGAACTCCGGTGCGGACGGCGTAATAGATGTGCCACTCGGGATCATCGAGCGGGTCGAGGATTAGCTGGGGCACCGGCGGGTAAAACGATTTTTCCAGCGGGCTAGGCTTATTGTCCAAGGTGCCGTGACACATGGAACAATTCATGGTGTAGACCTTCATGCCATAGATCAAATTCTCGTCAGTGGGTGGAATCGGATTGTTCAGCCGCGGCGCATGACGCTCCATGGACGCGTCGAGCGCGCTCTGCGCAATACGGCGTTCCAGGCGAGACGGAGGGGCATCGGCGTTCGTTGGTATCAGGCCCAGGGTTGCGGCGGCTAATCCGCCCAGAGCGAGCACCAGCAGCGTGACCACAATCCCGATGATGAAGTTGCGCATTTTCCTCCTTATTAACTAATACGCTTTCAAGCGGCGCGCTTCTCGCAGGACATCACTGACCTTGGGTAAAAAATATTCTTCCTGAGGCGGCGAGAACGGCACTGGGGAATCCTGCGCCGTGATGCGGACTATGGGGCCGTCCAGGTCGTCGAAAACTTCTTCGTTGATGATTGCAGCAATCTCGCCAGCGATGCCGCCGGTACGGACGTCTTCATGCAATACGATCACTTTGTTTGTTTTGCGCACGGTTTCGGCGATGGCTTCCCTGTCCAGCGGGGAAACGGTTCGCAAATCGATTATTTCAAGTTCAATCCCTTCTTTCGCCAGAAGCTCCGCGGCGTCAAGCGCAACGTGCACCATGGCGGCGTAAGTAATGATGCTGAGATCGCGACCTTCTCTGGCAACTCGCGCCTTCCCCAGGGGAACGACGTAATCTTCATCGGGAACATCTTCTTTAATTCGTCGATACAGATATTTGTGCTCGAAAAAGATTACCGGATTGTTATCGCGAATTGCGGCCTTGATCAAACCTTTGGCATCGTATGGGCTCGCCGGGCAAACCACTTTCAGCCCGGGCGTATGCGCAAACCAAGCTTCGGGATTCTGCGAGTGGAATGGACCACCGTGAACATTTCCCCCACTCGGTCCGCGAATCACCAACGGTGCGGGCGCATTCCAGCGATAGTGAGACTTGGCCAGCATATTGACGATTTGATTGAAAGCGCACCCGATGAAGTCCATGAATTGAAATTCGGCCACCGGACGCATGCCGGTGAGCGACGCGCCATAGGCAGCGCCGACGATGGCCGATTCGGCGATCGGCGTATCAATCACGCGCTCGGGGCCAAAGCGGTCGATAAATCCTTCGGTTACTTTGAAAGCGCCGCCATAAATACCGATGTCTTCTCCGATGCAGAAGACAGAGGGATCGCGTTCCATTTCTTCCCAAATTCCCTGGCGGATAGCTTCAAGATAGGTCAGTTGAGGCATAAGCTCCTGTTGGCTGATTTACGTTGCTCTAGATTTACAATTTGTACAAAAATGGGACGATGTACCATTTGTACATGAAGGAATTAAATGCCTCCTAAATTGACTGCCAGCGCCGCGCGTCAGAATTTCTCCGATATGGTTAATCGCGCGCCGTATCGAGGAGAAAGAATTGTGGTGCACCGGCGCAAGAAACCGGTCGCCGCTCTTGTTCCAATTGAAGATCTCGAACTTCTGGAGAAAATCGAGGACCGCATCGACCTCGCTGAAGCGCGAAAGCGGCTGAAGGAGCCCACCATCCCCTGGGAGAAAATCAAGAAAGATTTGGGCTTGTAGTTTTACCAAAGCCGCATGCGATACGCCCTGGAGTTCACCAGCTCCGCACTGCGCGAATTCCGTGCGCTCGAAAAACAGGCGCGACGTCGCATTGCCGGGAAAATTACACAGCTTAGCGACAACCCGTTCCCTCACGGCAGCAAAAAGCTCGAATGCAAACCTGATCACATTCGCATCCGCGTTGGCGACTACAGAGTTATTGATCGCGTTGACGGACGCGGCGTGGTCGTCGTAATTATGCGTGTTGCTCATCGGCGCGAAGTTTACAATAAACTTGAGAACCTCATTTAAAGTGTATCGCCGCGGTTGTCTCTTTGGGACCACTAGCGACCTGCTGCCTGGTCTTAGGAACTCCGTACTTCGGCGTAATCTCATGGCAAGTCGAATCGCAATATACGCCCCCGGCGGCCGATTCCGGTTGCGGCATCGGTGACGCCACGGCGAACTCGCGCTCGGCTTCAAGTTCGCGCTCCACGTCAATGATCAGATTTTTGTTTTCCTCGGGGCTCAGCCACTTCTTCACATTCACCAGGTAGTTTTCAAAACGAGTTATGGGATCGCGCTTGCGCCAGTACTCGAACATCGATTTAGGAACGTAGTCAGCCGCGTCATGAATGGCGTGACCTTTCATACGCATCATCTTGGCTTCAATTAACGTCGGCCCCTCGCCACGCCGGGCGCGTTCGCAGGCTTCATGGGCCGCGTCATAGACTTGGCAGGCGTCGGTGCCGTCGACAATCACGCCTGGAATTCCGTAGGCTATGGCGCGCTCGGCCAGATCCTTCACACGGAACTGCATATCGGCGGGGGTCGAGTATGCCCAAAGATTGTTTTCGACGAAGAGCACCAGACCAAGATCCTGCACGGCGGCGAAATTCAGGCCCTCATAAGTAACGCCAGTCGATTGGCCGCCATCCCCAATGTAAGTCATGACTGCGAGCTTGCGTCCCTGCAACCGTGCGCCCAGCGCGACGCCCGCGAGCACGGGAATCAGATCGCCGAGCATCGAGATGGGCGAAACCATATTACGTTTTTCGATGTCACCGAAGTGCGATGTCCCATCACGCCCTTTGGTTGGCGAACCAGATTTCGCCATGTATTGCATCATGATGTCGCGGGCGCGGAAACCGCGAACCAGCAGCGATCCCTGGTTGCGGATCATGGGGCCGAACCAGTCATCCGGTTGAAGAGCATACGCCGACGCACAGGAGCAGGCCTCCTGGCCGAGACCAAAGTAAACTCCGCCCACGACCTTGCCCTGCTTGTACAGATTCTCAAGCGCAATTTCTGTTTTTCGGTTCAGAAGCATCCATCGATAAATCTCAATACACTGCTTCTTGTCGAGGTACTTCGATTCCCGAATGGGCGGGACGGGCGTATTCACCTCGCCGCTGACTTGGTAGCGAACTTCGTCACCCTTGCGTACTTGGCGAATGTTGAAGCTGGGCTTTTCCAGACGATAGTCGAGGATGGTGTAGGTACGCTGCGAGGGAGTTGTTACCGGGGACGGAGGAGCGTGGTGGCCACGGCCGTTCGAACTATGCCGGACGCGAGCTTTTAGAGCAGCTTTTTTTTTCTTGGCCATGTATTTGTTCGTAGCAAGTGATTGCTGTTACAAGAATCCTAACCCGGCTCGCCGGAATTAACCAACTCCTGCGAAAAGGCGGCGCAACTTAGGCCCAAAACGTCTCTTCGTCGCCCTGCAGTTTTCGAAATTCCGCCGGAGGCTTGACCGGCACGCCGACGGGATGACCAAGCAAAGCGTCCAAGTTTTCCAGCCAAAGCATCTGGCTTTGAAACACCGTTCCGAAATTGCGCGATATCGAATGCGCGACATTCAACAACGAAAGTTGCCGCCCTAGTTCCTTCGCCAGTGAAGTTACCGGCTTCGAAGTGATCCCGCAGGGAATAATCAAGTTGAAGCAGTCGAGATCGGTATTCACATTCAAAGCGAATCCGTGCGAGGTAACGCCGCGAGAAATATGCACACCGATGGCAGCAATCTTGGCTTCAGGTCGGCCTGTCCATACGCCGGTCAAGCCTGCGACCCTCTGCGAAGATATGCGGTAGTCGACACAAGTGCGGATTAGAACCTCTTCTAACCGGCGCACATATTCCACCGCTCCCAAGGTCTTTCGCTTACGATCAGACGAATCGAAACCGCGCAGGTCTAAGATGGGATAACCTACCAACTGTCCCGGACCATGGAAGGTGACATCGCCCCCGCGGTCACACTCGAAAAGCTCTATCCCGCGTTTCGCAAGCAGCTCCGGTGAAGCAATTACATTTGCGGCTTTTGCATTCCGACCCAGGGTGATGACTGGCGTATGCTCCAGCAGCAAAAGAACGTCACCGATCAGCCCGCCCTTGCGAAGATCAACTAACTTCTGCTGCAGGCGCAGCCCGGTGGAGTAATCGAGAGAATCGAGTTGGAGGACGGAGATCATTCAGTAGTTTAAAAACCGGCAAACGAATTACCTGATTACTCATTTCCTCATGCGTTGATGGGCATCCCGTACACACTGTTGGATGCGTCCAGCATTGCCTCTGCCAGCGTCGGATGGGCATGGATTGTCCACATCAGATCTTCCACGGTCGCTTCGAGTTCCATCGCGACCACAGCTTCAGCGATCAGTTCCGTGGCTTGCGGTCCAATTATGTGGACCCCCAGAATTTCGCCGTAATCCGCATCGGACACAATCTTGATGAAACCCTCGTGCTGCCCGACAATGGAGGCGCGCGAGTTCGCGGTGAATGGAAATTTCCCGATCTTCACGTTGTAACCCGCCTCGTGAGCTTTTTCCTCGGTCAGGCCGACGCTGCCGATTTCCGGATGACAATAGGTGGCGTTCGGAATGTGTTCCGGGTTGATGGGTTTGCCCGGCTTTCCTGCAATTCTTGTCACCGCAACAATACCTTCCATAGCCCCAACATGCGCCAGTTGCGGTGTTCCGAGCACGATGTCTCCGATGGCATAGACGCCTGGCTCGTTGGTCTGCATCCAGCTGTCGGTTTTGATGAAACCGCGGTCGGGCTTGATGCGGGTCTTTTCGAGGCCGATGTTTTCCGTGCGCGGCTTGCGGCCCACTGCAATCAGAATCTTCTCCGCTTCAATTTTCTGTTGCTTGCCACCCACGGTGAACGTCACCGAAATTCCAGACTTCGTCTTTTCGACTTTTTCGACCTTTGCTCCGGTATGAAAGTTGATGCCGCGCTTGCGGTACACCCGCGCGAGTTCCTTCGAAACATCTTCATCCTCGATGGGAACCAGTCGCGGCAGCATCTCAAGGATCGTGACCTCGGCATCGAACGAACGAAAAATCGAGGCAAACTCCACGCCCACGGCTCCCGCGCCCACAATGATCAATGACTTGGGAATCTCTTGCAGGCCAAGAATCTCGATATTGGTGAGGACACGCGCGTCCGCCTCCAAGCCTGGGATCATGCGAGCCTCGGAGCCGGTTGCCAGCAAAACATTTTTCGTCTTGATCAGATTACTTTTGCCGGCATCGCTGACTTCCACCGTCAGCATCCCGTTCTGCGCAGGTCCGGTAAGCTTGCCATAGCCCTTGATGGTTTCCACTTTGTTCTTGCGCATCAGAAATTCGAGTCCCTTGGCGTGCTTGCCCACAATCTTCGTCTTGCGATCCTGGATCGCTGCCCAATTCAGCTTTCGCGAATCGACGCCTTCAATCCCGAACTCCTTCGCCTCTTTCAAGTGATCCCAAAGCTCAGCGTTAAAGAGGAGAGCTTTGGTGGGGATGCAACCCACGTGCAGGCAGGTGCCACCCAGAAATCCATCTTTCTCGATTAGCGCAGTCTTCAAACCGTACTGGCCGGCACGGATGGCAGCGGTGTATCCCGCCGGGCCGCTGCCGATGATAGCGATGTCATAAATAGTTTCAGGCAAGCCCACACCTCGCACGTAAATTAAGGAGTATACAAATAGGTGATTCTACGACAGGGTTGAAAGATTCGGAAAACCGTCGAGGAAGATCAACCTCAAGCTAGCAGTTTCGCTGCGTCTTTCGCATGATAAGTAAGAATGATGCTGGCTCCGGCCCGCCGAATCGAGAGCAGCGACTCCATCATGACTCGTTCGCGATCGATCCAATTGTTGCGCGCGGCAGCTTCGATCATGGCGTATTCGCCCGAGACCTGATAGGCGGCTAGCGGCAGATCGAAACGTCGGCGAGCTGCCGCGATCACGTCCAGATAAGGCATCGCGGGCTTCACCATAATCATATCCGCGCCCTCCGCGATGTCCAGTTCGATCTCGCGCATGGCCTCGCGCAGGTTCGCGCCATCCATTTGGTACGACCGACGGTCTCCGAATTGCGGCGTCGAATCGGCCGCTTCGCGAAATGGACCGTAGAAAGCCGAGGCAAATTTCGCCGCGTAAGAAAGGATAGGCGTGTTGGCCAGGCCTGCATGGTCCAGCGCGCTGCGGATGGCGCCGACGCGGCCGTCCATCATGTCGGAAGGGGCGATAATGTCGACGCCCGCCCGGGCCAGCGAGACACTGGTTCGAGCCAGCAATTCAAGCGTGGCATCGTTGACGATTTCATATTCCGTAGCGACGGCTGGGGGCGCGGCCACGGCAGCGCCGAGCGACTGCGGATGCATGGGGCGCACAATGCCACAATGGCCGTGCGACATATATTCGCACAGACACACATCGCCCATGATAATCAGCTTGGAAACTTCACGTTTGATAGCGCGCGCCGCTTGCTGCACGATTCCATCGTCTGCCCACGCGCCGGTAGCCAATTCGTCCTTCTTTGCCGGCAGCCCAAATAAAATAATCGCGGGCACTCCGAGCGAATGCACCTGCTGAGCTTCTTTTACTGTCTCATCAACCGAGAGGTTGAAGACTCCGGGCATGGAACGCACTTCCTTGCGAACGCCCTCGCCGGGACAGACAAACATCGGATAAACCAGCGACGTCGGGGACAGACGCGTTTCGCGGACCATGGATCGAAGCTGTTCAGATTGGCGAAGGCGGCGAAGGCGCGTGATCGGAAAGGCCATGGCAGCAAGTCCCGGACGAGCGAAACCCCGTCCTGTAACCCATGATTCTAGCAGAGCACCCCGCCGCATCTTGTAACATTGGATTCTGATGATTCCCCAGACCCTTTCCCAGACCAGTGCGCGCGTACTGGAGTTCGATTCCCTCCGCGACCTGCTGCGCGGATACACTTCATCGCCCTTGGGACAAAATCTCATCGCGGAGCTGGCGCCTTCGACCAACCGGGAGTGGATTGAAAATCAGCAGCAACTTGCCAGAGAAATTGGCGAGTTCCGTCGAGTGGAAGGCCGCTTCGATTTCTCTGGCCTGCTGGAGGTGACCAAGCTCGTAGAAAAATCTCGCATTTCAGGCGCAGGGCTTGAAACGACGGATATTCGCGACGTGGTACTGGTGGTGGATCGCGCCGCCGAGTGGCGTGAAATCGTGCTGAATCCGCCTGCTGCGATGAAATTCGAGTGGAAGGCAGTGGCAAATCTTTCGGCCCAAATCGTGGACTTCACCGACTTCCTGCGAGCGTTCCGTAACAAAATCCTGCCCGACGGCACGCTGGACGACAAAGCTTCGCCGGAGCTAGCCCGCATTCGCCGGGACATTGAAAAGCAGAGACGCTCAATCCAGGAATCGCTGCGCGGTTATCTGCGACGGCTCTCCGAGGGCGGCGCAGTGCAGGACGAACTGGTCACCATTCGCGGTGAGCGCTTCGTAATTCCCATCAAGGTGGAACAGAAGCGGCGAGTGCAGGGCGTGGTTCACGGCGCCAGCTCCAGCGGTCAAACAGTTTTCGTCGAGCCGCTGGAAACTATAGAACAGAACAACGAACTGGTGCGTTTATTCGACGAAGAACAAGCGGAGATACATCGCATCCTGGTAGAGATGACGCGGCGCATCGGCGAAAACGCGGGTTCAATCCTTGCCGCGGCGGAGACGTTAGCGGCACTGGAGCTGCAGTTTGCCAAGGCGAGATTTGCGGAGGAGTACGACTGCGTCACTGTGGTTTTGTCCCCGGAAGACTCGCGTGGGGATGGCGCATCCAGGCCGTCTGTGTCGAGCAAAGCTCGACTCGTTCTTGTTAACGCCCGCCATCCGCTCCTTGAACGCAATCTGAAAGCAAAGGGCGGGCGCGTCACTCCCACCACGATTGAACTGGAAGGCGAGACGCGGGAGTTGGTCATCACCGGCCCAAACACAGGCGGCAAAACGGTTGTTCTCAAAACTGTTGGACTGCTTGCGTTGATGGCGCAATCCGGAATTCCAGTTCCCGCCGACCGCGCGGAGCTTCCTATATTTGACGCGGTGCTTGCTGACATCGGCGACTATCAATCGATCGAGCAAAACCTGTCAACGTTCTCCGCTCACGTCACCAACATTGATTTCATTTCCCACACCGCGACCGCACAGTCATTGGTGTTGCTCGACGAACTCGGTTCCGCCACCGATCCCGAGGAAGGCGCCGCGTTAGCGGTTGCCATCGCCGATCACTTCCGCCGTCTCGGATGTGTAGCCGTCATCTCTACCCATCACACTTCCCTGAAAGTTTATGGAGCGAACACGGACGGCGTGTTGAACGCATCGGTTGGATTCAATGAAGCCACGCTGCAACCCACATATGAATTGAAAATCGGAGTGCCAGGAGCGTCTGCCGGCATAAACATCGCGCAGCGCCTGGGGTTGAATCCAACCATTATCGAAGCCGCCC
>Ga0209006_10004086_pt1 | contig 13276 bp, 14 predicted proteins | sample JacPin_JW_Ref_O2_FD_188567 | JGI IMG/M metagenome (GOLD analysis project Ga0209006, IMG submission 188567) | Forest soil microbial communities from Algoma, Ontario, Canada - Jack Pine, Ontario site 1_JW_Ref_O2 (SPAdes) (version 2) | ecosystem: Environmental > Terrestrial > Soil > Boreal... | reverse complement strand
GATAGGGATCGCCGCATCGGGTTTCACCGCACCCGCGATTACCACCACGTTGAAGCTCTCCGGTTCTATGAGCGTAGGTGATTTCTTCTCGTTCAGCACCTACATGATGCAACTGACCTGGCCGATCATCGCCCTGGGATGGGTGATTAATATTTTTCAGCGCGGCACGGCTTCGCTGGTACGCCTGAACGAAATCCTGCAAGAGCAGCCGGAGATCAAAGATACATCCGGTGCGCAGGACTCGGAGATCATCGGCGATGTCGAATTCCGCGGGCTGAATTTCAGCTACGACGGCAAAGAAGTTCTGCACGAGGTAAATCTTCGCGTACGCGCCGGCACCAGCCTGGCGATCGTGGGCCCAACGGGATCTGGAAAGACTACTTTGGTCAGTCTGATTCCGAGGATTTACGACGCAGACTCCGGCATGGTTCTGATCGATGGACAGCCGATTCGCGAATATACGCTGGCCTCTTTGCGGCGAAATATTGGATTTGTGCCGCAGGAAACCTTCCTATTTAGCGACCGCATCCGCGAAAACATCGCGCTGGGCGTGGACTCGGCGGCCGACCGGGAGATTCACGACGCGGCGGAAGCTTCGAATATCGCCGCCGACATCGAGGGTTTTCCCGAGGGCTATGAAACGATGGTCGGGGAACGCGGCATCACGCTGTCCGGCGGACAGAAGCAACGCACCGCGATTGCACGCGCATTGATTCGGAATCCGAAGATTCTGATTCTCGACGACGCGCTTTCCAGCGTCGACACTCAGACCGAAGACAAGATTCTGAATCAACTGCGCGACGTAATGCGCGGCCGCACGACAATTTTCATTTCACATCGCGTTTCCACGGTACGCAATGCCGATCGCATCGCGGTACTGCACGGCGGCCGCATCGTTGAACTCGGCACGCACGACGAACTGTTGGCCTTGAGCGGTTACTACTCCGACCTCTACAACAAGCAGTTGCTGGAAGAAGAATTAGCGGAAGTCTGACAACCCTGCGGGCATCAGTCGTTTACACTGGCCGTCCCATCATGCAGCGCGTCGACACGCCGGAAATCCTCGATTCTAATGATTGCCCGCCCGCCGAAGTCGCGGCCTCGTTGCGAGACATCTCTCGCATCAATCGCTGGTTCGGGGGGGTGGCCACAACCCGCAAAATGGTCGAACGCGTCGCTTCCGTCACGAAGCAACGCAATTTCACCGTGCTGGAAGTGGCCGCTGGATTTGGCGAGGTGCCGAAGATCGCGGCTCGCCAGCTTGCGCGCAAAGGAATCACGATCGACGTAACGCATCTCGACTTGAAATTCTCCCACCTGCTTCCAGAAAACCGATCTGTCGTGGCTGACGCGCTCGCACTTCCCTTCCGTAACAATGCATTCGATCTGGTCAGTTGCAGCCTGTTCGCGCATCACCTCGCGCCGGTCGAACTGGCGCGATTCGGAACCGAAGCCTTTCGGGTATGCCGTCGCGCCGTTCTGATCAACGATCTCATGCGGCATCCTGCGCATCTGGCGCTCGTTTATGCCGGATTCCCTCTCATGCACAGCTACGTCTCTCGAAATGACGGCGTGGCTTCGGTGCGGCGCGCTTATATTCCGGAAGAGATGCGGCGAATTCTTTCCTCAGATGCGGAACCTGCGAGGAATATCGAAATCGTGCGCCACTTTTTGTTTCGTATGGGAGTGATTTTATGGAAGACGCCTGCAACGAGGGGCCGGGCAGAGATGGGTGCGGAAACGACCACCGCTTTCCCAGTTAGTGAAACCGCCGCGCGTAGCCGCTCCGCTCGATGATCCCCTGCGGAAACTTCATCGCAACAATCATTTTGAGCGCAGTCGCTTTGTCACGTGAAATTTCATAGAACGACTGGCAGATCTTGTATCCCATGTAGTAACCGAGATCGGGAGGCCCCACGCGCCGTTTGTCTCCCGAGTTGTAGAGCCACGGATTCTTGTCGTCATTCTTGGCGTCTTCCTGAAACTTCTTCCACAACTCTTCTTCGTGCGAATCGCCGTAAGCCTTGGTATCTTCGTCGATCTCGGTGCCGGTAATGAGTTCGGCGATGAAGTCGGCGGCACCCTCTTTCATCGCCTGCGCAATCAAATCGCTGCCCTGAGCCTTTTGCTGGTAGTGGATCAATTCGTGGATTACGATCGACGCTACTTCGCTGAGATGCACCCGGGAGCCCGAATCGGCGAACATCTCCGCGCCGATAATCAGGCCATTTTCGCTGTCGGTGCCGCCGGAATTGCGCCGTCCAATGACGAAATAGACAGGCGGAAAAGTGGCCTCCGGATAAATCCGTTTGAGATGTTCGAATCCTTTGCGAATTTCCGGCTCAAAACTTTGCATTTTCAGCGTGTTGGCCCGAACGTCTTCGTAGTATTTAGGGTCGGCAAGAATCTCCTTCGCCAGCGCCTCGCCGCTGATAATGCGGTGTGGAATGAAATCCTGAACGCCTCGGGAGCCGTTTTTGATGTAGTCGCGATCGAGAATGCCGGCCAGTTGATCAGGCGCGGAAGTAGCGGACGCTTTCCACTCGTCATAGGCCTGCCAGAAAAGATCAATGTCAGCCGTAGATAGCAGAGCCGCGTCGGGGTTGTGATTCGGGGGAGACTTTAACGTCTGTGCGTGCATCGCGGAGGCGATGAGACAGACCGTTGTTATGGCGCAGACCAAGCGCGCCGTGACTGCAGTCATCCTGGATGCTCCTCGGTCAAGGCACGGTGGACTCGGCCGGGCAGGGCCGGCCTGGGCCGAAGATAACGAATCGAAAGATACGATTGGTAAAGATACGATTGGTGAAGCTAAGCGATAAAGAAACGCTTACCGAACGACCAGCACTTCCCGAATGTTATCGCGCGCCAGGAAAAATTTGATCGAAGCGAAGTCGCGAAAAAGGGTCTCGATGTGGCGGTTGTTGAAGACGCGCTGTAAGCGGAAACCGTCCGTGATCGCGGTGTGAACCGCACCGGTCGGCCCACGTCGTGCTTCCCGCTTCAACACAATGCGCTGCATCTCAAGAACATCTTTTCCCACAATGTGAAAGCGATAGCAGGGCGAATCGGGTCCAGCGTCTTTGGTGTGAAAAAACGCCAGCAACATGCCGCCGGGCTTCAGTACCGACCAGAGACGCCCCATGACGGGCCGCACCAGGTTTTCGTCGAGGTAGTCGGGCAGATTCCAGCACAATACGAAATCGAAGTGCGCCGCGGGATACGCGAGGTTGTCGGCAAGAAACTGGCGGCTGTCGAGCGTGGCGACGCCGTGTTCGTCTTTGGTGATGAGATTTGGCTCGGTTGAGGCAACCAGCAGGTCTTCACTGTAAATTTTATGCCCGCGTTCGGTAAAGAAACGAATGTTGGAGGGCGACGTGGAACCGAGATCGAGAACACAGATCGGCGTATCGCCTTCCCAGAGGCGTGAAAGCTCACCCAGGCCGCTGGAACGGCGCGTGAGCTTCTGAGCGGCTTGCGCTGTCGCCGCTTCCGTGCCGCCCGCTCCTGAGCCGCGAAAAAGCTTCATGAAATTATGCGTTACAGATGCCATCAAATCTAACCTGCTCGGCTCATTCAGGAAAAGTTACTTTCCTGCGGCCTTTTCCGCTTTGCCCTGAATATCGACCTTGCCCTTCAGGTAAGCGCCTTCCTCAATTGAGATACGCTGCGTGCTGATGTCGCCGGTGACGATGGCCGACTTGCGCAGGTCCACCCGGTCGCTGGCGTTCACGTTGCCCTCCAGTTTGCCCTGGACGACGATGCCCTTGGCCTCAACCGAAGCCTTGACCTGCCCGTGCGGGCCCACCGTCAGGCTGTTGTTCTTGAGGGAGATCGTGCCTTCGACCTGACCATCCACATACAGGTCTTCGCTGCCCGATAATTCGCCTTTGATCACTACCGATTTACCGATCTGCGCCAAGTCTGCTGACAACGGAGCACTCATGGGGCTTCTCCTTTGCGGGAAAGCGGGATGCTGCACGACCACATAGAGGGAAGGCAGTTACCGGACGGCTACAACACTCTTTCGACTATACGCAACCCGGCTCGCAGGCGGCAAGCGGAGTTCTCGCCGCTTGATATCTTCGTGCGCGGGAAGCGGGTCGTCTGTGAACCGCCGTCCTGGATCGTCGAGCTATAGGCAAGAATCATCTCACATAAGCAACCTGCAGGGGCAGATTGCTACACTAACCTTGAGATGCAGTGCCCTGATCACAGGCAACTGGGCGATCGTATCGTGAGCGCTTGCGTTGTGATCGCTATTCTAGCGTCTGCCACCGCGCTTGGCGCGCAGGATTCTAAGCCCTCGATCCCTCCCGACGAACTGGTTCGACTGGCCGTCGCTAACGAAGTGAAGGCCGCGCACAGTTCGACCATCAAGAACATGTTTCGCTCCCAGAAAAAGAACGCGAGGGGATCGCAGACCCGACTCTACGTAGAGACCAACGACGCCATGGCCGCGATGCTCATCTCCGTCGACGGCCATGCTTTAACTCCGCAGCAACAACAGGGCGAAGTTGCCCACCTGGATTGGCTGATGAGCAATCCCGAGCAGCTCCGCAAAAAAGGCGCCCGCGAAAAAGAAGACGCGGATCGGACCCTTCGCATCGTGAAAGCGCTGCCCGACGCGTTCCGCTACCAATATGACGGCGTCGTCAACCAAGCGCAGGGCCTGGGTGCGGGCGCACCTCTGGCACGGCTGAAGTTCACACCCAATCCTTCGTACTCTCCGCCGACGCATGTCGAAGAAGTTCTCACCGGCATGGAAGGATATCTGCTGATCGATACCGCGAGCCGGCGGCTGGCGCGAATCGACGGCACGCTGTTTCGCAATGTCAATTTCGGATGGGGCATTTTCGGCCGCCTCGACAAAGGCGGCCATTTCGTCGTGCAGCAGGCCGATGTCGGCGACGGCGACTGGGAAATCACGGAAATGCATCTGAACATCACGGGGAAAATTCTGCTCGTCAAGAACCTGAGCATGATCTCCGACGAAGTTTTAACCGGCTATCGCCGCGTCCCCGATCATCTGACGTTCGCCAAAGGCGTGGAAATGCTGAAAGCCGAACAGGAAAAACAGGCGAATAATAATCCGCCGGAAACTTCGAATGCAAAGAAAATGCCGCAATAACTAAGCCCTGCTTTCCTCTACGTCTTTCGCGAGTTTTTCTTTGCGACCTTTGCGGTTACCGCTTTAGACCTTCCTGCGAGCGAAAACAAAAGATTTTAACCGCTAAGGTCGCAAAGGAAGCCCGCAAAGGACGCGAAGAAAAACGGACCGTGACCGGAAGACCCTCCCAACCGAAAACTATTCCCCCATTGCGCCGCCGCCGGAGATTCGATACAACTTCTCCAACCGGAGGCACGATCCCTCATGTCCAAGGTTCTATGGGCCCTCTTACTGCTCGCCGTTTCTTTGCCGGCGTACGCCGCCGATCCGAGTTGGCATGATCGCTTGCTCGATTCCCTGCCGTTGCTCGGCCACCGCAACTGGATCCTAGTCGTTGACTCCGCTTACCCGCTGCAAGTCTCGCCTGGGGTCGAAACCATCGAAACCAATGCTTCGCAGCTTGAAGTCGTCCGTTCCGTGCTGGCGGCGATCGACCATTCCATTCAGGTGCGCCCGGTCATCTTCATGGACGCCGAGTTGCCCTTCGTTTCCGACGACGATGCGCCGGGAGTTTCCGAATACCGCAACTATGTCGGCCAACTCCTCGAGAATTATTCCGTCGAACAACTGCTCCACGAAAAAATCATTTCCAACATTGACGAAGCGGGCAAAACGTTTCACGTTCTGATTCTGAAAACGAATATGACGATCCCTTACACGTCAGTTTTCTTTCGCCTCGACTGCAAATATTGGAGTGCCGACCAGGAGGCAAACCTGCGAAAAAAGATGAGCGAGAAAGAAAAAGTCGGCGAGAAAAAAACGAAGTGAAGCATTTGCACGGCCCGGACCGCCTTCGTCCGGATCGCGTACCAAAACATTCGACAAGCTAGGCCCGCAGAGTTTCCTTGCGCACGGTCAGCTTCTCGATCAGATCTGTCCTCACGCGATAGCCCATGCCCGGCTGATCGTTCACAGCAATCATCCCCTGGGGCGAGACCGTCACTTCCGGATCAACAATGTCTTCCTTCCAGTAGCGCTTTGACGCCGATACATCGCCCGGCAAGCTGAAATTTTCCAGTGTCGAGAGCGCGATGTTGTGTGCCCGGCCAATGCCGGTTTCCAGCATCCCACCGCACCACACCGGAACGCGCTGCGAGCGGCAGATGTCATGTACCTTGATCGCCTCAGAAAAACCACCGACGCGGCCAACCTTAACGTTGACGATGCGGCACGAGCCGATGTCGAGTGCGATGGCCGCGCTGCGCACGTTGACGATGGATTCATCGAGGCAGATCGCGGTGCGCAGCTCTTTCTGCAGGCGCGCGTGATAGTAAATATCGTCATCCCACAAAGGCTGCTCAATCATCAGCAGGTTGAATTGATCGAACTTGCGCAGGTGCTCGACCTGGTCCAGCGTATAGGCGGAATTCGCATCGCAGCTCAGCGTAATATCGGCCCAGCGCGAGCGTATGCGTTCGAGCACATTCAGGTCCCATCCGGGCTTTACTTTGACTTTGATGCGGCGGTAACCGGCGGCCAGTTCAGTTTCGATTTTTCCCAGTAACTGCTCCACCGAATCCTGAATGCCGATCGATACTCCGCACGGAATCTCGCGGCGCGTGCCGCCCAGCAACTTCCATAACGGTTCTTTCTTCTGGATTGCTTCCGCATCCCAGAGCGCGTTTTCGAGTGCCGCCTTGGCCATGCGATGAGAGCGCACTTTCGCAAACAAAGCCGCGCAGTCGCGGCCGGATTCAATCTGCTGGCCGAGCAGGGGCGGAATCAGATATTTGGTCAGCGTCGGCCAAGCGTCCTCAATCCATTCGCTGCTGTAAAACGGATCTTCGCCGACTACGCTCTCGCCCCACCCGTCGACCCCTTCGCAGTGAACCGTGACCAGCAGAATCTGGCGGCTGTAAATACGTCCGAAGCTCGTCTCGAAAAAATGGACGAGCGGCATCTGAATCTCGCGTAGCGTGATGGCTTCAATCTTCATAAGAAGAAAATGTCATTTCACCACGGAGGCACCGAGACCCGGAGAAATTAACTGATTCGTTCTTCCCGTGGTAAATCATGCTTCAGACGCGAAAGACCACTTCTCAGCCCAGCGGCCCAGTAGAAACCTGCCATTGCCTGCTGGATCGCGATCATATCCCAGCACCGCCAGCGCATCGCCAGAAAAAGCCCGCAAAAACTGCTCGCGATTCCGTTCCTGGATATGCTGTGCCTTGCCTCGGGTTTCCGGCGCGGCTTTCCAATCATAAATTTCGGCCGGCACCTCGATCTCCAATTCAGCTTGAAAAGGCGGGTTCTTCCCACCGGCAAGCATTGTTTCGACGCGCTTGGATTTCAGCCACCATTCGGCGATGAGGCGATCGCTCGGCAGCCCACCCTGCAGCGGCGACGAGGTAATACCGTACTGGTTGATGTTATAGCGCCGCGCAATCGCACCCAGCTTTTCGATATTGAGATAAGCGTTTTTGATTTCCAGTGGATCGAACGTCCACTCGATCAGCTCGATGCCCCGCGCGAGCGCGTCTTCCCGCTGTAATAGTTTCAAGCGGCGTCCCAGGCCCGCGTTGCGAAAATCTTTGCGCACGGCCAGCATGTGCGAATGCAGATAGATATGCCCGGAACGCGTGCCCGGGACCGACAGCGCGAAGCCGACCATCTTGCCGCCATCGAACGCGCCCATTACTTGGCCGCCGACTTTTTCCGCCACGACGAACATGCGCAGGGGAACCAGTTCAGCATCGGTAAAATTCCACACCTCTTTTTGCAACGCGACGCAGGCCCGAAGCTCTTCCAGGCCGTGACAGCGGCGAATCTCGATCGAGTCGCCGCTCAAGCCGGCTTCTCCGTCGACTTTCGTTCCTCTTGCTTGGCCTGCTGCCAAAGAGATTCCAGTTCGTCCGTCGTTGCCTGATCTGCGCTGCGTCCGGCCTCATGCAGCCGCGCTTCCATCCACTGAAAGCGCCGCTTGAACTTGCGGTTTGTCTTGCGCAGAGCCGATTCCGGATCAACGGACAAGTACCGCGCCAAATTGACCAGAACAAAAAACAAGTCTCCCACTTCTTCTTCGAGTTTCGTCTGCAATCCCTCTGAGATTGCTGTCCGGCCCGATCCTGCAATGCCGCGGCCCTGTGGTCGAGGTCCTGGCGCCGGGAACTCCTTGAGCTCTTCGCGAAGTTCATCCGCTTCTTCGCGCAGCTTGTCGAACAAGCCCTCAACGTTCGGCCAGTCGAATCCAACCCGCGCCGCGCGCGAACTCAGCTTCTGCGCTTCCAGCATCGCGGGCATCGCCGACGAAACTCCAGCCAGAATCGACTGCCTCGACTCAGCTGCGGACGCAGTTCCATCCCCCGCACCCTCAGCCGCTTTCTGGCTACGCTTCCGTCTCTCTTCGACTTTCAGCGCCTCCCAGTTCCGCTTCACATCGTCAGAGGTCTCGGCTGTAGCGTCCCCAAACACATGCGGATGCCGGTGCACCAGTTTCTCTGACAGCCGCTCAATCACATCGTCTATAGAGAAAAACGACTGCTCTTCCGCCATTTCTGCATAAAACAGCACCTGCAACAGCAAATCGCCTAGCTCGCCCGCCAGTTCGGGCCAGTCTCGATTGTCGATGGCCTCGAGGACTTCGTAGGTCTCTTCGAGCGTATATGGCTTGATCGAATCGAAGGTCTGCTCACGGTCCCACGGGCAGCCGCCGGGCGCGCGCAGCCGCTTCATGATCGAGACCGCGCGTTCGAAACGCTCTCCAGTTGTGGGCATGAGGCAACCAATGTAAACGACAGCAGATGGCGCAGGCAACGTTCAGTCCGGTGCGCCAAGCCGGGGCGATCACTGGCCCTCAACCATGCTAGGGCGATTCCAACTCAATTCCTGTCTGGCACTTGGAACTGAATTTAACAGCGGCGTCGCCATGCCTATCCGTCCCACAGCTGGAGAATGGTAGTATGAATGATTCCATAGGCAGATTCCTCTCAGGCAGCCTTTGCGTTGCCGGGCGAATCGAAGTGAGAGAACTGAAGCGAGTTGAATCAAAGCGAGTTAAATCAAAACCAGCTCATGCTGAGATCCCAGTCCCTGAAATCTAATTTGAAAACCTCGGCCATGCGCAGCTACATCAAGGCTCTCTGCCTCGCCAGTCTTTTCCTGGCATTGCTGCCGGCGGCTTCCGCACAAGCGGATTTCACGCTGCAGGCTTCGCCGTTTGCTCCCACCGCCCTGAACCCGGGAGGAACAGCCTCTTCCAACCTAACGCTGGGAACGCTCAACGGTTTCAACTCCACCGTCGCGTTAACCTGTGCCGTTACGCCGCAACAGACGGCGGGAACCACCCCGGTATGTGAGGTCAGTCCGGCAACCGTTTCGCCCCCGGCAGGGGCAAGCGTTACGGTGACGACAGAGACACTGAATGGAAAACCGGTCATTCCGGGGTTGTATACGATCACCGTCACCGGAACCGCCGGCTCGACCACCCACATCGCGCAAGAGAACATCACCGTGCTGGCGGTCACGCCGCAGTTCACTGTGACAGTAACAACCGCAGTCGCACCCAGCAGCGTGCACGCGGGCAGCGGAGGCACCGGAACCGTCCAAATCACCCCGATCAATGGCTACACCGGGAGTGTGACTCTGTCTTGCTCTTCGATCACTCCGCTGGTGACGATTCCTCCGGTCTGTTCATTTAACCCTTCGGTGGTGACCGTGAGCGGAGTCGTTGCAACGGCTACGATATCGGTCAGCACAGTCGGTCCCGTCGCGGAGAAAAGCGAGCCGGCAAGAAGAATCTTCTACGCCTTTTGGCTCTCACTGCCGATTCTAGGTTTGGCCGGCATCGGTGCTGGCAACAAACGGTCGCGCCGCGCATGGATTCTTCTGTGTCTGCTTTTCGTGGCAGGATCGTTTCTGCTGGTGCCTGCATGTGGAAACAATCACGTGGCAACTACGGATATCAACAGCCTTACGCCGAAAAATACCTATACCTTCACCGTGATCGGCGTCGATCAGGACGGAGTGACCTCCAGCAATACCGGCACTTCGACCGCCGCCCCCTCTGTCACTTTAACCGTGGACTAGAGCACAAGAAGCACGATCATGCCCCGGCTCGCGCACTACCCGCCGATTGCGCTGGCTCTGCTGCTGGCTTTCACCTTCCTGCCTCTTTGGCGCACCGCACAGGCGGCGTCGCATCGGTCCAAGCCCGTCATGCCAACCGTGCGCTGGGACGAACGAACTCAGGGCTGCACTTTTTCGCGCAGCGACGACGGCAAACTTCACTACGGCCTGCCCTCAGATGACGTCGACGCTACTCTGATCATCGATTCTCAGGAACTGGAAAAGGTTCGCCGGCGGCACGAGCCATTTTTCAGCGGATTCGTCACCGTGCGTTATCGCGGCCATTCGGCGCTCGAAGTTGGCACTGACAACATTTCCCTCGAGTACCTAAAGCATTTCCGCCTCATCCAGACTGCGCTTGATCCCGACGCCTTTGCTCAGAAGATTCAGGACGACGCCGACACGCTGGACCATGAAACCGCGCGCTACGTGCAACGACATCCAGAAAAGAGAGAGGCGAAAGAAGCTTACGTGCGGGCCTTTCAGAAAGACGCTGCCGAACTGATCGAGTTTGTCAGCAAGAATAGCCTGCGACCAGCCCGGCTCGGATCCTCGAATCCTGAGATCAGCGGGTGGTTGCTGTTCAATGCCAACAGCAGGTGGATCGACGGTTGGAAAAAGCAGGAAGAATTCATCCTGCGGATTCCGCTGGGCGGAAAGATTTTCGAGTTTCCGTTTGCGCTTCCGCCCGATCCAGGCGACACGATGTTGCGGCGGCGAGAATAAAAAGACCGCCGGACCTTGATGGGGGACTCTACGAAGCCGCGCGCTGAGGTTTCGAATCCATTTCGGTAGCCTGGTGCATGAGGATATCGCGCAGCGAGACCAGACCTTTCAATTCCTTGCCATCGACAATGGGGAGATGGCGGAATCCGAATTCCTTCATGATAAACAGACACTCTTCCACGCTCTCATCCGCGGAAACGGCGCGTGGATTCGCGGTCATGACCTCAGAAACCGCGGTCGTGCCCGGCGTGCGGCCAACAGCAACTACCCTGTTCATGATGTCGCGTTCAGAGATGATGCCCGCCAGTTCTCCATTGCGCAACACCGGGAGAGCCCCGAAGCTATGCTCCATCATGAAGCGCGCAGCCTCCAGCACGGTGCGGTTCGCCTCCACCGAATACACTTTGCGGTCTTTCAGAAGATCGCGGAGGGTTGCCATAGGGTCGCTCCTTCTTCCATTGATCGGGATAATGTATCACGAGGGCTAACGGCCGAACATACTGTCTGGTCGCCCAGCAGCGGGCGAGAGGGCGCTCCGGCGCCGGGTTTGCGAACTTCGTGTGAATTTCTCGCACCGAGGCGTCTCAGAACATTTTCGACTTTGAAAGCGGCGACGGCCTGCAAAAGCAGGCCGTCGCGTTCCTGCCACCGTTGTTCCGAACAATGAAACGCACCGCGATACTAGAAGCGAAACTGCGGACCGAGCGTGATCCTCAGGTTGTTGTGGCCGCCGTTATCGAAATAGATGTCGTCTCCGATTTCGGCGCGAATCCCGATTGGCCCGGCAAACCCTTCCACGCCTCCGGCCGGATAGACCGCGAAGTGAGTTGCGCCGTTAGTCAAACCAACGGTGTTCGTAAAACCAGTTCCCACATTTTCGTTGTTCACCGTGAAGTTATCGAATCCGACTTTGCCGGTCACGAAAAAGCGAAACGGGCCCGAGCCGGTCTGGAACTTCGGACCGAAAAATCCATGCAGCGTATGAAATCGCGATGTGACAAACTGCGTCGTGATCCCGTTGCTGAACGTACTGGTGAAATTTCGATCGAAGTCGTACGCCATCTCAGCTTCGATTTGCACACTCGGTCGAAGATTAAATGCCGCACGGCCTCCGACACCGATAAAGTTGATGGCGGGCGAGGCATCCCCGAAACGGAAATAGTCAGCAAAGACGCCGACCTCGGCGTGATCAGAAGACTGCGCCGCTGCGAAGGGCGCCACCGCGAATGATATTAGTGCTGCCAGCAAGAAAAACCGTTTCATATTGAACTCCCTCTCTATTGAATTCCGCTCCATCGCTCCACCCCGCGTTGGCCAATCGAGGGCCATCCGTGTCGATCATCGTTCTGTGGACCGACTGGCCCAAGTTGCAACCATTCAGGCACACTGCCGCTTCGTCATGGGCAGAACAGGGAGCGGATACCTGGGCGGGCAGACTTCACTTTGACGCGATTTCACGTCACACGGTTGGAGTAATTCGAACGGAAAAACAAGGGCGGACTTGAAAAACAAGCGCTGGCTGAAGCCAACAAAACAAAAGCAAAATGGCGCGGATCAAGTCCGCGCCATTAGAGTTTCAACAGTATCGAATTGTTTATTGCAGATGGTTTAAATGTACCGGTGTGGCATCGGCCGCTTCGCTGTCGGTGCGGGGCGTCATTGAGACCACAACGTATTCGCGCTCTTTCATGTCGATTTCTTCCATGCGCAGCATCAGCTTTTCTTTATCGATACGGAACTCCGCCCGGTCTCCAATGGGCAACAGGATCGGATGCTTTTCGTCACGCGGACGGATGCGGTAGACCACTCGCTCGGCCTGCAAAACATACTCCTGGCAAAGCACTCCTTCGGTCTTCCGGTTGCCAGAGTCTGCTCCGACGATCTCACTGGCGACGCTTGCGGTTGCTTTGTCGCTTTCGCCGCACTGCACGGATTCCATCTGCATCAATTTGCCCGGTTGATAAACCTTAGGATCCTTGGCGTACGCCGCTGTAGCGACTGCAACGAAGATCGCACACAATATCAATCTTGAGCGCATAGAGAGGTTCCAGCCCGTATTCTCTATGGCCCGAGCGGAGAAAGTAGGTCACGTTGGTAACAGCCCCCAGGTTACCGGGCAGAGAAGGCAACGTCGGGAAGACTTCGATTCGAGGGAATTGGGTAGTGGTGCAGTTTGGATTTCTTACTATATGGTGTCATCCTGAGCGTAGCCGTTTTTCAGGCGAAGCGAAGGATCTCAGTCTCATCCGGCCCGGAGGGTGAGCCAAACTGTACAACTACCGGGAAGTTGCTAGTGCTCGACAACCTCTTCGAGCG
>Ga0209006_10004084_pt1 | contig 13278 bp, 10 predicted proteins | sample JacPin_JW_Ref_O2_FD_188567 | JGI IMG/M metagenome (GOLD analysis project Ga0209006, IMG submission 188567) | Forest soil microbial communities from Algoma, Ontario, Canada - Jack Pine, Ontario site 1_JW_Ref_O2 (SPAdes) (version 2) | ecosystem: Environmental > Terrestrial > Soil > Boreal... | reverse complement strand
CGGCTGGACCGCGACCTACTGGGTGAAGCATCTCACCGATATCCGCGTTCAGCCGCAGGCCTTCGATGGGTTCTGGATGAAAGGCGCCTACCGAATTCCGACGGGTGCCTTTCCCGGCGCCCGCTTCACGAGCCAGGAGACACCCGAGACCACTCCGATCACGCAGATTCTCGTCAACTCGCTCGTCACCGCACCGTCGCCCGATGCGCGCCTGGCACATAACCGGCCCGCGCAGTTGAGCGGCTGGGCGTGGGATGGCGGCACGGGGATCTCTGCGGTCGATATCTCCGTGGACGGCGGGCTCAACTGGCGCGCTGCGGCACTGGATAAGGACATGGGACGCTTTGCCTGGCGCGGTTTTCGTTTCCCTCTCGACACCTCGCGGCCCGGGCCGCTCGCCGTCGCGGTGCGCGCCACGAGCCGCGGTGGCGAACAGCAGCCGGAAAAGCTGACCGTCAATCCGGCCGGCTACCATAACAATAAGATTCTCTCGCTCACTTTGGAGGTCGCATGAGACGCGCGGTTGGGCGCATGGCGCTCGGCGCCTGTGCGCTCCTCGCCTGCGCAGGCGCGCTCGCCGGCGAGGAGAGCATCCATCTGATCGATGCGCCTGGGCGCGATCTCACCGTCACATCCTGCGTGTCCTGCCACAGCCTCGATTACATTCCGATGAACGCGCCGCTCATGAGCCGCGCCAGTTGGGAAAAGACGGTTCACAAGATGATCGACAAGTTCGGCGCGCCCATCAGGCCCGAGGATGTCGATCAAATCCTGGCCTATCTGACGGCGCATTACTCCGGCTGAGGCGGACTCCTTTGCGAGTGCTCCTCATCACGGGATTGCCGGGTAGCGGCAAGTCCACACTGGCGAGCATCCTCGCGCGGCGCTATGGCGTGCTCCTCCTCGGCAAGGATCTCATCAAGGAGCCTCTGCTTGATGTGTTGGGCTCGGCCGATGCGGCGCACTCCAAGCTTTTGAGCGATGCGAGTTTTGCAGTCCTCTTTGCCGTGGCGCGCCAGGCCCTCACCACGAACCCCGATTTGATCCTGGAAGGCAACTTTCGCCCCGGCGAGCACGAGGCCGTGCTGTCCCTCAGTAGCCAAGCGCGCATCATGCAGGTGCTCTGCCGGGTTGCCGAGCCCACAAGACTTGCGCGTCTGGCGCGCCGCCGACAGGATCCCGCGCGGCATACAGGGCATGGCGACACCGATCCCGCCGTTGTGGCGCAAAGATCCGGCGACGCCTTCCTGGCACTAGCGGGAGAGCGGCTGACTTTTGATGGCGGCGAAAGTACCGACGCGCGCGAGCTCGAGGCCATCGACCGCTGCTGGCGCAGCGCTTAGTCCGGACGGAGTGTCCTGGCGCCATGGCCGCTCCGCATTCGGCTCGATCAGCATTTGCGCGCGCAGACCCGGATGATTGTCTGCCAGCACCAGAGCTCCGCCGTGTAGCTTCGCGACGGCCGCGACCAGACTCAAACCCAGACCCACGCCGGGTGTGCCGCGGCTCGTGTCGCCGCGGTAGAAGCGCTCCGGCGCCTTGATCTTTTCGCTGTCGCTGATTCCGGGGCCGTCGTCGGCCACCGCGATCTCGACCGCGCCTTGCGCACTCCTTTGTACCTCGACGGTGACCTTGCCGCCGTCGCTCGCATATTTGAGGGCATTGTCGATGAGATTGCTGACCGCCTGGGCAAGGAGCAGCGGATCACCGGACACGGGAATGGGGCCCGTGTCGCGGCAGGTCAAGCTGATGCCCTTAAGCTCCGCTGCCGGCACGTACAGCTCCACCGCCTGCACCGCCAGTTCCGCCGCATTCACCGGCACGAAGCCCGAGCGGCGCATGCCGCTGTCAATCTCCGCCAGGCGCAACAGCGCATTGAAGATGCGGATCACGCGATCGACGTCCGCCACTGCAGCGTCAATCTCGGCAAAGGTCTCGTGGGTAGAGGGGCGCGTGAGCGAGAGCTCTTCGAGCCGCGAGCGCAGTTCGGCGAGCGGCGTGCGCAGGTCATGCGCGATGGCATTCGACACGTCGCGGATGCCATGGAAGAGCTGCTCGATTTGATCGAGCATGCGGTTGATGGTGTGCGACAGGGTGTCGAGCTCATCGCCGCTCTGCGGGCCCGGCAACCGATGGCTCAAGTCCCCTTGCATGATGGCATGCACAGTCCTGCGAATGCTGTCGATGCGCGACAGGAGAGTGCGGCGAATGAGGAAGCCGCCCAATGCGCCGACAATACACAACACCGAAACGGCGCCGGCGAGCCCGTACCAGAAACGCCGCTCAAGTGGCAGGAAACGTGCCACATCACGGCCGACGAGCAGATGGTAGCCACCGGGGAGCGAAGCGCGCACGAGCACCGCTTCGGTTGACTGCCCGGCCAGATCCATCGCGATCGTGGACATGCCGGGAGTGACCGGCATGCCCTCTGGCCATGCAGGTACGTTGCCGGCGAGAGGCCGCAGCGACGGATCGGTCAGCAACAGGATGCGCTCGCCGGCAATCTGCAATCCGACGCGCGTGTCGATGAACGCCTTCAGGCCATCGGGGCCGTCACGGCGAAACACTTCAGTCAACCGCTGCGCGTCGGCCTGCAGCAGTTCGACCCGTCCGTCCTGAATGGTGACCTGCCACGCATACCAAAGGGGCGCCGCAAACAAAATGAGCGCAGCGATCGCCACCGCGACATATACGAATGCCAGGGTAAACGCCGACGACTGAATCATGCGGTTCATCGATGGTCAGCCGTTGTTTTCGACGCTCGCACTCAGCATGTAACCGGCGTTACGGACGGTGCGCAATAGAGGCAGCTCGCGCTCCGTGTCGATTTTCTGTCTGAGCTTGCTGATATGCACGTCGACGACGTTCGTCTGGGGATCGAAGTGATAGTCCCAGACGTTCTCAAGCAGCATGGTTCGCGTCACCACTTGCTCCGCGTGCCGCATGAGGTACTCGAGAAGCTTGAATTCGCGTGGCTGCAACGTAATGACGCGCTCGCCGCGCACGGCTTTGCGCGACAGGAGATCCATGCGCAGATCGCCGACGTCGAGGGTCGTTTCGGTGCTGTTGCCGTGCGCGCGGCGCGCGAGGACGTCGAGTCGCGCCAAAAGCTCGCCAAAGGCGAACGGCTTGGTGAGATAGTCGTCGCCACCGCTTTTGAGACCGCGAATGCGCTCGTCGACGTCCGAAAGCGCGCTCAGGATGAGGATCGGGGTGCGATTGCCCGCCTTGCGCAGCGCTTCGATGATCGCAAGGCCATCGATCTGTCCCGGCAGCATGCGGTCCATAATGATGACGTCGTACGGCTCGCTCGCCGCGAGAAACATTCCGTCACGGCCGTTGTCCGCATGATCTGCGGTGTGCCCGGCCTCCTTCAATCCTTTGATGACGAATTGGCTGACGCGCTCATTGTCTTCGACCAGCAGTAGTTTCATCGCGCCCCTCGTTCGACCGCGTCCATATTCAATGCGCCTCAATCGCAGTGGACGGCGGCGGCAGCGTGGGGTCTGCGCCGCGCTTGTCCGCGGCAGTCGCACGGCGGTTGGCAAAGCGCATGCTGAAGCGATCGAGATACAAATAAATCACCGGCGTTGTGAACAAGGTCAATGCCTGGCTCAGGAGCAATCCGCCCACCATGGTATATCCCAGCGGCTGCCGCAATTCCGAGCCGGTGCCGTGACCGAGCATGAGCGGCAGCGCAGCCAGAAGTGCGGCCATCGTGGTCATCATGATCGGCCGGAAGCGCAAGAGACAGGCCTGGCGGATGGAAGCTTCGGGTGACAGGTGCTGCTCGCGCTCGGCCTGGATCGCAAAGTCAACCATCATGATTCCGTTTTTCTTGACGATGCCAATCAACAGGATGATCCCGATCAAGGCAATCACGGACAGATCGAAATGAAAGATCATCAGCATCAGAAGCGCACCGACCCCGGCCGAGGGAAGGGTTGACAGGATCGTGAGCGGATGAATGTAACTCTCGTACAGCATCCCCAAGATGATATAGACCACGACGAGCGCTGCCAGAATGAGATACGGCGTGCTCTTGAGAGAGGCTTGAAAAGCCTGCGCCGTGCCCTGAAAAGTCCCCGTGATCGTCGCGGGCAAGCGGATGCTCGCCGCCTCTTTATTAATCGCATCGACGGCCTCACCCAAGGCGACCCCTGGTGCAAGATTGAATGACAGCGTGACGGCCGGGAACTGCCCCTGATGGTTGATAGACAGATACGTGACTTGCTGGGTATTGAACTTTGCGAAGGTCGACAGCGGCACCTGCTGGCCGGTAATGGGTGACTTGATATAGAGCTTTTTCAGGCTATCCGGATCGCCCTGCAGCGCCGGGGTGACCTCGAGAATCACGTGGTAGCTGTTGAGCTGCGTGAAGTATTGAGCGACCTGGCGCTGGCCGAAGGCGTCGTACAGCGTATTGTCGATGACCGAGGGCTGCAGGCCAAAGCGCGCGGCCTGATCACGGTCGATGGTGACGGATACCATCGTGCCGCTCGTCTGCTGGTCGGAGGCGACATCGCGCAGTTGCGGCAGCTTCTGCAGCCGCGCGAGCAGGCGCGGCGCCCAGTCATTGAGCTCATCCAGATCCGAATCCTGCAGCGTGTACTGATACTGCGTACGCGATGTGCGACCGCCGACATTGATGTCCTGCGCAGCCTGCAGGAAGACTGTGGCCCCGGGCACCTTGGCAAGCTCCGGCCGCAGCCGGGTGATGATCTGGTCCGCCGTGACCGAGCGCTCGTCGCGCGGCTTCAAGCCGAGCACGACGAAGCCGTTATTGATAGGCCGCGAGCCGCCGATAAAGGCAGCCCAGCTCGCAATGGCAGGATCGCGATTGATGACGTCCGTCAGGTTGTGCTGCAGTCGCACCATCTCGTCGAAAGAGACATCCTGCGAGGCATCCGAGACTCCCACGATGATTCCCGTGTCCTGCTGCGGGAAGAACCCTTTGGGGATGAAGATGTAGAGGATCGTGGTGGCGGCAACCGTGGCCAGAAACACATATAGAGTCGGCCGCTGATGGCTCAGCACGAAATCAAGTCCGCGCGTATATGCGTCGAGCATCTTGGCGAATCCGCGCTCAATGAAAAGATACAGGCGGCCGTGCTGCACGTGCTTCTCGTCGCGCAGGTACAAGGCGCACATCATCGGCGAGAGAGTGAGCGCCACGAAAGCCGACACCAGGATGGTCATGGTCACGGTGATCGCAAATTCGCGAAACAGCCGGCCGACGATACCGCCCATGAGGAGGAGCGGAATGAACACCGCCACCAGCGACAGACTGATGGAAATAATCGTGAAGCCGATCTCCCCTGCCCCCTTCAAGGCAGCCTCTTTGGGTGACATCCCGGCCTCAATATGCCGATAGACGTTTTCCAGCATGACGATGGCGTCGTCGACCACGAAGCCGACCGCGATCGTGAGACCCATAAGGGAAAGGTTGTCGAGACTGTAACCGACGATATACATCAGCGCCGCGGTGCCGAGTAACGCCAGCGGCACCGTCACGCCCGGAATAATCGTCGCCCAGACGTTGCGCAGGAACAGGAAAATCACCAGCACCACGAGCGCGATCGTGAGCATCAGGGTGAATTCCACGTCGCGAACCGAGGCCTGGATCGTCGTAGTCCGATCGATGATGCGGTCAAGCTTGATGGAAGGCGGCACCGCCGTCAGTACGTGCGGCAGCAAGGCATTGACGCTCGCCACGGCGTCGATAATGTTGGCGCCCGGCTGCTTGTAGACCAGCAGCAAAATACCAGCCTTGCCGTTCTGCCAGGCCGCAAGCTGCGCGTTCTCCGGTCCGTCGACGGCAACCCCAATATCGCGGATGCGCACCGGCGCGCCGTTCTTGTAGGCGACGATGACGTCGTTCCAGGGGGCAGCTTTCAGCAGCTGATCGTTGTCGTAGATCGCGAAACCATGAACCGGGCCGTTGATTGAGCCCTTTGGAGAATCCACCGTCGCCGTCGTGATGACGCTGGCCAGATCCTCGAGCTGAATACCGAGCGCCGCAATCTTTTCCGGATCGATCTGTACGCGCACTGCGGGTTTCTGCTGCCCGCCGATCGACACCTGCGCGATCCCGGGCAGTCGCGAGATCTGTTGCGAGATCACGTTCTCGGCGTAGTCGTCCACCGTAGTCAGCGGCAGCACATCCGAATGCACCGATAGAATGAGGATCGACGAGTCAGCCGGGTTCACCTTGCGGTAGGAAGGCGGCGTGGGCAGGTTCTTCGGCAACTGTCCGCCGGCTGCGTCAATCGCCGATTGGATATCCTGCGCGGCTGCATCGATGTTGCGGCCGAGGTCAAATTGAATGGTGATCTGCGTCGTTCCAAGCACACTGCTTGACGTCATTTGCGTGACGCCGGCGATCTCGGAGAATTGATACTCAAGCGGGGTTGCGACCGACGATGCCATCGTCTCCGGACTTGCGCCGGGCAGCTGCGCCGTGACCACGATCGTTGGAAAATCCACCTGCGGCAGCGGCGCGACCGGCAATAACGGAAAAGCGACCAGGCCGACGAGAAGGATCCCGGCCATCAAGAGCGATGTCGCGACCGGCCGCTCGATGAATGGGGTCGAGATACTCACTTAAGGAGCGCCGCTCGTGCCGGCAGGCTGACCCTTCACGACTTGGGCCGTGCGGACCGGGGTACTGCTGGCGTTCGTACGCACCGCAGAGCCGGGCTGCAGCCGGTATTGGTTGCTGGTGACGACGACTTCGCCGGCGTTCAGGCCCTTTGCCACTTCCGTAACACTGTTGCTCTCAGCGCCGATCTGCAGGGGTCGCGCCTCGACGGTGGAATCGGCCTTGACGACATAGGTGAATACGCCGGACGCACCGCGCTGCACGGCAGTCGAAGGAATTGTCACCGCGTTGCTATCGGTAGCTACCAGCACGCGGGCGTTGATGAACTCGCCGGGCCAGAGCTTATTGGCGGTGTTGGGAAAGGTTGCCTTCAGTCGCGCCGTACCGGTGGTCGTGTCGATCTGATTGTCGATCAGCGACAAGGTGCCGTGATCCAGTTCAACCTTGTCGTCGCGCGACATCGCCGCGACGGCCACGGGGCCCGCGGCAAGGGCGCGGCTGAGAGCCGGCAGATCATCCTCGGGCAGAGTAAAAATAAAGGCGATGGGTTGCACTTGCGTCAGCACCACGATGCCGGTGGTGTCGGCGGCATGCACAATATTACCCGGGTCGATGAGGCGGATCCCGGTCAGTCCTCCGATGGGTGCGGTGATCGTGGTGTAGGCGAGCTGCGTGCGCGCGTTTTCGATGTTCGCCTCGTCTCCCTTGATCTGCGCCCGCAACTGTCCGACCAATCCGCGTTGCGCATCCAGGGTCTGCTTACTGGTGAGGTCTTCCGGGGCGAGAACGGTATAGCGCTCCAAATCCTGCTGCGCGCTTTGCAGCTGCGCGGCGTCCTTGGCCTTCATCGCGATCGCCTGATCGAGCGCTGCCTGGTACGGCCGCGGGTCAATCTGCGCAATGAGCGAGTCCTTTGCGACGGTCTGACCCTCGACGAAGCCCACCTTCTCCAACTGGCCATCGACGCGCGCCTTGATGGTTACAGTGTAGAACGCCTGCACGGTGCCGAGACCCTCAAGATAGATCGGCACGTTCGTGCGCGTAGCCGTTGTCGTTTCGACGCGAATGGCGGGGTGTGCGGTCGGTGGATCCGCCGCGCTCGCCCGATTCGTATGCCAGCGCCAGGCGATGAGGAGTACGAACGCGATCGCAATTGCCGACAGGACGACACGAGTTCTGCTCTTTTTCACAGCGTGCGACGTCTCTATATGAGTGTCCAAAATTAAAGCTCCTACGCTTTCTGCCAGCCGCCGCCGAGCGCATTGAAAAGAGAGATGAGTGCCGCGAGGTGCGCGTACTTGACCTGCACCAGCGTATCTTCGGCCGTGAACAGCGCGGTCTCGGTGCTGAGTACGGTCAGGATATTGATCGTGCCGATATGAAACTGCCGCAGCGTGATCTCATAAGCACGCCGCGCCTTGGCGACCGCATCCGCCTGACGCTGATACTGCAGGTCGGTTTGCTGCAGGGTCACCAGCGCATCCTCGACATTGCTGAAGGCGGAGATGACGGTCTTGTGATAGTCAGCCAGGAGCTCCGCGTAGCGGGCCTTGCTGTAGGCATATTGCCCAGTGAGCGCGCCGCCTTGAAAGATCGGCTGCGTCAACTCCCCCGACAATGTGAATACCCGGCTCGCCGGGTTGAACAGCGATGACAGCGCAGTACTCGCGTATCCGCCGCTTGCAGTGAGGTCGATGCTCGGAAAAAAACTTGCACGCGCGACGGCAATGCTGGCGTTCGCGGACATGAGCTGCGCTTCGGCCTCGGCGACGTCCGGACGGCGCGTCAGGAGCTCGGAAGGCAAGCCAGGAATCACCTGCGGCTCCGCCAGAGCCTCGAGAGTGCCGGTTGTGATATTCACTTCTTCGGCAGGCTTGCCGACCAGGATCGCGAGCGCATCGATGCTCTGCAACAGCTGTTGCTGCAGGGGTGGAATCGAGGCGTTCAGGACGGCGACGGTCGTTTCCTGCTGCGCGACGTCGAGCGCCGTGATGGTGCCGACTTTGAGTTCGAGGCGCAGTCCTTTCAGAATGCTCTCAGCGCTCGCAAGATTTTCCTGTGCAACCTTCAGGCGATCCTGCGCTTCGATGGCCTGAAAAAAAGTACTCGCCACACTCGTCATCACGGTGAGCTCCACCGTCACGCGATCGTAGCGGCTGGCGGCGGCCGCGAGCCGCGCGGCATCAAGCGCTGCGCGGTTCTTGCCCCAGAAGTCGAGCTCATAGGACGCATTCAACAAAGGGCTGAAGACGTCCGCCGTCGTCGTGCCGGGAATTCCCAGATTTATCTCGCGCTCGCGCGTGGCGCTGGCCGTGCCGGAGATCGCCGGCAGCAGCGGCGCACGGGCGATGCGCGCCTGCGCGTCGGCCTCGCGCACGCGGGCGATGGCTGCGGCGATGTCGTCGTTGGTGTGCTGTGCTTCATCGATGAGGGTGTCGAGCTGCGGGGAGCTGAAACCCTTCCACCAGTCGGCCGACGGCCATGCCGCCGGGCCGCTCACCTCGTCGGCACGCCATGCAGGCGGCGGAGGGATGTCCGGTTTGTGGTAGCGCGGGCCGAGGTTACAGGCTGAGAGCGCCAGGACGCCCGTTAGGGCAAGCCAGCGTGCCGCGCGCCGCGCCTGCCGCAGCGCGGCGCGGAAGATAAGAGAAAATGTACGAATGACGCGAGCCCTGGACGAGGCGCTTGCCCCCGGCGGCAACAATGACGGGTCATTGATTCACCCTAGATTGGCAAATTATTAAATTCAGTTAATCGGCGCCGCCCACGCCGATTGGCGGTCCATTACTTGACGGGCGTCACACGCCAAAGGGTATTGGATGCGTCATCGGAGACGAGAAGCGCCCCATCGGATGCGACGGCGACTCCGACGGGCCGCCCCCAAACATGATCATCGTCAACCACGAAGCCGGTCAAAAAGTCCTGGTACTCACCCGTCGGCACCCCATCGTGCAAGCGAACGCGCACGACCTTGTAGCCGGTGCGATGGCTGCGATTCCAAGACCCATGCAGTGCAACGAATGCGTCTCCCAGGTATTCGTGTGGAAATGCCGCAGCTCCCGAGGCCGCCTCGTAAAAGGCGAGCGTCAGCGATGCCGAATGCGATTGAAAGAGCACGTCGGGAAGCGTCACTTTGCCGGCAAGATCCGGTCGCTCGCCAGCGTGGCGCGGATCCTCGTGCGCGCCCAGGTAGTACCACGGCCAGCCATAGAAGGCGCCCTCGCGGACGCGCGTCGTGTAATCAGGCACGAGATCATCACCCAGCCCGTCGCGCTCGTTGGTAGTGCACCATAGATCGCCGCTTTTCGGTTGCACCTCAAGGCCGACACAATTGCGTATCCCGGTCGCAAAGATCCGCGCGGGCGCCTTGCCAACGGGATCAAATACGAGCACGTCCGCACGGTTGGCCTCCTCACCCCAGGCCGCGCCGAGCGCATGTGTGCCCTCCCAGTCGCTAATCTCTGCTGGGGATTTGCGCGCAGCGCCTTGTGCGACATTCGATCCGGAGCCCACGGAGACGAACATGCGCGAGCCGTCCGGTGAAAACACCACATCGCGCGTGGAATGCCCACTTGTTGAATCGGCCAGCTGCGGCACGACGATTTCCGCGCCTTGCGCAGCGTGCATGTCGCCCGGGTGATAGGCAAAGCGCACAATTTGATTGTTCGTGGCGACGTACACCCATTGGGGGCGCAGGCCGGGGGGATAGAACGCGATGCCGAACGGTCTGTCGAGCCCGGACGTAAAGACCTCTTCCTGTGAAGGCCTCTCTGCTCCGGCAACCGTGCGCAACACGCGCACGCGGCCGGCCTTGGTCTCGGCAATGAAAATGTCGCCGTTGGGCGCGATGCGCAGCCGGCGCGGACCCTCGAGTCCCGTCGCAAAGGCTTCGACCGCGAAGCCGCGCGGCACGGCAAGCGTGGCGGCGGCGGGCCGGCGCACGATGCTCGGGCCATTGGAACTGGAGGCAGTTAAGTACGGCGCGGGCAGATCCGCAGCGCTGATGTGGCGAGCGTGTCCCGGCGCATCACTGTGCCAGTCATCGATGGCGGCTGCGTACGAGGTCTTTGGCGCGAATGAAACCGCAAGCGCAATGCCGAGCCATTGCAACGTGACCGACCGCCAGCTGCGGCACGCCAAATAAGCGTGCTGTTGGTGCGATCCGCTACGGATTGGGAACAGCATGCGCTTCCGTCAGCAAAGTTCGAGCCCGCGTGTATAGCGCAGATTTTCTTGGGAGTCGATACAGACGCCAGTGCCCAACAACACCCGCGGTTCGAGCAGGCGCAGTCCGGCTCGTCATCCTTGGTGAGTCACGCGATTTGACGGCGGCCGGGTTCTTGCAGCGCGAGCGGCGCGCTATCGGTCGGCCCGGCAGCCGGACGGATCCCGGCGATAGGTTCAAGAGTGGCATTGAGAGTCGGTTCGAAACCAAACGCCATCGAAAGTCTATGAGATTCCATGCTGTTTCTGACGCGATGCGCGGCCGCCAAATAGCGACCGTTCGTGAGCCGCGCGAGGCCCTGGCCGAGGCTACAGATGAATGAGTTCGGTATCGTCGGCAAATCGACCCATCGCTCCCGATGGCGCAGCTCAAGACCGCCGTTTGCATCCTGCATCAAAAGAGTCAGTAGTCCCGGAGACGTACAGCCGTCAGAGGCTTGGACTGCCGCAGCAGGTGAATTCGCAATCTGCGGATAGTGCAAGATGCGAAATGAGGTGGCCGGATTGCCCGTGTAGCGGTCGACGAAGTAACTGTCTTCCAGTCGCAACCCGCGGGCGAGCATCGCCATGAGCTTATGGCTCAACCCCGTGAGCGAGCGCATGTAATCGAGCACTGGCTCGCGAAGCCCGGGAACGTCCGGCACGAAAGTCTGCCGCTGCGCGGCGCAGGGGCTCAGTACGTCTTCCACACCCCATGTGAGCTGAGCTTCGAACGAAAGGTTGATGAGGTCCGAGCTGCGCGCCACGAGCTCTTCTAGGGACGTAAACCCGCCCTGCCGTCCGCGCGCATGATGTCCGACCTGCACGCGTCGCTTCACCGCCGCTTCGGTTGCGAAGAACCGGCGACCGGTCGCCATGAGCGGCTCGACCACCGCGACGTCGATTCCATGGCCGATGAGACAGAAAAAGCCAAACTCGCTACTCGCTGTATCGATTTGCGCAGCAACCTGGCCGCGCCACGGATCGCCTAAATCGAAGAGCGACAGGTCAATTACAGGCAGGCGCGGCGAGTCGGTTCTGCAATCCATCAGTGTGTCGCTTCACTCCGTGGCGGGCGCCAGTGTGGGGCATTGTAGATGCCGCCCACTCGAGGCATACGGCGCGGGCGCGTCATGCGTGAAATATAGATTTTTTATGTTAAGCGCGGCGCTCCACGACAGTCACGCGAGCGCAGCGGAATCTGAGACTTGCGGCGGAATTTTTTTCGATGAATCGTTTGGATTGTCGCGCCGCAGCTGCTGCGCGCGCACGGCGCGCGCGAGGGCGCCGATCGCCCAGCGATTCGTGTCGGTCAGTCGAAACTCAAAGCGTCAACGACGAGGAGCGCTGCACCAAGGCTGCGCGCCACGGCACAGCTGGGCTTCCATACGCGTGCCCTGGCGCGTGCCCGCGGCACTGCCCTCATTTATCGAGCATCGGCCGGCCTTCGTGACTCACCAAGAGGTCGTGCATGTCATTCGCGTGCTCTTCTTCCTGCGCGAGAATCCCCTCGAGCATCACCCGTGTCGTCGGGTCCTTGTCGCCGAAGTAGCGCACCATGTCGCGGTAGGTCTGGATGGCGACGCGCTCGGCCACCAGATTCTCTTTGATCATGTCAACCAGGTTCTCACCCTCGACGAATTCAGATGCAGACCGGGAAAGGAGGCCCTCCGGATTGAGGTTAGGCTTGCCGCCGAGCTGATTGATCCGCTCACAAAGCAGGTCCAGGTGCGCCTCCTCTTCTTTGGCGTGCTGCGCAAACTCCTGTTTGACCGCCTCACTCGCAAGCCCGGTCGCGGTGACCGCGTGGAACTTGTAGCGCAGTACGCACACGATTTCGGTCGCCACAGCATGGTTGAGAAGCGCGATGGCATCGTCGACCTTGCCGTGATAGTTCTGCGTGACGGCGCCTTCGCTCAGATGGCGGCGCGCGCGCTGTCGAATCTTCTTGATATCGCTTAGAAACTTTCCCGTAGAACTCATGACCTGCTCTCCTGTCGACGTAGGCGGTGGGTGCGAATGCGCGCAAATTTTACTCTCTAAGCGCCGCTCGCCGCCATCGCATTTGCCGCCGACGTGCGGGGGGCGTTCGGCGGCCACGGCGCCGCAGCGACGCTTTAGTGCCGGGACGCATTCGGCGCTAAGATGGATCTTCGATAGGTCGCAGTTGCGTGGAGCCACCATCCTAAGCCTGACGGGCGCGACGGTACTTTCCGTACTGCACTTGGTGCTGGCGGTCGGGGTGACCGCCCACATTCTCGTGCACAAGCGCGATCCGGGCTCGGCCGTCGCCTGGATCGGGATCGCATGGCTCTCCCCGGTCCTGGGCAGCCTGTTGTACGCGCTCTTGGGGATCAATCGCGTGCGCCGCCGTGCGCTCACCATGCGAGCACCGCGAGCACCGCGAGCATCCGCGCCAGCGATTGCCGTCGCCGCAGACGATGGCGGCGAGAACTACCTGGCACCTCTCGAAT
>Ga0209006_10004083_pt1 | contig 13279 bp, 11 predicted proteins | sample JacPin_JW_Ref_O2_FD_188567 | JGI IMG/M metagenome (GOLD analysis project Ga0209006, IMG submission 188567) | Forest soil microbial communities from Algoma, Ontario, Canada - Jack Pine, Ontario site 1_JW_Ref_O2 (SPAdes) (version 2) | ecosystem: Environmental > Terrestrial > Soil > Boreal... | reverse complement strand
TTTTCGTTTGTTCCCGACGCGTCCGCGCCCTGCTCGGCCAGCAGCTGGTCGATTTGAATCTCCGTGCGCCACACCGCGATCTGCTCCTTGGGCCCGTCGAGGCCGATCAGCTCGTCGAGGCGGGCCTGCGCCTTGGCCAGCACCGCGTGCTGCTCGGCGGCCAGCGCGTCAGCGTTGCGTCGCTCGCGGCTGGTTTCGGTGGCCGGATCCCACCTGTCGGTGCGGGTGGCGATGGTGTCGGCGTCGGTGATGATCAACCGCAGCATCGGGTTGCCCAACGCCTCACGGGCGGCGGGCACCATCTGCCCGTCCACCACCGCCGCCCGAAACGCGGCCGCGGCGGCTTCCGCATCGCCCAGTTCACGAAGGCACCATCCGCGAGTGAGCGCTACGTCGGCGGCCAGCACCGGGTCGCCGGTGGAGATGGTGTCGGCCAGAGCCAGCGCGGCCTGCGCCTGACCCAGGCTGGCCGCTGCACTCGCCGAGAGCGCCGCGACCGCCGCGCTGACCTCATCCGCGGCGTAGGTGGCATGGGTGGGCGGTGACACCGCGGTCACCTCACGCACGTCGGGCCAGCGCTGCGTGGCGAAATACACAGTGGCGGTGATGAACTGATGCCACTGGGCGGCCTGGGCGTCGTCGGTGATGACCGGGTCGGAAAGCACCTGGACGGCGTCGTCGTAGCGGCCGGCGATGATCAGCGCCGCCGCGTAGGCCAGGCCGATGGTGGCCCGCGACCACGCCGGCATGGTCAGATACAGCGGCGCGGCGGGCCTGGCGTGCAGGGTCCCGTCGGGCAGGCCGATGCGGCGGGTCTCGCGGTACAGCGCGCGGGAATTCCGATGCGCGGCAGCCAGTGTGTCGATGTCGTGGTCACCGCAGGCCATCCGCCCCAGCCAGGCATCCGACATGGTCGGGGCCGCGCCGGTGATGACGGTGAAAATGCTCAGCGCGCGGGCGGTGTCACCGCCGCGGTAGGCGTCGATGGCGGCGTCAAACGAGCGGCGCTGCTCGGTGGGCGAGGTCATCGGGGTGCGATCGCTCCTGGGCTATCGGGTGGTTCATCAACGGGACCGACGGTAGTCGGTTCCGGCGGTCCCTCCTCGTCGGCGGGCGGCGGTTCGCCCGCATCGGTGATCGGCGCCAGCGCGACGGGCTGCTCGAACTCGGACGGGTCGCGCTGCGTGCGCGCCTCAGCGGAGTTCGGGGCGGTGAGGCCCTCGTCGCTGATCGGCCCTAGACCCGAAGCGGCTGAACCGGTTTCGGTGGCATGCGCGCCGCCGGGGTCGTCGGGCGCGTTGGGCACCGGATCAACGCCGGGCGACGGGTCGCCGTGCACCCGCGCCGCGTTGTCGGCCACCCGGTCCAGCTGGTCCCACGGCGCCGCGCCCCGCGCGCCGCCCAACCGGCCCAGCCGGCCGCGCAGCCCGTTGGCCGCCGCCGACCCCGCGCCGCCGAGGCCGGCATGAATCCCCATGCCCACCGCCACCTCGGTGGCCCGGCCGACCATCCGGCCTCCGCCACGGGGGTGCCCGATGAGGTCGCCGCGCAGATGGCGGCCCAGCAGCAACGCCGCCACCGACACCGCCCCCATCATCAGCACGTGGGCGAACGCGCTGGTGCCGCCCAACTCGGCCGGCAGCGGGGCGGTCACGACCCGTTCCACCGCCAGGCCGATCACGCTCACGTACACGATGTAGACCATCGCCTCCACGCCGTGGCGGAAGAACTGCCACACGACGTCGACCGCACGGCGCTGCGGGGCACCGGGAATCGCGCCCAGCCACAACGTCGGCAGCAGGATCACCGTGGTCCAGACGGCGTTGACAGACACCTTCAGCACCGCCCAGCCCGACGTGACCATGAACAGCGCCAACAGCAGCGCGGCCGCCACGAAGACCAGCCCGATCCACTCGTTGGTGCCGTCGAGGTGCTGCGCATAGGCGACCGCGCCGCGGTCACCGCAGGCCGCCATCGCGCTGATCGGACCGTCGGGGACGCCGCCGCGCACTGCGGCCGACCAGGCCGCCCCGCAGCCGCCGACCCGATCAACGACGTGGCCGAAGTTCCACAGCTGCAACGGTTCCCGCACGGTGTGGGTGATCAGGCTGGCGGTCAGCGTGTCCACCTGCGAGCCGCCCGGCGCGCCGAGGGGTCCGTTGTGGGTGGCGGCCTCGGCGACCGAAAACCCGACCCGGCGGCCGAACGCCAGTAGCCCGTCGGGCCCGTACATTGCGCCGGCCGGATCGGCGAACACCGCCACCGAGGCCGCCGGCAGCGTCATCGCGATCAGGATCATCGTCGCACCGCGGCCGGCCTCGCCGCGGCGGATGGTGAGCGCCCCGATCAGCACCCCGACCGGCACCGCCAGCACCAACAGCCCGACCTGGGTGGTGACCGCGATGACCGCGCCGGCGACGGCGCGGGCGATCTCGCCGATGACGGTCAACCAGTAACTGGACACGGTGATCTTCATCACCCACAACGCAAGCGCCACGATGCCGACGAACGCCCCGGCCTCGGCGGTCAGCACGAACGTCAGCGTCACGTTGGTCAGCAGTATCTCAGCGGTGTGCGCGGTCCAGGCCGTCCAGCTGCCCGGATTCCACGTCACCGCCGGACCGGCGCGGGTGATCTGATCGGGCAGCGACGCCACGGCCAGGTAGTAGTCACCGATCGGCACCCCGTAGCTGTCCGTCAGCCCGGTGAAACCCAGTACCGCCGCGTTGGTGGATGCGCTGGCGTGCGGGGCGGCGGCCACCCCCGCGCTGGACAAGCCGGCCAGCACCGCCAAGGTGAGGACCGGGCGGCCCCACCATGGGTCAGAAAGGGGAAGGAGCCGCCCGATCATCGGCCAGCGTAGCGGCGCGGCCGCCGGGAGCGGAATGGGTTGGTGTCGAATCGCTGCGCCAGCGCCGCTGTCGGCGCCTCGAAGAGCCGCACCTTGCCGAACCCGCCGAACTCGTCGAGGAACCACGCCTCGCCCTCCCGGCCTGCGATGACAGTGCCGTGGCGGGCGTCGACGGCGTCGTCGCCGTGGTCGACCAGCCGCACGGGGCTGGTGTTGTCCACATAGTTGCGCAGCAGATCGGGGTGGCGGTCCACGTCGCGCCCGCACCAGCGCAGCGTGGCCTCGGCCAACGCGGCGTCGGTGAACCCCAAACACAGCCGCTGGTCGATGAATTCGTCCTCCAGCACCGCGAAGTCGGTGATCGGATGCTGGCTGATCGCGCAGAACCCGGTCCAGGCCTTGCGGCCCTGCCGGATGATCTTGTTGGCGCACTTCTGCCCGCCCGGGGAATGCGTCCACGCCGCGCACTCCTCGACCAGCAGCATGTCGGGCCGATCCGGGCGGCCGAAGAACAGCGACTGGGCCAGTTCGGCGCCCAGCCCGTACAGCGCCTGCGCCGCCCGGGTCGCCGGGGTGGTCCGGCGGTGCAGATGCGCCGTGTACTCCTCGGTCACCGTGGGCAGCTGCAGGCCGCCGAAGTTCCAGATCACGCACTGCGCCGAACCCAACGCGGGCACCGGCAGCGTGTCGTCGAACATCGGCGCCAGCAGCCGCTGGGTGCGCAGCCCCTCCAGCCCGACCAGCAGATCGTCGTCGGCGGTGACCCGCCCGTCGCGCAGCGCCCGCAAATAGGAGATCAGCTCGTTCATCGACCCGATCCCGTGAACCTCACGCGAGCCCGGCGCCAGATGCGCGGCCAGCCGCGCCGCCTGCGGGCTCAGCGCCGAAAACCCCAGCTGCGGCAGCAGATGGTCGATCGTGCGCTGAGCCGCCTCCCCGACCGGAAAGATCCGCAGCCCGTCCAGGCTGAACCTCGGCCGGCTCGGGTCGATCACCACCTTGTCGTGGAAATCGGCGAGCGCGTGTTCATGTTCGCGGGCGTCGGTCGGGTCGAAAATGTGCAGCCCGGCGCCCAGCGCCAGCCACGACCACGCGAGATTCTTTGCGCAGTGCGACTTTCCGCGCCCCGGCGACCCGCCGATCACCAGGTTGGCCGGGTTGTCCCGCGCCGGCGCGTTGAGCAGATCCAGCAGCACCACGTCGCGCAGACCCGGGCTGGTCACACTCATGCCCAGCGGCACCCCGGTGTTGTTGCCCAGCCTGCCGGCCAGTAGCGGCACGAACTTGGCGAAGCGCGCGGTGGTGGTCGGGTTGCGGAACTCCCCCAGCCGGGCGGCCTGCTCGGTGCCCGGGTTGAACGCGCGCCACAGCGTCGGCTGGCTGCCCCGCCAACGTTTGGACCCGATGTGGTGGCGCCGGTAGCCGCGGATCACCGCGTGCACCGCGGTGTTCAGGGTTTCCGGATCCCCGGCCGCCGCGGCGACCACGATGGCCACGTTGACGCCGCGCTCGGCGGTGCCGCGTTTGAGCTCGGAGGCCAGCTCCTTGCCGGAGGCGAGCTTGCGGATCAACTCGTCGTCGGCGGTGGCGTGCCGGCCGCGCTGGCGGAACTGGTCACGGATGTTGACGATGGTGTTCTGCGCGGTGGCCTGCGCGGTGTCGGCCGGGCAGAAGGTGCTGTGAATCGTCCAGTCCAGCGTGGTGTCCGGACGGGTCAGGTCGTCGAGCAGCTTGAAGATGGTGGCCTTGGGCCAGGCGATGCCGGTGTCGGGGAAACTGTCCAGCGGGATCAGCGCCTGATACGCGTCGGGCACCTCGTCGCCGCTGTCGCGGTAGGTGCGCACGAACACCTCGGCGTCGCTGCGCGCGGCCCGCCACCGGCGCCCCCGCAGACCCGCCGCGGCCGGGTCGACGTGCACTGGGGTGAACGCCGAGGACGGCAGCCGGGCCTGCGGGTCGAACGGCTGCCACGGCAGCGGATGGCACCACACCCCGCGGCTGGCGGTGTAGTTCCAATGCCACCAAATCTGTTCGGCGCTGGCCGGTTTGACGAAGAACGCACCCGGCAGCGCCGCCGCCACCTGCGCGGCACGCTGCCGGTAGGCGGCCAGCGACGGGGCGCTGTCGTTGTCGGCGCCGCGCACCACGTCCAGCAGACGGCGCCACGCACCGGCGCTCGTGTGCCCGGCAGGGCCGTAGTCCAGCGGAACCGACAGCCAGAAGATCCGCCGGCGGGGCCGGTGGCCGGCCAGCCTCGGCTCCCAGACACGGCAGTGCGCGATCCAGGCCCGCGCCGCGGCCGGAAGCGCTTCCGCGCCACCCAGATCGGGGTGAGCATGCAGCATCCGGCGGGTGATGGCGCGCGCCGGCACCGGCACCGTCAGCCCGGAAATCGACGCGCCGGACGGCAAGGCGCGCAGCAGCTCGGCGTGCTCGGCGGCCACCGTGTCCTGCCAGTGCTGCGACAAGAAGATGAACGGCAGCCCCGACATCAGGTACTCCGCGTACACCCCGGCGGGGGTGAACCGCAGATTGCCGATCACGCCGAGCGGGACTTGGGACGCCAACATCACTGAGCCTGTCAGGGTTTCGGCCGCAGGTTCTGCCACGCCCACGCCGCACGGGTGGTCAGCGACGGGCGGGTCGACGGCAGCTTCGACAGCAGCCACACCGCGGTCACCGTCAGCGCGATCCCGATCACCAGGATGCGCAGCGCGTAACCGCCATCCAGGGTGGCGGTCACCGCGGATCCGGTGCCGATCAGCCCGACCACGGCGGCGACCGCGTCGGGGGCGCGCCACTTCTCCTTGAACGGCAACGTGAACCCGTCGCCGGAGTCGCCCAGATGGATCGTGACGGTGCGCTGATCGGAGTAGATCTTGGCCGGGTCGTCGGTGGTCATGTCACTGGCCCCACGGGCTGTCGACGTGCACGGTGTTGCGCACCCCGTGGTTGGCGGCCTCCCGGGTGACCATCGCGCAGATCCCCACCGACAGCAGCACCAGCACCGCGAACACGATGGCCCCGATCTGGGACGTGATGCCGGCGCCGGTGCCTTCCCTGCGAACCTTGCCGATCGCCGATGCGGTGCCGATGACGAGGGCGATCGCCGCCATGAACCCGATCGCCGAGAACGCCAAATCGGTTCCCGACGCGAATAACCCGCCCGCGGCAAGCATGGCGGTGGTGTCGGTCATCACTTCTCCTCCTTTCGCAATCCTTCCTCAGTCCTTCCTCAATTGGGTGTCACCGCAACGGGAGTCGGCTCGGCCGCGGTGATCTGTGGCGTCAAGTCTATGGCCGCCACCATCCAGGTTCCGTCACTATTTTCGACGGTGAGCGGATACACCATCGACACGTCGGCGAACTGCGTGGTCTGGGCAGTCACGTTGGCCAGCACATGAATCCGGGTGCCCGGTGGCGCGGCGTCGGGCACCGCGCGATCCGCGGCGGCGGTGGTGACCACGGCGCTCTGATACTCGCCGACCGCCTCGAGCGCTGATGTGGCCAGCACGTAGCGGTCCAGGCCGGTGGTGGCGGTCAGGTAGGTGCGGATGAACCCGGCCACCACCGCGAAGACCGGGCTGTCGGCGCTCAGCGCCTGCCGGTAGCCGATCGCCGCGTCGGCACCCGGGCCGGGACCGTTGACGCGGGCCGGCATCATCAGTGCGCGGGGCTGGTGGTCCCACATCAACACCGGCACCCGGTAGAACGCACGCGCCGACGCCGCCGAGGCGTACGGGCGTTCGTTGACCGAGATGGTGGCCGCGTAGAGTTCGCCCTCCCCGACGGCGCCGGTGCGGATCACCGACACCACCTGCGGGGTGGTGATTACCGCGGCCGGGGTGGTCGGCAGCGCCGGCGCGCCCTCGGGAACGGTGATGAACCGCTGCAGCGCGGGCCGCTGCGCGGCGGTCGCGGTCAGCCAGGTCGTCACGAAGTCCGCGGCGAACGCGCCCACCTGGTCGGCCTGGTTGCCGACCCGCTGCGCGGTCGCGGCGATGTCGGGACGGTCGGGGACAAGGAAGAGCTTGCACCCGGCGGCAGCACCGAAAATCGCGGCCGCGACCACGGCGATCCCGCCGATGCGCCGACCGAGGTGACGGAGCCGGGTCAGCCGCGCCCGCCACGTTCTGGACATCGTCATCGCCGTCGCCTCAACCCGGTTGGTGCCCAAAGAACTTCATCGCGGCGACCGCGAAAGTGAAGTCGACCGGGTCGCCGGTGAGCTGTTCGGCCGGGTCGCCGGGCGCGCTGGTCTCGGTGGCGTCGCTTGGCGCCGGGCCGTTGGCCCCGCTGAGCACTGAGTCGAGGAAGCCGGGCTCCGCGGAAGCGGCCTGCGCGGGGTTGGGTGGCGGCGAGGCGGGCGGCCGCGAGGTCTGCAGGATGACAACCGTGACCCGGGAGGCCAGCACACGGTGTGGAAGCGGGGTGGTCACGGGCCCGTGGGCGTTGCCGGTGTCCTGGGTGAGGATGGTGCGGTCGCCGTCGTTGAAGATGTACTGCAACCGGGTCACCACCCGGTGCGCGAGCCATTCGTCCTTGCCGCCAGGGGTTTTCGCGACCCAGCCCGGCGTGACCGACACCGCTGTGAGCAGATAGCTGCGGCCCAGATCGATGTGCAGCACCTGCCCGTCGACCTGTCCGCCGGGCGCGCCGCGCACGCACACCCAGGCCGAGTCGCCTGCGGTGTCGGTCAGCGCCTGCGCCGAGGTCGACCCGGCCGGGCAGTTCGCGCTGGCGGTGAATGGGACGGACTGGTCGGAATCCGGTGGCGGGGGCGCTGTTTGGGTCGGCGCCGTGGACGCGCGCATGGGCACGCTGGGCGCAGTGTCAGCGACCGCGGGTTCGTCGCGATGGCCGAACCCCGTCAGCGCGGCGACGATCGCCACGACGGCGACCAGCAGGCCCGCGCCGAGCACCACCGCCGTCTTCTTCGCGCCGGCGTTGGCGTCGATCGGTTCTTCTGGACCCGTGCTGGTGACAGGTGTCGGTGGGGCGTCGCGCTCGGCTGATGCAGGCACGCATTTCTCGTCGTCTACGTGACCACCGTCGTCGTCGTTGCGCTCCGGCTGTGGAGCTGCCGACGGCTCGGGGTCGAACAGCCGGGAGGCGGCCCACTCGTCCTCGCCGATCTGATCGTCGGACTCGGTCATGGTGCGGCATCTCGGCCGGACCCCAGCGACAATGTCAGACACGAGTCCGTTGCCGGAAAACAACGTTGCCTGAGCGCATTTGGCGCCCATTCGCGACGTTCCCAGCCGTGTCGGCTCGACATCACCGCGACCGCTCCCCGGGTTCGTTCAGCCGTTCGGCGTCCACGAGACCGGGCCCGGTGCTGTCGTAGGCGCCGAGAATCGCGGCGGCTTCCTCGGCGGTGATCGGGCGCTGCGGCGGGACCAGCGGCCACCAGTGCGCCGAACCGGCAACCGCCAGCCATCCCTCGGCGATCCCGTACACCCCGGCAACCACCGGAACAGCGGCCAGCTGCACGCACGCCCACGGCAGCAGCACGGCCTGGCCGGCCATCGGGGCCGGGTCATACGTCAGCACAATCAGCGCACCCAGACCCGCCCCCGACCACAGCAGCGCTGCGATCGGAAAGGCCCGCAATGTCTGCGGAATCAGCCGCGTCACAGCGGTCTTCACCAGCCAGCCGGCAGGCCAGCCCACCGGCACGAGCAGCGTGAGCGCCAGCGCCCCCATCAGCTCCAGCTGCGCGGCCGGTGAATGCGCGTTACGCAGCCACAGCGGCGGAAGCAGAGTGTCGTCGTGCGGGTCGGGCACCGCGTTGGCGACCGCGCGCTGGCGGGCCCGCACGTCGCGGCCGAGCACCTCGGCGCGGCGACGCTGAATCGTCGACGTTCCCTGGTGGGCGGCGATCCACGCGCGGCGCATCTCGTCGAGCCTGTCCGGGCGCACCGTCATGGATCGACTTTAAGACGCCCCAAAGGGTCGCTCGTGCACTAATTTCCGGCGCGAGAAAGTGGACACGGCGGTGCCGAGAATGCCGGCCGCCGCTCCGACCCTGTCTTTAGTGTCACAGCGGTTGTCCCAGTTTCCCCCGATCGGGGGACACGCGATTCATCCCCCGCACCGGCTGTTTGGCGGACAGACACGGCTGAACCGCGCCGGAATAGTCATTGCCAGGCCGGCGAACACCAGAAGAAGAATCGAACGCCGTGACCGCGCCCTCGGGCCGACCGATAAGAGATAGCCCACCCACACCACCAGATTCGAGAGATGCGCATGAGCAAGAAACCGACGTCGGGCCAAGCCCGCACCGCGTGGGTGTCGAAGGCGCGGTGTAGCTCCACCGCTCCCGACGAACTCTTCGTTCGCGGAGAGGCGCAGAGGAAGGCGGCTGTTGTCTGCCGGCACTGTCCCGTCGTCACCGAGTGCCTCGCCGACGCGCTCGACAACCAGATTGAGTTCGGTGTTTGGGGCGGCATGACCGAACGCCAGCGGCGACTGTTGCTCAAGAAGCACCCTGACGTGGTCTCCTGGTCCGAGTTCTTCGCCGCCCAGCGCAAGCACCGCAACACCGACGAACCGGCGTAACCAACCACCAGAAGGACTGGCACGCACGGCCGAGCGCCTACGGGCCGCGCCGAGAAAGAGGTTAGTAACGACTTCGAAGGGGCAGCACCCAGCCGCCTGAGCGGTATACCGCTTCGTTCTACCTGACGGGCTCTGCGTCTAGGAGCGCAGCGTACTGGCGCTCGAGTGCCTTGGCTGCACCGCTGCGCCAGATCTGCGCCAGGGACTCCGACATCGGATCGGGGAAGATCTCCTCATCTCCGTTCTCCACTCCGTCGAAGATGCCTCGTGCGACGAACTCTGGTGAGGCCTTTGGTATGTCGAGGCCTCTGGTCATGTCGGTGTCTACAGGTCCGGTCAGGACGGCATGGACCCTCACGCCCTGTGTGGCCACAAGGACGCGCAGCGATTGCGTCAGGGAGAACGCGGCCGCCTTTGAAATCGAGTACGCCGGGATGAGCGGCAAGGGGGCTAACGCGTTCAGCGAGAGGTTGTTGACGATGGCTCCCCCGGACCGAATCAGCAACGGCAGGAAAGCCTGAGTCACGCCGTACGTTCCGAAGAGGTTGACCGCGAGGTGCCGTTCCAACACGGAACCGTCGCTCAAGTCGTCGTAGAGCGCCAAGCCGGCGTTATTGATGAGGACATCGAGGGATTCGACACTCTCGACAGCGCTCTGTATCTGCGCGGCGTTGGTCACGTCCAGGCTCAGGGGCGTGACGCGCGCATCCACATGGGTCACGGGCCGGCGAGCGCAGGCATATACCCGCTTCGCACCCCTGCTCAAAGCTTCCTCGACCAGCGCCTGTCCGATACCACGATTGGCCCCGGTCACCAGAACTGTCTTGTCTGCGAATGTCATACATCCTCCTGCTGTTGGGCGGTGCCGGCGAATGGCCGGCGCGGCGCGACGTCCGCACTAATTCAGATACGTTGCGCGGCCGGGATTCATCGGTCGGCTCGCCCAGAGGGCAGTCAATCTGTATTGATGTGACAGTTCAATTCCTCGTACGTTGGCGCCGTACTGGCCCTCCGAGGGGGCAGGAGAAAATCGGTGGCGGCCTGGCAGGTGACGTCGTAGTCTCGCCGGGTGACAACCGCTTCTGGGGCTCTTGCACGTGCGTGCGGGTGAACAGATCGCTTGGCAACGGGCCGCGGGACGCACCGCTGCATTTCCTGAGAACGTCGGCCCAGTCGCACGTGTCTGAGCTGCAATGTCTGATCGGGATCGCCTGATATGACACCGCAGTTCAGAAAATGCGACCCGAAATGAGACTGCACAACACGCTGAACGGCCGATGATTTCTGTGCCCGCGCGAAGTCCAATCCTTGCCAGTCCAATCCAACCAACCGGAGGTCTCCGTGTCCGATGGCCCGTCTCGTACGGCTCTGTGGTCGGCTGCCCATGCCGAGCGTGCCGCCCTCGCCGACGATCTCGCCAGCCTTGATCTGGCGCAGTGGGCACAACCGTCGCTGTGCGGCCGGTGGGTGATCGAGGACGTCGTCGCCCACCTCACAGCAGCGGCGAGCATAGGTCCGCTGCGCTGGTTCGCCAGCGTCATCGGCGCACGTTTCGACTTCGACCTGCACAACGACCGACGTCTGGCCGAGCATCGCGGCGCGACACCGGCCGAGACTCTCAAGCGGTTTCGGCAGGTCGTCACCAGCACCAGGTCGCCGCTCGGACCCACCGCGGCGTGGCTTGGTGAGGTGGTCGTGCACGCCCAAGACATCCGGCGTCCCCTCGAACTCCCACGCACGCCCCCGATCGAGGCCGTCGGCGCGGTCGCCCGCTTCTATGCCCGCCGGGACTTCGCCGGGTTCGGCCGCAGAACCATCGAGGGCCTGCGCCTCGAGGCGACCGACGGGCCCTTCTCAACAGGCGCTGGCCCGTTGGTCGGTGGGACGACCCTGGCGCTGACCATGGCGATGGCCGGCCGCCCTGCCTACTGCGACGACCTCACCGGCCCGGGCGTGCCTACCATGCGGGCCCGCTGCAACCCGCCCTGAACCGCCGCACATCTCAACCAGAATGACGAATCCGCCATCCCTGCGCCATCAGCCGTGAGATTCCGCAAACGAATTTTCTTGCGGTAACACACTGCGTCGATGTCGGTGCGTCCCTGAGCCAGTCTCAGTCACGTGGGGTGTTTCGGTACCCGTTTCCACACCAGTGTGCTGATGGTTTCCACACCGTCGGGCGCCGTGGTGACGGCGGACAACGTCAGATGGTCTCCGTCAAGCGTGCTGTGCCGTAGCTGGGTCAGGTTCAGCCAGTTCGGTAGCAGCGATTCAGTAACCAGGGTCACGGGTGGGCGAGGAGTTCAATCACCGGCCGCGTGCGGTATCTCGTTCACGCTCTCGAGCGCACGACCGGTGGTGCGCGGACCGAACAGTGCAATGTCGAGCGCGACCACCACCAGCGCCGCCGCAACGGCCGTGAACAATGCGCCCGCGCCGCCGTTGTGCAGCAAGGGCAGCAATATGAAGGGCATCAGCCCACTGGACAGCCGCGAGAGCGAATACGTACTGCTGGTCGCGGTGGCGCGCAGCCGCGTCGGGAACACCTCCGCCTGATAGATGTGGTACGCGTTCGAGAACACGTTGCTGACGATCGTGTAGAGAAAGCCGCAGGCCACGATCACCGGGGTGGACGTCGCCGACCCGAAGGCCAGCCCGAACGCCGCCATTCCCAGCGCCGCGCCGATTACCAAGTACTTGCGCTCGAAGCGCTCGACCAGGGGCACCGATAACGCCGACCCGAGCGGGTAGCCCAGAAACGTCACGGCGCTGAACAGCAGCGAGTCCACGATCGAATATCCCCTTGCCACCAGGACTATCGGCGCCAGCGTGCCAAATCCGTAGTAGCCCCACGTCTGGAACAGGTGGAAAACCGCCATCATCAGCGTGCGGCGACGGTACGGCGGGACGAACAGTTCGCGCACCTTGCCAGGCTGTGTCGGCGCCGGTGCCTCCAGAGCCGGCTCGGGCAACAGGTCGCCAGCCGCGCGGGCCTGCTCCTCGAAACGCGCAACCACAACCTCGGCGTCCCTCGTGCGGCCGACCGACTCCAGCCAGCGCGGCGACTCGGGCAGCCCGGTCCGTAGCGCGAAGACGATCACCGCGCCCAGGGCGCCCACGACGAACATCCATCGCCAGCCATCGAATCCGAGCGGCGCAATCGGCACCAGCCAGTGCGCGAGGAAACCGGCGAGCGGCACTCCGGCAAACGACAGCGTGTACGCCCACGCCATGTACTTGCCACGCTGCTTGGGCGGCAGCAGGTCTGCCAGGTAGGTGTCTGAGATCGGCGGCTCGGCCCCGATGCCCAAACCGGCAAAAAACCGCGACACCACAAGCATGACCGGACCGACACTGAACGCGCCCACGAGCGAGAACATCGAGTACACACTCAGCGCGATCAAGAAGGCGGGGCGCCGGCCCAGGCGATCGGCCAGCCGACCGAGGGTGAGGGCCCCGAGGAACATACCGAGGAACGCCGAGGCCAGCAGCAGCGACATCTCGGTGCTGCCCAAATGAAACTGATGACCCAGAACGCTGACGAGCACCCCTGCCAGGAAGACCTCGTAGATGTCGAAAAACAGACCGAGGCCGATCGCAATCGTGGCGCGGCGGTGCCAGCGGGTGATCGGAAGGCGGTTCATGCGGGCGGCGACGGTCGGTCTGGGCGATGTCGGCAGTGGAGCGGGCCCCGGCGTAGGGACGACTGGTTCCTGGCGCCCGGCTGTCATGGCGGTACCTCCTCGGATCGACCTTATGCGGGTCGCTGTCGTTGCCGACCGCGGATGCGTCGAAGATCGCAATCGTGGCGGCGTCGCAGACACAGATTTGATCGGCGGCGCGCACCGCACGCGATCAAGTGTGGGG
>Ga0209006_10004082_pt1 | contig 13292 bp, 12 predicted proteins | sample JacPin_JW_Ref_O2_FD_188567 | JGI IMG/M metagenome (GOLD analysis project Ga0209006, IMG submission 188567) | Forest soil microbial communities from Algoma, Ontario, Canada - Jack Pine, Ontario site 1_JW_Ref_O2 (SPAdes) (version 2) | ecosystem: Environmental > Terrestrial > Soil > Boreal... | reverse complement strand
CAAGTCGATGCACCGCACGCTACGGGCGTTTTTGCCGGGCATGCTGGAACGAGGAAGGGGCTCGATCGTCAACATCTCCTCGGCCGCCGGCGTGTTCAAGGCCGCGCCCAACCGTTACGTCTACGGCGCGACCAAGGCCGCGGTCGCGGCGCTGACGCGGGCAGTCGCCGCCGACTTCATCACCAAGGGCATCCGTTGTAATTGTATCTGCCCCGGCACCATCGAAACGCCGTCGATGCTGAACCGCGCCGCCGCGGCGGGGCCCGGCGGGCGCGAGATGTTCGTCAGCCGCCAGCCGATGGGACGACTCGGCACCGCGGAGGAAATCGCCTCGCTCGCCGTCTACCTCGCCAGCGACGAGAGCGCATTCACGACCGGCGTCGCCCACATCATCGACGGCGGCTGGACGCTTTAACTCGAGGGACATCCACATGAACAAGATCGATCTGAACGGCCGCTGCGCCGTCGTCACCGGCGGCGCGCAAGGGTTTGGGCGCGCGATCACCGAGCGCTTTATCAGTTCCGGCGCCAGGGTCGCGATCTGGGATCATGATCTGCCGCTGGCCGAGAAGACCGCGAAGCAAATCGGCGATGGCGTCACCGCGTTCAAGGTCGACGTCTCCGATCTCGCCGCGGTCGAGAAGACGCGGGATGCGACGCTGAAAGCGCTCGGCAAGATCGACATCCTCGTCAACAATGCCGGCATCGCCGGCATCAACAAGACGGTATGGGAGACCGATCTCGAGGAATGGCGCAAGGTGCTGCGCATCAATCTCGACGGCCCGTTCATTTGCTGCAAGACGATCGCGCCGGTGATGCTCAAGCAGAAATACGGCCGCATCGTCAACATCGCCTCCATCGCGGGCAAGGAGGGCAACCCGAACGCCGCGCATTATTCGGCCTCGAAGGCGGGGCTGATCGCCTTGACAAAATCGCTCGGCAAGGAGCTTGCCCAGCACGACATTCTCGTCAACGCGGTGACGCCTGCCGCGGCGAAGACCGCGATCTTCGACCAGATGACGCAACAACATATCGACTTCATGCTGTCGAAGATTCCGAAGAACCGCTTTGTCCTCGTCGAAGAACTGGCGGCGATGGTGGCGTGGCTGGCCTCGGAAGATTGCGCATTTTCCACCGGCGCGGTGTTCGATATTTCCGGCGGCCGGGCGACGTATTAGTGTTCGAGCCGACGGCCTATCAACGTCATTGCGAGCGCAGCGAAGCAATCCAGCTTTTAGAGCGATAAGGAAGAAGCTGGATTGCTTCGTCGCAAGAGCTCCTCGCAATGACGCTTAAACAGCACGGGCTCGTAGCGAGGTCATCATGATCCGGGAAGGTGGTTGCCTGTGCGGCGCGGTGCGGTTCAGGTGCGAGGGCGAGCCGATCAATGTGCGCACCTGCCACTGCCGCAAATGCCAGAAGGCGATGGGATCGCCGTTCTTTGCCCGCGCGCTTTTCCCGCAGTCCGCGCTGACGATCGAGGGTGAAACCGCGCGCTATGCCTCGTCGGAGACGCTGGAACGCGTGTTCTGCAAGACGTGCGGCACGCGCCTGTTCGGCTGGCGCAAGAACGGCACCGCCGCGGGTGTGGCGCTGGCCACCTTCGACGACCGCAACGCCTTTGCGCCGACTGAGCACATCTGGGTTTCCGAGAAGATGAATTGGGTCAAGCTCGACGACGGCCTGCCGCAATATTCGGCGATGCCTCCCGCCTGACCCTCTCATCACCCCTGTTCGCGCCAGCTATCTATGAATAGATAACGGGCTGACCTATCGCTCGAACCGGCCAGGACATTCGTGAATATCACCCTCTACGGCATATCCGTCTGGATATTGCCGCTCATCACTGCCATCACCTTTCATGAGGCCGCCCACGGCTTTGTCGCGCACCATTTCGGCGATAACACCGCCTGGGAACGGGGCCGCGTCACCTTCAATCCCCTCAAGCACATCGACCCCTTCGGCACCATCGTGATGCCGGCGATCCTGCTATTGTCCCACTCGCCGTTCCTGTTCGGCTATGCCAAGCCGGTGCCGGTGAATTTTCGCGCGCTGCGTAACCCGAGGATCGACATGGTCTGGGTGGCGCTGGCGGGACCCGGCATCAACATCGCCCTCGCTTTGGTCGCGGCGTTGGCGTTTCATGTCCTGAACTACCTGCCCACGGACGCCGCGCAATGGGTGGCCGACAACCTCAAAAATGCCCTTGTCATCAACGTGGTGCTGGCGATCTTCAACATGCTCCCGATCCCGCCGCTGGACGGCGGGCGGGTCGCGGTCGGATTGCTGCCGAGGGTGCTTGCGGCGCCGCTGGCCCGGCTGGAGCCCTACGGGATGCTGATCCTGATCGGGATTTTGATACTGCTTCCTTTGGCCGGCTCGCAGTTAGGTCTAAATCTTGATGTTATTTCGGCGATACTGCGTAAATCGACCGGCTTTGTGATCCAGTTGCTGCTCATGGTAACCGGTAACACCTAGCCCAAGAACCGAGGCTCGGGGAGCCGCCAAAAGGGCTGAGGCCATCTTGATCAGAGCAGCCGACATGTTGATCGCGCGACGTGCCGACACCAGGGCGCGCGCCGATTTTGCGACCTGGAAGATGATGGCCAAGCTGAACGGCGCCTCCTCCCTGCCCCGGGAAGCCCAGACCTCCCTCGAAAGCTACAAGGCGCTGCTCAGGCAGATGCCGGAGGGCGAAGCGTCCGAGGCCGCCATCGATCTGCTTTACAAGGCCTATTACAAGGAGATGGGCGGAGCCGGCGCGCCGCCCGATCTACCGGCACGTTCGAGCGATCCGGTGAAGGACAACGTGACCGCCTTCAAACGCCCGCCGGTCCCGCGCAAGCCCGCCCAACCGAAGACCGCGCAGGGTCAGGCGGCAAAGTCCCGGCTTCCCGTCGGCCTGATCTTCGCCTGCCTGATCGTGGTGTATGTCGGCATCCGGTATTTTCTGCAGTGATGCAGAAGTCGGGTTAGCTGTCGAACGCCTATCGAAATCGCTTCAACCTGCGCCACAGCTTTTCCAGAGGCATGCGAAGGTCGCGGCAAACGAAAATCGGCCGATTATTCTCGTACGGCATGACATAGGGGCCGCCAAAGCCGCCGACGAGCTCGACCGAACCGCAAAGCGAGCGCCAACGTTCGACACTGCCGCCGGCATGGATGATCAGCGAGCCATCGTAGCCGCGCGGACCCCAGAGCCAGTATTGATTGTGCCCGCTCAGCGCCGGCGGCAGGCCATCTTCGTGGCCGTAAACATCGAGCGCGGCGGCCTCGCCGTAATTCGAGGCCATGATTGCAGCACGCGCCTGATCTTCCGGCGACAAGCCGCGAAACACCGCCGCGACCGCCTTTTCCATGTCGCGCCACCCAAGTTCGTCGGAGAACCCCTGCGTCAGTGGCGCGCCGACACTGGCCGCCTGGGCCGGTGTCGGTTTGGTGTGCGTGATCTCCATGTAGCGCTGCAGCAGCGGCGGATCGAGAATGGGCAGCACGACCGGCGCGACCAGCGCGCTGGCCGCAAGCGCAGCGGCGAGCCACAGCCTGATGGTCCAGCGCGAGAGCCGCTCACAGGCGACGGCGCCGACGCTGAACATCGTCGGATAGACGGCAAACAGGTAGTAGTTCGTCCCCCGCTCAAAATAATAGAACGCGCTGGCGAGCACGAATCCGATCGCCAGGAATTTCGCGATCGCAAGCCTTCGGTCGATGAAAGGCGCGATGGCGCCCGCCAGCCAAAGCGGCGCCAGCGCAATGTTCATCGCATAGGCCTGCCGCAATTCGAATTCCCAGGGCATGCCGGTGTAGTTCTTCTGGCTTTCGAGGAAAGGCATGATCACATCGAAAAACGGCCAGCCGTGCGACCATTGCCACAGCAGGTTTGGCGCCGTGAGGCAGATAGCCAGCAAAGCGCCGAACCAGGTTTGCGGCCAGGCCAGCATGCGTCGCGCCGGCGTCGCCAGAACGCCGGCCGCGAGCGCGACGAGCCAGACGGCTATTCCCCATTTGGCCTCCATGGCGAAACCCGCCAGCACGCCGGTCCAGACCAGATCGGAGCGCCGATCCTTCAGCAGCGCACGCGCAAGAAGGTAGGCGACGCCGGTCCAGGCGATGGGTTCGAAGGTGGATGTTGTGAGCTTCGAAGTCAGCCCGACCAGGCCGGGCGCGATCCCCGCTGCCAGCGCGGCGATGAACGCCGCTCTTGTGCCGCCGCCGAGCAGGCGCGCGAAAGCCGCACAGAGAAACACAAGCGCCACCGCGGCTATCCCCGCCGGCAGGCGCAACAACCAGATGTTTACTCCAAATATCTGCGTCGCCGCCGCGACCAGCGGCACGAGCGGCGGCTGATCAACGTAGCCGAAATCCGGGTGCCAGCCGCAAGCGAGAAAATACAGTTCGTTGCGATGGGCGTCGTAGCCACCGGCGGTCACCGCATGCACGACGGCGACCAGAAGGGCGACAACCCAAACGGCCGGCTGGCGCAAAACCGCGGCCTTGATCGATTCGCTCGCGCGCAGGCGCGGGGCCGAAACGATGGAGGTTGAGCCGGCTTGGCTTATTGGCACGGGCATCCCGGAGGTTGTCGCATATTGTGCCACTATTTATTCACAGACGGGATAGCCCTAGTGAATTTGCGGTAAGGTAGCCGGATGACCCCGGTAAATGTTTCCGGCGAACGGGCTTGAGAACGGGACGCGCGAGGCATCCGCCACGTCGGCATTTCGTTGTCCGCGGCGGCAGCGCCGCGGGGAAAATTCAGCTTCGCCCCTTGACCTTGAAGATCACCGGCAACGTGAAATTCAATCCCTCGTCGGCAACGGCCGGCGGCGGCGGCGGCACCGGGTCGGATTTTCGCACCATCGTCAGCGCCGCCTGGTCGAACGCCGCGTCGCCCGATCCCTTGACGATGCTGGTCGACAGCACATGCCCCATCCGGTCCAGCGCAAAACTGACCAGGATCTCGGCGCTCTTCTGCGAGCGATCCGCCGGATAACGCTTGTGCTTGTCGAGATGAGCCAGCAATTCCTTCTGCCAGGTCGCCCGGATGCGCTGCGCGCTTTCGCCGGTGCCCTGCGCGGGCGCAACCGAGCGCGGCCCTTCCGGGATGGCTTCGGTACTCGGCGTCGCGGTCGCCTCCGCGGCGACCGATTCCTGGGAAGCCGAGGTCTGGACGGTGGCGATCTTGGTATCGTCTTCCTTGGGCTTGTTGGAATCGTTCGGCGTAACCACCCGATCGGCATCTTCGGTTTCGGTGGGCGTGTCCTTCGGCAGCTCCGTCTCTTTCAGCTCGGCCTTCTGTTCGGCAATCGCGGGAGAAGCGACCGAAGCATCGGTGTCGGGTCCCGCCGGCAGGTCGGTGGGCTCCAGATGCGGCGACGTCATCTCCAGACCAATCTCGATCGCCGGCGCGCCGAGGGATTCGTCGATGTCGTCGCTGCGCAGATGCGCAAACGCCAGCGCCGCGCCGCCGACATGCAGCGCGAGCGCGGTTAGCCCTGCGACAATCCACAGCCGCCGGGAAGGTTGTTGTTCGAGGACGAGGTCGGACATCTCGATCGGTCGCGCTCAGGGTTGCGGGTTTGCCGGGGCCGAAGCCGGCGCCGTGGCTTCGGGTACGCCTTCCAGAGCCACCAGCTTGATTTTTGCGTAACCGCCGGCGCGCAGGATTTCCAGCACGTCCATCAGCTCGCCATACGGCACCGCGCGGTCGGCGCGCAGGAAGATGAAGCGGTCCTTGCCGGCATCCGCCATCGCATCGAGCGAGCGAACCAGATCGACGCGCTTGACCAGGGTTTCGCCGATCGCGACCGCGAGATCCGGCTTGATGCTGACATAGGTCGGCTTGTCCGGCTTCTTCGTGGGCGTCGCGGTCGACGACGGCAGGTCGACCGGCAGATCGACGGTCGACAGCGGCGCCGCCACCATGAAGATGATCAAAAGCACCAGGATGACGTCGATGAACGGCGTGACGTTGATCTCGTGGGTTTCCGCGAAATCATTGTCGTCATCGAGTTCGGTATCGGCGAATGAGACGGCCATGGCCTACTCCGCCGCGCGCGGATGCGCGCCGCCGTGGGAACTGACATGGGTGCGATCGAGATCGCGCGACAACAGGCGCCCCGCCGCGCCCGACGCCCGGCCGACCAGTTCGAGGTAGCCCTTGGTCACCCGCGAAAAGTGATTGTAGATGATGACGGCCGGGATCGCCGCGGCGAGACCGAAGGCGGTGGCGAGCAGCGCTTCCGCAATGCCCGGCGCCACCACCGCAAGATTGGTGGTCTGCGATTTCGAGATGCCGATAAAGCTGTTCATGATGCCCCACACCGTGCCGAACAGCCCGACGAAGGGCGACGTCGCGCCGATGGTGGCAAGCAGTCCCATGCCGAGCCGGATCCGGCGCGCTTCGGCGCGCACGATCTCGGCGAAGCTCGACGCCGCGCGTTCCTTGATGCCGGTATCGCTGGAAATTCCCGCCGACAGCCGCGCCTCGCGCATCGCGGCAGCCAGCAACGACGACAGCACATTGTTCTTTGCGCCCAGCGCGAACTGCGCTTCCGCCAGCGATCTTGCATCGGCGATCTTGCCGAGCGCGGCGCGCAGGCCGCGCTGGATCAGCGACAGCTCGATCATCTTGGCGATGAAGATGGTCCATGTCACCAGCGAAGCAAAGGCAAGCCCGATCATGACCGCTTTGACCAGGATGTCCGCCGACAGGAACATCGACCACGTCGACAGTTCGCGAAGCCCGGCGACTGTCGACCTCAGCGGCCTGCTGCCGCCATCGGCGGAAATTGCCGTGGCGTCGGAGCCTGTCGGCGCCGCAGCAGGCTGGGGAGCCACAGACGGCGCTGGCGCCACTGCCGGCGCCGCGGGAGCCTGCTGTGCCGCGGGGACGATACTCTGTTGCGCCGATGACGGTGACGCCGGCGCCAGCATCGCCAGCGCGAAGATCACGCTACAGGTCGCTCGAACAAGTGAAGCTTTCATATTTCGGTCCAGTGCGATCGGAATTGTAACATGCTCCCGGCCAGTTGCAGCCTTCTTCGGGATGCCGGGAGAGTGACCATGGCGCAGGCGGAACGGAGCGCGAAAACGCCCGTGCCAGCCGTCGACGTCAGGCGATCGGCGGCGCGCGAGGCTGAAAGGCGACATGCGCGGAGTTCGGATCGAGGAACCCGGTCTCAGTGGACAAATACGCAAACGCCGCCGCTTGGGGCGCCGGCAGACAAGGCGGTGCTGCGTCCACCATCGCGCTGGCAAGCGCCATGACGGCGCAGATCGCGCAGTCATCGGCGGGCTGGCCGGCGGGTTCATGACCGGCGCCCAAGTGCCTGGCCGCAAAGCTAACGACGTCGTGAAGCCCCGATCGCGTGGCGTCCGGCGAAGCGGACGCCGCTTGCGCGTTGCCGTGGAAATGTCCGAACGCGAGCAGAAACTGGATCGCCAGCGCAAAAAGCGAGAGCTGCGACCCAAGCCTGACGTTTGATCGGAACCATTTCATGCCGGCAACTGCCTCGACCGGAGTGTCTGTCCGACCACTCGCCCTGTTACAATATAACATCCCGGGGATCGCGCCTAGTGAACTGTGCGCTTCTCGCCCGCTGCGCATAAGGTGGCGATGGATACCGGTCAATTTGACCGTTTCAGGGTCGTTTCTGCCCAAACGCCCGACCAAGACCGGGATCACGATATCGGGATCGAAGGCCGGGCCGCGCGCGCCGACAGCTCGTGGCGTGACCCGCAGCCGGCAAGGAGAGACAACACCCATGGCATCCCTCCCTGGTCCTAGAATTTCGCCATCGCGCTGACGCGGAAGGTCCGCGCCTGGCCGGGCGAGATGTTGTTGTTGCCGTCCGCCGACGCCCAATATCCCCGGTTGAAGATATTCTCGACGTTGAACTGCGCCTTCCAGGTCTCATTGATCTTGAGATAGAGCGCGGCGTCGAAGCGAACGAAACCCGGCAATCTGACGGTGTCGTCCGACGACGCAAAGGAGTCGCTGAAGTAGATCACGCCGAGGGCTGCGGCCCACATCGGGTTGATCTGATATTTGTTCCACCATGCGAACTGGTTGTAGGGCACGAGTTGAACGCGGTTGCCGGGAACGATGGTCGTTGACGTGGCGCTGGTGATCTTGGCGTCGGTATAGGCATAGCCGAGCGACGACTGCCATTGGTCCGTGACATAGCCGGCCAGGCTCGCTTCGAATCCTTTGGTCAGGGTGCTGCCGGAGGGGAAGAAGAACCCGGGATTGTTGCCGTCGGCGATCGGCTGATTGGTGCGGTTCAGGTAGTAGACCGCGCTCGAGAACAGCAGCTTCGGATTGACGTTCCACTTCAGCCCGGCTTCCTCGTTCTCGAATTTCTGCGGCTGCAGGATCACGGTGCCGGGGGTCAGCGTCGAGAACTGGTCGCCGGATGCCGGCAGGTAGGAGACGCTGTAGGCCGTATAGAGCGACAGGCTGTCGATCGGCTTCACGATAATGGCCGCCTGCGGCGAGATCTTGTCGTCGATCCGGCCCTGCTGAGTGTTCGTGTTCATGTCGAGCGCCGTCATGTTGAAGCTGTCGAAGCGAACTCCCATGATCAGCTGTACCGCGCGCGTGAATTCGATGGTGTCGCGAACGTAGCCCGACTCGATGTTGAGCCGGTATCGGCTGTTGTTGTCGGCCGCGGTGACACCGGGCGAAAAGGCTCCGGGGAATTGATGGACGAACGTGACAGGCCCGAAATAGGTCGGCGCAAACGGATTGGCGACGATCGTGTTGGTGCCGTTGGGGAAGATGCCGGTATTGCGCACATCGATGCCGGTTTGCTCGCCGAATTCGGTGCCGAATCCGACCGTATGCCGCGCCGGGCCGGTGTTGGTCTTGTAGGTGAAGTCGGTCTGGTTGAAGAGGTTGTCGCGGTTGGTCGTGTGCTGATAGGCGGCGAGATTCATCGTGGTATCCGTGGGATCCACCGCTCCCGCCAGCGGACCGTTCCCCGGATAGACGTTCTGATAGAACTTCTTGTAGTCGGCGAAGATCGTCCCGTTCTTCACCGTCAATCCATTTTGGAAATCGTGCTCGACGATGGCCATGGTGGTCTGCACGTCGGCGGTGGCCACATTCAGGGTCGGGCTGCCGAAGAACGCCGAAAAATCTCCGTTCGGCGCAAACGGCGTCGCCGGATTGAAGCGCGTTGCCCCGCCGACAGGCGTCTGCGAGGGATTGCCTCGATCGGACGTGCGTTCGTCGTGGAAATATTCGTAAGAGAGTTTGATCTTGGTGTTGTCGTCGGGCTTCAGCGTCACCGTCGGATTGATGCCGTAGCGCTCGATCCTGCCGAAGTCGCGGAACGTGTCGGTTCCCTCGTAAAACGCATTGAAGCGCACCGCGACATTTTCGTTGACGGCCTGGCCGGCATCGAGCGTGAACCGCCGATCGTTCCACGAACCGGTCTGCATGCTGGCGTCGTAGACCCTGGTGCCGTCGGCTTCCTTGAGCGTGCGGTTGAGAAGGCCGCCGCCGGCGCCACGGCCGAAGGTCAGCGCGCTCGGTCCCTTCAAGACCTCGACGCTCTGGGCGTTGTAGAGATCGCGGAAATATTGAACGTCGTCGCGAAAGCCGTTGACGAAGAAGTTGGCGCTGGAATCGACGCCGCGGATCACCAGTTCGTCGCGGTTGCCCTCGCCCTGATGCACGGCGACGCCTGGAACGTAGCGGGTGACGTCGGTGAGGCCCTGAAAACTCTGGTCCCTGATGAAGTCCCTGGTGATCACGCTGAGCGACTGCGGAATGTTGAGCAGCGGCGTGTTGCTCTTGGTCGCAACCGAGGTGCTGTTGGCGTAAACGCCGACCGTGCCGGTACGCTCGTCCTGCGATTGTCCGAAAGCCTTCGGCGCCGGAGCCGGCTCCGGCCGCCGCGCGGACTGCGAACGCTGCCGCTGGGCGCCGCGATCGGCGCGCTGCGTAGGCGCATTGTCGGCGCGGCGTTTCGCTGTGGGAGCAGTGACCTCGATCGGCGGAAGTTGCGATCCCGCCCGCGGCGGCTCCGTCGCTGCCGCGCTTTGCGCGCGGGCCGTCGCGCAGGCCAGTACGCCAAAGGTGGCGCAGCCCATCGAAAGCAGAACAGCCTTCGAGAAACCGCGGATGCGAGGCTGGAGCCTATCTTGCGTCGCTGTCGCACCTCCCCAACCCATCGCGTGCGCGCCCCTCGAACCCAATCCCAATTCGCTCATGCGGTTCATTTGCAACGAACGATAAGGCGTTGGTATCGAGTGAAAAAATTCGGGTCAACGCGATTGGGGCGTAGCGATGCTTGAATAGCTCCAGATCAAAATGATTCTAATCTCCGGTTTTGAAATCATTCTAAAAATGCATTTGAAGCGTTCTAAATTGAATCGAGGAAATGCCTGCAAATCAGGGATTTCTTTGCCGAAAAATGAGCGCCGATCGACGCTCGACAACGTCAAAAAAGGAAACGTCGAAGGAAGACGCTTCAGCATCGGAAAATGCGCGGGGAGAGCCTCCGCGTGCCCGACACCCGGATGGGCTTGATTGCCTATGGCCTGGCTATTTGGCCGCGATGCTGCCGGGAGGCTCGGCAAAGCCCTTGATCCGGTCCTTGATGGTTTGCAGGGTCTGCAGGCTGGTCTCGATGGCGTGATCCGGGATTTCCTGCAGCACATCGGTAGCAATCGCGTTGCGCAGACTGTCGAGATCGTCGACCAGCTGACGGCCGCTCGCCGTGAGAAACAGCCGGTTGGTGCGCCGGTCCCTGGGATCGTGCCGGCGCTCCAGGAGGCCATGCTCGACCAGCCGGTCGAGCAGGCGCACCAGCGAGATCGGTTGCAATTCGAGCACATCGGCCAGATCGACCTGCGACAACCCCTCCTGCTGGCGCAACCGGAACAGGACGATCCATTGCGCGCGCGTGGAGCCGCGGCCCTTGGCACGGTGGTCGACGTAGTTGCGCAGCAGCCGCGAGCTTTCGACGAGTTGCGCGACCAGCTGGCGTTTCAGGTCGAGAGACATCGGTTTTTTCCGTCCCTCAAAGCTTGCCAATTGTTTAGAATTTACAAGATATAGTGTGTTTACACATTAAGTGCACGCGTACTATATCTATACCCTCTGGGAAGCCTTTTGAAGACCAGCTACTGCTATTTTTTGAACCCCCGAGACCCCATGACCAAGTCGCGAACGATGCGTTGGATTTTGCTGATCTTGGCGGTCGGCCTGGCAGGTTATTTTGGCTGGCAGCGATATCACGGCGAGAATCAGGCAACCGCCAGCAACGCGCAAAAGTCGGCGCGCAATGCGGTTCGCGTCACCACCTCACCGGTCGAAAAATCCGATTTTCCGGTCTACCTGACCGGGCTCGGGGTCGTGCAGGGATTCAATACGGTGCTGGTGCGCACCCGTGTCGACGGCCAGATCGACAAGGTCGCCTTCAAGGAGGGCCAGCTGGTCAACCAGGGCGACCTGCTGGTCGAGATCGATCCCCGGCCCTACCAGGCGACGCTCGATCAGGCCAAGGCCAAAAAGGCGCAGGATGAGGCCAATCTGGCCAACGCCAATCTCGATCTGCAGCGCTACACCAAGCTCGGCGAATTCGCGACCCGGCAGCAGACCGATACCCAGCGCTCCACCGTTGCGCAATTGACCGCGCAGATCGCGGCCGACGATGCGGCCATTTTCAACGCCCAGACCCAACTCGACTACACCGCGGTCAAGTCGCCGATCCCGGGCGTCGCCGGCCTGCGTCAGGTCGACATCGGCAATATCGTCAATGCGTCGACGCAAACCGGCATCGTCACGATCGCCCAGATCGAGCCGATTGCCGTGATTTTCACCGCGCCGGAAGAGCAATTGCCGTATATAAACGAGGCCCAATCGGTTCAGCCGCTCAAGGTCATCGCCATTACGACCGACGGCAAGAAGCCATTGGCGGATGGATCCCTGGCGGTGGTCAACAATCAGGTCGACACGACAAGCGGAACTATTCGTCTCAAGGCGGTGTTTGACAACAAGAACCACGCCTTGTGGCCGGGCCAGTCGGTCTCGACGCGGCTTCTGGTGAAGACGCTGAAGGATGCCACGGTGGTTCCAGACGACGCGATCCAGCACGGCACTGACGGCCTCTATGCCTATGCCGTCGGTCAGGATAACAAGGCTGAACTTCGCAAGGTCAAGGTCAGCCAATCGATCGATGGACGCTCGGTGGTCGATTCCGGCCTGTCGCCGGGAGAGCAGGTGATCACGGCGGGCCAGTTCAAGGTGCAGCCCGGTTCCCTCGTCAGCACGGCGGTGGCGAGTTCGGATCCGGCGCAACCGAAGGTCAAGCAGGAATGAGCGAGAGCGAGGGCATTTCCGCACCCTTCATTCGCTATCCCATCGGCACCTCGCTGATGATGGCCGGCATTCTTTTTGTCGGCCTCGTTGCCTATCCGCTGCTGCCGGTCGCGCCGCTGCCGCAGGTCGACTTCCCGACCATCCAGATCACCGCGACGTTGCCGGGCGGCAGCCCGGAAACCATGGCCTCCTCGGTGGCCCAGCCGCTCGAGCGGCAGTTCGCGCAGATTCCGGGCATCGCCCAGATGACCTCGACGAGCTACCTGGGAACGGCGGCCGTCACCATCCAGTTCGACCTCAACCGCAGCATCGACGGCGCGGCCAACGACGTGCAGGGCGCGATCAACGCCGCCGCCGGCCAGTTGCCGAAAAACCTTCCCTCGCCACCGACCTACCGCAAGGTCAACCCGGCCGACTCGCCGATCCTGCTGTTGTCGGCGTCATCAGATACCCTGCCGTTGACCACGGTCAGCGACGCCGTCGACGCCCAGCTTGCCCAGCAGATCAGCCAGATTTCCGGCGTGGCGCAGGTGATCATCGGCGGCCAGCAAAAGCCGTCGATCCGTGTCCAGGTCGATCCGGCGAAACTGGTCGCCAAGGGCCTGTCGCTGGAGGACGTCCGCAACCAGATTGCGATCACGACGGTCGACAGCCCGAAGGGCAATATCGACGGCGATACGCGCGCCTATACGATCTACGCCAACGACCAGATGCTGGATTCGAAGGACTGGAACGACGTCATCGTCGCCTATCGCAACGGCGGCCCGTTGCGAATCCGCGACATCGGCCAGGCCGTTACCGGACCGGAAGACGCCAAGCAGGCGGCCTGGGCCAACGGCAAGCGCGGCGTGTTTCTGGTGGTCTTCAAGCAACCCGGCGCCAACGTCATCGACACCGTGGACAAGATCAAATCGCTGCTGCCGCGGCTGGTGGCGGCGATTCCGCCCGCCATCAAGAT
>Ga0209006_10004081_pt1 | contig 13293 bp, 14 predicted proteins | sample JacPin_JW_Ref_O2_FD_188567 | JGI IMG/M metagenome (GOLD analysis project Ga0209006, IMG submission 188567) | Forest soil microbial communities from Algoma, Ontario, Canada - Jack Pine, Ontario site 1_JW_Ref_O2 (SPAdes) (version 2) | ecosystem: Environmental > Terrestrial > Soil > Boreal... | reverse complement strand
ATGAGATCGCCCCGCACCGTGCAGCAGATGCAGCCATTGGCGGTCTCGAAGATCTCCTCCTCAGCGCCGATGACGAGTTCCTGGTCGACGCCGACTTCGCCGAATTCGTTTTCAATTACCGCGATGCGCTGGCCGTGCTTCTCAGCGAGGATGCGATTCAGGAGCGTCGTCTTGCCCGCACCGAGAAAGCCCGTCAGCACCGTCACGGGAATACGTGTATCAGCTGTCATGAAAACTTGCCTCTAGCGCACGATCAGGCCGACGCCGCCTAACAGAAGCGCCGCCCCGGCGAGCCTGGTGGGCGAAATTGGCTGCAGGGGAAAGCCGAGCCAGCCAAACTGATCGACAAGCAGCGAGGCGAGAAGTTGGCCGAACACGGTCAGCGCCAGGAGCGCCGCCGCACCAATCCGTGGGCCGGAAAATGTCGCCACCGCCACGTAGCAAGCGCCCAGAAAACCGCCGAACCAGGCCCACGCCGGCACCGCGGCGAGGCCACTCCTGCTCGGCAGGCCGCCGCCGGCAGCCGCAAAGTAGACGAGCAATCCGACGGACCCCACGAGAAAGTTCATGAGGACGGCGAAACGCACATTGCCCACCGCACGCCCCAAAGTGGAATTCAGTCCGACTTGCACGGTGAGGAGAACACCCGCGACGAAGGTGACGAGATAAAGGATCGGCTGCATTAGGACTCCAGGTTTTGATTCAAGCGCCGCGCCACACGCCGAGCAGCCATCGCCCGGTTGAGGTCGCCGCGAGAGCAAGTACGATCCGCCAGAATAGGCGTTGCGTCCAGCGCGCGCTCGGCAGGGGCACGGCGCGGTAAAATTGGCGCGCAACTTCACGATGCAGGTGCGCGGCGCGAGCGTTGAGTATCCAGGCTCGCGCGCCGCTCGTGATGCGGTAGCTCTCGGCGTCGATGCGCGTGACGGTCGCGTCGTCGAGAGTCTGCGGGAGACCCTCGGGCGCCGCACCGGCAAACGCCAGCTTCACGAGCTCCTCGGGGCGATGAGTGGTGTGGCCGCAGAGCGTGAGCCCCAACGGCCCGCAGCCGTCGCGCCGGCATTCGACCTTCCCGCTGAACTGAACGAACTCCTGCACGAAAGCGCCCTACGGCTTTACGCCGACGCGCAGGCTGAGAGGCCAGCTGATCCGCCGACGTTCATCCGGCTCACCCCAAATAGGAGCCAAGCTCTCTTCGAGCGCTACCGCCGGATCCACTGCATTCACTTCGACATAGCGCCCGGTGGCGGACCAGCTACGGACATAGCCCATAAGCTCGGCAAGCGACCAGTCTTCGTGCATCTCGAAGGACGGCGGGTCGAGCTCCGCAAAGACAAATGGCAAGGTTCGATAGCCACTCTCGACGAGTCGCCGCTCGGCCGGCCAGTAGGTCTTGAGCGTATCCCAATAATATGCCTGCATCAGCTGGTCAACACGCTTGCCCGCCACATGCGGGACGCCGTAGGTCCACACCGCGAGCACGCCGGCCGAACGCAGCACGCGCTCCACCTCCGCGTAGAACGACGCAAGATCAAACCAATGCAGCGCCTGCGCCACGGTCACGATGTCGACGCTCGCTCTCTCCAGGCCGCTCTCGTCAGCCCGCGCCACGCGGTAGCGAACGTTGGCATGGGCAGGAGCTGCTGCGAGCTGAGCGGCGCTCGCATCGGTTGCGAGCACGGTATCGAAACGTTGCGCCAGATCAAGAGTTGCCTGCCCACTGCCGCAGGCGCAATCCCAGGCGAATTCGTGCCGACTGCAACTCTGCGCAAGATAGTCGAAGAGCGCAGCCGGGTAGTGCGGCCGAAAGCTCGCGTAGCCCGCCGCAAGACGCGAGAAATGATCCTTGAATGTCATCGATGCGGCATGCGCTCACTCGAAAGAGGGCTCGCAGCGCACGTCGGTCGTCACGGAGTTTGCGATGAAGCATTTCTCGTGCGCCTTGTGGTGCAGGGCCTCGAAGGCGACGGGCGTCGGCCGATGCTCGCCGGAGAATTCGACTCGCGGTTTGAGCGTGACCGTCGTCATCGCGACTTTGCCGGCGGCGTTTTTGCCCAGAACGCCAACAGCCGCATCCACATAACTGTCGACGCAGAAATGTTGTGCCGCCGCGAGCGACAGAAACCAGAGCATGTGACAGCTCGCAAGGGAGGCGATGAAGGCCTCCTCCGGATCGACCGCGGCCTCGACCGACATGGGCACGGGCACGACGTGCGGCGACGACGACGCCGGCACTTCGATGCCGCCGTCAAATCGCCAGGAATGCGCGCGGCTGTATCGATTGTCGATGAAGCTCGCATTGCCGCGCAGCCAACTGATCTTTGCGGAATATTCTGACATTAGGTTCCTCCTTAACCGCTAGCGTCCTGTCGTCTCGAGTTCCCAGATCGTAAGCGGCGCGTGACGGGCAAGCCAGAAACCGGCGCCGATCTCGCGAAAACCGCGCCGCAAACGCGCGCGGTACCACGCTGCGCTGCGCAGATGGACGTCCGCGTCCGTGCGCTTGCGGTCACAATTGTGTAACCAGTCTTGCCGCGTCAATACCGTGAAATAGAGAGCGCCGCGGCACAGCCGCGCGAGATTCGCAATCGCGGCGCCTGATTGCCGATCATCAAGGTACTGCAGCACGTCGTAGCACACGACGAGGTCAAAGGGCGCCTCCGGACGGTACATTTCCAGGCAGCCGTGCTGCCAGCCGTAGCGCTGACACAGGTACTCGCTCGTCTCAAGTCCGACGTAGATCGAGCGCGGCAAGTAGCGCAGCAGGGTTCTGCGCAGAGAGCCCGTGCCACAGCCGGCATCGAGAATGCGCCGCACGGGCAATCCAATATGCACTGTATATGCGGCAATCAGACGGGCTCGAGCGCGCATCTCGGCGCGCGAAATGACTGCCGTGCGCGGGTTGAAGTAATAGCGCTGGTAGTAGTCGCGGTCGAAGCGCGTCGCCGCAGGATCTGCTCGCGCACTGGAGCGGTGTAGCATTTTCCGAGTCACTGTAGAGGAAGCGCTTGCCTTGCTGCAATCTGCGTCCAAACTGCAAGAGTTACGCTTGGAATATTCTCAGCTGATCGCCTGCGCAAAGTCCCTCAGCAGGTTCTCAAGGTGCATCCGTACGTCCGCATCGACCAGACGACCTTGCGCATCGAACACGCTCGCGGCCCCGGAGACGTAGAGCGGCGTGCCGAACCACGGACGCATGCGCAAGGTGCGCAGGACCGGCAGCCATGAGCGCTGCGCCTGTACCGTGCCAAATCGCCCGGGTGAAGCTCCGATGAGCGTCACGTGGCGATTGGCGAATACGCGCGCCGCATCCGAGGGCGGCCTTGAGAGCCAATCGATGACGTTCTTGAAGACGCCCGGGATGGAATTGTTGTACTCGGGCGTGACTAGGAGGAGGGCGTCCGCCGCGACAACCTTTTCCTTAAGTTCGAGGACCGCTGCCGGAATGCCCTGCGCCTCCACATCTGCGTCGTAGAGAGGAATGGCGCGGATCGAGGCGACCTCGATGGTCGCGTCGGCGGGTGCAAGCTCCACCGCCGCACGCAGCAGCGCCGCATTGTAGGACGCTTGGCGCAGGCTCCCCGCGATTCCAAGTATTTTCGCCATCACAAATCCCGCCCTCGGGAAAGCACATACGACTATGCACGAGGCGCCACAGGTTTGCGAGATGGGCGCCCGGGCGTCAAACTATGGCTCACCACGCACAAATGGGAGCACACCATGTGGCGAGCAGTGTTGGTTGCGGGCGCCCTGGCGATGACAGCTGGCCCGTCCGCCGCCGCGGATACCAAGCCGGCGAGCGGCTTTGCTCTGACGAGCCCGGATATTGCGCAGGGACGCAAGATGGCGTCCACTCAGGTCTTCAACGCCTTCGGCTGTTCCGGGCAGAACGTCTCGCCCGCCCTGAGCTGGAGCCACGCGCCAGCGGGCACGCAGAGCTTCGCTCTCCTCGTCCATGATCCCGATGCACCCACGGGCAGTGGCTGGTGGCATTGGCTGGTTTACGATATACCCGCGACCGTCAGCTCCCTGCCGGCCGGTGCGGGTGATCCGAAGACGAAACTGCTGCCCCCGGGCGTGCTGCAGGGGCGCACCGATTTCGGTACCTACGCCTATGGCGGACCCTGCCCGCCTCCGGGGAAAGTGCACCATTATCACTTTCGCTTCTACGCCCTGAAGGTTCCGAAGCTCGCAGAAGTGCCGGGGGACGCGTCAGCGGCCTTCATCGCCTTCAATGTGCACGCTAACGCGATCGCCGAGACAGAAATCGTCGCGACTTACTCGCGCTAAGTCCCGATGCCCAAGCACGCATCAGATGCCTCGAGCGCCACGGGCGATCGCCTGCCGGCGGTGTGGCCGTGGCTCCTTATACCGCTCGTGGCCCTGGCGCTCTTCTTCATCCTGCGCACCGTCCGTCAGGGGGCTTAAGTCGAATCGGGCGGGCGCGACGGCTCTGACAAACGTGCGCCCGGCGCCCGCTACCGTTAGCATGGCGGCCCTTTTTGCAAAGCCGCGCGCCTCCTGCGCGCGCACAAGGCACTTTCCTGGACCGTGCGCCAAAAGTCGGATTCGTCAGCCTCGGCTGCCCCAAGGCGCTCGTTGACTCGGAGCGGATCCTGACGCGCCTGCGCGCCGAGGGCTACGAGATCTCTGCGACCTACGATGCTGCGGATGTGGTCGTGGTCAACACCTGTGGCTTCATCGATGCGGCCGTCGATGAATCTTTGGACGCCATCGGCGAAGCTCTGGAGAAGAACGGCCGCGTCATCGTCACCGGCTGCCTGGGCGCCCGACCCGAACGTATCCTCGCGCGGCATCCGCGCGTTCTCAAAGTCACCGGTGCTCATGCGTATGAGGACGTGATGCACGCGGTGCACGAACATGTTCCGCCGCGCCACGATCCATTTACACATCTCGTGCCGCCGCAGGGTATCCGGCTGACACCGCGGCACTACGCCTATCTCAAAATCTCCGAGGGCTGCAACAACCGCTGCAGCTTCTGCATCATTCCCTCCATGCGCGGCCGGCTCGCAAGCCGCCCCATCGATGAGGTGCTGCGCGAGGCCGAGCGCCTGGTCGCTGCCGGCGTGAAGGAGCTTTTGGTGATATCGCAGGACACGAGTGCCTACGGGGCTGATCTGCGCTATCGATCAGGGACGTGGCGCGACAGCCCTTACGAAACGCGCTTCATTGATCTTGCGCGCGGCCTGGGATCCTTGGGCGCATGGGTGCGCCTGCATTACGTCTATCCTTATCCGCACGTCGACGCCGTCATTCCTTTGATGGCCGAGGGGCGCGTACTGCCCTACCTTGACGTGCCGTTTCAGCACGGTAGTCCCAGCGTGTTGAAGCGCATGCGCCGTCCCGCGCACGCCGAAGACACCTTGGCGCGCATTCAGGCGTGGCGCGCAATATGTCCGCAGCTCTCGATCCGCAGCACTTTCATTGTGGGATTCCCGGGCGAGACTGAGGCTGAGTTCAGCGAGCTTCTCGATTGGATCGACGCGGCGCAGCTTGATCGCGTCGGCTGTTTCAAATACTCCGCGGTAGAAGGCGCGGCCGCGAATGCATTGCCCGATCACGTGCCTGCGCCGTTGCAGGAGGAACGTTACGCACGCTTCATGGAAAAAGCGGGCGTCATCAGCGCCGCGCGCCTCAAAAGACACGTCGGTAGCCGCATGCGCGTGCTGGTGGACGCGAACGACGGCGACACCGTAATTGCAAGAAGCGCAGCCGATGCGCCGGAAATTGACGGCGTGGTGCGCATCGCAGGAGCGCGCTTGCTTGCGGCCGGCGACTGGGCGGACGTCAAGATCGTCTCCGCCGATGCCTATGACCTGCGCGCACGCCTGATCATGTAACGAATGAGCGCCGCATCTCGGCTCTGCGCTGTGCGCGCTTCAGAGCGAGATCAATGAGCCGGGTAACAAGCTCTGTGAGGCCGATGCCGGAGAGCGCCCACAGCTTGGGATACATGGAGATTGCTGTGAACCCCGGGATGGTGTTGATCTCATTCACGAGGAGCGAGCCGTCCGCCTGCAAGAAGAGATCGACGCGCGCCATGCCGTCGCATTCAAGCACTTCGAACGCGCGTAAAGCCAACGACTGAGCGCGTAGGCGCTCTTCGGAATCCATGCGGGCGGGCATCTCCAGCCTCGCGCCGTGCTCATCGATGTACTTCGCATCGTATGAATAGAACCCGTCCGAGTGCTCTACAATGATCTCGCCAGGCACGCTCACGGAAGGCGGATTGCCGCCAAGGACCGCAAGTTCTATCTCGCGTCCGACAATGGCGGCCTCTGCGAGCACCTTGGAGTCAAATCTGAATGCGTGGCGGATCGCCTCCTCGAGCGCAGCGGCTGTCGAGACTCGGCGGATGCCGACGGACGAGCCGGCGTTCGCCGGCTTTATAAAAAGCGGAAAGCCGAGTGGCACGAGCTCGCCCATGAACTCCTCCGGTTGGGCGTCGAATTGATCCAGACGGATGCAGCGGAAATCGGCTATTGGAATGCCGGCGTCGCGCAGGAGACGCTTCATCACGTCCTTGTCCATACCAATGGCCGAGCCGAGTACGCCAGCTCCGACGTAAGGTATGCCGGCGACTTCAAATAGCCCCTGGATAGAGCCATCCTCTCCAAGAGTTCCGTGGAGGACTGGGAAAATTATGTCCAACCCGCCGACGCCGTCCGATGCCGCAGGTAATGGTCCACTGAATGGCGATGCAAGCTGAACCGGTGGGTCCGAATCGATCCGCACTTTGCGAGGATCATTTGAGCCGCTCAGAAGTTTTTGCTCGCTCTGAACGAGCCAACGACCGGTCTTTTCAATTCCGATCAGAATAGGCTCGAATCGCGAGCGGTCGAGGGCTCTCAGGACATTGCGGGCCGAAAGGATTGATATCTCGTGCTCGGCCGATTGGCCACCAAACACGATTCCGACGCGAATCTTGCGGCGCTCGCTCATGTGCGTTCAAAAACCACGGACTCCTTGCCATGGCATATGCCCGTAACCAAAATCAGACCTTGATTTTACGCAGTTTGCGTACAATAGCGGCGATCACAAACAGCAATCAACATGCAGATGAATTTGAGGGACAAACCGCTCGTCGTTCCGACGGGCGGCGGACTCGGAGCCGAAATTCGCGGTGTCGACCTGCGGCAGTTGGGCGACGATGCGTTCGCCGCGATCCAACAGGCGTGGCTTGACAACTTGGTCCTGCTATTTCGCGGCCAGCAACTTACCGACGCCGAGCTTGTTGCCTTCAGTCGCCGGTTCGGCGAGCTCGACCTAGCTCCCGTTCAGGAGACCGGACGGCGGTTCGTCGAGGGCATACCTGAGCTTTACATCGTCTCCAACGTTCTCAAAAACGGCGAACCGATCGGCAGCCTTGGAAACGGCGAGGCGGTTTGGCATACCGACATGTCCTATCTCCCCGACCCGCCGATGGCGAGCGTGCTGTACGCGCTCGAAACACCGGGAACGGGCGGCAACACCGCGTTCGTCAATATGTACGCGGTCTATGAGGCATTGCCCGCCGATCTAAAACGGCGCATCGCGGGACTCCGGGTCAAGCACGACGGCACTTATAACAGTGGCGGCTATGTTCGGCAGGGGGTTACGCCGAGCGACGATCCGCGCACATCGCCGGGCGTGTTCCATCCGCTGGCATGCACCCATCCGCAAACCGGACGGCGGATGCTCTATCTGGGACGGCGCCGCAATGCCTATATCGAGCACTTCGAGTTGACAGAATCCGAGGCGCTGCTCGACACGCTATGGTCCTATACCGACCGGGCGGAATTTGCCTGGCACACGGTTTGGCAGGTCGGCGATCTCGTTCTTTGGGATAACCGCTGCACCATGCATCGTCGCGATCCCTTTGATCCGGCAGCAAGGCGGGTCATGCATCGTACCCAGATCAAGGGACAGGCGCGCCCTGCGGCATGAATTCGGTTGACCGTGTGGCTCTTGGGCGTGCCCCGTGGCGCCTGTTTCGGATCGGTCTGTCCAACCAAGTGCTGACCGTTCTCTGCCTGATGTACCTCGTGATGTACATCGATCGGGTGAATATTGCGACGGTTGCACCGCGCATGACGGCCGATCTGGGACTCAACAATACGCAATTTGGGCTTGCGATCTCGGCGTTCTCCTACCCTTACGCCCTCTTTCAATTGATCGGCGGTTGGGTGAGCGACCGTTTCGGTCCGCGGCGCACGCTGATGCTTTCGGGCCTCGTGGTCTGCATCGCGACGGCCTGCACCGGTTGGGTTGGTGGGCTTGCTTCGCTGATCGCGGCACGGGTGCTGCTGGGCTTCGGCGAAGGCTCCGCTTTCCCCACCGCGACCCGCGCATTGTCGGTTTGGACGCCACGCGCCCGGTGGGGATTCGCGCAGGGCATTACCCATTCTGCCTCCCGGCTTGGAAACGTGCTGACGCCGCCGCTCATTGTGGGAGTGATGGCCTATACCTCCTGGCGTGGCTCATTCGTAGCGCTAGGACTTGCAGGCCTTATTTGGGTTGCCATTTGGTGGTGGGTGTATCGCGATGACCCGCGCCAGCATGCACGCATCACAGCTCAAGACTTGACGCGCCTGCCGCCGGCGCCGTCGCGTAGTGCCAGCGGCAACGCGCCCTCGGTCCCCTGGCTTAAGCTGGCGCGGCGCATGCTGCCGGTGACTGCCGTCGATTTCTGCTACGGCTGGACGCTATGGGTGTTTCTGACGTGGCTTCCGTCTTTCTTCTTCAAGAGTTTTCATCTTGATCTGAAACACTCTGCCTTGTTCTCGTCCGGCGTGCTGTTGGGTGGGATGATCGGCGACATTGTCGGCGGCATCATCAGCGACTGGCTCTACCGTCGGACCGGCAGTCTGCGGATCGCGCGCAGCAATCTCATCGTCGTCGGCATGCTGGGCGCTTTTTGCTTTCTGATTCCGGTAGTGCTGACGCACGACCTGAGCACCGTCGCCCTTTGCCTATCGGGGGCGTGTTTCTTTTCCGAATTGGTGGTTGCGCCGATCTGGTCCGTGCCGATGGATATCGCCCCGCAGTACGCCGGATCGGCCAGCGGCATGATGAATTTCGGTTTCGGCATCGCCGGGATCATCTCGCCGGTGGTTTTCGGTGGCTTACTCGACCTGACCGGCAGTTGGGCGATCCCGTTCTATGGATCGATCGGGTTGCTGTTATTGGGCGCCGGCCTATCGTTCTTCATGCATCCGGACCGGCCGTTCAAACAGGGCGCACAAAATGGGTTCGACATCAACGCCGACGCGGCTCACAGCCGCGCCGAGTAGCGACACATGCAAATATCCAGCGAGAACCGCGCGCGCGTTATTCGACGGTAACGCTCTTCGCGAGATTTCGCGGTTGATCGACGTCGGTGCCGCGCAGAATGGCCACGTGATAGGCAAGTAGCTGCAGCGGGATCGTATACACGACCGGCGCCTGGAAATAAGTCACGTGCTTGGGCATCTGAATCACAGTGACGCCGTCGCTTGGCGTAATGCCGGACTCGGGATCCGCGAATACGATGAGTTCGCCGCCGCGCGCGCGTACCTCCATCAGATTCGATTTGAGCTTCTCCAAGAGATCGTTGTTCGGCGCCACGGCGATGACGGGCATGTCCGCATCCACGAGCGCGAGCGGTCCGTGCTTCAACTCGCCCGCGGGATAACCTTCCGCGTGGATGTAGGAGATCTCCTTCAGCTTTAGCGCGCCTTCCATCGCGATCGGATAGAGCGCACCACGGCCGAGGAAAAGCGCGTGATGTTTGTCCGCGAAGCGCTTCGCAAGGTCCTCGATGACTCCATCGAGCGCCAGGGTCTTGTCGATCAGCGACGGCAGCTCGATGAGGCGCGTAACGAGGCCGCGCTCGCGCTCGGCGTCGGCACTGTTGTGTTTGGCAAGGGCAATGACCAGCATCCCGAGCGCCGTCAGCTGCGTCGTGAATGCCTTGGTGGATGCAACGCCGATTTCGGGTCCCGCGCGCGTCAGCATGACGAGCTCGGATTCGCGCACGAGCGAGCTCTCCGGCACGTTGCAGATGGCAAGCGACGACAGGTACCCCGCCTGCTTGGCAAGACGCAGCGCCGCGAGCGTGTCCGCGGTCTCGCCTGACTGGGAAATGGTCACGAACAGCGAATTCGCGGGAATGACGGGGTTGCGATAACGGTACTCGCTGGCGATTTCGACCGAGCAGGGCAGTTTGCAGACCTGTTCGATGACGTAACGGGCGACCAGGGCGGCGTGATAGCTCGTTCCGCAGGCGACGATGTGAACGTGCCGCGTACGCTTGAAGACCTCGGTCGCGGCCGGACCAAAAGCGGCTTCGAGGAGCCGGCCGTTGGCGACACGCTCCTGCAGCGTGTCCGCCACGGCGCTCGGCTGCTCATGTATCTCTTTCAGCATGAAGTGCCGGTACAGGCCCTTCTCTGCTGCATCAGCGCTCAGCTCGCTTTGGCGGATCGGGCGCTCGACGGTGTTGCCTTCGCGATCGATGATGCGGACCGACTTGCGGCGAATCTCCGCAACGTCGCCTTCTTCGAGGAATATGAAGCGGCGCGTTACGGCGAGGAGGGCGGCCACGTCGGAGGCCACGAAGTTCTCATCCTCACCTAAGCCGATGACGACGGGGCATCCCTCGCGCGCGAGAATGATCCGGTCAGGATCATGTTCGCTGACCACTGCGAGCGCATAGGCGCCTTCGAGCTCGGCCACCGTCGCCCGGACTGCCTTGAAGAGATCTCCCAACGTGGTCAGGTGATAGTGAACCCGATGGGCGATCACCTCGGTATCGGTCTCCGAGGTAAAACTGTACCCGCGCCGCTCAAGATCCGAGCGCAGCTCTTCGTGATTCTCGATGATGCCGTTGTGAACGATGGCAAGCCCATCGCGTGAAATATGCGGGTGAGCATTTCTCTCGCTTGGCACGCCGTGCGTGGCCCAGCGCGTGTGTGCGATGCCAAGGTTACCGGGCGTCGGCGTCTGCTCGAGGGCCTCCTGGAGCATCTTCACCTTGCCAACCGTGCGTGTCCGCTTGAGGTGCTGCGTCCCGTTCAGAACCGCAATACCGGCCGAGTCATAGCCGCGATATTCGAGCCGGCGCAGCCCTTCCATCAGAATAGGAACAATGTTGCGATCGGCGATCGCTCCGACGATTCCGCACATTAAAATTGTCTCTTCGGTCTGTGTTTTGGAGGCGGCAATTCCGCACTGTCCGGTGAGACCGGCAGTTTGCCCGAAATCGCCCTAATGGACTGATTTTACGTATTTAAGCGTGACCGACATCGCATCCTGAATAATGGTCAAGGCATAGCTTGCGCTCATCCGCCCGCCCCTGCGCGCTCGTGCCACAGGCGGCGCTCCGATTAGAGCCCTCCTGGGCTTGAAGGTTCGCTCGGACACTCTCCCGGCTGCCTGGGTCAGGTGGAGTGAGTACGCACGCTGGAAGCAGCGCAGGGCACCAAGCTGCGCACGCTTGCGAACATCCCTCAAGACCGGCAAGAACCTAGCGTCGTCGCGGCAATTGGTTGTGCTGGCGGAGTCGAAGAGGGCACCCCCATCCTCTGCGGCGATTGGTGTTCATGCGCGTCGGCGCTCGTCGCACGCCGACTGTGGCGTATAACTCGAGCAAAAGTTGGCCAACTTGCGGACCGCAAAGCGGTACTCCTGATCGAGCCAGGAATACTCGAGCCACTGCTCCTGCTGCGCGGAGTGCACGGCGACGCGACGACTGGCGCGCAAGATGCGCAGGGCAGCTTTGCGGTCATTCGCGAATTCGCGAACCGATGCCTGCAGCACGCTAAGTTCGGCGAAGGCGCGCCGGGAAAGCAGTTTCATGGTCGCCTCCGCTGAGATTGGGGCCGTCCGGCCTCGTGCGCAGCGCTTCGAGCTTAGCGGTTGTCTGCTCAAGTTCTGCAATCACCTCACAATAGCGATGCCAGACGAGAGGCAGATCGTCGTTCGATGTCTCGCGGCAGCGATCAAGACTGCGGCGCCACGTTTCGTGCTCGGACTGGATACGCTGGTGGTGAAGCTCGACCCTATCCAGGCGCTGCCAGAACTGCTCGTCGAGCCAATCAGGCCGGGTCTCTTTGGCTGCAATCATGGTCTCCCCCGTCGCATGTTCATCCTTGCGACGGTAACGCTACAAGCGTATTGCTACAGCTGCGTTGCAGTGCTCGGCCGCGCTGCCACTTTTATCTATATTGCGGGCATGGAATCGGGGCGCGACGCGCTTGCCTAGAACGAAGCGCGCAGCAGAAAAAGAATCCGCGATTCGCCCGCGTGAGTGAAGTCGCCATCCACCAGAGGCCGCGCCCATACGAGCGAACCGGTAAGGTTTTTCCAGGGGGCGAGACCGATCCCGATTCCCCAGCTGCGCGGGTGCATGTGCATGGACTCCCCCGGCAGCGGCTGCAATATTTCCGCCGCTGCGGCGTCGAAGAAGATAAATGCGTCGGCGACCTGCCTCGCGCCGTGTTGCCAGGGCGGCGACTGCAGCTGCACGGTGCTCTTCAACGCCCTATCCCCCAACGCCTCCGCCTCGAGATAGCCGCGCACGCCGTCGCTGCCGGCAACCGGATAATCCTCGTCGATGATCAGCGATTGCCCCGTGTATTGACCTGCCAACCGCAGGTACAGACGCAGGCCTTTCGGCAACGTTTGCACAAACTCGCCGTCTACGCGCCAGTAGAAATAGTCCGCGCGCTCGTGAAAGTCGTCATCCGCGTAGGCGTTCGCCGCGCTCGCGCCGCCGTGCGGCCCGTAATTGGCCGACACCGTCAGAGCAGCGTCACGCTCCGCGCTGGTCCATCTGCCGGCGTAGGCCAGCGACAGATTCAAATACGATACCGGCGTGCTTGATGAAGAACCGTCGTCGTCGAATCCGGTGGTGTTGCGAAAGTGTTTGTAATCGATGCCGAAGGTGAGCGTCTGCGTCGCGGCGCCCAATGCGTGGCTCAAGCGCAGACCGAGAACCTGGCCCTTTCCCAGCACACCGGCGGTGTCCGAAACCGGCACATTCGAATTGGAATCGATGAAGTAGACCGAAGGTTGCAGGCCGTCGGGCAACGGATGCGCGACGTAGGTCGTGGCGAAGAGGCCTACCTGATGAGGATCCTGCGGCGCGACCTGATAGAGCGCGGATGCTTCATCCTGCGAGCTGAAGAGATTGCTGTAGCTCAGGGCGAGGGTTGCGCGCAGCGGATCCGTGTCAGCAGAATATTGATTGTTGAGCTCGACGCTGCCGTGAAATTCCGAAGGGGCGGGGGCCTTCGGTGCATCGTCCGCATT
>Ga0209006_10004080_pt1 | contig 13293 bp, 7 predicted proteins | sample JacPin_JW_Ref_O2_FD_188567 | JGI IMG/M metagenome (GOLD analysis project Ga0209006, IMG submission 188567) | Forest soil microbial communities from Algoma, Ontario, Canada - Jack Pine, Ontario site 1_JW_Ref_O2 (SPAdes) (version 2) | ecosystem: Environmental > Terrestrial > Soil > Boreal... | reverse complement strand
CGCTGCATAGTCGAACGAGCCGGTGTCGATGGCGGCCCAGTTCAAGAAGTCGCCGCGCGGATCGTGGGCATATTGATTCGTGTCGAATAGGTCGCCGACGCTGAATTTGCCCGCCGTGATCACCACCCGGTTGCTGCCGTAGGAGCCCGCCAGCTGGTTGGCCGCGGCCTCGACGTGCTCGAGGCTTTCACCCAAATTGAAGACCTGCCGTATGAACAACCGCGGCAGGCGCAAGTAAGGCTCATTCTTGCCGATCTTATAGGCCTCGCCGCTCGGAAAACCTGCGGCGCCCAAAGTATCGTCGAGGCCGAAGCCTTCATCGATTTCGCCATCGAGCCAGCCCTCGGCGCCCGGCCAGAGCCGCGCCCCCAAATAGAGCGTGGCGTCCGTGGTCTCGGCGCCGCGGTCGGGCGACAGACTATTGCGCCCGGCGTAGGGGGCGTTGAACCCCGATGTCTCCTGTTCGACGTAGGTGAATTGCCCGTGTACCGCCCACGCCTGCGCATTTTCGCCGCTGTCCGGCGCAGCCGCCGCCGAAAGCCCGACGGTGCATAACGCGACGCTCAGCAATACCCGCATTGATACGCTCAGCACCTTCGGACGGCCCGCGGGCGTGGCTGCCATCCCCAGCTACTGAGGCGCGAACATCCGGTCGAGCGCGGTGAAATGCCGGCGCGCGTAGGCGAGAACTTCGGCGTCGGTGGGATGATCGGCATTCTCGACGGCAACGATGCCGCGGCCGAGTTGGGCGTGCTTGTCGCGCAGGTAGGTTGCGAACTCTTGCTTGGTCTGCGCCGGCCCGATCACGAGAATTTCGTGCGCACCCTCGAGCGCGTGCGCGGCGTCATCGAAAAAGTGGCGGTCGGCGGGCGACTTGTGGCCGCCATGGGTGCTTTTGCGGTTGTGCACGCGTTCATGTTGCCCATGCGCATGGACGTGGGTGCCCGTCTGCTCGGTCGAGGTGAAATGCCAGACCGTCGCTTTCTGGTGGTCGATCCAAACGACCGCATGATAGTGTGACATTTTTATTTCCTTGTTGAACTTGAGCGCCGCCGCGCGTCTGATGCTCTATTGTATCTCGATCCAAAGGGTGTGGGCCGGTGCCGAATTTATTGACCATCAATGGCGGTTCCTCGAGCATTCGCTTCGCGGTCTTCGCACCGGAGCGGCCGCCGAGACCGCTGCTGCAGGGAAAGATCGACCGCATCGGCACCGCGGAGGCGAACCTCAGTGTCGATCACGGCGCCGAACGCGCGCCCGCCCGCGTCAAGGAGGCAATCAGCGGCAACGCGGTCGACTTTCTGTTGGACTGGCTGGAGTCGCAGCCTCTGTTCAGTTCGATCGGCGGGGTGGGACACCGGGTGGTGCACGGCATGCATCACACCGACCCTGAGACCGTGACGCCGCAATTGCTGGACGAACTCAAGCGCATCATTCCCTTCGATCCCGAGCACTTGCCGCGCGAGATCGAGCTCATCGAGGCGCTGCTGCATCGCCATCCCCGGCTGCCGCAGGCCGCATGCTTCGATACCGCATTTCATCGGAGCATGCCGTTCGTGGCCACGCAACTGCCGATCCCGCGCCGCTATGCGGCGCAGGGCGTGCAGCGCTATGGCTTTCACGGCCTGTCGTATACGTATCTGCTGCAGGAACTGGAGCGGCTCGGTGATACGGCCGCCGTGCGAGGCCGGGTCATCCTGGCACACCTGGGCAGCGGCGCCAGTCTCGCGGCGGTTCGCAACGGCCGCTGCATCGATACCAGCATGGGGTTCACGCCGGCGGCAGGTTTGGTGATGGGCACCCGATCGGGGGACCTTGATCCGGGACTCATGAGTTATCTCGCCTCGAGCGAGGCCATGACTGCGGATCGATTTCGGACCATGGTCAATCATGAGTCGGGATTGCTCGGAGTGTCGGAAACGAGCGCCGACGTCCGCGATTTACTGGAACGGGAAAGCAGCGATTCGCGTGCCGCCGAGGCGCTCGCGCTCTTTTGCTACCAGGCGAAGAAGTGGATCGGTGCGTTTGCCGCGGCGCTCGGCGGCCTCGATACCTTGGTGTTTGCCGGCGGCATCGGAGAGAACGCCGCGCCGATACGCAAACGCATCTGCGATGGCCTGGAATATCTGGGGATCGGCATCGACGAGGCAGCCAATCGACGCCACGCGCAGCGCATTTCGAGCGGGACGGGATATTCGGTGACGGTGCGCGTGATCCGCACCAACGAAGAGTCCGTGATCGCCGCCTCGAGCATCCGGCTGCTGCAGTTGACACCCACTTGAGGAGTCTTGAAATCATGCAACAAAACGCTGCGGCACCGGCACTCGATGCGGAACTCGCGCGCAAAATGGATGCCTACTGGCGCGCGGCCAATTACTTGTCCGTGGGACAGATCTATCTGTGCGACAACCCGCTGCTGCGCGAGCCGCTGGCGCTTGCGCACGTCAAGCGCATGTTGTTGGGGCACTGGGGCACGACTCCGGGACAGAATTTCATCTACACGCATTTGAATCGGGTCATCATGAAATACGACGTGGACATGATCTACATGTCGGGACCCGGGCACGGCGGTCCCGCCGTCGTCGGCAATACCTATCTCGAAGGTACCTACAGCGAGATCTATGCCAACATCAGCGAGGATGAGGCGGGTTTGAAACGGCTGTTTACGCAGTTCTCGTTTCCCGGCGGAATTCCGAGCCACGCTTCGGCGGAGTGTCCTGGCTCGATTCACGAAGGCGGTGAACTCGGCTATTCGCTGAGTCATGCCTTCGGTGCGGTGTTCGACAATCCCGAACTCGTCGTGGCGTGCGTGGTCGGCGACGGCGAGGCCGAAACCGGACCGCTGGCCACCTCGTGGCATTCCAACAAATTTCTGAATCCCGCGAGCGACGGCGCGGTCCTGCCCATCTTGCATTTGAACGGCTACAAGATCGCCAATCCGACGATTTTGGCGCGAATTTCCCGCGAAGAGCTGCAGCAGCTCCTGCAGGGATACGGCTGGACACCGCACTTCGTCGAGGGGCATGAGCCGATGCCGATGCACGAGGCGATGGCGGCGGCGCTCGATACCGCCATGGAGGAGATCCGCCGGATTCAAGCGGATGCACGCCTTCGAGGGCGGACGGAACGTCCGCGCTGGCCGATGATCGTGCTCGCGTCGCCGAAGGGTTGGACCGGACCCAAAATCGTCGATGGCAAGCCCAATGAAGGCACCTTCAGGTCGCACCAAGTGCCCTTGTCGGATCCGGCGAAGAATCCCGAGCATCTGCGGCAGTTGGAGAGCTGGCTGCGCAGCTACCGGCCCGAGGAACTGTTCGGCGGCGATGGCCGGTTGATGCCTGAACTCAAGGCGCTGGCGCCCAGCGGTGCGCGCCGCATGGGCGCGAACCCTCACGCCAATGGCGGCATGCTGCTGCGCGATCTGCGGATGCCCGACTTTACAGACCATGCGGTGGATGTCCCAAGCCCGGGCATCGCGGGGATCGGTGATACGCACGTGGTCGGACGATTTTTGCGCGACGTATTGAAGCTCAATGCCGAGCCGCGCAATTTCCGCATTTTCGGACCGGACGAAACGCTGTCGAACGGCCTCGAGGCGGTGTTCGAGACGACCAATCGCCAATGGCTGGCCGCCACCGTCGACAACGACGAATTCCTGGCGCGCACGGGCCAAGTCATGGAGATGTTGAGCGAGCACCAATGCGAGGGTTGGCTCGAGGGGTACCTGCTCACCGGCCGGCACGGTCTGTTCAATTGCTACGAAGCCTTCATTCACATCGTCGACTCGATGTTCAATCAGCATGCCAAATGGCTGAAAGTAACCGCGGGCCTCGCGTGGCGCCGCAAGATCGCCTCGCTCAATTACCTGCTGAGTTCGCACGTCTGGCGGCAGGACCATAATGGGTTCACGCATCAAGACCCGGGTTTCCTCGACCATGTGGTCAACAAGAAGGCGGAAATCGTGCGCGTCTACTTGCCGCCGGACGCCAATTGCCTGCTGTCGGTCATGGACCATTGCCTGCGCAGCCGGCATTACGTCAATGTGGTGGTGGCGGGCAAGCACCCGGCGCCGCAATGGCTGTCGATGGATGCGGCGATCAAGCACTGCAGCGAGGGAATCGGGATCTGGCAATGGGCCAGCAATGATCAGCGCAGCGTGCCGGACCTGGTCATGGCTTGCGCGGGCGATGTGCCGACGCTCGAGACGCTGGCGGCGGTTTCGCTGCTACGCCGAGAGCTTCCCGAACTCAAGATCCGCGTCGTCAACGTCGTCGACCTCATGAAGCTGCAACCGCCGTCGGAGCACCCGCATGGCTTGCCCGACAGCGATTTCGACGCGCTGTTCACCACGGACAAGCCCATCATCTTCGCCTTTCATGGCTACCCGTGGTTGATTCATCGGCTCACCTATCGCCGGCACGGCCATGAAAATCTGCACGTGCGCGGCTACAAGGAGGAGGGCACGATCACTACCGCGTTCGACATGACGGTGTTGAACGACTTGGACCGTTTCCATCTCGTGATCGATGCCGTCAATCGCCTGCCGCAGACGGGCAGCCGAGGCGTTTATCTGCAGCAGCAATTGCGCGACAAATTGATCGAGCACCGGCGCTATATCGATCGCCATGGACAGGACATGCCGGAGATCCGCGACTGGTTATGGCCGGGCGCGGCGCCTGTCTGAGTGGGGCCGTGTCCTACAGGGGCTGGCGCCGTCAGCCGACACAGCCTGCAGGTTTGCGCCTACGCCGGTCGCAGGTGCAGCATCAATAATGCTGTGGTGAAGGTGCCGCAAGCTTTGCAGCGCCCCTAAGTACATCAACGGAGTGGATGCGATTTCCGCCAACTACGACCGGTCGCACCAGATCGCGGGGTCGCCGTTTCCGCGCGGCGCGAACTGGGACGGCAAAGGATGCAATTTCTCGCTGTTCTCGGAGAGCGCCGAATCCGTCGAACTCTGCCTGTTCGATGCGTCCGCGAACAACGAACAGCGCATCCGCATCCGCGAGCGCACCAGCGGGGTGTGGCACATTTATTTGCCGAACGTCGGGCCGGGCCAGTTGTACGGCTATCGCGTACACGGACCTTATGTTCCCGAGAGCGGACTGCGCTTCAATCCCAACAAGCTCCTGCTCGATCCCTATGCCAGGGTGATCGGCCGGCCTCTCAAGTGGGCCGACGAGCTGTTCGGTTATCAGCTTGGCGATCCGGACGGGGACCTGTCCTTCGATGACCGGGACAGTGCACCGTTCGCGCCGTTGGGAGCGGTGACGGATCCGAGCTTCGACTGGAGCGGCGAACGGCGGCCGGTGCATCCGGCCCACGAGACGCTGATTTATGAGGCTCATGTCCGCGGCATGACCAATTTACATCCGGATGTGCCCGAACATCTGCGCGGCACCTATGCGGGAATCGCGTCGGAACCGATCATCAAACACCTGCAGAGCCTGGGCGTCACCGCGCTCGAGTTGATGCCGGTGCATTACTTCCTACACGACCGCCATCTGCTCGACAGGGGGCTGCACAACTACTGGGGATACAACACCTTGGGCTTTTTCGCCCTGGAGCCGAGTTATGCGAGCAACCGGCAGGATCGGCGCGATGTGACCCGTGAATTCAAGGAAATGGTGAAGGGGCTGCACAACGCCGGCATCGAAGTGATATTGGACGTGGTCTACAACCACACCGCCGAAGGCAATCACGCGGGTCCGACCCTCTCGTTCCGCGGCATCGACAATCTGGCGTATTACCGCACGGTGGCGGGCGATCCCCGGCACTACATGGACTTCACCGGCTGCGGCAACACGCTCAACATGGTGCACCCGCATTCACTGCAGCTGCTCATGGACAGCCTGCGGTACTGGGTCACCGAGATGCACGTGGACGGTTTTCGCTTCGACCTCGCGTCCGCGCTCGCCCGGGAACTCAACGATGTCGATCAATTGGGCGCTTTCTTCGACACGATCTACCAGGACCCCACGCTTGCGCCGACCAAATTGATCGCCGAGCCCTGGGATCTCGGCGAGGGCGGCTATCAGGTCGGCAATTTTCCGCTGGGCTGGATGGAATGGAACGGCAAGTATCGCGACACGGTGCGCAAGTTCTGGAAGGGCGACATGGGGCTGCATTCGGAGATCGCGACCCGTCTGGCAGGCAGTGCCGATCTCTATGAGACCACCCGCCGTCCGCCCTCGGCGAGCGTCAATTTCGTGACCGCGCATGACGGCTTCACGCTGCAGGATCTCGTGAGTTACGAAACCAAGCACAACGAAGCCAATGGCGAAGAAAACCGCGACGGCACGGACGACAACAGTTCATGGAACGGCGGCGCCGAAGGTCCGACGCAAGAGCCGGCCATCGTTGAATTGCGCGAGCGGCAGAAGCGTAATTTTTGGTGCACCCTGATGTTCGCGCAGGGCTCGCCCATGATTTCCGGCGGCGACGAGTTGAGCCGCACTCAGGGCGGCAACAACAATGGCTACTGCCAGGACTCCGAGCTGTCGTGGTATCACTGGGACCTGGATGCGCCGCGCACGGAGTTTCTCGAATTCGCGCGGCGCGTGATCTGCTACCGCAAGCAGCATCCGAATTTCCATCGTTACGCCTTCCTCGATGGCGATCCCGAGGCCAAGCACCCGGATAAGAACATCGTTTGGTTCAGAGCGGACGGCAAGCGGATGGTGGCCAAGGACTGGGAGGACGGCGGCTGGATGCGCACCCTCGGCATGTTCATCAACGGCCTGGCGCCGGAGATCCGCGACAGGGAGGGACTGTGCGCAGAGGACGCGGATTTTTTGCTGCTCCTCAACGCCTATCACGAGCCCGTGTCGTTTCGAATTTCTCATGAGCTGCACCCGTCGGGGTGGAAGGTGGCATTCGACACGGCGCGGCCCACCTTGCCCGTGGAGACGGAGGCGGTGAAGCGCAACCGCCTGGTCAGCCTGGCCGCGCGCTCGTTTGTCGTGCTGAGTCATGAGCGGTAATTGGATCGCGAGCTACCGCCTGCAGTTGCATGCCGGATTCTCGTTGCGGCAGGCGCAGCAGGTGCTGCCGTACCTCGCCGATTTGGGAATCAGCCACGTGTACCTCTCGCCCTGCCTGCAGGCGGTTCCCGGCAGCCAGCATGGCTACGATGTGGCGGACCCCACGCGAATCAGCGACGACCTCGGCGGCGAGTCCGCTTGGCGCGACTTCGTCGGCTGCGCGCGCTCGCATGGCCTCAGGGTCCTCTTGGATATCGTGCCGAACCACATGTCCGCCTCGGAGCACAATCCATGGTGGGACGATGTCCTGGCGCACGGTCCGTTCAGCCAGTTCGCCGAGTATTTCGACATCAAGCTCCGGCCGGGCCAACCCTTCCGCCTGCACTTGTGCTCGCTGGCGCGGCCCTACGGCGCCGCCATCGATGCGGGCGAGCTCAACATCGAGGTCGTGCAGGGGCGTCCGCGCATTTGCCACTACGAGAACAGCTGGCCTCTCGGACCCGCCTCTTGGGGCAAGCTGCTGTCGGCGAGCGCCGCTCCCTGCTTCAGCGAGCTCGAGCGGCTGCGAGCCGTCGAAGTGCCCGGCGAAAAGGACCGCCGCGCGTATGGTCTGCACACGGCGCAGGCGGAGGAACTGCTGGCGAACGCTCTTCGGCAGGGCACGCTGCAGGAAGCGATGGCTCGCGTGCAGGGCGACGGCGAGCTATTGGACGCGGCGCTGCAGCGGCAGTTCTACCTGCTGCACGGCTGGAAACTCGCGGGAGAGCTCGGCAATTACCGCCGTTTTTTCGATATCGGCTCTTTGAGCGGCATCCGCACCGAGCTGCCGGCCGTTTTCGCGGCCACGCACGCGCGCATCGAGACGATGATCGTGCAGGGCGAGATCGACGGCGTGCGGGTCGATCATCCGGACGGTTTGCGCGAGCCGCTGGAGTACTTCAAACGGCTGCGCGCATTGCTGCCGCAGGGGCGGATCTATGTCGAGAAGATATTGGAGAACGACGAGCACCTCAAGGACGATTGGCCCATCGACGGCACCGTCGGCTACGAATTCCTCGCCAAGGTCAACCGGCTGTGGATGGACGATCAGCGGGTCGATTCGCTGACCGCCACCTATTCGGATTTCACCGGTCACTCCGTGAACTTCGCCGCGTTGGTGCGTGAAAAGAAGCGCGCCATCGTCGAGTCGACGTTTTCGGCGGATCTCGAGCGCTCGGCGCAGGCGCTGCTCGAGATCGCGCGCAGCGAGCGCCACACGCGGGACTTGAGCCCGCGGCAGCTGCGCGAAGCCTTGGCACGCGCGATCGTCGCGCTGCCCATTTATCGAACCTATCGAACCCTCAACACCCTGCACGACGACGACCGGCGGGTTTTGGTCGAGGCCGTGCAAAGCGCGCGAATCAGCGCCCCGGAAATCGACGGCGCGGCGTTCGATTTTCTGGCGGCGCTCCTCACCAAATCGCGGCTGAACGACGCCGAGGCGGATTTCATCGCCCAATGGCAGCAACTCACGCCTGCCGTCATGGCCAAGGGGGTGGAGGACACCACGTTCTACTGCTTCGACCGCCTGGTCTCCTGCAATGAGGTGGGATCGCAACCGTCGCTGATCGGGATCTCGGCCGACAAGTTTCACGAATTCTGCCACTCGTTGAGCGACCGATGGCCGAACAATCTGCTCGCGACCTCGACGCACGACAACAAGCGCAGCGAGGATGTTCGCGCGCGCATCTCGATCCTGTCTGAAATCCCGGAGCGCTGGGCCGAGGCCTTGCATCAATGGTCGAAACTGAACGCGCCCGCCTGGCAGAACCATCCGCCGGATCGCCACGCCGAGTATCTCTTGTATCAAACGCTCATCGGCGCCTGGCCCATCGAACGCGAACGTGCTTGGGCTTACATGTTGAAGGCCTGCCGCGAAGCGAAGATCAACACCTCCTGGCATGAACCCAATCATGCCTACGAGGAGTCCATCCGCGGCTTCGTCGATGGGGTGTTCCAGTCGCCGCAGTTCATCGCCGCCCTGGAACTGTTCGTCGATCCGCTGATTCTGCCGGGACGAATCAACAGTCTGGCGCAGACTCTGATCAAAATGGTCGCACCGGGCGTACCCGATTTCTATCAAGGCACCGAATTGTGGGATTTGAGTTTGGTGGACCCCGACAATCGGCGCCCGGTGGACTTCGATCGGCGCGCCCAGCTCGTGCGCCGGGCGCGCGAGCTCGCCGCTGCCGATGTGTTGGCGCAGTGGGACTCCGGGCTGCCCAAATTATGGATGACCGCGCGCCTGCTCATCCTGCGGCGTGAGCGCGCGGCGGACTTCTCGGATCAAAGCAAGTATCAGCCGCTGGTCGCCCAGGGAACGCATCTCGGGCGCTTGCTGGCATTCCGCCGCGGCGAAAATCTCATTGCGGTGGTGCCGCGGTTCACGATGACCCTGGGCGGCGAATGGAGCGACACGCGCTTGCCGCTGCCGGGCGGTGCGTGGCGCAACTGCTTCACCGGCGCCGTCGTGCAGCGTGAAGTCACGCCGGACGTGCTGTTCACGGCCTTTCCGGTGGCCCTGTTGATTCGGGAAGAAACGTGAACGTCGCCGTATGGGCGCCGCTGGCGAAATCGGTGGAGCTGGTCACGCCGCAGCGCCGATTCGCGCTGCACCGGGAGGAGTCCGGATACTGGCAGGACGATGTGGAAGCATCCGCGCTCGAGCACGGCTATCGCTACTCCATCGACGGCGGCGAACCCTTGCCGGATCCGCGCTCGCAATGGCAGCCCGACGGCGTGCACGGCAGCTCGCGCGTCATCGACTGGTCTTCGCCGGATGCGGCTCGCGCACGCAGCGGTATCGCCGCCTTTCAAGCGACGGCATTGGGCGACGCGGTCATCTACGAATTGCACGTCGGAACGTTCACGCCGGAAGGCACCTATATCGCAGCTCGGGCGAAACTGCCGCACTTGGTGCAGCTGGGGGTCACGCATGTCGAGCTGATGCCGCTCGCGACGTTTCCGGGCCGGCGCGGCTGGGGATACGACGGCGTGGATCTGTACGCGCCATTTCCCGCCTATGGCACGCCGTTGGAGCTGGCCGCGTTCGTAGCGGCCTGCCACGGCCAGGGACTCGCCGTTTTGCTGGATGTCGTCTACAACCATCTGGGCCCGGATGGCAATTATCTATCCCAGTACGGGCCGTACTTCACCGACCGGTACCAAACCGCGTGGGGGGCGGCGATCAACTTCGATGGACCGCACAGCGATGGCGTGCGCCGTTTTTTCATCGACAATGCGTTGATGTGGCTGCGGGACTATGGATTCGACGGCCTGCGCCTCGATGCGGTCCACGCCATTTACAGTTTCGACGCCGTCCACATGCTCGAAGAGTTGTCCGCTGCCGTCAGGGAGCTGGGCGATGTGCTTGGCCGCCGCTTCGTGCTCATCGCCGAGAGCGACCTGAACGATCCGCGGCTGGTGCGCGCAGTAGCGCAGGGCGGTTTCGGCTTGGACGCGCACTGGGCGGACGACTTCCATCACGCCGTGCATCGTTTCTTCACCGGGGAGAGCGACGGCTACTACGCGGATTTCCGAGGTTTGGCCGACCTGGCGGCGGCGCTGCGCGACGGCTACGTGTATCAGGGCCAGTACTCGACGCATCGCGGCCGGCGGCATGGCCGGGCGCCCGTGGGCGTTGCCGCGCATCAGCTGGTGGTGTGTGCGCAAAATCACGATCAGATCGGCAATCGCGCCGAGGGCGAGCGGCTGAGCATGCTGCTCGGGGTGGCGCAGCTCAAGGCCATCGCGGCGTTGACGCTGCTTTCACCGTTCGTGCCGCTGTTGTTTCAAGGCGAGGAGTGGGGTGCGAGCACGCCCTTTCTGTACTTTACCGACCATCAAGACGCCGAGCTGGGGCGCCTGGTCGCCGCAGGACGCAGTCGAGAATTCAGCAGTTTTCGCTGGGCTGGGACCGTGCCGAACCCACAAGAGCTCGAGACCTTTACCCGCTCGAAACTCGATTGGTCCGAGTTGTCGAGGCCGCCGCATGCGGAGATCTTTGAGTGGTACCGGCAGCTCATCCGGCTGCGAGCGCAAAAGCGCGCCCGAACCAAGGCCTCGGTGGAATTCGACGCCGCGGCGCGGTGGCTCAGATTCGTGCACGGCGAGGTGCTCTGCGTGTTCAACTTGTCCGACGCCGCGCAGCGCGTGCCCCTGCCGCGCGGCGCGTGGCGGCTCGAGCTTCGCTCCGATGCGGCGGTGGAGCCGCCGGCAGTGGAACAGCCGGCGGACGAAGTCCCGGGTCAGGCCACCTTCATCTTTAGGCGCCGCAGCGCTTGAGCCGCGTCATGCCAGCAGCCAGTAGCGAACACCTTGGTCAGCCAAAAAATCGTCCGCCCGGGCGCCGTGCAGCAGCGCCAGCGTGGCCAGGAGTCCTGCCTCGGTGCAGCTGCTGGCGGCGACGGTCACGGAGCGCGGCGCGTGCGAGACCGGCCAGCCCGTGCGCGGATCGAGAACATGGCCGTAGCGGACGCCATGCTTCAAGAGATAGCGACGCGAGTCGCCGCTGGTGGCGAGCGCGCCATGCTCGAGTTCCAAGATCAGGGTGGCTTGCCGATCCGTGTCCGGCCGTTCGACGCCGATTTGCCACGGACCGTGCGGCGGCGGGCGATTGGCGCGCAAGTCACCGCCGAAGTTGATGAGAAACGCCGCCGGCAGCCGCGCTGCCATCAGGTCATAGGCCCGGTCCACGGCATATTCCTTGCCGAAGCCGCCGAAGTCCAATTCCATGCCGGCGGGAAGCATGAGGTACGGCGATTGCCATTGAATCTTGTCAAAGCCCACCAGGGGCATCAGGCACTCGATCGCCGCCGCGTCGGGAACCCGGTCCGATCCGTCGAAGGTCCAAGCCCGGCGCAGAACGCCGGACGTCACGTCGAACAGGCCCTCGCTCAAGTCAAAGCAGCGCCGTGCAAAATCGATCAGCGACGCAGTCTCCGCGTCCACTTCGATTCGAGTCCCTCGATTCTCGTGAATCCATGCGGTGACGCTGTCGTTGCGGTAGCGGCTGAATTTCTTTTCGACGCGCCAGGCCTCTTGCGCGACCAAGTTCCCAAACTCCTGCGCGGCCGCGTCCGCCGTCGACGGCAGTAGCACTTCGCAGGGACTCGCCATGGCGGTAAAGCAGACGGCGAGCAGGTTATCGCCCCGCACCTCGAGTTTGAGCGCCTCGCCCGGCGCGTTGCTTGCTTGCGCTGCCACCGCCTCACGCTGTTCGCCCGGCTCTAAAAACGCCACCCGATTTGTACCAGTACGGCTTTGAGGCCCGGGTATAAGTCGAGTCCTTGAAGCGCGGCGGGCGTCGGCATCCGCACATCGAAGGTCTGCTGATAATACTCCGCGCGCACGCTGAATTCCGATTCGCGGCCCCCGGGTCCGGAGGTTTTCCAGGCGTACTTCACACCGTAGGTCAAAGCATGGAAGGGTCCCAGACGCGAGTCTGAGGACTCGTAGCCGGTGGTGGGCGCCTGCGCACTGAAGATGAACGGCGTGTAGAAATCCGCCGCCGTTTGTCGATACCAGCGCAAGGTGGGCTCGATATATCGAGCGCCGTTCGAAAAGTTCCAATGCAGGTGCAGTTGCGCCGTGTCGGAGCGCACGCCCCAATCATCGCTCATATAGCGCAGCGATACGGCGGTGGATGCCTGCCGGCTCCAGGCGACACGGTTCTCCCAATAGGCGCTCTTGCGCGTGCGTTGGTCCGGGCGGCTCTCGAACTCGTACCCGGTGGTGTTGCCGGCGCCGTCAACGATCGAGGTAATCTTGTAGGGATCGTTCAGGTACCCTTGAAATCGATCCACCGAGAGGTTGAACTCGGACAGCCAATTGCGCGTCATCACCTGCGTGAGACCGAGCAGCACACCCACGCCATTTTTTTGCTTGTGTCCGGTCTTTTCAGATAATGCGTAATCGCTGCCCGGCACCGGGGCACCGCCGATCGGCTGCAGGGAATCGAATTCATCGAAGATCCCGAGCGACAGCGTGGTGTTCTTCTCGTTGAAATCGTGCGCAATCGAGGCGTCCAGCGTGGCGGAGACGAAATCGTGTTCATCGGACAACTTAACGCCGACGCTCAACTGATCCACGCGCGTCAACGGCAGGTTCCAGTTGCCGTCCACCGCGAGGCGCGTGTCCTGGTAATGCGGATCGACCGGCAACTGCCCGGCAGCAGTGGTATAGCCGTGGTTGACCTTCCCGGACGGCGACGCGAAGGTCTGCGGCAGGCGGCTGGTCAGCGCTCCATTGGGGCTGCTGCCCGACAAGCTGT
>Ga0209006_10004079_pt1 | contig 13293 bp, 12 predicted proteins | sample JacPin_JW_Ref_O2_FD_188567 | JGI IMG/M metagenome (GOLD analysis project Ga0209006, IMG submission 188567) | Forest soil microbial communities from Algoma, Ontario, Canada - Jack Pine, Ontario site 1_JW_Ref_O2 (SPAdes) (version 2) | ecosystem: Environmental > Terrestrial > Soil > Boreal... | reverse complement strand
CGTCTTCTTCCTCGATAAATCACACGCCACGCATCGCTGGTTTCGCTTGGGCCCCGCCAGCCTCCAGCCCTCGGAGCTGGCCAAGCTCGCCGTCATCCTTTTCCTGGCCTGGTTTCTGGAACGCCGCCGCCGCCCCGGCGAACCCGGCGTCAACCACGTCTATCGCACGCTGCTGCCCGCCGCCGGCGTGGTCGTTCTCCTCTTCGGTCTGGTCCTGATGGAGCCCGACATGGGCACCTCCATGGAGATATTAGTCATCGCCCTGGGCATGCTCTACGTAGCCGGCCTCTCGGAAAAATATCTACTCACCGCCGCTCTGGTCACCATGCCTATCGTTTATCTGGCCATCATCCTAACGCTATTGTGGATGGCCAAGTCCCACCTGACGAAAATGGCCATTTGTCTCGGCGGCTTCTTGCTCGTTTTATTCTGCTGGCTCTCACTCAAACCAACCAACGATCGAACTTGGCAGCAAAACGACTCTCAGACTCCATGGGCTGCGATCGACGGCGACCGTGTTACCATCCACAACTTCCGCAACTGCATCTATCGCACGGAAACCGACTACACCTGCCAGTGGCTCACTAAAACTGTCTATCTCAGCGAGCTCCGCGGCATCGATGTATTCATTACTTATTGGGGGTCCCCCTGGATCGCTCATCCCATCGTCAGTTTTCAGTTTGGAGACGATGACCACGTCGCAGCATCGATTGAAACCCGGAATGAAGTCGGAAAAGGCTATTCCGCGATCAGAGGATTCTTCCGTCAATACGAACTCCTGTACATATTCGCCGACGAACGCGACCTAGTCCGATTGCGCTCGAACTACCGCACTGGAGAAGACGTCTACCTTTTTCGCACGACCGCTGGTCCCGAATGGTCCCGTCTTTTATTTCTGCAATACATACAAGAAGCAAATAAGTTGCGCGATCACCCTAAGTGGTACAACGCCGCCACCGATAATTGCACCACCAACATCTTCACGCAAATGGCAGCGACCGGGCATCTCCCTGCGGGGAGTTCGCTGCACGACTGGTGGATCATTCTCAACGGACGCGGCACTGAAATTCTTTACCGCAACGGCAACTTCGTGGGGAACATGCCGTTCCCCGAGCTTATGAAGAAGGCGTATATCAATCCAGCGGCACGCACCGTAAACGACACGCCAGACTTTTCGCGGCGAATTCGTATCAACCGCCCCGGCTTCGAATCGGGATCTCAATAGCGAATAATTAGTGAACTGCGGCTTTTGGGTATTAATTCGCGTCCGCAACGTACCGTTGCGCCATACCTATCCGCTTGTTACCGGCGACACTTCCCTTCTTTGCCGGTTTCGCCAACAATAGAGGAGCCGTGATTCGAGCCTCCGTCAACCCCCACGGGAATACCATGGCCAAGGCCATCGAACGCTACTTCAATGTGGCGCTCTATATGCTTGTGCTTACCGGCTTCGGCGCTCTTGCCTCAACCGGAGGGCTTGATCTACCTGCAGTCGTTCTGGTGAGCCTTGCGCTAACACTGCGCGGATACCAACTTCTGGCGCGGCGCGAGCTTGCCATCCCCGAGCGATGGACCACCTTTCTCACCCTGATTTATGTCTTCGTCTACGCCGCCGACTACTTCTTTTTTTCGCGCAGTTTTCTGGGAGCGACCGTTCATCTCGTCCTTTTCGCCATGGTCGTGCGTCTGTTCTCACTGCAACGAACTCGCGATCACTACATGCTCGCCCTGCTTTCGTTTTTAATGGTTCTGGCGGCCTCGATTCTCACTGTTGGCAGCATGTTTCTATTCTCCTTTGCCGGGTTTTTGCTGGTCGCTGTCGTCACTTTTGTACTGATGGAGATGCGGCACTCCGTCGCCGACGAACCGGCGCACGCGCAGGATCCACGTGTCGCCTCGCCTACGCTTGTCCCGCCCAACCGCCGCATGGCCTACGGGTTACTGGGCATCGCTCCGGCTCTTATGCTGATGATCCTGGCTGGCGGATTCCTGATTTTCTTCTTCCTCCCGCGCGTCTCCTCCCGCTACCTGAGCGCCTACACGCCGACCAGCGATGTCTCCACCGGCTTTAGCGATCGGGTGCAACTCGGGCGCATCGGCCAGATACAGCAGTCCAGCACCGTCGTCATGCACATTGAGATCCAGAACGATGTTCAAGGCGGCTATGATCTGAAATGGCGAGGGATTGCACTTAGCACCTTTGACGGCAAAACGTGGTCGAACGCCTTCGAGCAAGGGCTGATGCGCCCGGCCTTCGATGGAAAGTACCATCTTTCGCCCCCCGCGGATCAAAAGGCCCCCGCTCGAACCATTCACTACCGCGTTCTGATGGAGCCTTTAGGAACAAACGTCTTTTTTCTTGCCGACCGGCCGAAAAACCTCGTGGCGAGTTATCGGCAGGTCAGTACAGACTCTGGGGGAGCCGTCTACAATCTCGACGCCGATCATCCCATCAGCCAGTATGAAGCCGAGTCGCAGTTGGTCGAACGCGACACCGACGACCTCCGCCTCGCCCCGAATACGGCACCCGAAGCCATGGCCGAATATCTGGCACTGCCTCCGCTCGACGCTAGAATTGCAAAGCTGGCCGAGCAAATCGGAGCGTCCGCTCCTAGCAATTACGACAAAGCTGTTGCCGTGGAGCAGTATCTGGCAACCCACTTCGGCTACACGCTCGACCTGCCTCGCACTTTGCCAGCCGACCCGCTAGCCAACTTCCTGTTCGAACGAAAACGGGGACACTGCGAGTATTTCGCCAGCTCGATGGCGGTTATGCTTCGCTCTTTGCACATACCATCGCGAATTGTGACCGGTTTTCGCGGTGGCGAATTCAACGATCTCACCGGCCAATATGTGCTACGAGCCAGCGACGCGCATTCATGGGTTGAGGCCTATTTCCCCGGATCAGGCTGGATCAGCTTCGATCCCACTCCCGCAGGTAGCATTCCCGCGCGCACAGGCTGGTCCAGAATGCAGCTCTATATCGATGCGGCTGCCTCCTTCTGGCGCGAATGGATCATCAACTACGATGCCAGCCACCAACGCACCCTCGGCAAGGGTGCAGCTAATGGCACCCGTCATTTTATCGATGACGCCCGCCGATGGCTCGGTCAGAAGCAGCACGCCATGCTGCGTTCCGCTCGCCGGATTCACCGTCATATCGGTAATTTTCCCCAGAGATGGCTGGGTGGCATATTCGCCGTGGCCCTGCTCCTGATTACGCTGATCAATTTGCCGACGATCATCAGAACCATGCGTAATCGAAGCTTGCGGGCGCACCCCGAACGCGGCCCGCGCGAGTCGGCGGCGCTCTGGTACGACCGCATGGTGGCTAGGCTGTCTCGGCGCGGATGGCGAAAGTCGCCCTCGCAAACGCCTCTGGATTTTGTCGCTGCTATTCAGGAGAAGGCTCTCAAGGAGAAAGTTGCCAGGTTCACCAGAGCCTATGAATCGGCGCGCTTCGGCAAGTCAATCGATGATGCGAAGAACTTACCCCAACTATTCAAGGACATCAGTTCAACCGAAGCCGAGCGTGCCAACAAAGAAAGCGACTCTGTCGCCGCTCGCTAGAAGCGGTGCGTAACGCCGGCCCCAACGTAGTAGTTGTGCTGACGACTGCGCCCGGTGTCAATATTCAAGTCCGGAGCTCCGGAGTAGAAGTCGCGCGCTTCGAACCGCGCTCCCCACGTATGCCAGAACCATACGTCCAAGCCGGCTCCCACTTGCAGCACACCGGTGTTGGTGCCAGTCGAAGCGGGATTCGTTCCGTAAGGATAAAGGCTGCTACTTTCGCGAAAACGACCATATCCACCACCCGCGCTCACCCAGGGGGTGACTGAATCACCCGAAAAAATATTGACCCTCACCGACGGCGTGACAAATAAAGCGCTTGTGTCTTTCGGGACACCGCCTGGAAAATAATTCAGGTCCGTTTTCCATACAACCCCTACCGGCACTTCTCCATAGATTCCGAAAATCTTGCGGCTGAGAATCAGCCGGGCGTAGTTGCCCACTATGCTGCCTGACGCGTCTCCAAAATGAATCGGGAATCCCGTACTCGGCACCGTTTGCGTGCTGACGAAGGTTAGTCCTGTGGTTAGGGACAGCTCGTTCACCTGCGCCAAAGCGCCCGATGTCATCACGAAATAGGCGACAGCCACAACTGACAGAGCTCGAACTGCGAGACGCTTAGCCGACATCTCTCCTCCGGAGTATTGAGGGATGTAGTTTTTGTTTCAATAAGATTAGCACGGGTCACCCGCCCCGGCAGAAAACAGAGGGTATCCCATTTGGTGCCACGGCGCGCGAGATGCCCGTCCTACCGCCCGCGGAGAAGTCGGCGGAGAAGTCGAAGGACGCGCTGGGTGTTAGAATTGAAGAGATCTATTTCCCGCTGAACATAACTGTCATCGGACTTTGTAATCATCTCAGTGCCTATTCCGTGCCTATAGATAAAAGCGTATCTACGATTTCCGCTTCGCCTGCCCCTGCCAAAGTAGGTTTTGTAAGCCTCGGCTGCCCCAAAAACCTCGTCGATAGCGAGGTCATGATGGGAATGCTGGCCCATGCCGGCGCCGAACTTACTCCTGACGCGGAAAATGCAGACGTCATAGTCGTGAATACCTGCTCCTTCATAGGCAGCGCCCAGCAGGAATCCATCGACACAATTCTGGAGATGGCGCGACACAAAACCGGTGGCAAGGCGAAAAAACTCGTCGTAGCCGGTTGCTTGGTCGAACGTTTTCACGATGAAATCCTCAAGAATATCCCCGAGGTTGATGCCGTTGTCGGCACCGGCGAGTTGGAAAAAATTCTCACCGCCGCGGGCTTAGCGGAAACTCCTCGCACTCCGAGTCCGTTCAATATTTTAACTTCCGGCCCGCTAACCTCCCGCCCCGAAGGAGATCACCGCCGAGAGCAAGGACGTTTTAACCGGGACTCGTGGAATGGCGCCGTCGCCGATCTTCCTAACTATCTTTATGACGACCACACCCCTCGAATCCTGACCACGCCTCGCTCGTCCGCATATATCAAGATTGCCGAGGGCTGTGATCATCCCTGCAGCTTTTGTATTATTCCGCAGCTTCGCGGGCAATTCCGCTCCCGGCGTTTCGAGTCCGTCATCGCCGAAGCCGAACGCCTGGCGCAGTCCGGGGTGCGCGAAATCACTCTCATTGGGCAAGACACAACCTGTTACGGTGAGGATCTTGGCCTGAAAGATGGCCTTGCCGACCTGCTCGAAAGACTCGCCGGCGTCGACGGCCTGCGATGGATCCGGTTTCTCTACGCCTATCCCAACAAGATTACAGGCCGCCTACTTGATGCCATCGCCGCCCACGAGAATATTTGCTCCTATATCGATGTGCCATTGCAGCACGCATCCGCGACCATGCTGAAACGGATGAAGCGCGGCGGCGGCGCAGACTTGTTTCTCCGCTCGATAGAAAAGATGCGGCGGATTATCCCGAACGTCACGCTGCGGACGTCGTTCATAGTCGGCTTTCCCGGCGAAACTGAAAAGGAATTTGACGAACTTTGTAGCTTCGTAAAAGAGGCGTCCTTTGACTGGATGGGTGCCTTTGGATACTCAGATCAGGAAGGTGCGCGTGCGTTTGCTCTGGTAGACAAGATTTCTCCGCGTGAGATCGAGAGCCGGCGCAAGTCGCTGATGTCGGTCCAGAAGAAAATCAGCCGGACCAAAAGAAAGTCTCTGGTCGGAAAAGAATTTGATCTGTTGCTGGAAGGTGCTTCGACGGAAACCGATCTCCTGCTCGAGGGTCGCACTACGATGCACGCTCCCGAAATTGACGGCAAAGTCTTTGTGAACGACTATCCCCAAGCGAACCCGCCAAAAGAGGGGGAATTTTATCGTTGCCGCATAACCGCTGCGCACGATTACGATCTAGTGGCGGAAATCGTTTAAGATCAGAGGTGAGAGGTAAATTGCAGAGGTAAAACAGTCCTGCTCTGCATGAGTTTTCACCTCCAATCTGAGATCTAACCTCTGTAATCCTCTATGCCCCGCAAGCGTGCCATCAAACTCCGCTGCCCAATGTGTAAGAAGGCTACCAGGGCCGACGACGCAGACTTCCCTTTCTGCAGTGATCGTTGCCGGCTGATCGATCTTGGTAAGTGGGCCAACGGCGGCTACGTGATCTCGTCCCCGGTCGCAGACGCCGACGAGGCCGTCCGTCAAGACAGCCCGGAAGACGAGAACGACTAGCCGTGCGCTCCGATTCTTCTACTTGGGCTACGATTGTGGCAACGTTCTTCGGGGTCGGGCACCTTAAACCCGGACCCGGCACATGGGGTTCGCTGGTTACGGTTCTTCTCTGGGCGCTCGCCAGTTCGCGAATCCCCGCCCAGGATCGCGCATGGGCGACCGTGTTGGCCGCGCTGGTTATAACCCTGGTTGGAATCCCCGCCGCCACAAAAGTTTCACGCGCATCCGGCGTCAAAGATCCACAATTCGTCGTCATCGATGAAGTCGCCGGCCAACTGATCGCCCTCATCGCTGTTCCGCTGGCTTGGAAAACTTTTCTCGTGGGCTTTATACTCTTCCGTGTCTTCGACATGTGGAAACCGTTCCCCATCGGGCAACTGGAACGCCTGCCCGAGGGCACCGGCATAGTGGTCGACGATCTCGGAGCCGGAGTCTATGCCCTCGTCCTCATGCATCTTATGTTGCACTTTGGTCTTCTAATGAAGTAGCGTGGGTCTCCTGCCGGAATAAATTCATGAGTATTTCTGATCGCCTCCTAGGTAAGAAGAACGTCAATGGCAAGCCGCAAATAGAGGCGGTCTCGCCGAGCTTCGCTTTGCCCGGCGGCGAAGTTCGCATTTCCGGAAAAAGCCTGCGTCCCCACGAATTGCGACGCCCGAGCGTCCGTTTCGCGGAAATGGAAGGCTCGGTGCTTATAAGTTCCGACGACTTCTTAGTCGCCCGCGTGCCCGATGGAGCAGCATCCGGCCCTATCACCGTCAGCACCAACGGTGCAGGCCAGGTCAGCAATGCCCATTCATTGAAGGTGGCTACTTCTGTTGCCGAGAATCTACATCCGGTCGCGAATCCCGCACTTGATCGCGAGGGCAATCTCTACGTAACTTTCTCCGGATCACGCGGCCAGAAAGTTCCCGTATCGATTTTCAAGATCGATACCAACTACAACATGAAGCCGTTCCTCAGCGATTTAATGAACGCCACCGGAATTGCCTTCGATCGTGACGGCCAGATGTACGTCTCCTCGCGCCACGACGAAGCTATCTACAAAGTCGCTCCAAATGGAACGATGTCAACCTACGCGGAAGGAATGGGTGTCGCCACCGGCATCGCGTTCGACGCGGCGGAAAATCTTTATGTCGGGGACCGCAGCGGTACCATCTTCAAGATCGCGCGCGACCGGCAGATTTTCGTCTTCGCAACGCTCGAGCCCAGCGTCTCCGCCTACCATTTGGCGTTCGGGCCTCAAGGCGACATGTTCGTTACCGGCCCCAGCACCTCAAGTTTCGATTGTGTTTACAAAATAGATCCGCACGGATCCGTGTCAGTGTTTTATCGCGGCTTGGGCCGCCCGCAGGGCCTCGCCGTTGACGTCGAGGGAAACATCCATGTCGCCGCGTCGTTCCATGGCCAGCGCGGCATCATCAAAATAACGCCACAAGGTAAGGCGAACCTTGAAGTCTCCGGCCAGAACCTGGTCGGGCTGGCTTTCGCCCCCGACAAGTCTGCGATTCTCGCAACCAACAGCGCCGTGCATCACATCGCGTGGGACATTCAAGGAATACCGCTACCATTGGAGTAACTCAGTCTGGACTAACCGATGCTGATTCACTCCTTCGCGCTAGTCGTTCCCAAGCTTAGTCCCGCCCGCGTATGGATTGGGAAACAGAGACTCTTCGTGCTTTCTTAATTCCTGAATCCAAATCTGAATTCCCTGCTGAGCGCTCGGGGACAAAGGATAGAACTCAAATCCCGACTTGGCGTCGCTACTGTGACGCACGGTCGCCAGCATCTCGATCGGAGTGTCGCGTAGCGGCAAGTTGATCACAACCGTCTCCCCCACGCGCGGGGCGCCACAGACCAGGGCTGACATTCCACGCATGCTTATATCGAGAGTCACGCCCCGCGTAAAGACGGGTCCAAAGCGCAGAAATCGCTGCACAATGGCGGGGATGGTGTAAACGTAACGCGGTTCGCGACGGCAAACTTTAAGATTTTGGAACCGAGAGAATGCCCTTATACTTTCGAGCTGCATAGAGATTGATCTCCTTCGCGAAAACGCACTCTCACAATCGGCTGGACTACGACGGTAAAGCGCCGCCCCACCCCCATCCAGCCTGAAGGCTTGCGCGAATCACGCCCAACAGTTCCTCGTTATCGGCAGGCTTTTGAAAAAAAGCCACAGCACCCGATTCGAGCGTGCGTTTTTCGTTTCCGTCCGGATCGCGCGCCGTCAGCACAATCACCGGAATTCCAGACAGCCCCGGATACTGCTGCAAGTTTTTCAGTACCGCAAACCCATCGCCCGCGGGCAAGCCAAGGTCCAGAATGATCAGATGCGGATGCTCTTTCTGCGCCATAGCGATCGCGGAATATCCATCGCAAACGTTGACTGTGTCGAAGTTGTTGGCCCGCAAACGCAGGCTCAGGGCTTGCCTGAGATCGGGATCGTCGTCCACCACCATGATCTTTGCTCGATTCAGAGTTTGTCCCGCGCTGTCAGTCTCCGTCCGCATTTGTGTAATTCTCCTTTTTAATTGAGTGGCTTGCTTCCAATACCATTCTGAATAATGCTCGTAACGTGATCCGCCACACTCCACACTTGTTGCTCCAGTGTTTTCGAGTCCACTACCAGAGTCGAAATCATCTCGGCCGTCACCCTTAGTGAGCCGCTGTCCTTTACCTTGAGCAGAGCCCCCACCTGTTCGCGGATTCGGTCCATTAGAATGCTGCCCTTTTCCAGATTGGTCGAGGCCACCACGAAGAAGGTCTCGACTGGACCGCTCGATCCCGTGGGTGGCAAAACCAGATCCCTGTCCACAAAAATGCAGTGCCGCAGAATTTCTAGACTCTTCTGGCAGGTTTCTTTCCAACTTCCTCTAAGAGATTTCGGCAGCGGAGTCAGTTCCACTCGCACCAACAACAGATTCTCGCGCATGAAACCCTGAACGGTGATCAACGGCGCCAGCAGCTTCGCCAGTGAATAAAGCGGCAATGTGAACGAAAATGTACTGCCACTTCCTGGCTGGCTCGCCAGCCACATTCTGCCGCCCTGCAGAGTGACGATTTCCTTTGCAATGTAGAGCCCCAGTCCAAGACCGTTACGATTGCCGTCGACGGCATTCGGATCCTGGTAGAGACGTTCAAAAACCAGCGGCAGCGATTCCTGCGGAATCCCCCGGCCGCTATCGCTAATCGAAAGATAAACCGCGGTAGGGTCGGTTTCGACCATTGACGCTTTTACCACCACCGATCCATCTTCCGGAGTGAACTTGATCCCGTTGTCGATCAAATTTATTAGTACTTCCAGTGTGCGATCCGGGTCCGCGTAAACAAGCGGAATGGTCCGGTCAAGCACAGCCTCGAGCGCCACTTTCTTTTCCGCCGCGCTCGGACGCATCATGGCCACAGCTTGACGAATCAGTTCTCCGATATCAATGCACCGCGGTTCCACCCGCAACTTGCCGCTGTCGGCTCGGGTAGCTTCGAGCAGATCGCGAATCATCGCATGCAATTGGTTTACGCTCTTTAAAACTGTTCTCAGATGATCGGTTTGGTCCGGCGCCAGTGGCCCCGCCAGGCCGTCCAGAAGCAGCGTGACGTATTGGTAGATACAGGTCAGCGGCGTGCGTAGCTCATGCGAAACGTGCGACAAGAACTGATTCTTAAATTCAAGCTGCTGCTTGCGCGTCATTTCGAGTGAGCGCAGTAACCCCTGACGCTCGACCGCGTAGCGGAGAGCACGCTCCAATTGTTTGCTGGTGATCTCACCTTTCACCAGGTAATCCTGTACCCCCTGATGCACCGCTTTCAGAGCCAGCGCTTCGTCGTCTTGACCAGAAAGAATCACCACCGGAACATTCGGCGCCTTTAGCATGATTCGCCGAAAGGTTTCCGCCCCGTGGCTGTCGGGCAGATTCAAATCCAACAACACCAGCGAAGGAGTATCTACCTCCAGACATGCCAGCGCATCCGAAAGTCGCGAAACGCAGTTCACGTGGACATCGGATTTTCCCTCCACTAGTCGCAGACGTACCAGGTCCGCATCTCCTGGGTTGTCTTCGATCAACAAGACATGATCCATTTCTTATTTGTCCTCTCGCGGCAGGCTCGCCGCCCCGAACCAGAATTCCTCAATCGCTTGCACGGCTGAAAAATACTCGTCCAGATTCCCGGGTTTATGCACGTAGCAATTCGCTCCCAACTCGTAACTCCGCGATATGTCCAGCGCCGATCGCGACGTGCTGAACACTACTATCGGGATCGTGCGCAGCACCATGTTCGTTTTAACCTCCGCCAGCACGGCCCGACCGTCCTTCTTGGGCAAGTTCAAGTCAAGTATCACCAGGTCGGGACGAGCGGCATCTCCGTGCTTCCCGTCCTGATTCAGAAAAGACACGGCTTCCTCACCATCCTGCACATTGCTGATGTGGCTCTGATGCCTGCCCCCGGCCAACGCCTCGCGTGCCAAAACGACGTCGGCCGGGTTGTCATCCACGAGAAGGACCTGAGGCAATCTTTTCATCACCCGGCTCCCCCCTTCCCATCGCGACGACCGGCAGGCAAGATCAATCTGATCTTGTGACCATAATGTGCTCCCGTATTTACTGGTTCAGGAAAACAAGCGCAGCCTTCCGACTTGACACCCCGACTACGCGCACATCCCTGCATGGAGAAAACTATCGGCGTCGCTCGGTCAGGCTTGAAACCCCAAAGACAGGCTGAATCTCGCATCAGATCAGGGCGCCAGAGTGGCTATTCAGCCATGTCCGAATGGACGTACTCATCGGGAAGATCACAGATGGTGTTTGTACAAGACGAGGTGGAGACGGGGTTTTGCCCCGTCTCCATCGTGAAAATGCCGGGACCATCCTGATCCCACGGAATTGACGACTACGCGTTGACGATTATGGATTGACGACTTGCGCGAGCGCCGTAAATTTAGTAGGAGTATAGTTAGCGTCGCCGTTGAAGTTGACGACGATCGAATTCTTGCCCGCTACTAAGGCAGCAGTGGTAAATTCCGCCACACCGCCGTTCAAAACTGCCGAACCTAACACTTTGCTTCCGACCGAGAACGTTACCGTGTCGCCATCCGGAGGTGCTCCCGCTACCGAGGTTAAAGTTGCCGTCAACGTAACTGACTGACCAACCACCGAGGGATTCTGCGACGAAGTGAACTTTCCCGTGATCTTCGGCACCAATAGAAAGCTTCCCTTATTAGTCGAGACCGCAACAACTCCGGAATCATTTAGCTCAATGGAATATGCCTGTTCTGTGGCTCCCAGGCCCGCTAGAACCGTGAGGTCCTTCATGCCATCTGTGGGAGTCCACAAAAACCCGTGTACCAGTCCACTTTTCCCCGTGCTGAGCGAGGTCCCGGCAATCCATCCCAATTTATTAATGCTTAGCGCGGCGCTCTGGCTGCCGCCGAGCGTGCCCAAATCTGTAATTCCCCCCGCTTCGGTCCACGAAAAGGCGTGCCGCGCGCCACTGGCGAAGGCCGATTGTCCAACCACCGTCCCGGAGTTATTGATCGCAAATGGCAACGTGCCCGTCGATCCTAAATTCTGCAGTCCGCCCGTTTGCGTCCACAGGAAACCGACTGGGGTGCGGGTGCCATTCGGATAGTAGTATCCGACCACCTGGTTGGTAGCATTGACGGCGATCGCAGTGGCGCCGCCGACGCTGGTCAAATCTGCTGTCAGATCCTGCATGCCGGCCGCCGCCGTCCAGACGAACGCATGTTGCGTATTCGTTCCCGTATTCGACACGCCCACCACCGTACCTGAGGCGTTAACACCATTTGCGGCACTATAGTTACCGCCAAGCGAACCGAGCCATCGCAGCCCAGTCGTCGACTGCCAAATAAAAGCCTGCAGGTAACCCAGGCTGTCAGCATCCCCTGCACCCACCACCTGATTGGTATCGCTGACCGCCATCCCGCCGCTGCTGGTCCCGATTAGCCCGATGTTCTCGGCTCCGCTAACGCGGTTCCATAAGGTCACTTTATAAGAACTGCTGGTACCCGTATTCACCACCACCTGGCCATAGTTGTTGATGGCGATAGCCGTGTTGGGAGTCGATCCCGGCACGGCGACGATACTGAAAACCTTCTGCGAGAAAGCCAGGCCCGACAAAGATAGGGCGCACACAACGATAACTGCCACCTTGTTAAGATTCTTCACAGTGATCCATCTCCTCCGAGCGGGTGCTGGCCTTAAACGGCTCAGGGGGAGAGCGGGCACCTGCAATGATCTTAAAGTGCACGGATTGTGCCATATTGGGATCACGGTATCAATTGAGGAACATCGCCTAACACACTGAATACACAACGGTTACGGAATCATGCAACTTACATCAAATTCATCAATTTAACATCGCGCAGATTTGCGGATGTTTTATGGGTAGCCAACTTCCCAGACTAAAGTAACTGTTACCCGCTAAAATGCTCGAAGAATTCGGACAAATCTCCCGACGGGTGAAAACGACTGGTCTCCACCAACCCATCTGCTGCTGGCACCTTTTCTTCCGACGAACTTTGGATGGAAGAAGCCCTCCGATGCGCGCAACGCGCATTAGAGAACGGAGAAGTTCCGGTAGGGGCAATTGTGGTCTGTGGGGATCGCATTGTTGGACGTGGCTGGAATCGCAACCTGACCGACCACGATCCGACCGCGCACGCCGAGGTCGTGGCCCTCCGCGAGGCCGGGAAAACTGTGGGTAATCATCGGCTTGGCGACTGCGAACTGTTTGCTACAATTGAACCTTGCGCCATGTGTGCGGGAGCGGCGGTTCATGCCAGGGTGCGTCGTCTGATCTATGGAGCCGACGACCCCAAAGTGGGGGCCGTTGTTTCGGTATTACAGGTGTTGAACCACCCCAGTCTGAACCATCAGATGGATGTAAAAGGCGGCATCCTTGCCGGACGTGCCGCAGAGATGGTGCAGGATTTTTTTAGGCAACGGCGAAGCGTTAGTCCTTAAAGTAAAGCGCCGTTTGAATAACTGTTTTTCCGGAGAGGTGCGTGAGTGGTTGAAACGATCCGCCTCGAAAGCGGACATACCTTAACG